>Ga0208297_1000145_pt1 | contig 179919 bp, 146 predicted proteins | sample LMS_cellobiose_e_FD_187367 | JGI IMG/M metagenome (GOLD analysis project Ga0208297, IMG submission 187367) | Rumen-fistulated moose microbial communities from Alaska, USA - LMS_cellobiose_enrichment (SPAdes) (version 2) | ecosystem: Host-associated > Mammals > Digestive system > Stomach >... | reverse complement strand
AAGTACCTCCTGGACAGGCAGAAGATCATACTCCATTATACCTTTTGTGCAAGACTAAGTTCCATCTTTTTGAAGGACTAAATTCCCGAAATACCTGAAAATAGAGCTTTCAACTTCATTTAAGGTTGTAATATGAACCCGTAAAATGAAAAGGTAAATTCGTGATTCACCTATTAAATTCGTGTTAGAGGATTTTAGTCTTACACGATCTATGGTATGGTAAAGATGGTTAGTGGATTCCTCCAATAAAGGAGGATTAAGGCGAATTGAACCTTATGTCAAATTCTTTGTTTCCTTTTATTTTATACTGCTGATATCAAGTACCTTAGTTGCCCATGACTTGTAAAATGACTCCTCATGTGATACTAACAGCAATGTTCCTGAATATTTTATCAGGGCATTTAAAAGCGCTTCTTTGGCGTTGATATCCAAATGATTCGTTGGTTCATCCAGTATCAGAAAGTTACTGGGTGAAAGCATAAGCTTACATAACTTGACTTTCGCCTGTTCTCCTCCGCTTAAAGAGGCTATCTCCTGGATTGCATGTTCATTGCTGATGCCGCATCTGGCTAACTGTCGTCTTACCTCCTTGTTATTATATTGAGGATAGGCATGGGATATTATTTCAAAAGGTGTAAGTGAAGGTTCATCCCAGATTAAATCCTGTCGATAATATCCGATTTTTACCCAATCAGCAAATTGATAGCTGCCGGATAGCTTAGATATATTTGCCGTTAGCGTTTGAAGCAGCGTAGACTTTCCGACTCCATTAAAGCCCGTTAATACAATCTTCTCACCACCTCTTATGGTTATATTGATGGGCGGCAGTAAAGGATAGTGATATCCCACTTCCAGGTTACTTATCTTTAGCACCTCCTGAATTGTACCGGTACTTTCTTCAAAGCCAAAATCCAGCTTAGTGCTGCTATTAACAGGAGCAGTTATCCGGTCCAGTCTTTCCAGCTGCTTTCTCTTTCCTCTTGCTATTCTGCTGTTATTACCAGCAATATTTCTTCTGATAAAATCTTCTGTCTTCTTTATCATCTGCTGCTGTTCATTATATCTTCTTATGTGGTCTTCTTTCAAATGTTTTTTCTGCTTTAGATGCTCTGAATACTTTCCATTGTATTTCTTTATAATTCCTGAATCTATATCACATATACAGCTGCATACCTTTTCAAGAAACTGTATGTCATGTGATACAACTGCAAAAGCATTGGGAAAATCCTTTAAATACTCTGCCAGCCATTGCACATGTTCTTTATCCAGAAAATTAGTCGGTTCATCAAGAAGTAATACCTCAGGTTTCTCTAACAAAAGCTTTGCAAGAATTATCTTGGCTCTCTGACCACCGCTTAAATGTGATATCTTTCGTTCTTTTCCCAAAGCCTCCAATCCAAGTCCAGTCATAATTTTATCAATCTGCGGTTCAATCAGATAGAAACCCTCGTTCTCTAAAATCACCTGGCAGTCAGCAGCCTTTATGAGGTCTTTGTCGTTACTGTCCTCTGTATACCTTCCATACAGGGCGTTCATTCTTTTTTCCAAGTCATACATATCTTTATATGCTGTCCTTAAGTATTCTATTATGGTATCTTCACCCGGTATTTCCGCATGCTGGTCAAGATGCCCTATCCTTATTCCCGGCTGCCATACAAGCCGCCCATTATCAGGAATCACCTCCCCTGATAAAATCTTAATTAAAGTACTTTTTCCTGCACCGTTTTGTCCAACAATCCCCATGTGTTCACCTTTATACAAAGCAAGGGATTCCTTTTGGTACAGCAGTTTATCTCCATAGGTATGGGTTAATTCATTTATTTCAAATATGCTCATAATAATCTCCATTTACAATTGCTTATCAGTTGTTTATTAGTTTCTTTCTTAAATTAGCTTCTGGGAACAGTTGAGCCACTTAATGTAACTGCTAAATTCGCACAAAAAAAGCAGAAGGCTTAGATATAGCGGCCTTCTGCTCTGGTATTTACAATACTTCAGTTACTGCCTGTAAATGCAGTAGCTGACTGTACACCTTAGCGGTACACGAAAAAGGCCGCAGACAAAACATTGTCTGCGGCCATAAAGATAGCTGAATCTATTCCCGAAAAACAGGTACTAAAATAAAGCATATGACTATGGCTATGCTTTTAATACCTGTTTTCCGACGAATGGAAAGCTTTACGCTTTTAGTTTCGGCTCCGTACAATGCTTCATCGGCTTCAGTTGTACAGAGCTGTTTTTCCTTGTCATTTCATCTATTATTAAACGTTTCACGGTCAATTCCTCCAAATTAGCAATTAGCAATTAGCAATTAGCAATTAGCAATTAGCAATTAGCAATTAGCAATTAGCAATTAGCAATTCAATTCTAACACAGGGGCCAGAATTTGTAAAGCCTTGCCGAAAGATTATAACTCCTACTTTTAAAACAATATCAATATGAGAATGTAATAATGAATTAATGTGTTTGTTTTTAATTAAGCCTAATTCATGTTGGATTTAGTAAGCTTACTTAAACCCTTGACACTTACATTTTCGTGTGTTAAAATTGGACGACAATTTAAATTACTCGTGAGGGAGTAGTTAGCGCAGTAAACTGCGTGGTAAGTCAACATACTGACTGTTAAAGTCTGGCTTGCCTTAATTAACGAGACTCATGTATAGCTGCTATAGCCATACATAGGTCTTTTTTTTATGACTCGTGATAGCTTAGGGCTATACCGGGTCTTTTATTTTGTGAAAAAATCGACATATTTTTATACTAGGAGGAAAAATGTTGTGAAAGAATTTATGGAGAACAGAGAAAGCCTCATAAAAAGGCTTAACACAAATTCAACAACAGGACTGCCGGAGGAGCAAATTAATCAAAACCTCCAACAATACGGCAGTAACACATTGACCAGAGAAAAGCCGGAGTCTTTAATACGCAGAATACTGGCTGCTGGCAGCGAACCTATGATTCTCATGCTGGTAATGGCCGGAATTATTGCACTGGTTGTTAATATCATCCGTGCTACTACCGGTGGTGAGGCTGATTTTCTGGAATGCGTGGGTATATTTGCAGCTATTTCCCTGTCAGTTATAATTACCGTTGTAATGGAAGGCAAGAGTGCCAAAGCCTTTGAAGCCCTTTCTAAAATCAGTGATGATACACAGATAAAGGTTCTTCGAAAGGGTGATACCTTAATGATAGGTCAGAAGGACCTGGTAGTAGGAGACATTGTACTGCTCTCGACCGGCGATAAGATTCCTGCCGATGGAAGGCTTCTTGAAAGCGTTGGTCTTGCTGCTGATGAGTCAGCTTTGACCGGAGAAAGTATTCCTTCTAAAAAAGATGCGGAATTAATTATTACAGATGAAAAAACTGCTCTTGCTGACCGGAGCAACATGCTTTATTCCGGTAATTACATAACCAGCGGCTACGGTAAAATGCTCGTTACAGCAGTTGGCGATAATACAGAATTTGGTAAGATAGCAAACGAACTTACAAAGACAGACCGCTCCTCCACCCCTCTCCAGGAAAAACTTGCAAGACTTGGCAAGACAATCACAATACTTGGAGTAATTGCTGCAGCCATTGTATTTGTCTCAGAGCTTATAAGCTTTTCTTTATCGGGAGGCCTTAATTTTGAAGATGTCCTGGATGCCTTTGTAACCAGTATAGTCCTAATTGTCGCAGCCGTACCTGAGGGTCTTCCTACAATAGTTGCTGTATCTCTTTCCATTAATATTATCAAGCTTTCTCATCAGAATGCTCTTGTTAAGAAGATGATTGCTTCCGAGACTGTTGGTTGTATTAATGTTATCTGCTCTGATAAGACCGGAACCCTGACGGAGAATAAAATGACGGTTTCTGCTTATTATGATGATAAGTGGCATGACAATACCAAAGAGCTCTCCTGTGACTGGATTGTCCACAACGTCTGTCTTAACACTACCGCTGACATTTCAATGGATGGTACCTTTATCGGTAATCCCACGGAATGCGCCATGCTGAATTTTTATGAAAGTTCAATAGCAAAAGCAGACAGCGGTATGTCCTATAAAGACGAACGTCAGGATCATGATGTATTGTATGCCTTTCCTTTTTCCTCTGAGTTAAAGCACATGACAACCATCAGTAAAGTTGACGGAAAGATCATTTCTTATGTAAAAGGAAGCCCTGAATGTGTATTCTCCATGTGCAGCATCACAGATGAAAAACGCAGGGATATTGAAAGTCATATCACCAAAGCTCAGGAAAAGGCTATGCGTGTTATCGCTTTCGCCCATAAAGAATTAGATACCATGATGGATTATGAAGCCGACGATCACCATTCCGAAATGGAGAACAATATGAACTTTGATGGGTTTGTGGCTATCTCTGATCCACTGCGTGCAGATGTATACGAAGCAGTGAAGAATTGCCGTATGGCAGGTATAGATCTTAAGATCCTTACCGGTGACAATATCGTAACTGCAACAGCTATTGCCAATGACCTCCATCTGCTGAATTCAGATCACATTGCTGTGGAAGCAAAAGACATTGTTGACCTGACAGATGAAGAATTGCTTCATAAATTACCTAAAATCAGTGTAATTGCCAGAAGTACACCTACCATTAAAATGCGTGTAGTTAAGCTTTTGAAATCACAGGGTAATGTTGTAGCAGTTACCGGTGATGGTATCAATGATGCACCGGCACTTAAAAATGCCGATGTAGGTATTGCTATGGGTATCTCAGGAACGGAGGTTTCAAAGGAGGCCAGCGATATCGTTCTTCTTAATGATTCCTTCTCCACCATCGTTAAGGCTATTGCCTGGGGTCGTGGCATATACGAGAATTTCAAACGTTTTATACAGTTTCAGCTGACAGTTAACGTATCTTCTGTTATCGTAGTATTTACGTCCATCCTTTTAGGTTTAAAGGCACCATTTACTGCACTTCAGCTCTTGTGGATTAACATTATTATGGACGGACCTCCGGCCCTTACTTTAGGACTGGAACCCATTTACGACGATCTGATGAGCCGTCCGCCTACAAAACGAAGCGACAACATTGTATCAAAAGGAATGCTGATAAGAATTGGACTTACCGGTGTGTATATCTCTATCATCTTCCTGTGCCAATATGTCTTTAATTTCTTAGGCGCAGCTGAGGAAGAAATGACAACTGTACTTTTCACATTATTCGCACTCTTTCAGCTGTTCAATGCCTTTAACTGCAGGGAACTTCATGCCGTAAGTATCTTCAAGCACCTTCTGAAGAATAAAATCATGTTATTGGTTATATCCATCACCTTCCTTCTTCAGATATTGATTATACAGTTTGCCGGAGCTTTCTTTGGGACAATCCCTCTGGATATTACAATGTGGGCTAAAATATTTGCACTTTCCTTTAGTGTCGTTATCATATCTGAGATCTCCAAGTTAATCTTTCGCGGAATAAGAAAAGCATAATATTAAAAGAGGCATGGAAAATTCTGAGTATAATCAGAACCTCCATGCTTCTTTCATCAACTGATGTAATTTGTTTTCAAATATAATCTATTTTTAAATATAATCTGGTAGCAAATGAATCTGTTATTAAATACAATCTGTTTGTAAATTAATCTGCTTGCAAATGTAATCTGTTTGCAAATGCAATCGTTTTGTAAATGTAATCTGCCTGCAAATATAATCTGTTTGCAAATGCAATCATTTTGTAAATGTAATCTGCCTGCAAATATAATCTGTTTGTAAATGCAATCTGTTTGTAAATGTAATCTGCCTGCAAATATAATCTGTTTGCAAATGCAATCTGTCTGTAAATGCAATTTGCCTGCAAATATAATCTGCCTGTAAACCAGCAGAATTACTTATCCTCTCATACTGAGCAATTTATTCTTTAATTCATTTTCAATACGGTTCAATTCAACTTCTGCTTCTTTTCTCTTCTGACGGCCTTCTGTCTGAATACGAAGAACCTCGTCCAAGGTAGAAATAAGAGATTGATTGGTTGTACGGAGAGTTTCGATATCAACTATACCCCGCTCGGATTCCTTTGCGGTCTCAATAGTAGCCATCTTTAGGGTTTCTGCATTCTTTCTTAACAGCTCATTTGTCATATCAGTTACTTCTCTCTGGGCTTTGGCAGCCTGTGTGGAATGAGCTACCCCAAGAGCAAGTACCATCTGTCCCTTCCAAAGAGGTATTGTGTTAACGAGAGTGGACTGAATTTTCTCGGTCATTAATGTATCATTTCCCTGAACCAATCGAATCTGGGGAGCCATTTGGATGGATATCATTCTTGTAAGTTCCAGGTCATGTATCTTTTTCTCAAAGCGGTTTATTACTGCCACAAGATCATTAACTGCCTGTGCATCCTCGGGTAAGCCGCTTAAATTAGATTTCTCCACCAGCTTAGGCAGTTCTTCTTCCTGAACCTGAGCAATTTTCTTTTTACCTGCCAAAATGTACATGGACAGCTCTTTAAAATAGGTTTTATTCAGCTCATACATTTTATCCAGCATGGATATATCTTTAAGCATTTGAATCTGGTGAGTTTCTAATACCTTGCAGATCTTATTGATATTTACTTCTGCTTTATCATATTTGGCTTTCATTATATTTAGCTTGTTAGCACTTTTCTTGAAAAATCCCAGAATGCCTTTCTCTTCCGTATCCGCTTCAAAACTCTTTAACTCCATTACTACATCTGAGAGCATATTTCCTATCTCCCCCAGATCCTTCGTCTTAACATTATTTAAAGCAGACTCTGAAAAGTCAGCAATCTTCTTCTGGGCACCTGCACCATATTGGAGAACCAGATTGGATTTCGTAAGGTCTATCTTACTGGCAAAGTCTTCTACCATTTTCTTTTCTTCTACTGTCAGTGTACTTTCATCAAATTGCTGAACCTGTTGTTTCTCCTCTTGAAGCTTAAGCATTGAGGGTTCTTTTACTTCCTCCTCAAAAGGGTCAAAGGTTAAGGTAGGTGTGTCTCCATTCATTCATTTATCCTCCAGTCTATTCATTCGATATAAAATCCTTACGTGTCAGACCTTCCTGTGCCAGGAGGGTTTCCAATACAGATATATCACTGGAAACATCCATGGTTACATCTTCATAAAGGCTGTCCAGTAAATTCTCAAAAGCATGATTTATTGTATTGAGTGTTTCTTCAATCTCATTCTTAGCAGTTGATATATTATCACCTTCAACAGATAACCTATCAAATTCCTTATAGGCATTTACCAGCTTTAAAGTAGTCGGAAGATAATAATCCATAAACTTCTGGATATCTGCCAACTGACTGGGATGCTGTTCAATATATAGAAAGATTTTGCCGATGACTTCTTCGAGACGGTCTAATCGTCTGGAGATCTCCTCACCGGGAATTGCATCATTTGCTTCTCTAATCTGCTGTATACATGATCTGCCGGCTTCAATGGCTTTTCTTACTTCATAATCATTGGTACCGGAAGCTCCTGCTTGTCCCTCCATGTTATCTTTCTTAACCTCAGACATCTCCTGCATACGAACTCTCTTCTGAAGCTCCTGATATTGCTTATAGCTCTCCTGATTTAACATAATACAGGTCTCCTGCTCATCAAACCTTCCTTCCGGAAACATTCCGATATTAATCATCTTCCGCAGGTCTTTTATCACATATTTCCGTTTGAGCCCTAAAGCAGAAGTGAGGTCATTAATAGAGTAATACGGCCGGCCTTTAAATAGATCCGTATATCGCCGGAATCGTCTCAGTCTTTTCCTTAAAGCACCACCTCTGGCAGACATGGTACAGCTTATAAGAAAGAAAGGTATAAAAGAAAGTGCTATGGTAAAAAAATTTACTTTACTGTTCATATACCCGATCAAAGCCAGGACAAAAGCTCCTATACCAAAGAGACTCATTCCAATACTTCCAAATACCGTGTAGAGAATACTTGCAACTTTTCCTACCGGTACCTGAGGATATTGCTGCTTTTGATTAGTAACAGAGGTGTTTGCCTGTTTCGGAGGAACGGAAGCTTTATAGGCATTATATTGCTGTCTTCTTTTGTAGTCCGTCCCCGTACTGGTGTTATTCTCGTTGTTTTTTCTATAATTCTGCTCTCTATAGTTCTCTTTATTCTCGTTTTTATGTTCATTCTGCTTGTCCCGGTTCATGGACTCATTTGGATTCCAATGAATATTTCTATAACTGCCATAACCCGAATTAAGAGCATCTTTCACTTCGTCCAATGCACCTTTTACCGTACTGCTTATATCTCTGTTTAATTGATGAAAGTCCCTACTATTCACTGCATTCTGGACTATATCTCTTATTTCCTCACCCAAATCAGTGAAATTCCTTCTATCCATTACAATTCCTCCGCTATATTACCGTCAACATATAACTAGCCATATTATATCGTATTTTCTATGAATTAACAATTTAAAATATGATTGAAATATTATTAAGTTTTTAATCAAATTATAATAATTTCCAGAAATAAAAGTCTAAAAGTACTTCTTATTGCCTTCCTATAGCATAACAATAATAATATCGTTTTACAAGTTGTATTAACGAATAAATGAAATTAAACCTATGTATCTGCTGTGTTTTTATGATATAATAGAAGAAGAATGAGGACTTGCAGGCTTGCTTGGAATTTCTGTCAGGAGAAACAAACTCATGAACTTATTTTAAGTTCGTGAGCTTGTTTAAATCGTGAGCTTGTTTTAAAATCGTGAGCTCGGTTTTAAGTTCGTGAACTCGGTTTTAAGTTTGTGAACTCGATTTTAAGTTCGTGAGCTCGATTTTAAGTTGGTGAACTCGATTTTAAGTTGGTGAGCTTGTTTTTAAGTTCATGAGCTCGTTTTTAAGTTCATGAGCTAATGAATAAACAGCAAGAAATTTTAATCCTCTCTTAGATTCTGATCTGCGCACCAAAATAATATGAAAAGCGTTATGCAATCACCAAAAGGAAAGATTAATAAGATTGAGGAGGTAGCTATTTGAAAAAGTTAATAATATTACTGCTTGCAATCGTTCTGTTACTACCTGTTAAGGTAAATGCCGCGACTGTCTATACCATAAGTTCTGACAATTACACCCTGTTTCCAAAAGAAACCATTGTCTTGGAAATTCTGAAAAATTATGAGCCGGTCACAGGAAAAATAAAGTGGACAAGCACTAATAAAAAAGTTGCAACTGTAACCAGTAAAGGCAAAGTCACTGCGAAAGTAAAAGGAAAAGCAGTCATAACAGCCACCTATGGTAAAAAAACCTATCAATGCAGTATAAAAGTTACCGCCAGTACAGAAGCAGTAATGATCTTTCAGGATAACACCAGTACCCCCGGAGATTCCTCTGATTCTGACGATACCGGTAATTCCGATGTTTCTTACATAACCTTAAGCAGCTACAGTTCCCTGACTAACGGAATCAGCTATGCTGAGGCAGTTAAACTTATTGGTACGGGGGGAACGTTAAAAAACACCACAGGAACCGGAGATAACACGAAGATTACATATGTTTGGTACGGTAAAGATGGATCCTCAAATGCTGAAATTATATTTGTAAATGATAAACTTGAGAGTAAAACTCAGACTTCACTTCAATAATAGTAAAATGGCTGTGAATCCACCGTAGCAATAAGGACTTTTAACCTTGGATCCTATTCATAGGTTTTACTTTCTTCCTTTAGATACTTAACCAATAATGAATATTTCACTGTCGGAATAGCAAATAAGCCGCAAAAAATCAGCAGTGCTCCTCTAAGAAACCATGCCATTGCCGTAGAAACTGATACTATATTTGGTATGAATGTCATAGCAGCCAATAAGGCCATCATAAGAACAGACCAAGCGTATGTTCGTTTGATGGTCTTATAATTATTCAATTTATCGTGTATGTCTGTATGCAATTCAAATGGTTTTCCGTCCCTTTTTTTCTCTAAAATCAAAAGCTCTTTGTTAAATCCGCCGGGTGAGGCGGCAATCTGCCCCATACCCTTTGCATATGGCCGCCATCTTACTTTTCCATAAGAAAAATTTAGGTTGATATTTTTTGTGAAAGTACGAAACCCCATGTTTTCAAGATAGTGTCGATATTCCTTTGCTTTGGAATACGCCTGATCTCCGACGAATTCTATTGCATATTCATATTCATTTGGTCTGCATTTATCGAATGTATAAGTTATTCTCCCACATTTCTTTAGCCGATATCCATTCTCAGCCATACGGTTCAGCCATTTTTCCTGCTCCTCCATAAAATCGAAAAAATACCGAAATACTGTTTTGTTCATTTGCTTCTATCCTCCTTAATAGTCATCGAAGCCAACTTCCAAAGCTCCTCCATACGTAGTAATTCTTCTTCTGCTTTTTGCTTTCCAATATCGGTTATCAGGTATTCCTTTTTCCTGCTGTCCCCTTCATCACCATAAGGAATAATCCATTTTTTCCTGACAAGGGTATTGAGGGCTCCATACAAAGTTCCTGCCCCTAAAACAACTCGTCCATAAGTCATCTTTTCAATAAACTGCATAATCCCATAACCATGATTTGGCTTATACACAGCTAACAGGACAAGGAAAGTTGTTTCCGTTAATGCTCCTCCTTTTATATTATCTCTGATATTTACCCCTCCCTGCTTATATTACGTTTACTGTAATATTAATATATCACTAAACGTAATAGTAGTCAATGATAGATTACATCTGAGTCCACAATGGAAATGTTCTCCCAATGATAAAGCTTAAGCCACTGCATACCAGATAACCATTTCTATATTGGCTTTCAGCAAAGCATATATTTCCCCATAAAGAAAATCCTCCAATCAAGAGCATTTACAAATCATCCGTAACCGTTGGTGCTGCTAAACAATTAGTTTTTTTGTAAATCTCCTTATTGGAGGACTGCTATTATATGACTGCTTTTTATATGGGTTTATATACAATCTTTCGAACAGTTTCGTAAGCAAGACCGAATTCCACTGCTATCTCTTCTATTGTATCCCCCTTTTTATAATGTAATTTAATCCGAAGGTTTCTATTTTCAAAATATTGCCTCGAACCATTTTTTTCGCCCCATTTGGAACGTTCTTCACCGGCAGGGATATATATAACCTCTCCGCTGATATGTTTCTGGATCTCTGCTATCAGATAATCCGGTAATACTTCTGCTGCATTGATATATTTCACGTGACCCGCTCCTTATTTATAATTGATAAATAAAGTGCAGAGTTCAGCAGTAGTTGACTTATAGTTCAGCTTACTTTATCCATTTAACAACTAAATAAACTTCATCAATAATCCAGCCTAAACGTTATAAAATAAGGTAACCTATGACCCATACAGAATAGTTCACTAATGCTTACTCTGCATGGGATAAAGCTTGTTGAAGACCGTTTCGCAAAATTAATTTCATTTCCATTTGCTTGCCACCCCCAATAAAATGTTATTTATATCTTTATTTTATACCTGATGTTATGCCCTGTCTACTATTTGTTATAATTATGGTAAATATAATCAAGTTTTATATACCTGGTGAGGAGAAACTATAATTCAACATATATTTTTATATCAGTTCTTAGGTTTTCGGTAATAGGTATTCTCAAGGGGATATTTATAACGGAAGATACCATCTTTCTTATAATAGGCATTCTGACAGGCAGGTGCTCCCAATACACATACGATTTCCCCTATTCCTTTTGCTCCAAAGGCGATGTCCGGATTATTCTTTCCTAGAAGATAGGTCTCAATAAGAGGCATCTGGTTTGCTTTAAATAAACCAAGGGTACCAAGCTTGACTTGCGGGATTCCGTTTTTCAATGGAAAATCCTCCGTAAGAGCATAACCAAGTCCCATAGCTACCCCTCCCTCCACCTGTCCTTCCGCCGACAGAGGATTTATGGCTCTTCCTATGTCGTGGGCTGCTACCACCTTAACAACCTTTCCTTCTTTATCCAGGATAAAAAGTTGTGTAGCATAACCATATGCTACATGACTTACGGGATTTGCTTTAGATGAACCAATAGGGTCGGTTTTGTATTCAAATTCCCCTATATATTCCTTCTCCTCAAGATCTGATAGTTTATTACCTTTTTCCAGATCCATTTTCAATTTGATTGCCGCTCTTCTGGCTGCTTCTCCGGCAAATACTGTCTGCCGGGAAGCAGTTGTGGTACCGGAGTCCGGTGTATATCTGGTATCCGGATGTTCTACCACAATATCAGAAGGCAATAGTCCGGTGGACTCACAGACCATTTGCAGCAGTACTGTTTGAATTCCCTGTCCAATAGCACCGGCAGAAGACCTTGCATGTACTTTGCCGCCAATTATTTTCAGGTTACAGCGGCCGATATCTTGAACACCTACACCTACCCCGGCATTTTTCATGGCTGAGGCTATTCCCACATAGTATTCCGGGTCATTTTCATATCTTTCGAACTCCTCCTTAACTGCCTCCAGGGTTTCAACCATAGCTGTACCTTCATCGGCTATCTGCCCGTTAGGCAGTGACTGCCCGGGTTTAATTGCATTACGGTAACGAATCTCCCAGCCTGTAATCCCGGCTGCTTCTGCCAGCTGATTTATCAGACATTCGACTACTGCACAGGATTGGGTTACGCCAAAGCCTCGAAAGGCTCCCCCGGGAGGATTATTGGTAAAATAGGCATTACCCTCAACATCAATATTCTGATAGTTATAGGGTCCTCCGATATGGGTACAGGCTCTTTGCAGTACCGGACCACCAAGAGAAGCATAGGCTCCAGTGTCAGAGGTCAGTCTTGCCTGCATTCCCTGTAAGATTCCCTCCTCATCACAGCCAATTTTACAATAGATTTCCATGGCATGCCTTTTGGGGTGATAATTTATACTTTCCTGTCTGCTAAAGAATACCTTAACAGGCCGTTTTGTCAGATAAGCACACAGGGCTGCCTGATGCTGCACACTCATATCTTCTTTTCCGCCAAAGCCACCGCCCACAACGGCACTTTGTATGCGCAGCTTCTCCATGGGGATTCCAAGATAGTTACTTATCTCGTGGTATTCATCGTAGATACCCTGACCGCCGGTTATAACAAGGATACCATCCCCATCTGGAACACCAATGGCAGTTTCCGGTTCCATAAATGCATGCTCGGTAGGAGGCAGGATAAAGGTTCCTTCTGCAATATACTTTGAGTTCTTAAGGGCAGTTTCTGCATCGCCTCTCTTCACTTCTTCATGGTCAAATAAATTGTTTTCAGGGATAATGAACCTTCCAAACTGTGTGAAACCTTCGCCATGAATCTGGTGGGCACCAGGAATTTTAGCTTCTTCAGCCGTGGAGACCGGTATTTTTTCCTCGTACTCAACTTCCACTGCCTTTCCAGCCGCTATGGCCTGTTCCTTCGTCTCAGCCACTACCATAGCCAGTGTATCACCGCAGTATTTCGTTTCTTCTCCCACTGCAATCATACCCGGCCAATCCTGTGCCAGATGTCCGATATAGCGTTTTCCTGGAATATCTTTTGCCGTATAGACTGCAATTACTCCTGGCATTAACAAGGCCTTTGAAGAGTCGATGGAAAGTACTTTTGCCCGCGCAAATTTACTAAAGACATTCTTTCCGTAAAGCATTCCTTCAAAACTGTAATCATCTGCATATCTGGCAGTTCCAAGGGTTTTAGGAACTGCATCTACACGACAGGTCTTCTCACCGACTTTTCCGGTCTGAGTTAATTCAGGAACCTCTGAATTCTCTCTTAACAGCTGAGCCGCTAACAGGATTCCATCCTCTATTTTCTTATAGCCTGTACATCTGCAGATATTGGTACGAATCGCCAGCTTAACCTCCTCTCTGGTGGGATTTGGATTCTGGTCAATCAGGCACTTACCGCTTATAAACATTCCCGGAATGCAGAAACCGCATTGTACCGCACCGCAGGCTGCAAAAGCATAGGAAAATACCTTTTTCTCTCTCTCAGTAAAACCTTCTATGGTCTGTATCTTTTTCCCTTCCAGTCTGGAAAGCTTCTGGATACAGGCTCTTGCTGTCTTGCCGTCGATTATTACCGTACAGGTACCACAAGCGCCTTCCTTGCAGCCATTCTTTACAGAGGTAATCCCAAGTACATCCCGCAGGTAATCCATCAATGCCATATCAGTGTCCCAGTGATACTCTTGTCCGTTAATGTTTACTATACTCATATCCGTTCTCACTTTCTTTACTTAAAAAGTACAGGATTGCTTCTAAGACTCCTCCCCCGATGGCACGGGCCTTATCAGAAATGGAATAGCAGTATTCGATTTTACATCGCGGATCCACATCTCCAATTTTCAGATTTGTCTTTACCGGCAAGCCATCCGTTATCAAACCGCGCAATACACCATCAAGACTTGATATAACCGGCATGTCATCAACATAAGCAATGATATCACCACACTTAACATTGGTGCAGATTTCCCGTACATTACGAATTACTCCATCAGCCGGGGCTCTCAAGATACGCTGGTAGTCGAAACCGCCGATAACACCCGGAACACCGGTATCCGGTTCTGCAGAGCCTTCAAGAAACACTCTGCCGAGGTTATGACCTCTGTTGGTCTCAATTACAGCATCCACATCCTCTCCGGCACAAAAGCCCGGACCCAATCCGATTACAATAGGCGCCATATCTCTGTGGGTACCAAGGTTTCTTTTGGCTAATATGGCATCTACTATAATTTTGGGTTTTATTTCCGGAAGATATACTCCAGCAGGATCTATCAGTATGGGTATAATACCAGCCTCAAGGCATTGAAAAGCTTCTGCAACAGTCTTTACCTTTCTTGCCTTAATACTCTCAACTGTAGCAGTTCCGGCAAATACTGCTTCTGCATAGGCTACTGTTCGCCTTATTACCGTTGGCTTCTCTATTTCCAGTATTATAACCTGAAAACCGCTCATTATCAGCCGGTGTACCACTCCCGAGGCCAAATCTCCTCCTCCTCTGACGACGACCAGTTTATTCTGTCTCTCCATGTAACTCCGGTATCCTTTCAGCCTGTACAGCATTGTATTCTTCTTTTGTATCTATATCCCGTCCTATTTCCGTATCTGTTATAGGCACTTCCCACACTTCGCTGCTGTTCTGCCGGATTATAACACGCCCTCCGACATCACCTTCCAGCATCCTTAATTCTTTCATCCATTTCGAGGAGAAGATGACCGGATTCCCTCTGTCAGCCCCATACACAGGTACGATTATGGAACCTTTTCCTTCAGTATAAGCGGCATTTAGTTTTCTTACTGTGACTTCATTAAGAAAGGGCTGGTCACCAACGAAAAACATGATTCCTTCTTCTGTTTCCCGGTACATATACAAGTTTTTTGTGTCCCGTTTTTCTATATCTCGGTCTTCTATAACTTGGGTTTCCATCCTTCGGTCTTCTATATCTTGGTTTTCTATCCCTTGGTTTTCTATCCCTTGGTTTTCATTGTGATGATTTTTATTACTTTGGAATTCTTTACTTTGAATTACATTGCTTGGGTTTTCATTGCATTGGTTTTTATTATCATGGTCTTCTGTCTTGATATTACAGTTTCCCCTATCTGCATTTAACTGAATCAATGTCTTTATTGCTAGTTTTATGGAAGAACTTAAACCTTCTTCTGCATGAGCATTATGAACATATATGAAATCGGAGGCCATTTCAGAAGCTTGAACAGTCTTCTTCACCTCTTCATCAGAGTACACCAGCACCTTCTGCTGAAATTCATATGCTCCTACAAGCTCTGCTGTATGCAGAATCATGGGTTTGCCATTGATTTTCTCTATAAGCTTCTTCCCGCCGAATCTTTTTGATAACCCGGCTGCTAATATAACAGCAATCATAAAATACTCCCTTTAATAAGCTCTATTACAGGCTCCTCTTCTCTGACCGCTCCTATGATAACCCTGTCTATGGTCCTGCTTTCTCTAATTATGGTATCTCCCACTTTAATTGCAATTTCTTTTGTCCTATCATTGAATACCTTATTCAACAGCAGGACTTTTCCGGCAGAAGCAGGGCAATTCTTAAATAATCCCTGGGGATGACATGCAAGCTTAATGAGAACTTCCTCATCTACAATACCGTTGACCGGATTCGTAAGGGCACTCAGTATTTCCGGCCTGTGTACATTTACTTCTGTAACCTCCTTACCAAATGCATCCATACCAATAACACCTATCAAAATATCCGTAGTATCAGGAATTACTGGTTCATGTTCCGCCGGTGCCTTAATAGGCCGCCCCTTGGAGCCGTCTGCTTCTACAAGTATATATGCATACTCATTATCCGTATGGATTCTTTCAGCAGCCTCTTTTGAGATACCCTTTAATTTACCTTCTGCTGTAACGTGGTCACCCAACACGAAAATATTGGGATTACTGATTCCTGTAGGATTATACATTGCAGTGGTAGTAGTTATCAGTACTTTTTCACCTTCTCCTGCCAGTTCATATGCCAGTGTAAAAAGTGTTGAGGTTTTACCTCCACCGCCTACTATACTTATCATTCTTGTTTTTCTGTTATTCTGCTTCAGATCTAATGCTGTTGTAAGTCTCATCCTATACTCTTTTCTTAATGGTGTCTCGAAACTGCCTGTGCCGTGCAGAGGTTCCACTTAGCATGCGGTCAGAGAAAATGTCTTAATGGCAATTAAATGGTTATGACCTTTTCAGCCTGCATCAGCAGAGAACAGATTTCCTCCATATTGCTGACTCTTCCGGTCTTAATACTGTTTTTTAAATTGTAAAAGTCCACACAGGTTCCGCAGGCTAAGATATCTGCTCCGCTGCAGTAAAGACCGTCCATGGCATCCAGCACTTCTGAGCCATCTGCTATTAATTTTACAGCAGAGTTGTACAATATAATGGCGTCCGGTTTCTTCTCCTGTGCCCATAGCTTTCGCAGGAAAACTCCTGTAAGAGTTTTACCAAGCTCCTCATTCCCTTTCCCCATAAACTCACTGTTAATAATTATTAATTCGCTCATACTTTACATCCGCTGCAGATCATTTGACATTCAGCAATACTGCTGACAGCAATATTGCTGCTTCTATCATTATTCTGCTTTCCCTTCGTAATAAGTTATATATTTATCTCCTTCAGCTTTTGGAAGGACTTCACCGATTATCTGACTTCTCAAGGTTTTCCTTTTGGTAAGCTCTTCTACCAATGCCTCTGCCTTCTCTTTCGGCACGGATATTAACAATCCCCCTGAGGTTTGAGGGTCAAATACCAGTGATTTCTTTGTTTCAGAGACATCCCCCTCAAATTCCACCCATTTTTCATAGTGATTTCTGTTATTGTAGCCTCCACCCGGTATACAATCCTTTTCTATCAGTTCCAGTACTCCCTCCATTACCGGAAGCTCAGAGAGATTAATCCTGATGTTTACATTACTCGCAGCTGCTACTTCATAGGAATGCCCCGATAAACCGAAACCTGTTACGTCTGTACAGGCGTTTACACCTATTTTCTGAGCAGCCTCAGATGCAGCTTTGTTCAGTGTACTCATAGAGGTTATGGATTCTGCCATTTGAGCTTCATCAATTATATTATTCTTAAAAGCAGTGCTGATAACTCCCGTTCCGATTGGTTTCGTTAAGATAAGGACATCCCCTGGTTTGGCTCCTCCGTTGGTAAGCACCTTATCCGGATGCACATAACCGGTTACGGAAACACCAAACTTAATTTCATTGTCTGTTACGGTATGCCCCCCAAGAACTACAGCTCCTGCTTCTGTTACTTTATCAAGTCCTCCCTGAAGAATTTCTGCATATACCTCCGGCTCCAGACCTGTGGAAAAACAGCAGATATTTAAGGCTGTTAAAGGAGTCCCTCCCATTGCATATACATCACTTAAGGCATTGGTTGCTGCTATTGCTCCAAAGGTGTATGGATCATCAACAATTGGTGTAAAGAAATCCACTGTCTGAATCAATGCGTAATCGGGAGCGATTTTATAAACCCCCGCATCATCACAGGTACCAAAACCAACAATGAGATTGGGATCATCTTTTCTTTCCTGCAGATTCATATGTGCCATGACCTTCGCCAGATTTCCGGGACCGAACTTTGCTGCACAGCCAGCCTTGGTGGACATGGTGGTCAATCGTACTTTGTTATTTTCTTCTTTCATTTCTTTCTCCATTTCTGCGTACTCTTTTTTCCTCTTAAAATAATACAGGGTGAGGAGCACCTTCTGTGCTCATTTTGGGTTTTTCTGTGAGAGGTTACTCTTTCCTCACGCTTTCCTATTGATTTCCCGCCATATTTTTTCCGGAGTTGCCGGTATACTTAAATCCACAGGATATCTGCCGGTAGAACCAAGGGCATCTACAATTGCAAAAAACACTGATTCACCGTAGACAAAGGGTGGTTCACCGATAGCCTTGGAGCGTTTGATACCCTGTTCATTTATACTTCCTTCCAGCAGTTCCACATGAATTTCCTCCGGAACATCCCCTATTGTGGGAATTTTATAGGTTGCCGGTGAGCTGCTTAAAAGCTTTCCTTTTTCATTATACACCAATTCCTCCATAGTCGCCCAGCCCAAACCCTGCAAAAATGCTCCCTGTACCTGGCCAATATCAACTCTCGGATTGATACTGCTGCCACAGTCATGTAATATATACGCATAATCAAGGCTTGTGTGTCCCGTTAACAAGTCTACCGTTACTTCACTGACTGCTGCACCAAAAACAAAGTACAGAAAAGGATGCCCCTGACCCTTCTCCCTGTCAAAATGGATTCCTGGTGTTGCATAAAATCCATGGGCGGACAAATCAATTCTTTCAAAGTATGCCTTTTTTATCAGCTCCTTAAAAGAAATAAGCGGATTGTTATAGTCTGTGCGGTCATTTACGAGGGGGTATATATTTCCATTATCAAAAGTAAGTTCTGTTGTCTTATAAAGCCTGCCTGCTAATTCCCTTAGCCTCTTCATAATCTCCAGAGAAGCATTCTCTACTGCATGACCGTTTAAGTCACAGCCGGAAGAAGCTGCCGTAGGTGAAGTGTTGGCCACCCGCTTCGTATTGTTGCTTTCAATACGGATATATTGTATAGGTACTCCAAAATTCGTAGCAGCTATCTGAGCAATTTTTGTATTTACTTCCTGACCCATTTCAATCGCACCATGGGTTACAGATATGGAACCGTCAAAGTAAATATGCACAAGGGCACTTCCTTGATTTAAGTGGGCTGCTGTAAAGGATATACCAAATTTTACAGGCGTAACCCCGATTCCTTTCTTGAGATATTTATTCTTTTCATTGTATTCTTTTATGATTCTTCTTCGTTCATCCCATTTACTGTCTCTTCTTAACTTAACAAAGACATTTTCAATATGCTCTGCATTAAGAACTTCTTCACCATAAGGTGCAATATCTCCTTGCCGGTATATATTCTTCATCCTGACATCATAAGGATCCTGTTTCAGTACATATGCAATTCTCTGTATTACACTTTCTATAGCAAAGATGCCCTGTGGTCCGCCAAAGCCCCGAAAAGCTGTTGCGGGATGAAGATTGGTTTTACAGGGTCTTCCGATGATTCGGATGTTGTCAATACAGTAGCTGTTCTCCGCATGGAGCATGGCACGTTCCAGAACAGAGGTACTGACATCAGCAACAGCACCGCAGTTGGAATTGAGTTCTACCTCATATGCTAATATCTTGCCTTCATTATCGAAGGCAACCCTGTAATAATTCTCAAAAGCATGCCTTTTACCGGTACATAGCATATCCTCATCTCTGGTAAGCCGTAATTCTGCCGGGCGTCCGGTATAATAAGCGGCAAGCGCTGCAATACAAGCCCATGGTGTAGCCTGTGACTCTTTGCCTCCAAACCCGCCTCCAAGTCTTTTAATATCGACAGTGACCATATTCTGGGGTATCCCAAGGACATTAGCAGTCATTCTCTGTATTTCATTGGGATTTTGGGAAGAGGAATATACGGTAACCCCGCCATTGTCTTCAGGTATTACCAGTGCACTCTGCGTCTCCAGATAGAAATGCTCCTGTCCTTCATTGCAGATGACACCTTCCAGATAATTTGGACAGTCAGCAAAGACTTCTTTCACATTCCCCCGCTCTATCTTTCTTACAGGACCTATAAACTGATTCTTTTCCAGGGCTTCCTTTACTGTTAATACCGGTTTTTCTTCTTCTATCTCAAGCTCTATTAACTTAAGTGCCTCTTCTGCTATCATGTTACTTTCTGCTGCAATGATGGCAACAGGTTCTCCTACGAAATGAACATACCCCTGTGCCAGGCAGACCTCATCCTGAATAATTCCTCCAATCTGATTCTCACCGGGAATATCCTCTGCCGTAAGAACGGCCTGCACTCCTAAAAGTTCCTTTGCTTTCTGTGTATTAAGTTTCACAATCTTTCCATGTGCTATGGGACTTGGAAGAAATTTGACATAGAGCAGATTTCTTGGTTTTGGGATATCATCGATGAACTGTGAACGGCCTGTCACATGGTCACGGCCGCTGATGTGCAATGGTGAAGTTCCGCACCTCCCGGTATTATTGGGATTCCATTCATGCTTCATGACCATCAACCTCCAGACTGCTTTCATAAGCCAGATAATGTTTCATTAAGAGATTCTGTAAAACGCCTTTTCTGTATTCCGCACTTCCTCTGATATCTCCGATAGGCGTTGCTTCTGCAGCAATCATTTCATAAGCTTCAAAGAAGGTCCTTTCTTTCATCTCCCTGCCCTTTAAAAAACCAGAGGTATTTCTCATATATAAAGTAGTTGCTCCGACACCGCCAGAAGCTACGTGGGCTGTTTTAATTATACCGTTTTCCACTTTCAATGCAATGGCTGAATTAACCGAGGAGATATCCACTTCTCTCCTCTTACTGACCTTTTCAAAATGGATAAAATTATATTCTCCCAGCGGAATGGTTATGGTGCTAATCCATTCATCCTCTTGCTTTGCAAGCTTTTTATAACCCCTGAAAAATTCTCTGACAGGTATAGTCCTAAAGCCCCTTGGACCGTTTATGGAAAGTATTGCATCAACAGCCATCAAAAGAGGAACTGTATCCGCAACTGGGGAAGCATTGGCAATATTTCCTGCGACAGTTGCTATGGAGCGTACCTGCTCAGAGCACATTTTCAGCACGGTATCAGAGAATTCCGGAAAGATATCCTGAACAGAATCTATCATTCGTGCTAAGGAAACACCTCCGCCAAGGGTTAAACTCTTTTTATCAAATGTAATTTCTTGCAGGGTTTCTATACGGCTTAAGTCCACTAACAGCCTGTGGTGCTGCCCATGTTTCTTTATACCTACCACCACATCGCTTCCTCCGTTCAGGAATCGTATGTTATTTCCTTCTGTAAATTCCGGATGCCTTTGAAGAAAGTCAAGAAGATTTGCTTCAGAAACCGGAGAGTAAAAGCCACGAATTCCATCGTCTGTATAGATGTCCTCCTGAATAAAGCTCATTTGTTTTTCTTCCGTTTCCGTTAAGTACTTTAGTCTGATATCCTCAGAACAGACCATAAGCTCCTCCAAATATTCCGGCACCTTACGGATAGATACATAACCGGTGCAGCGGCAAAGATTTCCCTCCAGATATCTGCGAAACTCCTCTTTGGTTGGATTCTTTCTTTCAAGATATAATGCCAGAATCGAAAGGCTGACTCCAGGTGTACAGAAGCCGCATTGTGTTGCATGAGCCTTAAGAATTGCTTCTTGTATGGGATGGAGTTTCTCTTTCTCTCCCATCCCTTCTATGGTAATTACATGTTTTCCTTCAAGCTTTGCCGCCAGGTACAGGCAGCCTGCAGCCGATTTGTAATGTACCTTACCATCCCTTACCTCACCAATAACTACCGTACAGGCACCGCAGTCTCCTTCCCCGCAGCCTTCCTTAATACCGTTAAGTTCCAGGGAATTACGAAGCAGTTCCAATACTGTAGTCTCTGCTTTTACCTGGATTTCTCTTAAGGTTCCATTTAGAAAGAAACTGATTGCTTTTTTCATATTGATCTACTCCTTTTGACAGTATTGTTTTACATTCTATCTCTTCCCAAAGGTGTGCTTAAACTTAAAGGATTATCATCCACACCCTAAGCTTTTCTCCTGGCTGAGAATATAAAAAAGCCCTAGGCCAAAGAGACACAAACCAGAACCAACTGTTTATTCAAAAAGTTAGTCCGATCGGTTACTCATGTAGCCTAGGGCAATTTAAGGTCGCCTGGTCGAAACGCTCATACCGTATTAATGAGCTTATACAAAGAGATAATATGCAATACCCCTTTGTATTATTACTACTCATTATACATCTTTTTATCGGTTAGTCAATAAAAAAATGGCATTCCTTTTTCCATATTTTCTTGAGGTTCTGCTGTGGGGTTCAGGACTTCTGTATAAGTATCCATCAAGGTATCTCCTACCTTAGAGAGACTTTTTTCCTGTACTGTTTTATAACCCTCTTCTGATAAATCAGAAATATTCCCTTCAAGAATATCTTTTGTTAATACTTTAAATTCTGCCAATCCCCTGCCTTTATATACCTGCTTTCCATTCTGAAACCAGCTTTCATAGATTGGGATATCACGAATCAGGATGGGAATCTTCATGGCAAGGGCTTCCAATAATACAATTCCTTCCGTCTCTTCATGAGTCAGAAATAAAAACAGGTCACTGCCGCTGTAAGCCGCCTTCAGCTCTTCACTGGATATGTATCCGGGAAAATGCAGATTAGGCAATTTTGTATTAATAATACTTCTGATATGACATGGTACCAGATTTAAATTTGTATAACCAAACCAGAGGAACTGGTATTCCGGAAGCCTTTCTGCCAGAGCTGCAAAATCTTCTATTCCTTTTCTTTCGATATAATGCCCCACAGAAATAACAATTTTATCCTTCTCATTAAAATGATATTTCTCCCTGAACTGCTTTCCAAGTTCAGCATCTCTTTTATAATACTTTAAATCAATTCCGTTGGTAAGACTTATTATTTTTCTGTTGATTCCATAACCCTCTAACAGATTTTTCGAATATTCAGTAGGTGTTATAACTACATCTCCCATACTGTAGCATAATTTAATCCATCTTTTGAAGAAGGCTGCAAAAAAATTGGAACCCTTAAAGGAGTTCCTGAAATCCTCCATGGTTGAATGAGCATAATATATTACTTTCTTTCTCATTAATTTTGCCATTATAGCGACGATCAGAGAATCTGGAAAGATAGTATTAATCTGTACTATGTCATATCCAAAATTAAATTTCGTACTATAATCAATTTCCTTTTCCTCAAGAGCGGCCTTTTGATGTTCGAAGGCTTTGCCGATACCGCTTTTGGATATTAACTTTAATCCGCCTTTATATAACCATATTTTCATAATTAGCTCCAATCTGCGTTTATAACACGCGTTCAATTTAAGGGTAAAATATTTTATTTATTCATGTAAGAATTGCTGATGCATTACGTATACAAAGGGGCTACAGCTACTTAAAGAAAGGAACTATATATTGGATAAATGCTGTAAATATCAAATTCAAGCCCAAAGAGTAAGCTATTATCGCCAGTGGTTTGCCTGCAAGTATGATTAATGTGAATTTACGAAAGGAAATTTTGGTTATTCCGGCAAGATAACACAGAAAATCATCAGGAGCTACGGGAAGAAATATAGCCAATGCGAACCATTTATCAAATTTATCACTATGCAGCCAGGCACCATATTTCTTTATCAGTTCAGGCTTAGACATCTTCTCCACCATCGCCATGCCATAACGCCTTGCAAGCAGAAAGGCTACCATTGAGCCCATACAAATGCCAGTATAATTATAGATAAAACCCTTAACAGGACCAAAAACCACCACACCCGCCAGACAGCCTACAGAGCCCGGAATTATTGGGATTACCACCTGCACTGCCTGTATAAAGATAAAAATCAGATCCGCAAAGATTCCGAATTGCTCCAGAAATTCGTGCAAAGCTTCCATTGATACAAATATCTTTGTTTTGTAGCCATAATATATAAACAATAGTATCAGCAGCAACCCCAGAGCTGTGATACAATCCAAAAGCGTAATTTTTCTTTTTCTCATGCAGTCTCCCACTGTCTCAATCTGTAGATTATGTAGTTAGTTTTAATGTATTGCTGCTAACATGGTTCAGTATAAAGGATAAAGTTAAATATTAACTTTATAAATTACTAAATATTTTCTAAAGGAATGTAAAGTTTATGGTAAAGCGGAATCACCTGGGTGCAGGCAATTCTCAAAAACCGGCTGTTCTTATGCAATAAGTATAACGAAAGGCATCTCCTGTTTCCATCGATTAACATTACATATCTAATTCTAAACTTACACTTCTGTCACTTTCATAGATTTCTAAACGCTGCAAATACATTAAGGTAATCCCGTTAATCTTTTCAGAGTTTAAATAGCCAGTGCAATAATCAGCCGCACTACCCGAACTTTTAAAACAGCCTGTCTGCTGTCATGACTTTTTGTATAATCAAGAAAAAGCAGCAATATCAGAAAAAATACTCTGATATTGCTGCTTTTAAGCGCTTCTCTTATTTTTATGAGAACAATATTAAGTTAATTGCTTCACACCAGTTCTTCGAAGTAGTCCTATTATTAAAATCACCGGAAATATAGTAGCTGACAATATACCTACTTTTAAATTATTATCGAAATAAGAGGAAGCAATGCCAACCACAGTTGGTCCTGCCGAACAGCCTAAATCTCCTGCAAGTGCAAGAAATGCAAACATTGCAGTACCACCACCCCGTATATTGGCGGATGCCAAACTAAAGGTTCCAGGCCACAGGATTCCAACAGATAAGCCGCAGATACCACAGCCAATCAGTCCCAGCACCGGAAGGGTCGATAAGGAAATCAAGAGATAGGAACCGATACAAAGAATTACACTGTAACGCATAAATTTATTCAGGTTGATCCTGTCACCATACTTTCCGTAAATTAATCTTGAGGTTCCCATCATAATGGCAAACATCATAGGTCCTGCCAGATCTCCTATTGTCTTGCTGACTCCCAGTCCCCGCTCAGCAAAGGCAGAAGCCCACTGGCTGACGGATTGTTCGCTTGCACCTGCACACACCATAAAGAGCATCAGAAGCCAGAATAATTTGTTCTGAACCAGAGACTTGAAAGATAAACCTCCATGCTCTCCGTTATCCAGCGCAGCAATAGGTACCCTGGCAAACATAATTGCATTGTAAATTGGTATCACAGCCCATAAAACAGCCAGGTACTTCCAGTTATCCAGACCAAATAAAGCGAAATATATGGTGGATAAGAGCACAACTCCTACCTGTCCCCAACAATAAAAGGAATGCAGCATGCTCATAGCTTTTTCTTTGTTATCCGTTGGACAGGCTTCTACTATAGGACTGATAAGTACTTCCAGTAAACCGCCGCCGGCAGCATAGATTACTACTGCTGCAAGCAGTCCTGTGAATGGATCCGGAAAAATATCAGGAAATATGGTAAGTGCTATTAGACCGGCAGCTGAAAGTACATGTGCTGCAACCGCAGATACCTTATAGCCTATCTTATCAATAAAACCTGCAGAAACCATATCCACAAGGAGCTGTAAGCCAAAGTTGATCGTAACCAGCAAGGTGATTTTACTTAAAGGTATTCTGTAACTTTGCTGTAATGTGATAAACAGTAACGGAACGAAATTGTTAACGATTGCCTGTACAATATATCCGATAAAACAGGTGCGTATCGTCTTGGTATAATCTTTTTTCATGAATGACTCCTCCTGACAACTTGTACAGCCTAACATAAACTAATGTCAGAAGCTATGGATACAGATATCTTTATGATGTATATTGTTATAATTATATTAATTATTTTTATATCAGAATCTTTCATTACGTGAGCCTGCTAATACTACTGTTAAAGTAATTTGAGCAAATACTTCTATGATAAGAGGTATTCGTAGTCTTTTCTCCGGATTTCTGTGCTACTTTTTTTACAGAAATTTAACTTTGTTGAGTTTCTGTTCATTATGTTATGCATAAAAAGATTAACCGGCAATCCTTATGTCCTATAAGCAAAACATGGGGTTTTTTATATATAATGAGCTAATTTGCGGACATTATGTCTTAGAATCAAAACATGTGCGATTAAGCATCCTTATGAATACACATTACTGGGATTCCCTGCCCAGTGAGGCGCTATTTATTTTACACAAGCAGGATTTAAGATTTCATCTTCGGAACATATCCTAATACGGTTTCAAAGGTTCGGCGGCATTCAGCCAGAATATCAAATTCACCATTTTGTACGCACCAAAGATAGGCTATCCCTGTTAAAGAATAAACAAGGCTTAAATATAATTCTTCATTGCTGCTTGAAATGTTTGTAATTACATTCTTATCCCTGGCACGTCGCAGTAAAGTCAGATACAGCTCCTTAGCCATGGCATTTTCAGCACCTAAGATGTGCTTGTCCTGTACCAGATTCTTCAAATACACCATCCTGGTAATCTCAATTCCGGCATCTAAAAGTCTTTTATAATACAGTTCAATAATCTGCCACATCTGTTCAAGACAGTCATCATCTGCCAGTAAGACCTGCATCATCTGCTCCACATTAATGTCTATGGTTTTAAAAAAATCCTTAATCAGATCCTCCTTGGTCTGATAATGATAATAAAAGGTACTTTTGGCTACCTCTGCTTTTTCGCATATATTTTTAATGGTAACATTGTCAAAACCGGATTCTTTAAATAAATCAATAGCACATTCCAATATGTGCATCCTGGTGGATATGGATTCTTTCACGATTACCTCTCATTCCGCCAACGGCAATTTCTATCATAAAATACCTAAAAATAATTTCTCTGTTCATGATACTATACCGAATTACTGGCACTAACTTTGTGATTATAATACCAGATAATCCCTTATAAATCAAATAACTCTTTAAAAGCCCTTTGGGAACAAATATCCTGACTATTAATATTATTCGTCTAATCCACAATACTTTTCCATAATATATCATTTATTTGTACCTTGGTACATATTTATATAAACTCGTGATTGACATCTTATAGACAAAGTATTAAAATATCACTGTAAGGATGTTAAATTTTTATCAAAGTTTAAATTATTGGAACAAGAAACTCCCCTGTATGTTTGACACACAAACAATTCAACAAAACACATTTTAATCAAAGACTAATACAAAAGGAGCATGAATATGAGCTACGATTCACTATTTACCCCCTTTAAAATCGGTTCCATGGAGCTTAAGAACCGTATTGTACTCTCCCCTATGGGAACCAATTCCGGTAATATCGACGGTACAATTTCCGAAGATGAAATCAGTTATTTTATAGAAAGAGCAAAAGGCGGAACCGGTTTTATCATTATGGGCTGCCAATTTCTTAATGAAGAACTGGCACAGGGTTCTATGGAAGGTGTATTAAAGAATAATTATGTAATCCCTAAACTAACCACACTTTGTGAATCCGTGCACTTATACGGAGCTAAGATAGCAGCACAGATCAGCTGCGGTACCGGCAGAAATGCATTTCCCAGTATGTATGGCGAACCTCCGGTATCCTCTTCTGCAATTCCTGCTACCTTAAACCCCGACTTAACCTGTCACCCCTTAACCGCAGAAGAGATCAAAGAGATTATGGAGCAATTCTTTCACTCTGCAGCTATTGCAAAAAAGGCCGGATATGATGCAATTGAAGTACATGCTCATGCAGGCTACTTAATTGACCAGTTTATGTCCCCTGTCTGGAATATCAGAGAGGATGAGTACGGCGGCAGTCCGGAGAACCGGATGCGCTTCGCAGTGGAAATCGTTCGTTCCATCAGAAGAGCCGTAGGAAAAGATATGCCTATTCTGTTCCGTATCGCCCTGGACCACCGTTTTGAAGGCGGCAGAACTCTGGAGGATAGTATGGAATTGCTGAAAATATTAGAGAAAGAAGGAGTAGATGCCTTCGATATCGATGCCGGTTCCTATGAAACCATAGAATATATCTTCCCTCCCAGCTATTTAGGCGATGCCTGCATGGAATATGTCTGTACCCCAGCCAGACAAGCGGTTAAGGTTCCTTTATTAAATTCCGGGAACCATACACCGGAAACAGCAGTCAGGCTGTTAGAAAGCGGCAATGCTGACCTTGTAATGTTTGGACGTCCTTTAATTGCTGACCCTTACCTGCCTGCAAAATTACAGAAAGGAAACAGAGAGGATGTAAGACCCTGTATCCGTTGTAATGAGGATTGTATCGGAAGAATTATTACCAGATCCACAAAGATTAGCTGCTCCGTTAATCCCCAGGCTTGTGAAGAAGATCGTTTTACCCACAAACCGGCAGCCTCAAAGAAAAAAGTCGTGGTTGTGGGCGGAGGTCCAGGTGGACTGGAGGCAGCAAGAACTGCTGCACTTCGCGGTCTCGAGGTTACCCTTTATGAAAAAAATGAGTTTATCGGCGGCCAATTAGCTGCTGCTGCAACTCCAAGCTTTAAACACCAGCTTTCCTCCTTGGTAGATTGGTATAAAGTGCAGCTGGATAAATTAGGTGTTCTGATGAAGCTGGGTACTGAAATTACAGCAGACTCTCCTGTACTGGCAGATTGCGATTATATCGTTACTGCAACCGGTGCCGTACCATTAACCCCTCCCGTCAAAGGTATTGACAGCGAAATTGTAGTAAATGTTATAGAAGCCCATATGAATGAAACCAGTGTTAAAGGTGACAATATCGTTATCTGCGGTGGTGGTTTATCCGGTTGTGATTGCGCATTGGAACTGGCTATGGACAAGGGTAAGAAGAAGGTTACCATAGTGGAAATGAAAGACACTGTTGCTTCCGAGCTGATGTTTATTACTGCTGCTGGCCTTATGAGTAAAATTAACGAATACGGTATCACCTTAAAAACGAGCTGCAAGGTATTGTCCATCGAAAAAGACGGTGTTCAGATAGAGGATAAGGACGGTAATGTTTCATTGCTGCCTGCAGATACTGTTATATCCGCCTTCGGTATGAGAAGCGAAAAACAGGTATCTGAGAAAATCAAAGAAAAATATCCTGCTAAAACCCGTACAATCGGTGACTGCAGTCAGGTCAGCAAGGTGGGTTCTGCCATTCGCACAGGATTCTTTGCTGCTATGGCTATTGAATAATTAAGTTGAAATTTGCTGAAATATCATATATAATAAGCTTATAAAAGCATCTTTGCCTGTTTCTATATTAAACAGGCGAGATGCTTTTTTTCGGAGTATATAGAAAATACCGCTGTTGGCGGAGGAATGAGAGGTTTCATGAAAAAACTAGTTTTTTATACAGAATTTTCTTATATATTAGGAATAATACTGCTTGCTTTTGGCACTGCAATTATGGAAAAAGCAAACTTCGGTGTTTCCATGGTTGTGGCCCCTGCTTATTTAGTATTTAAGAAAATATCACTTACCTATACTTTCTTTACCTTTGGCATGGCTGAATATATGTTACAGGCAATTCTCCTTATTTTTATGGTACTGTTACTAAAGAAATTCCGAATATCATATTTATTTTCATTTCTTACTGCAATTTACTATGGTCTGGTACTTGATGTAAGCATGAATCTAATTGCCCGGGTCGACACACTTACGACTGCCATGGGGGTAGTTTTCTTCTTTGTTGGTTTACTGCTTTGTGCGGTTGGTGTTGCTTTTATGTTCCATACTTATATATCACCGGAGGTATACGAATTATTTGTCAAGAAGGTATCAGAAAAATTTCATATAAAGCTGTCAACTTTTAAAACGATTTATGACTGCGCCAGCTGTCTGGCTGGAATATTACTTTCCTTTCTGTTCTTTGGTTTGTTTGAGTTCGAGGGCGTAAAAGCTGGAACTGTAATTTGTGCCCTTATAAATGGTAAACTTATTGGTATTATCAGCAATTTGATGGAAAAAAATCTGGAGTTTAAAGATGCACTACCTGCAAGACGGTATTTTGATTATTGATATACTTATAGGTTTTTCTGTTTCACATCTAATAACTGCAGCGATGCAACAATACTATAGCACATCATGGTAATCTGCAAGAGATACCTGTGATGTGCTTTTCTTTTTTTCACATATCATTACTTATTAATTGCACATAGCGTTACCGTTCTTGTAATCCAACTCATTAACCCTACCTGCAAGGATTTTTATCTTAAGAATTTAAATAATTTCAATTGACTTCTATTCTATATGGTAATATAATGTATCGTAACGATATATTATTGCGAGGTATTATTTATGTTAAACTATATAATCTTGGGAATGATTTTTGATTGTACGGCAAGTGGCTACGATATTAAAAAGTATATTGAAAAAGGAATTGGTATCTTTTATAAGGCAAGTTACGGAAGTATTTACCCTACCTTAAAAAAGCTGACAGAAGACGGCCTGGTTACAGTAACCAAAGAAGAACAGGGAGCCCGTCAGAAAAAGCTCTATACTATAACTGCCGAAGGACAACAGATATTTTTAAAGTGGCTGAGTGAGCCGATATCACCGGAGGAGGGCAATGGTAATAACAGTCATTTAGCCAGGGTATATTTCTATGATAAGCTGCCTTATGAAACTGTAAAACAACAACTATTGGATTACGAATTAAATAATACAACCTATCTACGCAAGCTCCTTTTATTAAAAGATAACTTTCAGTCACCTGATATACAGGGAAAATACTATTATAAAATCTCCACTTTATACTATGGAATAGCAATTCTGCAGGAAACAATCCGCTGGTGCCAATTTATACGTGGCAGAGAACCTTTTGAGAATTTTCTAAATAAAGGAGGACTTAATAATGAGTGATAAAAACACGATTATTACCATAGACCTGGGTGGTGTTAACAGTTACTTATTAACCGTTGAGAATGGATTTGTTCTGGTAGATACCGGCGGGCATCTTACCATGGATAAGATATTCGATAATAGAAGAAGCAAATTGCTGGAAGCTCTTAAAGAATCCGGCTGCACCAAAGATAACCTCCGGCTTATCCTGCTTACACATGGAGATAACGACCACACTTCAAGTGCTGCATTCCTAAGAACGCACTTTGATGCTCCTATAGCATTGCATCCAGAGGATCTTCCCTTGGTAGCTAACCCGACCACCTCTCTCTGGATGAAAAGTTTTCAATATCACTCTCCTGTCTATAAACTTGTTTTCAAGCTTTTAAAAGGGAAAATTACGAGACTTACACAAAAGACACTGGAGGAGTTTGAACCATTTCAGCCTGATCTTTTATTGACTAACGGAATGAGACTTGTAGAATATGGAATAGATGGAGAAATTCTTCATCTGCCCGGACATACCTATGGCTCCATTGGACTATTATTATCTGATGGCTCACTGATTGCAGGTGATACTCTGGCTAATTACGGAAAGCCCTCTGCTGCTGTAAACGCTCTGGATTTTAATAAGATGTATAAAAGCATAGAGACACTTCGCAGTAAATCCATTCAAAAAGTGTTTCCTGGCCATGGCAATCCCTTTCATTTTAACGAGTTGAAATAGGATTGGACCAGACTATTTTTATGATATTATATTTCTAACCACTAAATAGAACCGCTTCTAAAAGGAGCTGCTTCAAAGCGAGTATACTCGCTTTGAAGCAGCCCCTTTTCAAATTATTGTAACTTCATTTTCATAAATATAATCATTAAGCGTAGGGCAGGCGGTTAATGAGCTTTTAAGTTCCTACCCCTGTAATCCGTCTGCTTGCCGTTTCATATTTTCAATCACTACATCATAAACTTCACCTAAGGATGCACAATACTCAAGAACCTTCCATGGAGTATTGGTGTGAAAATGAATTTTAATTAATTCCTCATCACCTACTGCCAGCAGGCAGTCTCCTTCTATGTTAGCGGTTATATAATCATTAATCTCATCCTCTGACAGATTCTTTCCTTCAATTAATAACTGTGTATCATATATATAGTCAATCATAATATTCCTCCTGTTCCTACATTAATTCAATATATATCTTACTATAGTTGATATAGTTATAGTACCATTATTAATGTAATACCGTCAAGTTGTACTCCTCTTTAATCCTTTCCTGCTAACCAAGCTGAAATCTTTACCGTTCCAGCAATAATGTCTTAAATATCATGCCTTTTACAATTAGAATGGCTGCAACTATAGTTAAACTTAAATTTAAAGGCTTATTCCCTATCCTTTAACAAAAGTGCCGGAGACATTTGCTTAACCCGCCTCATAAGCATCTGATTAATAAGGAAATATAAAAGAAGAATAACCGTGAACAATCCAGCATAAAGTCTCCAGGTATATCCTAAATCCACACCACAGGCAACATTGGAAATAAGAATGGGATAGATGCCATCCATGACTTTCTTAGCCAGAGGAATGCATACAGCTGCTCCCACTGCAATAGTATAGAAATTACCGTTTAAATACAGCTTGCGTATTTCATTGCTTCGGTAACCGAATATTTTCATTAAGGATATACTGTATGCAGAATGATCGATCATAACTTTCATCATAAGATACATTACTACTCCAAGGATTAATGCAGAAACACCGACCAGCATCTGTATCATAGGAAGCATCATTGCTATGAATACCTCTGCATTTTTGATTACGTCTTCTTTGCTAGTGACAGCATAGAGCCTGCCGGAGTCGATTTCCAGTGCTTTATCAGAAAAGACCACATTATAGTAATCCTCTTCCTGCCCAAACAGTTCGCGCATGCTGTTGATATCCATAAACACATATAGACCTACGGAATATTGTGCTGTTCCTGTGATGGTAAAGGCATAATCCTGATCGGCTTCCTTATCTGTGACTATAAGCTTGTCGCCGGTTTTCAGATGATATTTCTGTGCCATAGCTGAGGATATGATTACTTTATTTTTACCGCCTTCTACCTGAATATCAAAATAAGGGTTTGCTTTATCAATCCCCAGTAAGGTTACTTCCAGATCATAACCATAGATTTCTTTTGAAAAGGACCTTGCATAACCTGCTTCCCCCCCTGATGGGATCTCTTCCTGAGGATATTTATAGGTATACATATATTCATATCTTGTATCAGCTTTACTTTCTGCTTTCAGCCTGTTGCAAACCGTATAGGTGTTAAGACCCAGCATGACAATTAACAGGGAAATAAAAAGCCCGAAGATTACCGTAATTCCTGTTCTCGCTTCTCTTAACACCTGACGGATACGAAAGCTGCCGATAAAGCCAATTTCTCCAAGATTAATCTCCATGGTTTTACTGTTTTTCTGTTCATTTCGTATCAGCTTTAGTGCCGGTTCAGACAATTTCTTATTGATTACCAGACAATTTATCAGGGCTGCCACAAAGGGTGGCATTACGACTCCGTAAAGAATCAGATAGAGAGGATAAATAACAGGTAACTCTGGCACAGAATAGTACCGGTAACAGTCTGACATTAGAAGATTGACACCATATTTACTAAAACCAAGGAGTGTTCCTATAATTCCTGCCAGTAAAGTCACCATTACCGGTAAGGACAGATAATGTAACATCAAATCCTTTTTCTTAGCTCCCAGGGCATATAAGGCTCCTATAACACTGCTCTCCTTCTTGATACCCTGGCTTACGAATACAGAAATAACAAAGGTGAAGAGTATCATAACAATAATACCTGCTATCAATCCAGCATACTTATTTATTATCTGGTCACCTGAAGATGCTTTAATCCTTGGATTATCTGCGGACATAATAAACTGAATCAGATTGCTGCTGTTGTTATTTTTATAATCTTTTATAAGAGTATCCGCGCTTTCATTAAGCTGTGTTGTACCGGCATTGAGTTCCTGAATTGCCTTTTGTATTTCATTTATTTTTCCTGCTGTCTCTTTCCAATATTCCTGAAAATAAGTATCCTCTACTTCATCCGGTATAAATTCAAAAGCCTGCAGAATTGCTTTCAGTTCAACATTTGTAAGCTTACCGTTTAAGCGGTAGCTATAGACATATTCTTCGGACTTAATACTTTCCTTTGATGCTTTAAGTTCCTGATATGCCTCCTCTGTCACAAAGAAAAGTCCAAACTGCCTGCTATCAACACTGGTGTCGGAAAAGTTCTGGTATACTGCATCGTAATCCGGTACCGTTCCGATACCGGTTATTGTAAATATATTGCTTCCGACAATAAGGCTGTCACCTACTTTCAAACCATGTTCTTCACTATATCTCTTCTCAATTACTGCTTCACCTCGCTTCTGAGCAGCTCTGCCTTTGTCTGTGACAATAAGATTGATATTTTTACGATTTGAATAACTTCTTATCGTACTGCCGTCAGCAAGTTTAAAGTCCTGATAAAACATCCGTTCAAGGGATATCCCTTTATCCTCCAGTGTTTTTTCCTGAGCCTTTGTCAATGGAACAAATACTGAAAATTCACCCTCTTCCAACCTGCTCTCTTCTGACTTTTCATCAACCTGGGTAATAACCGTATCAGCAGCCCCTACCAGGCTGACAACCAGATACATTCCTAGAACAATCATAAATCCAAGAGCCAAATACCGAAAGCAATTGCTTTTCAGTTCTCTGAAGACTCTTTTTCGTAATATTTTCTGCATTCTACAGGTCCTCCAGTTCCGCTGCCGGTATTCTGATTTCATTATTGTGTTCGCTGCTGATCTGGCCATCCTTCATTACTATCACTTTATGTACCATATTTCTTATTGCGTTGTTATGTGTAACAATAAGCATCGTTGTGCCAAATTTCTTATTAATCTCCTCCAGGAGCATCAGGATATCTCTTGAGGTCGCTGAGTCCAGTGCACCAGTAGGTTCATCGCAAAGGAGCAGCTTGGGGTTCTTGATGAGTGCCCTTGCTATTGCACACCTTTGCTGTTGTCCCCCGGAAAGCTGGGACGGAAATTTATTCCGGTGTTCTGTAAGTCCCAGAATCTCAAGCAGTTCCTCCAGCTTCAATGGATTATCGGAAAGGTATTCACAAACCTGGATATTTTCCTTCACTGTAAGATTCGCTACCAGATTGTAGAATTGAAAGATAAAGCCAAGATTATCCCGTCTGTAATCGGCTAATGCATCATTTTTTAACCCTGCGATTTCTTTTCCATTTACTTTTATGGAACCGGAATCCAGTAAATCCAACCCACCGATGCAATTTAGAAAAGTCGACTTTCCGGAACCGCTGGCTCCCTGTATTACACACATTTTTCCTTCTTCAACACCTGTTGTTATTCCCTTTAGTACTTGAATATAACTGCCGTTTTCTCCGTAGCTTTTCTTCATGTCCTTGACTTCCAAATACATTTTCTTTTACCTCCAGCTTCTTTTTGAACTGATAATCATATTTCAGCTGACCTTTTTTAGCTGAACATCTTTTTTCAGCTGAACATCTTTTTTCAGCTGAACACTTTTTTCAAGCAACATAACACCGTTATGTTTCACTTAATATATAAGCTATACGCCAAAGGCGTATAGCTGCTTACTCTTTATTATTATCCGGAACGACAAAGAAGCCGTTCCAGCCATTCATAAGGTAATTCATTGTTAGTATCATATGCTCTCTTGCAGCTGCTTCCGATCTTTCATGAGTCAGAAGGTGTACGAAGATATCTATCTGCATATGGGAAATCCAGTGTACCATATAATCATTCAAAACAGGTGCTTTTATAATCTCGGATATTTTATCTGTCAGCAGCCGGTAATGTTTTTCGGTAACTGCCACAAAGAAATCTACACTTTTTTCAAATCGTGAGCCCTGGGATTTCGTCAGAACCAACTGAAACTCCTCGTAATGCTGGTATATATAGTGAAGTAGTTCTTCCACCGCCTCCATATCATCTGTGAAATCATTCTTCATTTGATGTATGGCAGTGACATATTCCATCTCTTCTGTATAATGACTGTTCATTATCTCTTTCAGGGTATTTAAAGGTTCTTCAACCAAAGAGGCAAATAGATCCTCTTTATCTTTGAAGAAGAAATAAAGCGCTCCTGTTGTCACACCTGCATTTTTACAGATATTTCGAAGGGATGCCTGCATATAGCCTTTTTCCATAAACTCCTGTTTCGCACTTGCAAGAAGTTTAGATTTTGTATCTTTTTCGTTCTTCACTGTATCCCCCAACATAACACCGTTATCTATAACAGTGCTATTTTAACTCTGTTAATATGAATTGTCAATTATAATTTCAATTGGATGTTAATAGTAGTAAGAATTTATACTGTTTCATTTGCTTGATTCTCTTTCATTTTTGACTCTTTATAGCGCGCTAAGAGAGTCTCATTCATATAAGTTGAATGCTTTTTTATATCATGATGCATGATTATCAGTCCCCATAACACGATAGGATGATGCCAAAACTTCCTCTTCATATATTGCATATTATGATCGAGGCTCTGGGATGCATCCTGATAATTGCTCTCATGTGATAAATGATAGTTTATTGCCTCTTCTGAATAATAATATTCTGCTCCATTTATGGCTAAGCGAATTCCGAGGTCATTATCTTCGCCGCCCCACGACTTGAAATTTTCGTCAAACCCCTTAACCTTTTCTATTAACTTTCGATTAACAGAAACATTTCCAGTAAAAAAATTAATCCAGCGAAATAAATTCTTTTTTCCTCTTACATAAGGATATGGACAATACACTGCCTGCTCTTCTAACAGAGTCAGCGCACCACTGAAGTCTTCTCCAAATTTTCTTATTAGTGTTGAATCAAAAAACACATCATAACGTGCACCAAGGACTGCAGCTGGCTTTCTTACATTTTCATGTAAACGTAAATGCTCTGCAATAAAATTAAGCGAAGCAACTCTGTCATCATCAACAAAAGTTATAATATCTCCCTTCGCCACTTCTATCCCTTTATTTCTCGCTACTGCCCTTCCACCATTTTCTTTACAAATAATAATAACCGGCTTGAACGAAAAAGAGTATTGAGTGAATTCCTCTATGACACTTGTTTTGCATCCATCAAAAACAATAATCACTTCAATATCTTTTGTAACCTGACTTTCCAATGATTTAAGTACAATACGCAACTGTCCCAATTTGTTATAAGTTGGAATAATTATGCTCATTTTTATTTTATTCATCTATTTATACCATGCTATCCCCAGGATATTTTTCCTTTCTCCATATGTTATGTTAGGTAATTGCAAAACTCAAAAACTGCGGTAATTGCCTTTATGTTATGTATCAACTAATTCGACTAATCATCATTTGCAATTGAGTACAGAAGATAAAAATATCCCCTTTTTTTCATTAATGTATCAAAATTACCTCTTTCAATAACTTTTCCATTATTTAGTACGATAAGTTCATCATACCGCTTCATTAAGACTTTATTATAGCGGTGCGTAACTATGATTTTCATCACATTTTCCAGTTCCAGGATGGTTCGTTCCACTTGGAGTGCCGTTTCATTATCTAATGAAGCAGTGGCTTCATCCACTAATACGATGGGACATTTTCTTAAGAGACAACGTGCAATTGATACCCTCTGTTTTTCTCCTCCTGATAAATTCGTCCCACCATCACCACACAAATATTCTGCGCCTTTATTCTTTACTACTTCTGAAAGCCCTGCATAATCAATTGTTCTCCTGACTTCTTCTTCATCAAATGATTTAAACATAGTTATGTTATTGTAAATAGAACTGTTAAACATAAAAACGTCTTGCTGAATGACAGATATGAGAGCGTATAGTTTGGCTAAATCGAGCTTTTTTATATCTATGCCATCTATAGAAATAGTTCCTTTATAGTTCTGGAAATATCCCAAAAGTAGTTTTAGAATAGTTGATTTTCCACTTCCGCTTTCTCCAACAATTGCATAACTTTTTCCTTTTTCAAATAATAATGAAACGTCTTTTAAATTTTCCTGTTCCTTACCATAGGAGAACGTAACATTTTGCATAACAATATTATCTTGAAACTTATCAAGTTCAATTCCTTTCAAGATAGGCTCTGTGTACTGTATTTTTTCATCAATTCGATTAATCAATTCTAACGCTGCATTTCGACTACTAATTAACATAGGTAATGTCCGAATTGGTGATAAAATAAAGTTTCCTAACTGTACCATTGCCATAACTCGTCCGATCGAGATGATACCTTTAAATGTAAGCAAAAAGCCCATGCCGATAATAACAGTATTCACAACAAGTGAAGAAACATCTCCACAAATATAGATTGCATCAGAAGCTCTTCTTTTGTCACATTTTGTATCTTCTAAGTGCATATTTTGGTTTGAAAAAATATGTAAAACTTCCTTTTCTGTTTGAAATCCTTTTATGACATGATATCCATTTAATAAGTCCTTAACCTGAGATACAAATTCCTGATTCTGTTCAGAAGTCTGCGTTTCCTGAACTATTAACTTCTTCCCATATCTTATCGCTAATCCCAAACATATTAGGGTAACTGTAAGTATCGGTATTCCCATGAACCAGCAATTCCACATTATTGCAAGTGATGCTCCAAGGAACAGCATTACTGTTGAAAACAGCATAATATCTCCAAAGATAAAATTGGCTTCTATTAAAGCAAGATCATTTACAAATACTGAGATAAACTTTGCAGAACTGTTTTCAATTAACTCAAAAACCGGCCTCTCCAATATTTTTTCAAAAATATAATTTTTAAACTGATAGATGGCACGATTCATATATCTATTTTTATACCTTCTATTTAAAAAACTAAACAATAGGTATGTTGCAAAATAGGCTATGAATATATAAGTACCTTTTAAGATAAATTTATCATCCCTTACCTGAACTGAATCTATCAAAAACGACAAAATAAACGAAAAAGCAATACATATAACTGCATTCAGAAGCTGTGAAATCAAGGTCAATACACGATTTAACTGATTCCCTTCGTATATCTTCTTTTCACATTCTGTTTTTATCCTTTTCACTGTGAACTACCTTTCTTCTTACAGAATGTTTTGCTACTTTTAAATTGAAACACCATATCCGCTGCTGTCTGAAATCCTCCCAGCTTTTTTAGTTTTTCTCCTGTAATCCGGCTATTTTCCTTATATATATCATTGTTAAAAATACATTCTATCGTATGCAGTAATTTTTCTGCTGATAAATCATCTTTTTTAAGAGCAGTACCACATTTCATTTTCTGTATCTGTTTCGCCACAAAAGGCTGGTCCGAATTATCTGGAATTACAATAGATGGAACACCAAAGTATAAAGCTTCACTTACACTATTCATTCCTCCATGACATATAATAAGGTCACTCTGTTTTAAAATTTCTAGCTGAGCAACATACCTACGAATTATAAAATTTTCTGGTATCTCATTCTCTTTTATGACAAAATCTTGATTCACTTTCAATATAATGAAGTATTCACTATTCGCTAAAGCTTTAAGACATAATCGATAAAAGAATTCATTTGCAACAATTGTACCCAATGATATGTAAATTACTTTCTCCCATTTTCCAGGTTCAATAACAATGTCATTTTTATCACTTCTTTCTGGCAAAGAAGTTCCAACAAAGTAGTAGCTTTTATTAAATAGTGAGGATAATGGCTGAAACAGCTTACTTGTGTAAACGATTGTCATATCTCCCACGTTAGACATAGTATCAACCGTTTTCAATTTCTTTATAGAATACGTTTCCTTAATTTCTTCTGACAATTCCTTAAATTTGCTTTGATATTCTTTTTTTTCCGGATAATCCTGCTCTACATATTTCTCATAAAATATTTCAGACAACCAGTCAGTAAGTCGATCTCCAAATCCTCTAAAGTATGCAAACATAGAAGTTGAACAAACAGATGGAATTTGTAAGTATTCCGCTATAATTCTTCCCCATACGCACATAGAGTCAAAAATAATATAATCTGGTTTTTCTTTCTCAAAGCGTTTAAGATATTCCGGTATAACCTCTTTGCTATACAGAAGGTAATAGTAACACAAATAGGTAATCTGCCCGGATCGTCCTTCCATTTTTTTCTGCAATGCACTCATCTGTGGTCCATAAGATTCATAATCTGCACCAATATCCAAAATTTTATTCCGAAACTCATCTGAAGAAATTGTTGTTATGTTTTCTCCCCTCTGTACAAGTTCCTTCATTAGTCCCAATGCCGGATTAATATGTCCAAAACATGGGAAACTAAAAAAAATAGCCTTTGACATTATTTCCTCCTAACATCTTTTATTCTTCACAACACATTTTGTAAGCTTATCAGCTGATTCTCGATTTAATGGCATGACAAAACCATGGTAAATATAATAAATCAGATAAGAATGTAATACCTCAAACCCACCTTTCATATATTCTTTGGCAGTTGGCAGATAACCCGTACAACCGTTCGTATATGCTCCAAAGTAAACTTGCTTATTGTTGCAGGCCTTTTCCACTTCTAATGCTAGCTCGCACATTATTTCATTTGGAACACCGCATAAACAGCCTTCATTGATGTGAAAATATTGTATTTCACTTTCTACAGTCTGGTAGCTGACATTATTTTTCTTAAGTCTCTCGACTTCTTTTAGCCACTCAGCGCCATCGATTTGATTTTCTCTGAAGGCTTCTTCTTTTATTTCCTTTGCTCTCTCCAATGTAGGTAAATCGGAACGGAACTCTATTGGAGTTGAATACATCTCCATTCTTTCAACTGCTACAGGTTTTAAGTGCTTAATACTTTCATCTACCACAGTAGCTATGCTATCTGCCATTTGATATAGTGCTTCCTCAGAATCAGCAAATCTCGCACTTACATTTCCTGCAGCCCCCTGTGTAATCATAATGGAACATCCGTATTTCTCTTCTAATTTTTCCCTTGTGACTCCGATATAATCAGAAGAAATCAGGTAGTTGTCATATGGTAGTACATTTGCATGAGCTGTTACACGTAAAAGGATGAGTAAAAGTGCTTTCGTGTCCTTGTTCACTACTTTTAAGATTCCAATCCGTTTGTCTAATGCTCCTGTCTCATCTCTTCGATTACAGCCTATATCAGCTTCAACGCAATCCCATTCTATTTCAACAGGTTCTGTATTTTTTTCTGCTTCTTTTACACATGAGACAACTTTATCACATAAATAGTGAAAATAATCTGGTTCATCTGTTACATTTACTGAACTATGCGTGTGACTAAAACATAGCATTACCTTTTCTCTCGTAATATTTAGTTCCTTCGCAATCATGTCACGCAGCACATTAGCATCTTCTATCATAAAACCAATATGATCGATTGTTACCAGACAGCATTTTTCTTTAAGAAATGTCCAGATTGCTGTCTCGGCAATCAAAGGATGCCAAATTCCTCTTGACTTATTATCGTCACGTGTATACCCTACCATCTCCACACTTTTTTCAGGTGAAATATCTACTTTTGCAAACCCAAGAAACATGTAATTCTCCATAATCATTCTCCTCGTATAATTGGTTATTAAAGTGCATTACAATTTAAAAAATTCTTTTATACGTTCAATAGAATAGCACAAAACTAAGTCTTCCGGAAAGTCTATCGTACGGAGCATTTCTTTCATTTTGTCGAATACACCAACAGAATAAGCGCAATGTGCATCACTACCTATCGTAATTTTAGTATTCTCTGTTGCACACATGACTGCAATGTCCCTGCACCTTTTTTCTGATGCAGGATTACAAAGCGTTACCGCATTTAGCTCAATTGCTTTATTCTGTATTCTTGCTCCCCTTACCACTTCTTTGATGTTAAATGGCTGTCCCATTCGTCCACAATGCCCAAGTATATGAACATTGGGATTTTCCAGTGCCTTTAAATATTCGTTGGTGTTTTGATTTATTGTATAGCTTAAATTCACTTTATGTACACTCGCAATAACTAAATCTGAGCATTCAAATGCTACTTCCAATACTGTCTTTGAATGGTCATAATAATAAGGAATACCATCATGTTCCAGCTGACCATTTTCATTCATAATGTCAAGTTCTACACCATGTATGATTTCAATCTGATGCATACTTTTAGGAAGTACTTTACGGTTTGCAATTCCTGCTATTATGTTCTCAATATTATTTTTTTCATAAGTGCCAAAATGATCACTGATAACAATTGCTCGCATTCCATTTTCTCCTCCATGCAGACAGTTTTCTTCTATCGTGCTATAGGCATGATTGGTCAAAATAGTATGTACATGTGCATCTACTGTAATATTCAAAAGATATCCCTTCCTTTTTTCTGTTACCGCATACTGACAATCTGATAAGCTAAAGACTCTTCTACCTGACTAACCTTCATAATCTCATCCTTTACTTTGCTTACCTGGAATTTCATATCAGGAAACATTGCATATTTAAAAATATAATTCTTAATCCCAGTCCATATGGAAATAGATTGTTTCATCTGTTCAAGTATAAAGCGTACATCTTTATTCTTGTACATTTTTTTATCTTCTACAAACAGACTATAATTTTTCCTGTTCCAGATGATATAATTAGAAGCTCGTACCAAATCAACAGCCCATGCATCTTCAAATCCTTGTATTTCTTTGTCAATATCCATATATGCTTCCATTTCCTGTGCCATAAGACGCATGACATTATAATCGCTAGTTCCATTATAACCTGTTATTGTTTTTAATGCCGAAATATAAATCATATCATCTGCACTGTATTCGCATTCATTCTTTTTGAACTTAAATGTAAAATAACCAAAATTAAAATTCTTCAATACATCAAATGGTAACATAATGCTTTCAGGTCTTTCTGGCAAAATCAAATTTCCGTCCTCACTTGCTAATGTATCATCAACACAAACAAAACCATCCTCATTAATTCCTTTAATTAAACAATAATGTAAAGAATGATATTTTTGATAAGACTTGTGCCAATTACAGTAAAAAATATCACATCCAACAATAATTGGTCTGTCTTCTGCAAGTTCAGCTTTTACAATCTCAACAAAGTTATCTGTACCATAATTCATATGTAACATCGGATATATTCCACAGAACATTTCCACTGCATTTATCTGCTCACTATTCATTCCCTGTTTATCTCGACTGGGAACTATACTTTTACCAAATGGCAGCGTTCCATTAGTAACCGCATAAGGTATATATCCAAAGTTCCATGAAAATCCATATAAATTTGCAATCGGTTTATCAATTGCATTGCAAAGGCTCGTAAATACATTTTCGATGCAGAGATTTTCTGGATTATAATATGGTTTAATATTATTTAGCACAGCTCTCCTCCTTTCTGTAATTCCACTCATTTTTAAAATGCATACTCTTGAATTCTTTATCAAACTGTATGTACTCAGTTACTTTATTGGCTACTTCAAGAAGATTGAAGTGTGATAAATTTCCCAAATTACAGAATTTCAAGTACCCATCATGTGTAATAATTGGACTTGATACACCCGTCTGACACGGATAATTATTACATTCTTTGCATTTTTCAACATAACAAGTTCCTTTTTTACTGTCCTTTAAAATGATAGAGTAATTATCATATTTCAAAATGCTCATTGGTGTTCCTGTTTGTCCTTTTACGTACTGGATTTCTTCTTCGACACAATCTTTTTTTAGTTTTTTGTATAAAGAAGAAAAGTCTACATACTCCTCTTGCCAGTCATCCATCCCATTATTATTCAAATCCAGAAGTTTGAAGTCTACACTGTATTCGCTGCACAGTTTGCGTACTTCTGGAATCATATTCACATTCTTACTTGTAACAACCATATTGATTCTCGTTCTGATCATGGTTTTACTTAGTGCAATAATATTCTCAATTACTTTATCAAAACAGTCAGCATGAACAATTTCTTCAAATTCTTTACGATCCATTGTATCCAGACTGACAGTAATAGAGTTCAGTTTTGATTGACTAAGCTTTTCAATCAGGTCACTCGTTATCAGGCTTGCATTCGTTACCATAGAAACATTAGTAATGCCTTCAATATTGCCAATTCTATTAATAATATCGATTAAATCTACTCGAAGGAATGGTTCTCCACCAGTAATTCTTACAGAATCAAATCCCGACTGAGCCATAAATTTAATACAGGACTCAATTTCATCTATTGTCATAACAGGGTTTTCGTTGAATACTCCTTCTCCTCCCGGCCTGCAATAGGAACATTTGAAGTTACACCACTTTGTGACGCATAATCTTAACTCGTACATTTCTTACCTCCATATAATATGAATAGTCTCTCAGAATCACTAAGCCTGGATTTTACTAAGAATTCCTTTTCAAGATTCCGCAAAATTATTCCTTCTAATTTATTGCCATGCACAGTATTTTTTTTACTTTAAATCTTTCATTCGTTTTAATTTCGAATTCCATTGCTGTATCTGCTCCTACAACAGTTCCTGTAACAACAAGTATTTTCTGCCCAACTTCTATCTGTTTATAGTCTAAAAGATAGGTTAATAGTTCGGTACAAACTTTATATCCTTGTGAAAAATTCCTTAATAAATTCGTTGTATCTAATCCCAGCTTTCCCCGTAAATATCCTTTTGGTATATCACAAACTGTCGCAAAATCAAGGATTTCATTTTCTATCTTCTGCTCCATAAACAGTTTTTCGTTCAAATCCTGTTTACAGATAAATGTTGATAAACCGCTGTTCCTTATCACAGATTCAAAGCATTTTGCTGTAAAACCAGTTGTACTTGCAATCACAATATAATCAACTTTTTTCTCTTTCACATATTCTTCTACAAGTGAACGAACTTCATAGGTATTTTCTTTACTAAGCTTCGTAAAATAGTTAATTTGACTTATTTCATCATTCTTTCTCAAGTAAAATGGCACCTCCGTTGAGATTCGCCAACACTTGTGTACTAAGCACAAATGTGACTAGCATCATTTCTTTCTCTGTAAAAATAATTTTTTCTTTGAGCCGTTTTAAAAATTTCGATATAACATCTACATTAAATATGCCAGCTTGTCTAATATTTTGCTCTGATAATGCCCATAAAACCCGTTCATCTTTGAATAAACATTTTCCAGTAATCATTGCACGATATGGAAATTTTGTACGATTAAATATTTCTGCCGGTAAATATTTTTTGGCAACTTGTTTTAATAAGTATTTTTCATTTAATATATTAACTTTATATTTATCATCTAATTGAAAAGCAAATTGCACTACTTTTTCATCTAAAAATGGATATCTACACTCCACCGTATTAGCCATAGATGCCCTATCTCCTTGGGACGAAAGTAGATAGTCCGCTAAAAAAGTATCTATCTCAAGAAATTGTGCCTTCGATATATTTGTAAAGCTCTCATACTGTGCCGGTAACCGCTTTTTCAGTTCATCTACTACCTGGTACTGTTCAACTTCTTTCTTTATTTCATTCGTAAAGAACTGTTTCACATATCTTCCATATGAAAACCGCAGCATATGACTGGAAAACATATCCGATGAATGAAACTGGTTATAAAAGGTATTCAATGCTGCATAATTGTTTATATCAAATCCACTTACAAAGGAATTCGTACATTTATACAATACAGCTCGCTCTTTGTGAGTAGTATCCCTTTCACAAAACTCCCGTATCTTTACTTCTTTGAAGATGTCATACCCACCAAATAATTCATCTGCTCCCTCACCTGAGATTGCAACTTTAAACCCATTGTTATGTACTGCTTTTGACAGCAGGTACATAGGTATTGCTCCTAAACGCATTACTGGTGTCTGGACATAAGGCATAAGATCAAAAAAACCATCTATTATATCCTGCTCACTTACAATCACCTGATGGTGATTTGTGTTTAATTTATCTGAAACCATATGCTGATATCGTCTTTCATCAATACTTGAATTTTCAAAAGCAATCGAAAATGTATCTATTTTGTTTTCTGACTGCCTCTCTGACATAGAAATGAGCAGGCTGGAGTCTAAGCCGCCACTTAAATAAAACGCAACAGGAACATCTGTATCCATTCGTTCTTTCACTGAATTCAACAACAATTGCTCCAGCTCATAACTCAGCATTTTCTGGTTTGTCTTGGTGGAATCTTGTATCTTTATAAAATTTGGAATGAAATATCTCTTCTTTTGTATTACTCCGTCGTATACTAAATAGGAACCACTGTCGACCTTTTTGATTTCTTCATAGAAAGTCTTTTCTCCAATCGCTGACCATACAGTGCTTATATCTATAAGACTTTGTATATTTACTGCTGCATCCGTTGTATATTCTAATAGCGGTGCAATTTCAGAAGAAAAATACAATACATTTTCTTTTTCCATGTAGTATAGTGGCTTTTCACCAAATTTATCTCTTGCCATGATTACCTTTTTCTTTATCTTGTCCCAGATTACAATTGCAAATTGTCCATTGATTTTTTCAAACATTTTACATTGATATTCTTCATATAAGTGTGGGATTAAATTCGTATCACAAGCATCTTCAAACTGGTGCCCTTTTGTCTTTAGTTCCTTTTGAAGTTCATAATGATTGTAGATTTCTCCATTGGTGATAGCGATGATAGTCTCAGTTTCATTAAATACTGGCTGTATACCATTATCGATTCCTACAATTGCCAATCTCATATGCCCTAGTGCTATTTCCTCATCTTCATAAAACCCATTTGAATCATATCCTCTGTGCTGTAATTTTTTCAACATATCACGAACTCTTTTGCTTCTATCCGATTCCTTACCATAAATTCCAGCTATTCCACACATATACTCACCATTTTTCTATACGATTCCACCATCAGCTACAATGACCTGACCAGTAATATAACTTGATTCATCGCTCGCCAGAAATTTTACAACCTGAGCAATCTCTTCTGGAGTGCCCAAACGCTTCATTAAATTCTGGGATTTGATATCAAAATTCTTATTTACTTTTGAAGTCATGTCAGAGTCCACATATCCAGGTGCTATCGCATTTACGCGGATATTTTTCTGACCAACCTCTTTTGCTAATGCTTTTGTAATACCAATCACTCCAAATTTTGAAGCACAGTAATTTGACTGTCCAGCTATTCCAATAAGTCCAGAAACAGAAGAAATGTTGATAATGCTTCCACTACGCTGTGAAACCATATTTAAAAGGACATTTTTGCAAGTGTAAAAACAACTGTATAAATTGGTTTTAATTACCTCGTCCCAGTCTTGATAGCTTAACGAATATAAAAGCTTGTCTTTAATAATTCCTGCATTGTTTACGAGCACATCAATTCCCTGCAGATCATCCTGCATTTGTTCCATCACTTCTTCTACTGATTCATGACTGGTTACATCCATCTGGTAAATGAACAGCCGTTCTTTAGCTTCTATACATTCGCTTCTGAGCTCGTCTATCTTATCTGCGGATTTGTAGTATGTAGTGGCAACAACTGCGCCTTCAGCAAGACACATTTTCACAATAGCCTTTCCAATTCCCCTAAGGCCTCCCGTTACGATTATCCTTTTCCCTTCTAATACTCCCAATTGTTTATCTCCTCTTCTCATTTTTATACTCGTGCCTTACAATTTTTGATGACTTTTTTAAAAACTGAATAGACCTTAATAAGTAAGGGTGAAAATCTTTCATCCCTTAGAATTTACTTAAAACGGCTACCATATAATTTCCTGTTGGACCATAGCCTGTGACCAGAACCGTTTCAATGTTTTCCTTGCATACATCGAATATCTTAGGCAATTTCCCTTCTTTTAACACCAATGCAGCAACCATCATATTTAAGTTAAAGCTGGCACCCATTGTTTCACCAAATATAGCCTTTACATCCTTAACGACTGGAACTTCCTCTCCAAAAGCATTCTGTAAAGCATTTATCTCCGTTTCATCAAACGCTATACTGCCTGTTGAAGCAAAGCAGACATCTATCTTATGTGTCTTGGAGATATCCTCCATTAACCTTCTTATATTCTTCTCTGCTTTTTGACTTATCTGTCCCTGCAAAGGAGTTGAACCCATGCTAAGGGTCTTTAATTCCAGTACATTGCAGTAGGCATTTTCGCATTCTTTACTCTTTCGGACCAGAAAAGCAACTGCAGCCTCCTTTAAATTTAAGTCTGCATTTTTTTCTTTTATTGATTCCCAAAGGACCTCACTGTATTCTTCGACAGCACCCGTTATGATACAATCTGCTTTGTCCACATTCAGTAACATCTGAGAATACAGAAAGTTATTACTATCCATAAACATAGCACTTGCACCTTTCACGCCTAATGCCATACAGATATTTCCAACGCATGCATTATTTACACTATTGGAAAATACAATCGGACTGCTATATTCATACCCCTCTTTAAACAAACTAACTGCATATTCATAGACAGTATTTAACGGGCCAAAACCTGTTGTAAAAATAGTTCCTGCTCGGTTTTTGTCACGTAAAACATCCTCACTCCCTGCATTCTTTACTGCCTCTTGTGAAACATAAACACACATATCTGAGTATCGGTTACTTCTTCTCTTTTGACTCAAACTCATACCAGACTTAAATTGATATTGGCTTGCATCTGTTTTCTCTATCTCATTCTTCTCAAGTTTTTCCCATATTTCTTCGGCTGTGTTACCTAGAGCGGTAATAGCACCGATTCCACAAATCGTAATTTCTTTCATTACTTTGCTATCCTTCCTATAATGTCAAACCTAAAATCATTGATTAATAAGGCTTTTCTTTAAACAGTTACCTCTATAAACAGAGCTAAAAGTGCAGAACAGTCATTATATCTTGTATTGAATAGCTATAAATTGGTATAACTTATAAAGCATCCTCTTGTTTTGCTTTATAAAGGCTATAATTCCTCTGTTTAGCTATGATGGTGAACCTTCCCACGTATAACCTCTTTTCTTATTGCGTCTGTTCATCTAAATGAATAAAAACAATAATGAGTGAATCTCGATATATCACCCAGCAACACATATTACGCCTAATATAAAATTCTAACTGTCAATTTCATCTATAAAATAGAGCGTAATCTCACCTGACGCAACTTCTTTTCCATCTACAACAGCTTTACAGTCTGCTACCATAACATGTCCTATTATCTGTTTGCATTTGCAGTGAATATACAGTCTGCAATCTGGAATTACACTTTTCTTAAATTTAACATTATTTATTTTTACAAGGTAGGCTTTTAATGATTCTGTTACTCCCTCCTTGTATAAAATAAAGGAACATATCTGTGCCATGGTTTCTATAATCATAGTCCCTGGAAAAATAGGGTTTTCCAGAAAATGTCCTTTTGCCCAAGGCTGTTCCTTTCGTATATTACGATAACCAACTACGCTTTCCCCATATTTTACCTCAACAATATCATCTACTCCCAGCACTGGCTCTCGGATTGGCACTACTTTCAATATTTCTTCATATTTCATATGTCTTTGCCATCTACACTTTCAAAATTTTTTTTCTTAATGAAACTTGGGAATTCCGTAGAAAATTTACCCTGATGATCTTCATAAACATGAACTGTTTTTCCGATTGCATATTTAATCTTTTCACTTTCATCGAGAATGACATAGGAGAACTCTAACTTTGTTTCATCTACAATTTTCAAGGAAACGGAAGCTTTATAATCCTGTGTTGTAAACTTCAAAGGTCTCCTATATTGACAAGAAGATTCAATTACAGGAAATTTTTCTGTTGCAGCCATTGTAATATCAAATCCAAGCTCATCCACGGAAAACAAAAATCTTGCAAATTCAAAATAATTATAATAGGCACTATGATGCACAATGCCATAAGCATCTGTATCTGAAAACCTGATTTTAAATCTGCATATATACTTCATTCAGCTTTTTCCTCCATTTTATTCATCCTGGTATTTTTTTATTAATAAGCTCGCCGTATTTCCTGCGAATGCAAAGGAATTTGATAATGCATATGTTAGGTCTGCTTCTTTTATCTCTCTTATCAGTTCAACAGACTCACCACAATCCATAGGTTCAGTTAAGGATGCATTTCCCATAACCTTATTGTCCTTTAGCATCATGATGGTAATCACAAGCTCGAGAATTCCTGCTGCCGCTAAACAGTGTCCAATACATGCTTTTGTAGCAGATACTAATACTTTTTTATTCGTTGAATCAAATAACTCATTAATAGCTTTTACTTCCATTGAGTCATTTAGTGTGGTTCCAGTTCCATGAGCATTGATATAATCAATATCCTCTACTGTTATGTTACTGGAATCAATGGCCATTCTCATTGATAATACCGCACCTTCCCCATTCGGATCGGGACTTGTAATGTGATAAGCATCATTATTGATACCATAACCACAGATCTCTGCATAAATTTTTGCATTTCTTTCTTTTGCTTTTTCTAATGTTTCCAAAATTAAAAATGCTCCGCCTTCTCCAATATTAATACCATCTCGGTTAACATCAAATGGCTTACATTGACTCTTACTCAATGCCTTTAGCGTATTAAAACCATAAAGACTGTATTCATTTAGTGGATCAACACCACCCACAATGACAAGATCTGCAATATTTGCTTTAATCAAATCGAAACCAATACCGCAAGCTGTTGTGGAAGCAGCGCATGCAGTAGTCGTGGTGTAACATTCACCCATAATCCCTAAATAATTTTTAATGTCAGCCTGTAGATTTGCAATGTTTGTAATCCAAGCCGAATCCTTGTAACCTTGATTTTTTCTTTTCACATAACTCATTACTTTTTCTGCATTCTGCAAGGATGTTCCAAATGAAAGAGCTGCCCTTTCGTTCAAGGAACTTATGTATTCTTTGGTCATACCTCCATCTCTTAGCATATTTTCAAGACAATATTCAACAATACTTTCTGTTCTGCATTTTTCCCCTGGAGACTGATTCTCATATGGAAGTTCCATATCAATCTGCCCTACTATATCTGTTTGTAACATGGATGCATCAAAAACCGTACACTTTTTCAGACCAGATACCAGTTGATAACAGTTGTCACGGTATTCCCTGAGTGTACGACCGTTATCAGCCAAAATTCCAATACCCGTTACAACTACCCTTCTATTTTCCATTTTCTCACCTATCACTCTAGTTTTGATTTTGCATTACATATTCTGCAATGGAAGAAATAGTTTTTATCACACCCATATGCTCATTGTCAATTTTTATGCCAAAACATTTCTTAATTGCAATAATTACTTCTATTGCATCAATAGAATCTAAACCAAAACTATTTTCTTCATTTTCTTCATCCACAAACAATGGCATATCAAAATAGTCTTCCGGTTTGCCGTCTAATTCTTCCATTCCTAATATACCTGTAATACTCTCGAAAACTTTTACTTTTAATTCTTGCAATTCCATAATTTATCCCTCTTCTCATTTATTTGTATTTAATTTTTTTTGAATCTCCTGTGCTGCTTGTTCAATTGTACAAAAGCTTTCAGGTGACAGTTCTTCGATTTCAAATTCGATATCAAACTCAGTTTCTATCTGATTCACTAACTTTAAAAAGGAAATTGAATTTAATATCTTTAGCTCAACAATATCACTATCATATTGGATAAGTTCTGGCTCAACTTTATTCTCTGCAATATTGAGTAATATCTCTTTTAATTTTTCTTTTATGTTTTCTAAATTACACATAGCTTCCTCTCTTTATTTTTCCATTTTTAGTTGTTGCAATCTCCGTTACAAAGCGGATTTTTTTAGGAACTTTGTATTCCGATAAGTGATGATAACAATAGTCAAGCAACGTCTGTTCCTCTATATTTTTGTCTTCTGGAATAACATCCGCTACTACCAATTCATCCAAGAGCATGTCCTTTTCACAATACACTACCACCTCCCGAACCAGACCACTATTTAATAAAACTGCTTCTACTTCTTCTGGAAACACACTATACCCACCACTTTTTATCAGGTTTTTCGTTCTACCGATTATATAAAGGTAGCCATCTTCATCAAGATATCCCATATCCCCTGTATGCAGATACCCCTCTTTAAGAACTGCATTTGTGGCTTCTATGTTCTTATAATATCCATTCATTATTGTCGGTCCACTAATTACAATTTCACCTTCCACATTTGCTTCCGTCACATAACGGCCTTCTATGTAAATCGATATAAAACAGTTCCGATATGCTTTGCCGGCAGAGTCTATTTTCTTCTTATACATTTCCTTATTATTATGATATAAATCTGGTGAAATCGTAGAAACCATACAAGTTGCCTCCGTTAATCCATAGCCGGGACTCATTCCAGCATTTTTAAAATAAGTGCCTAGTGTTTCCAGTGTTGCAAGCACAGCCTTGTTACCGCCTATCCCAATAAACTCAATAGAATCTACGTTATATTTACTCTTACTTAAACGCTTTACATTCATTGCTAATATATTAAGTGCAGAGCCAATACTGATTAAGTGAGTTACCTTTTCTTCTTCAATTGTACGAAGTAAGTCTGGAATATTGAAAAAGTCAGGCATAAATATTATGGTCCAGCCAAGCATAATACAAGAAGAAATAACGACACTACCAAAAGAAGTACCAACTGGCATAGAAACTAAAATTCTGCCCTCTTTCTCTGGATGTAGAGCTATTTCTGTCCAGTCCCTGCAATTAATACATACTCCTTTATTGGAAAGCATGACTATCTTGTGTTGAGATGTTGAACCAGATGTATTTAGTAACAAACAAGTTTCTGCTTCATCCAAGTCCTGATTCCAATATGCAGATTCCGCTTCTTCGTCAAGTTTTATTTGATCAATGGCTACGACTTCCACTTGATTGTTCTGTATTATTTCCATTAGCATTTCTACATACCTTGAAACAGTCAAAATACATTTACACTCCGTACTGTCCAGAGAACTTTTGATTTCATCTTCCTTACTTTTAATTGATATAGGATACACAATTTTATCTGCAAACAATGTCCCAAAATAGCCAACTAAGTACTCTACGCTATTTGGCAAATAAAGAATCACTTTATCTATTTGCTGCTCCTTCAAAACTTTTCCTAAATTATATGCTTTCCTATATAACTCCTGATAGCAAATTCTATCTTCTTTATAGATAATCGCTGTTTTTGTGAGCATTCGATTCTGATATAGAAAATCCCTGATATGTAAATCCGTATTCACCATATATCCTTCTTTCCATCGTCTTCTTCTAACCGGAGTTTTAAGTCTTTTCTCTTAATTTTTCCATTACTTGTCCTTGGCAGCTCTTCCACAATATAAAAGGCACTCGGTACTTTAAATACTGGTAAAACCTTTCTCAAATCTTTCTTCAGATATGAGACGTCATCACCTTTTGTTTTTAGAACAACAAATGCCACTATTTTCACATTATCATCCTTATCATGCCAGTCAACCACAGCCGATTCTGCTATGTTTTCACTTTTGTTAATATAATTTTCTATTTCAAGTGGACTAATTCGGTGACCAAGATATTTAATAATATCATTCTTTCGTCCGACTACGTACAAATAACCCTCTAAATCCATATACCCAATATCGTTAGTATAGAGCCAGTTATCCTTCAATACCTCTTCTGTTTCTTCTGGGCGCTTCCAGTAACCCAGCATAATATTATCACCTTGGACTATGATTTCACCTTTTTCATATGGTTCTGCTTCCTTTCTATCTTCATTCACAATTTTTATTGTGACACCTTTGATACCCTTGCCTACGGAACCGCATTTTTCTACAAGCCTATCTGGTTCAAGATAAGAAATCCTTGCACTTGCTTCCGTCTGCCCATACATAATATATATTTTTAACTCCGGAAGCATCTCATGAATCTGTAAAACGCTTTCTTTTGAGCTTTGCTCACCTGCAAGTGTGATATAACGAAGTTTTTCCAATGTCTCTCTGGTGAAATTCTTCTGTGATACCAGAAGCTTAATATAAGAACCAACAGTTGAAAAACCTGTGTAATCTCCCTGTTCAAGAAGAGATAATACAACTTGAATATAATTTTCCTGTTTGCAAATATGCATGGATGCACCAGCTCTTGTATGGGTAAGAAGAATAGAATTTCCATAGGAATATGTAAACGGCAGAGTAGCTAATATTTTGTCGTTACACCCTAATTTTAAATACGATAATATAGATTCTGTATTCGTAATCAGATTCTTATGAGAAAGCATAACACCCTTTGATTTACTTGTCGTTCCTGAAGTATAGATAAACATTGCTACTTCATTATTTTTATATTGCTCTAAACATTGACAATTTTCTAAATCCGCAATTTTGTCTAAGTCTACAACCATAATTTTATCTGAAGCTATATATGATACATTTTCAATCTTCTGTAACAGCTTATTGGATGTCAGAATTAGAGCTGCATCACTTTCTGACACAATATCTTCTATCCATGCTTTTGTAGATGTGGTGGTAATTGGAATGACAACAGCTCCTGCTTTAAGAACAGCAAAAAAAGATATTACATACTCAACTGAATTTTCAATGTATAGAATCACTTTATCATTTTCCCGAACCCCTTTTTTTAACAAAAAGTCCGTAAGCTTGCCTGTGTATTGACAGACTTCATCATATGTCCAGCATCTATCCTCCGTAACAAACGGTCTGCTCGGGTAATTTACTTTAGATGAATACAAAAACTGGTATACATGTTCCATCTTTAATCCCTTCCTCCATCCAGTACGTTCTGAATTTCTTCTATAAGCTTTTTGTCATCTTTTGCCTCAATCCTTCTTAATGCCTCATCCCTATCCATTAGTCCTTCTCTTACCAGACCTGCTAACTCAAATGCATACGGATGAAATCCATATTTTTGCTTGTGCTTGTATATCGCATAAGCATTTAAAACACAATTTGTACTGTTATTATCTGTTCCTTCTGGTTTTACCCAGCCAAACCCACGGATTATATCCAATATTTCCTCCTCTCTATAATTTCCATTTGGAAATGGATAAAATAGGGATGGAATGGTTTCTTTGTTTTCTTCCAGCAGTTCATCAGACAACAGAAATGATTGATAATCCTCACCTAATTGTTTTACAATATTATCGCATTGTCTTTTAAAATTCATTTTGATTAATTTATAATTTAACGTCACAACCTGCTTATGAATGTTAATCTGTCCTGGTGTCCAACCAAACGCAATAAGAGGTATTTTTCTCTCAATTGCTTCTTTGTAGACACACATTTTCACCAGGCCGATGCAGTAGGTACAAATGCTACTTGCCCGCTCTAGAGACTTTCTAGGTAATTTCATATCATTGTCTGCTAATTGAAAAATATTATTTAGTCTGGTTCTAGAAGGTGCAACAATCAAACTGTCTACATCCAGAGAAGTACAGACATTTTTTATATTCTGATATGTTTCTTTTGCGAGAAATCCATTATCATATGTAATAGCAAGTACCTTCATTTTATATTTTTCTTTTAACAAATATAAAGTATAGGTACTATCCTTTCCTCCACTATAAGCCAGTACTACGTCATATTTTCCATTCTTGTTACATTCGAACTTCTCCATTTCTGGTCTCTGTTCTGCTGCCTGCTCCATTTCTTTCTCTGCACAGTAGTTGCATAAGCCGTATTCATTAATACTTACCGAGAAAAAATTATTGCTTAACACACATTTTTTACAGTATCTTATCTTTTTATCTTCCATATTATGAACATGCTTCCTCCTCTTTTTTTATGATAAATGATGTAATAGCATTAACAGAATCTAAATTGTCAGGTATAATTTCTTCATCCTTTACTTTTATCTTATATTGACGCTGAATATAAGCTACTAATTCCATAATTCCTGTAGAATCCAGGACTCCCAGATCCAAAAACGACATATCGTCTTTTAACTCATCTTCCTCGTACCCAAATAGAAAGTATTCAAAGATATAATTTCTAATTTCACCGCGTAATTTTTTTTCATCTTGCATTGTTCGTACTTTCCTCTCTTTCAAACTATATTTATGAAAATTTACATATACTGCAGCCATATTTAAGTCTGTTTTACATATACACAAGAGATTTCCTGTATCTTTTAAACTGTTTGCCAACTGCTTCAATTTTCCTTCTACATTGATATCATTCTTGATAAAATAGGTTAATATCCCAATATAATAAAACAGGCTGGAAGAAAAATACTCCTCCTTGCTAAGAAAAACAGGGATATTCCATTTTTCTTCTAAATCGGGAAATGACTCGCCACAGCATAATATACCACCTAATTCACTCAGAACAACTCCTGTCTGCTGTATCACTTCTGAAACAGATACATCCGGCATTCCAAACCAGAAGGATTCGATTTTCCAGGCATCCTGCTGAACAGTATCGACCGGTTTTTCCTGCAATACTAAACTCATTGCATTTTCATGATATATTACGTTATTTTTCTTCTTTTCCAATTCAGCTTCTAAACCTTTTGACACAGTATCAAAAGAAGTTACAAACATTGTCTTTGCAGTCTCTTGCTGAATACTTTCATAAGCATTCCATAATGCAGCAATGGAAGCTTCATAACTCCCAACATAATGGTTGCAAGCCCCTTTGAAGCCAAATTCGATCGCTGCCATTGCATTTGGTATATTACAAATGGACTGTACAAAATCCTTTGGACTTACATAACATGGGTCTTCATAAGTCTTTAACTGCTCTAGATATATTTCTTTGGATATAGGACAACCATATTTTGATACTGTAATAATTCCAGTCTGCTCCTGTTCTTGAAAAACAACTTTATTCAGGACATTTGCCGTACTATGTATACAAAGCTGTGCACTTTTATCTATCCTGGTATTTACTTTATATTTATATTTATAAAACTGAAAACCCTCTATCTTTCTGACCCTTGTAGAGCCAACATTCAATTCAGAAGTATGCTCTCCAAATTCACTAATATTCCACCCATCTGGTGTAATACCATCTATTGCTGTTATATATATTTCTTTTCTCATACTAAACTTTTCTAAACAATATGCATGTATTAATTCCACCAAATCCAATTGAAGTGGATATTGCATATTGAATCTCCTTTTTAATCGCATTGGTAAAGCAGTTATTTAAATCACATTCTTCATCTGCTTCGGTAAAATTTGCAGTTGGATGAATCGTACCAAGCTGCAGTTGCACCAGTGTCAGAACCGCTTCTACAACTCCTGCTGCTCCTAATGTATGCCCGAATAATGCTTTTGAAGAATTGACAAACATTTTATAAGCATGTTCTCTAAATACCCTTTTTATAACCTTGCTTTCCAGCTTATCGTTTAACTTTGTTCCTGAACCATGTGCATTTATATAGCTTACCTGTTCCTCTGGAATTCCTGCCATATTAATGGAAGCCCTTATCGCATCTTCTAACGCTTTTCCCTCTGGTTCAGGAGTAGTTACATTGTAAGCATCACAATAGGAGCCATATCCAGCTACCTCAAAACAACTTTCTGCCTCTTGCTTTTCTAAAATTAATACTCCAATTCCTTCCCCAATCTGAGTTCCAGTCCTTCCTTTCGAAAATGGTGTAATTGTCTCTTTTGTTAAGGCACCAATACCGTCCATTCCATTGCAAGGAATCTGAGATAAAATTTCATAACCAAGAAGAATAACCTGATCTGTCTGATTGCTGTTTAACAGCTGGCATGCGGTAATAATGGCGCTGCCACCTGAAGAACATGCAGTAGACACCAGAAGCACCTGTTTATTCACTCCAAATTCTTCTACTAGTTTCTTCACAAGAAAATAATTTTCATGTTCTGCAACTTCTTCCACATTTTGCTCCCAGTATTTATTTTCATAAAAATTGGATGAGATAATTAAGCTAACACGTTCTTTTATTTCTCCATTCTCCTTTTGCATCTTAAGAGCACGTTGTAGTACTGCCTTAATTTCCTGGTATAAATCTGCAATAGTGTCAGTTTTCATACAGGCACTGCATTTTTTCGTTCCTGTAAAACCATGTGACGATGAAAGGTCTATTGTATTTTCTGTACCTGCAATAGTCTTCATCGCATACGCAGTCACAAAGCAGCTCATTTATTTTCACCCACCATTTCCATTATGCTTTCTTTCAAACACGAGCAAAATAGTTCAATTCTTGCATCATTCCAATATTCTTTCACATAATTCACGGTAAACCTTAAACTTTTTTTATAAATATAACAACCAATAAAGATTCCCCATTCATTTCCTTGCAAATATTGCACACTAGTAGCTACATCTATATCCATTAACTTAAAATTCTTCCCCATGTCGAAATCACATAATGGATCAAGATTCCCTAAAAAACTGACTACAACAAACTCATCCTTAAATTCCATCAGCTTAAGAAATGCTTCATCTGACAAATGTAGATTTTGCTTAATGTAAATTAGTAATTTGACAAATCCAAGCTTCTTTGAATAATTTTGCAATTGTTTCCGGCTTTGCCTCGCTATATTCCACAAGTCGCTGGTACTATCAATATCTGTCCGATATGTCCTAGCGACCAAAGCACCTTGTCCAAGTTGATTATAGGAATTTCTTTTCTTTATTCCTCTGCTCTGATCCACCACTGATACACAGCTAACTCCTAATCTTTTTTCTGTCTGATATGTATTTGCAATCACTTTTGTCATGGCTGACATTGCTGCAGCGCATATTCCTCCATATATTGTTGTCTTTTCTTGCTTACAGCATTTTTCAAAGTGGCTCATAACATCTTCTGAAATTGATAAATTACGTACTTCTGTGTGTCTTTGAGACGCTGTAACATATATTTTTTCATTTACATCATTTATCTCATTACCGGGTAAAATTATTGAAAAATCATAATCCATAGCCTTTGGCACTTTCATCCCAAGCAGGCTAAATGGTTCAATTGGATCTAAACTGCCTTCTGTTTTTCCTTGTATGTAGCTGCCATAACTCTCCATCAGATTATGTGTAAATTGACCACAAGAAAGACCATCTGCCACATAATGAGCAAGCGTAATAACAATTATGCTGTCCTCTCCACATTTACAGATTGCAACTCTTCCATATGGTTCTAATCCATGAATAAATGGCTTATTTAAATCCTCTATCCTTATTGTCTCCCATTCTTTTATGTTATCTAACTCTACTACAGTTACAGGGATATCCTTTTCCTTCTCAAACAAATGAAACTCTAAAGATTTTTCTTCAATATAAGAGCATAAATAGTAGTGCCTTTTCTGTTGCATTTTAAGTACATGACAAAATGCCTGTACATCCAAAAAACCCCTACCATGTATTACGGCTTGAATATTAAATGCACAAGAGCAATCAAACTTATATCCCATATGCTGTGCGATGCTCAATCTTTTATCAAAATCCATTTTTTCACCTACCTTATATTCTGGTATTTCCTTAAATATCATAGCTTCTTATGTTGTATCTCTCTATTTATTACATACTCAAATTTCGCATATGGATAAGTGACTATGTAACCATCTGTAAAGTTTCCTGAATTAATTCCTGTCTTGAAACTATATGAAGATTTCTGTTTGGTGAAAACTCCTCTAACTGATCATGACATATTGTTAAAAAATAGTCATTCATAAACTTAGTGGTATAAAAGACAACATCCACCCTTTTGTTGTCCTGATAACAAATAATCTCTTTTTTTGTTATATCAAAATATAGAGAAGTACTCAGGCCACTTAAGCCAACTCCAGTCCATTTTAGGTAACTTTCTTTTAATGTCCATAGTCGACAGAAATGCTCTTTTGCATCTTCCGGATTCTCACACTGTCGGAGAGTTTCATATTCCATTGAATGGAAGAAGTGCTCTGCAATTCCTAAATCGACATCTTTCACTTTTTGAATATCAATTCCAAGTTCAGCTTCCCCAAATGCACAGACTACCCAATCCCCACTATGAGATATATTAAAATGAATGCCTCTCTTTTCCTGAAAAAAAGGTTTTCCAAACTTGTCAACTTGTACATGATAGTCTACACACTGATTTACTACATTCATATAATGAAAAAGCAGACGATCGGCAAATACCGATGCCATTTTATCTTTTAAAAATAGATACTTATTAATTTTCATTTGACGATCCAATGAAACACTATTCAACAAAACATCCCATACTTCAGAAGAAATCTCACCATCTACATTTACCGCATATGCCTGTAACACCTCATGATGCCCCCTTTACCCTATTTACTGAAAACCTCTTGTTCAAGAAAGGTCGTTGTAAAATCTCCAGAGATAAAACTAGATGTTTTCAGTATCTGCAACAATAGTTTCTTATTGGTAGAGACCCCTTCCACTCGTAATTCATCTAAGCATCGAATCATCTTTCTTACTGCTTCTTCCTTATGTAATGCCTGACATGCTATTTTACATAACAACGAATCATAATATGGTGAAATTACATTATTTGCTTCATATGCACAGTCGACTCGGACACCAAAAGAACCTGGAAGATCCAGTCTTGTGATTTCTCCAAAGTCCGATACGTAATTACCGTTATTATAGTATTCCGAAAGAATTCGGCATTGCAATGCATATCCATGGAAATGTACATTTTCCTGAGTAATTGTCAACGGTTCTCCCTGTGCAACTTTTATTTGCTCCTTTACAAGATCAATGCCCGTAACCATTTCAGTAATGGTATGTTCCACCTGCAGTCTTGTATTCATTTCCATAAAATAAAACATACCATCCTGATCCAGAATATATTCTACGGTACCAACTCCAACGTAACCAATACTAGTGCAAATATCAATGGCACCCTGATACATTTTCTGTCTGTTCTCCTCTGAAATCGTCGTACATCGTGTCTCTTCAATCAATTTCTGATTTTTTCTTTGTATACTGCATTCACGATCACCCAGATGGATCACGTTACCAAACTGATCGGCCAAGACTTGCACTTCTATATGCTTTGCATGTTTAATGTAATGTTCAATTAATATGCTGCTTGACCCAAATGCTTTTTCCGATTCTTTCATACACATTTCAAGAGCTTGTTTTAAGTCCTGATCCCGCTCAACCACACGAATACCTTTACCACCACCTCCATTGGCAGCTTTCAGGATGATTGGGAATCCAACATTTCTAGCATATTCTAAACACTCATGATAGCTGTGAACTTCCATACTATCGTCCCCAATAACCGGTACATTAGCAAGTTTTGCAACTTTTTTTGCCTGAATTTTATCACCCATTAATGCAATATTCTCACTGCCTGGCCCTATATACTTTATTCCACATTTCTTGCATAATTCACAAAAATCAGTACTTTCTGAAAAGAAACCAATCCCCGGATGAATTGCATCTACCCCATATTCAGTTGCTACCGTGATAATATTATACGAATTTAAATAGGAATCTTTACTTGCCTTATCTCCAATGCAAACAGCATGATCTGCTAATCGGGTGTGTAATACGCCCCGGTCTACGTTTGAAAAGATACTGATTGTTTCTATCCCTAACTCTTTACAAGCACGAATCACTCGGACTGCACTATCTCCGCGATTCGCAATTAATATTCTTTTAAACAGTTTACTCATCTTTATCCACTCGAATCTTCATAATAGATTGTTCATATTCGACCATATTACTGCCGTCTACCAGTAATTCTATTACGGTACCTGATACAGGGGATTTTATATCATTGTAGATTTTCATCGCTTCAATAGAGCACAGTACATCATCTTTGTTCACATGAACATTACCATTGCCGAATTTGATCGTATCACTAAATTCTAAGATTCCTACAAAAGGCGATTGAATGGTTACAATGTCGGCACTTCCCTTCACATTTTCCTCCAATTGGATCGTGCATGCCAATTTTTCGGTCAAATTTTCATTCTTACAATATACTTCATTATCTATAAGGTCTGATTTAATGGTCATAGTAGGAGGCATGCTGACATCTCCTACTCCTTCCACCTTACAGAATTTTAAACAGAAGTAAGAATCCTGGTAAAAAAATGATACCAACTCCGAGTTTTTACATTCATCTAACAGCTTTTGTATTTTATTAAAATGCTCTATTGATTCAATCACAATAATACCTCCCTCACTTTATATAAAAATAATTTCTTGTCCTATACTTCTAAATTTCTTCATTCGTTCACTTTTAACAGTCTCACGGTCCATTTTATTGCATCGGTAGATTTCGCGGACAATTGCCTGTTTAATTTGTGCAAATATGGCTTCATTTGAACCATTTTCCTGGATAAACTCATCGATTAGCCCATATGTCATCAAATCACTGGCTGTCATTTTCAACTTGCTTGCTACAGCAGGTGCTTTCCTGGAATCCTTGTATAAAATACTGGCGCAGCCTTCTGGAGAAACTACAGAATAAATAGCATTTTCCAACATAATAATTCGATTGGCAATTCCAAGTGCCAGTGCTCCTCCACTTCCCCCTTCTCCAATGAGTACAGAGATAATTGGGACTGTGAACTGTGACATTTCATATAAATTTCTTGCAATTGCCTCAGCCTGCCCATGTTCTTCTGCTGTTACCCCAGGAAATGCACCTGGAGTATCAATAAAACATATAATAGGACGGTGAAATTTTTCTGCTTGTCTCATCAACCGCAGGGCTTTTCGATATCCTTCTGGTTTTGACATACCATATTGATAATATTTCATTGAATTAATATCATTACCCTTTTGCTGACCGATCACCGTTACTGGCTGATCATCCATCAATGCAATTCCTCCTATGATTGACTTGTCATCCCCAATTCCGCGATCTCCATGTAACTCCAGGAAGGAATTAAATATAGCATTAATGATATCTAACGATCGAAAACGTGTAATCTTCCTTGCTAATAAAACTTTATTCCATGCGTCTCCAGCTACCGATTCTTCTTTCTTTTCCATATTTTCACCCCATTAACAAATATGCATTTTGAGTATATTTCCTAACACTTCTTTTAACCTGCATCGTTCCACTATTGCATCCAAATATCCATGTTCAAGCAAGAATTCCGCTGTCTGAAAATCACTTGGAAGTTTTTCCTTGACCGTCTGTTCAATTACCCTTTTCCCTGCAAACCCGATCAATGCTCTTGGCTCTGCAAGAATGATGTCTCCAAGAAAAGCAAAACTTGCACTCACTCCTCCTGTGGTCGGATTCGTCAATACACTTATATACAATCCTCCAGCCTCACTGAATTCTGCTACTGCTGCGGAAGTCTTCGCCATCTGCATTAGAGAAAAAATACCTTCCTGCATTCTGGCTCCACCAGAGGCGACGAACATAACAACAGGCAACCCATTTCTACCCGCCTCTTCGAATAACCGAGTAACCTTTTCTCCAACAATAACTCCCATACTTGCCATCATATATCGGGAATCCATAATGCCTATCATCACAGAGTTGCCCATAATCGTTCCACTTCCAGTAATGATTGCTTCAGATAATTTCGTCTCTTCCAGAAGCTTTTGATGTTTTTCCATGTATCCTGGAAATTGAATTGGATTATAGAATTCCGTATTGGAATTTATTTCCTTAAACGTTCCCTCGTCCATAATTAATTGAAGTCTCTTTATATAATCCAATGTATGATAATAACCACAACTTGAACATATATAGTTTCTCGCCATCAATTTTGACTTTTCAACGATTACACCACATTCTTTACATTTTACAAATAACGAATCGGTCATAATACTTCTATACCTCTATTATCTACTATTTTCCGGTCAGTGCATCTTCCACTGCTTTTATGATTACCTTACTGAAGTTTGTTACACCTGCGATTGACCGCATCAAGATAAGTTTCTATATTCAAAACAATTCTTTACAAGAATATCGTGAAATGTACAATTTTTTACTCTCCTTTAATATGGGTTATAAATATGGTGTTTTTTTACATATTTAGTATATAATGTAATTATATCACTGTCAACACTTGACAAATAATTATTTTATTTGTAATATTATATATAATTTTCCCATTTTGAGCTATGGGATGTTACAAAACAAATTATAATTGTTGGGATTTTAGCAACAGCATCTGGATGTTGTTTATAAATATAGGGTTACTATTATTTGGTGGAAGATAAAGGAATATGGTTCTAAGCCATAATGAGTGTTCTCGGAAAGTAATGAATAAACGATAGCATTTATACATTTTGCACGTGTGCCTAGTTTTTGAACGAAGTTATTAAAAAATAGGTATATAAAATAAACCTCCCTAAGGAGGTTTGAAAAAAGTAAAAGCTACAAATTGAGCAGCATCATTTTTAGTTTTTTAAGGCGGGCGTCTAAGTGTATATTGATGCCAATCATCATGGCGCAGAACGAATACCATTTCTTACCTCGGATTTTTTATATCATGTAAATGGTAGAATCCGGTTATTCAATCGTTCTGAACGGTTCTGGTTTTGTTTGTATTCTTTATACGCTTTTGTTCCTCTAAGAACAGGCGGATAAAGGCGTATATCCCAGTCCGGTTCAGTATAGATGACAAGGCCCTAATTAGGGTCTGCTGATTAAATAGCTTCTGCTTGAAAATCAGCAGCAATTTAATTAAAATTTGTATCAACAAAATTAACGTAGAAAGTATTCGCGCCTGAATCTTGAAAAGTCGTCACGCATACAGATAATGCACTAGAGGTAAGTGTGCTTTCTTCCAACTTCGTTCGAATTAGCCCCAATCCAAAGCAATGTTTACAAGCTAAACGTTCTTTTCACTTCAATTCTATCTGTATTATCCTGACATTCTATCTTCTTATCTTCTTTTGCTGTTTCGCCTGATCGTCCGAGTTTCGGATCAGACAATCTAATACCGTGCAGCTTACAAAAACCTCGGTTATCTCGGATAAATTTGATAGGATAGCTGATTATGAATAGTGGAGCGTTTCTTTTTGTCTTATGGGGGTGAATGGCAAAAGATAAATAAATGAGCAAACTCAGGAGGTGCCGAGTTTCCGAGAGCGCTCATAATAAATTTGGAGGAATGAATATTATGAGGAAAAATAATTTCACAATTATACTATTGTATAATTATTTATTGGTCAAAATTAACAAATTTGCTGGATGGTTACCATATGAGGTGTATTCCGATAAAAAAAAACAAATATTAGCAATTATTATTGCTCCATTTATGATACTAGCGCATATTGGTACTGTATTTAAAATTATTAGAAAAAAATATTTATCTCTTTTATATGTCGAAATAGTTGTTACAACGCATTGTTCTCTCAAATGCAAATTCTGTTCGAACTTTATTCAATATTATAAAAAGCCTTATCACGTTGATATCGAAACGAATCTTAAGTCAATCGGTCGGCTACTTGAAGCGGTTGATAATATTTGCCTTGTTCGTTTACTTGGAGGAGAAACGCTACTTTATCCTGAATTGGAACAGTTATTAAGTTCACTTATTGGATGTGAAAAAGTGGCGCATATTCAAGTCGTAACTAATGGCACAATAATACCAAAAAGTAATGTGATTAGTAAACTTAAACATCCAAATGTTTCTGTCTCGGTAAGTAATTACGGAAAAAATTCATATAAAATTAGAGAATTATCTGAAGTTTTAAAAAAAGAAAATATTAGGCACTATATCTCACCTGAAGATTTATTTTGGCTTGATTATGGTGGCCCGAATAAAATCAAAAAAAATGAAAAGCAACTACAACAACAATTTGGAAAGTGTGTTCCACTAAATTGTAATAGCATTCTGAACGGACAGTTACATTTCTGCCCTGTTTCGGCTCATGGTATGGATCTTGGTTATGTTGAACGTAGGAAAAACGATTACATTGATTTATTGGATGCTACTTGTAGCACTACTGATTTGAGGCAAAAGCTATGGGATTTCCAGTATGGTAATAAACCTTATATCACAGCTTGCCAGTACTGTAACAAATGTACAGATTTAGCAACTAAGATTAGGCCAGGGGAACAATTGTAAGCATCATTTTATTAATAGTACATACAGCAGGCTGTCAATTCCCCCCGCAATAAGAAGTAAGGCAAAAGAAACAGTAAGGATGACACCAAGTAAATTAAAGTGGTTAAAATGTACCCGCCACTCCTTTTCATAGTCCTTTGATACCCCATTCTTTTTAGTTAACAGCATGGCAGCAGATATTATAAGTCCCAGTGCACCTATGATACATAGGGTACTTCTGACTGCTGTAAGGCTTGGTAATATTGATCCGCTGTTAACGATTAGTGCTATGACTCCAATCAGTATTATGACAATTCCGCTGGTCATAAGGCCTATGACCATTGCTTTTAGAATATCCATTAAGTAATTCTTTAACTTCAAAGTCTGGTTCCTCCCTTTTGACAGTTGTCTGACTGTAATACTAACTGTTCTTATTATATAGATGACATGCCACATAATGGTCGTCCCCAATATTTTGCAGTTCAGGGTTTATTTCTCCGCAAGCAGCTGTTGCATATTTACATCTTCCTTTGAATCTGCAGCCTGCCGGCGGATTTATTGGACTAGGTACATCTCCTTCTAATTTGATGATTTCACGAGTGCTTTCAATCACCGGGTCTGGTATAGGTATTGCAGACAGCAGGGCCTGGGTATATGGATGCAGAGGATTCCGGTACAGTTTGTCAGAGGTTGTGATTTCTACTATTTTACCCAGATACATAACTGCTACTCTGTCTGAAATGTGTTTGACCATGGAAAGATCATGAGCTACGAAGAGATAAGTCAGCTTCATTTCTTTTTGGAGTCGTACCAGTAGATTCACTATCTGGGCCTGTATGGAAACATCCAATGCAGAAATCGGTTCATCCAGCACCAGAAATTCCGGCTCTACAGCCAATGCTCTTGCTATACCGATTCGTTGTCTCTGGCCTCCCGAGAACTCATGTACGAATCTTCCGGCATGTTCTCTGTTTAGACCTACCAGGTTGAGATAATAATAGATTTTTTCATCTCTGCCTTTTTTTCCTGCAGCCAGTTTATGAATATCGATTCCTTCTGCTACGATATCTGCAACCGTCATTCTTGGATCAAGGGATGCATATGGATCCTGAAAGATCATTTGCACATTCTTTTTAAAGTTCTGCTTTTCCTTTCCTTTTAACTCGTGAACATCCTCTCCCTTATAGTAAACATTTCCCGCTGTTTTATTGTATAAACCTATGGCAGTACGGCCGCAGGTAGTCTTTCCGCAACCGGATTCCCCTACCAGACCTAAGGTTTCACCTTCCCTGATCTGGAAGCTGACATGATCCACTGCCTTTAGTACGGAATCACTGTCCAGGCGGAAATACTTATCCAGATTTTTTACATCCAGTATTATTTTATTATCTTTCATTCCATAACCGCCTCCGTTTCTTCCATTATATCCTGTACAAAAGGATTATCAGCCTTTGGTGCTTCGGGGTGATGAAGCCAGCAGGCAGCGGCATGGCCTTCCTGAAAACTTGTCATCTCCGGGTTTTCCTCACAGCAGATTTCCATGCAATACTTACACCGGGAAGCAAAAGGACAGCCTTTTGGCGGTGCGATCAAATCCGGAGGCACACCGGGTATGGAGTCAAGCTCCTGTTTATTTTCAAGATCCAGCCTTGGGACTGCCTTTAATAAAGCCAGGGTATATGGATGCTTGGAATGATAGAAGATATCCTTGCTGTTCCCGTACTCTACTATTTTACCGGAGTACATGACCATTATTCTTTTCGCGGTATTTGCTACCACGCCAAGATCGTGGGTAATCAGTATTACGGCTGTGTTATTTTCCTTCTGCAGCTGTTTTATCAAATCCATTATCTGTGCCTGAATTGTAACATCCAGGGCAGTTGTCGGCTCATCAGCAATCAGCAGCTTCGGATTACAGGCAAAGGCTATGGCAATCATTACTCTCTGCCGCATACCACCGGAAAATTCATGAGGATACTGTTTTACACGTTTTTCAGGGTTCGGTATTCCTACCAGGCGAAGCATTTTTTCAGCTTCTGTAAGCGCATCCTTTTTCTTCATCTGGCGGTGCATAATCAGGTTCTCTGCTATCTGTTTTCCTACGGTCATGGTAGGATTAAGGGAAGTCAATGCGTCCTGAAAGATAATGGCACTCTCACCGCCGCGGTAAGCACTCAGCTCTTTCTTTGTAAACTTTAATACATCCCTGCCCTGATACATTATCTTACTGCCGGTTTTTATCTCCATATTCCCGGTACTGCTTAAGCCTAGTATGGTTCTTGCAGTAACGGATTTGCCACAGCCGGATTCTCCAACAATAGCAAGGGTTTCCCCCTCCAAAAGGTCAAAGGAAATATCCCTTACAGCCTGTACTTCTCCGGCATAGGTATGATAAGAAACCTGCAGCTTCTCAACTTCTAATAATTTTCCCATATAGTATCCTCCTACTTACGAAGCTTCGGGTCAAGAGCATCTCTTAAGCCGTCACCAAAAAGATTAAAGGCCAACACAATCACACATAACACTGCTGCGGGGAAAAATAGCTGGTTCGGATGAAAATCCATCGTTGTCTGTCCAAGAGAGATCAATATTCCAAGACTTGTGTTTGGCGCCTGCAGCCCCATTCCAAGAAAGCTTAAACCGGCTTCCGTAAAGATATAATCCGGAATACTGGAGGCAAGGTTTAAGATCAATAACCCCAGCGTATTGGGCAGCAGGTGCTTTGTGATAATCCGAAAAGGACTTGCCCCCAGAGTAATGGCTGCCATAATATATTCCGATTCTCTCAGCTGCATAATCTGGCCCCTTACCTGTCTAGCTGTTCCGCACCAGGAAGTGAGACACATTGCCGTTAAAAGGGCAAATAAACTGTTACCCAGTACCATCATTACCAGCATTGTAATCAAAAGCGAAGGCAAGGAGGTAATTACCTCAATAATACGCATCATAACATTGTCCGTCACTCCGCCAAAGTAAGCCATTACACCGCCATAGGCGCAGCCTATGACTATTTGAATCAGGGTACATACAATAGCTACAATCAAGGAAGCTCTTGCACCTAACCACACTCGTGAAAATAAATCTCTTCCCAGATTGTCCGTACCGAACCAGTAGGCGGAGGAGGGAGGCAGATTCTTATTCTTTGCTACTATTGTAGTATAATCATAACCTCTGATATATGGTCCTATGATAACCATGACCACAAAGAGTACCAATATTACCAGGGAAGCCAGGGCAATTGGATTTTTACGCAGTCTGCGCCAGGCATCCTGCCAATATGTTATAGTCGGACGTATAATAAGGTCGCTGTCGAATCTGTCTTTTTCTATTCTCTTAAAACTGTTTTGCGATATAACTGCCATTAAAACCTCCATGATGCCAATATTACGGCACCGCAAAATATGTTGGATGAATCCCTGTATTAGCACTATCTCTTTCCGCCCAATATACGGATTCTCGGATCTACTACCGTATAGAGGATGTCTGTAAAGTATATTACAATAATATACATGGCAGCAAGAATCACCGTCTGCCCCATTACCACCGTTACATCCCTGCCGGAGACTGCATTTACATAATATAACCCAAGTCCCGGTATGGAGAATATCTTCTCTATAAAAAATGAACCGGTAATACACATTGCAATAGACATTGGCAGAAAAGTAATAACCGGAAGAAAGGAATTTCTTAGAACGTGCCGTCTGATTATCTGCCACTTACTTAAGCCTTTGGACTCCGCTGTCAGGATATAGTCCTGACTCAGTACCTCCAGCATGGAAGTCTTAAGAAGCCTTGTATAAACGGCAATATATGCAAAGCTTCCGGTAACGGTAGGAAGTATCGTGTACTTCCAGCCTCCAAACCACTGTTCATCGCCTTTTGGCCAGCCTATTACCGGAAACCACCCAAGACTGCCTGCAAATACCTTCTGAAGCAGCAAGCCCAGTATCAAATGGGGAACCGATATGAGCAGGATAGACAAAGTAACTACCGCATAATCGATCCAGGTTCCTTTCTTAACTGCTGCTATTATACCAAGTATAAGCCCAAGCCCAACTCCCAGTACCAGTTGCCCGAAACCAAGCCTTGCAGAGGCAGGAAGTTTGGCTTTTATTATAGAGGGAACCGTCTCTCCGGGAAATATAACGGATTCACCGAAATCACCTGCCACCATTCCTTTCATGGTTATTACATAACGTTCCAGTAATGGTTTATCCAGTCCATATTTTTTGTACAGATTTACTTTTATCTGTTCCGGAAGTCTCTCTGCCCTCTCTGTCAAGGCATCGCCCGGCAATGCTGCCAGCAGGAAGAAAGTTGCCGTAGCAATGATAAATAAGGTAAATAACATTGTAAAGAATCGCTTAATACTATATTTTAACACTTCATTCACCTTTCCTGTAATATTCACCAAAAGCAAAAGGGGCTGTGTTACCAGCCCCAGAAGGTTTGCCTGCCGTAGTGGCCGTTGTACTAGTTATCACGTCCTGATATATAAGCTCTGCTGAACTCATAATTCGTACCAAACAACGGGGTACTTAGATTCTTAACATAGGACTGAATGAAAATTTGTTTGTTTGTATAGTAGAGAGGCAGTACACCGGCATTGTCAGCAACCAGGTTTTTCTCCAGTTCGGCATAGATTTGGGTACGTTTGTCTGCATCACTTTCAGTTGCCAGACTTTCAAAGATCCGGTCATAGTCATCATTATGATAGCCACCAAAATATTTAGCATAACCGCTGCCGGTAATCCATAGATCAATAAAGGTCATAGGATCGTTATAATCACCATTCCAGCCATTAGCCAATACGTCATAATTATTACCGTCACGTTCTGTTACGAAAGTACTTCTGTCGGCTAAAACATTAATATCAATTTTAATTCCCAGTTTTTCTTCCCATTTCTGTTTGTAATATTCCTGGGTGGATTTCTCCTCTACAGTTGCACCCGTAGTGATAAAGGTTAAGGTTATCTGGCTTAAATCTGTGCTCTTGCCTTCTTCTGCCAGGCCTTCCTTAAATAAGGTCTGAAGCTTTTCAGCATCATTGTTATACTCTTCGGTAAGTGCTTTTAACGGTTCCTCGACTACACTGCGGAATTCTGTATCTCCAACCTGCAGACTGAAAGGAAGTATTCCATATGCAGGAACATTGATTCCGTTAAAGATCAACTCATTGTATTCTTCTCTGTCAATTGCAAGAGATAAAGCAAGACGTATCTTTGCATTGTTCATCAGACCGGATTTACCGCCGGTATGCTGATTGAAGCCAATAAAGCTTACACTGGGATAGGTTGCTGATACATAGGTTAACTGACCTGCATCTGCTAACTGTTTCCACTTATCCACATAATCTGCGGAAGCTTCCGCTACATCTAACTGTTTTGACTCAAGCAATAAGGACTGAGTTGAAGGCTCTTCTGCAGCTGTAAATACCACTTTTTGCAGTTTGACATTTTCGGCATCCCAGTAATCAGGGTTTTTTACTAATACCATGCTGTTTTCCTTCACCCACTCACTGATGGTGAAAGGACCACTGTATACCTGTTCAGCTATGCTGGTTGCATAAGTTTCGCTGCCTTTATCGATCACATCCAGTCTAACAGGATAGAAGCATACATTTGAGAGCTTCTTAACGAAATAAGGAGTAGGAGAAGTTAAGGTAATCTCAAGTGTTTTATCATCCAGCGCTTTTACGCCAACATCTTCTGCTTTTGCTTCTCCGTTATAAAATTTCTCAGCATTTAATATATCATATGCCATAAAGGAATAAGCAAATGCCTTCTCAGGGTCTAATAATCTGTGAATGGAATCCACATACTGACCTGCTGTAACCGCAACACCATCAGACCATTTATAATCACGCAATTTAAAGGTATATACTAATCCATCCTCAGATACTTCATAGGATTGTGCACCGGCATTTGATATTACATCGTTGCCGTTCTCATCCGTAAAGGTTCTGAACAGTCCTTCCTGTACCTGGGAAAGAATCTGGAATTCAGAGGAATTACGAACATCACTTACATCAAGGGTAAGGGGTTCATCAAATTTCAGGTTCAGGGTCTGATCCGCATCTAAGACATCCTCTGCTGACACATCTCCTGTGCTGGACTCTTTATTGCCGTCCACGTTATCACCGGCAGTTTCTGTATTACCGGAAGTATTGGCTGTATTTTTTGAACTGCAGCCGGAAAGGGCACCTGCTACGATTACAAATGTAAGCAGTACTGCGAGTAATTTAGATTTTCTTTTAAACATAGATTTTATCCTCCTCTATTATTCATATTAATTCGTGTATGTAATATAATATTCACGCTTCACATTATTCATACTATTCATACTTTATTAATATGAATTGAACACTGGATATTCTAGCACCATGCATTTCTTTTGTCAATGCACAAAAAAACCTTACTAAGAGGAATAAAATCAGTAAATATTGTACAAAAAATTTAACATATACATGTATTGTACATGTATCCCACTGAAATTTCACAAATAAACCGGATAAATCCTGTGGAATGGAAACAAAAATAAGGTGTCCTCACCACTCTGTAAGGACACCTCTGGTTATTATTTATTTTCATCTTCGGATAATAAATCTTTCAGCCGCTTTCTCATCTCAGGCGACAGGCTGTCCAATAGATAACTACGGCCTTTTTGCTGCATTTCTTCATAAGCTGCCATTATTCTTTCATTTGCCCTTACAATTTCTTCCCTCAGCTCTCTGGCAGATAGTAAGTCACTGCCTGCACCTCTTATTATAATCTGCTGCAGTCCATCAGAGGTTGCTACCGTTATCCGATATCTGCTTCTGTTGTCATGTGCAAATTTTTCTATATACTGATCGGCAGTTTGGGCTTCTCTTGTATAAACCATATGAATATTATGATAGTCTATGATTTCCTCTTTATGACCTGACACCCGGTAGGCATCGAATACAACGATAATCTGACATTTACGTATTCCCTGATAATTACTCAAGGCCTCCAGCAGCTTAATTCTGGCAGCATCCATATTATCCTCTGCCAGTTCAGCAAGCTCTGTCCAGGCATAGATAACATTATAGCCATCTACCAGCAGAAATTCTTCTTTTATTTCCTTCTGACTGTTATTACTGACTGCCGTAGGTGCATAATAGCTTTCCCTTGCGGTTTTACGTTTCTTCCATACGGTCTTATTTCCCTGGTTAGCGTAAAAGGTAGAATTAATAATCTTATCAATCTCTTCAAGACTAATAAAATCCTTATCTGCCACTTCTTCCTGATTACGGACACTCCCTTCCTGCAAGGTACTTTTCTTCTGGAAATATCCCTCCAGATGCATATAGTCTTTCACTTTGTCCCAACTTACTAAAAATCCGGCTCCATGGGAGCAGAATACGGAACCTGTGGGATTATATATATCCCTTTCAGAATCATATCCTATACTTTCAATAACTTCCTCCTGGTTATGACATCTCTCATAACCTTTCAGACTGCAGAACAATCTGCCCAGTCCCTTGGTATAAGCGATTACTTCTCTCTGGTAATTACGCATGGTGACTACAGGAGCACTACCGGTTATTACTGCCATGTCTCCGTTGGTTTCGGTTATTTCACAGGTTCCGTGCATCTTCTCGATATCATTCATGGCTCTTCCCACCATCTTTTCGGGAAGCTCCAGCTGGAAGGCGTAATAAGGCTCTAATAATATGGATTCCGCTTCCTTTAAGCCTTGTCTTACCGCACGGTAGGTGGCCTCTCTGAAATCTCCGCCCTCCGTATGCTTATTGTGTGCACGTCCGGATACCAGGGTAATCTTTAGGTCGGTTATAGCAGAACCGGTAAGGACCCCCGGGTGGATTCTTTCCTCCAGATGCGTCATAACAAGCCTCTGCCAGCTCTTGCCCAGTATATCTTCACTGCAATTTACAGCAAACTCAAGTCCGCTTCCCGTTTCGCCGCTTTCCAATAACAAATGTACCTCTGCATAATGCCGCAGAGGCTCAAAATGTCCTACTCCCTCTACGGTATTTGCAATCGTCTCCTTATATACAATCCTGCCTGCATCAAAGGTAACTGAAACACCAAAACGGCTCTCAATAAGGCTCTGCAGGATTTCAATCTGCACCTCTCCCATAATCTGTGCCTGAATTTCCTCCAAAGTTTCATCCCAAAGGATATGAAGCTCCGGCTCCTCTTCTTCCAGCTGTTTCAGTTTTGGTATCATCATTCTGGGATCACAGCCTTCCGGCAGAATAATCTGATAGGATAATACCGGCTCTAATATGGGTGTATCAGAGGCTTCTTCTATGCCAAGCCCTTCCCCTGGTCTGGTCTGTGTAAGCCCCAGCACAGCACAGATACTGCCTGCTTCTATTTCGTTAACTGCTTCATATTTTAATCCTGAATACAGACGAATCTGATTTACCTTCTCTTCCCACCTGCTTCCGGAAAGAACATCTCTTATCTTCAATCTGCCTCCGGTGACTTTAAGACAGGTTAGTCTGTTTCCCTGTTCATCTCGGGCTATTTTATATATTTTTGCACCGAAATCATCCCTGTAGGAGGGTATAAGAGAATATGCCCCGATTCCCTCCATGAACTGCTCCACTCCTTCTAATTTCAGCGCTGAACCAAAGAAACAGGGAAATACCTTACGATTTCGTATTGCCTCATTTATCAGCGCATTACTGATACCACCGGATTCCAGAAAGGCTTCCAGCATACTCTCCTGGCACATAGCCAGCTGGTCATAAAATTCTTCTGTGCCAGCCTGTCCAAAATCAATACAGCCATCCTCCAGTTCATTTTTAAGCTCCGCTAACAGCTTATTTCTGTCCGTTCCGGCCTGATCCATCTTATTTACAAAGATAAATACAGGAATCTGATACATCTGAAGAAGCCTCCATAAGGTTTTCGTATGCCCCTGTATGCCATCCGCACCACTAACGACCAGAATTGCATAATCCAACACCTGCAGCGTTCTCTCCATTTCAGCAGAAAAATCCACATGTCCCGGCGTATCAAGGAGAGTCACCTGAATATCCCCAATATCCAACAGGGCTTGTTTTGAGAAAATGGTAATTCCTCTGGCTTTTTCAAGTTCATTGGTGTCAAGATATGCATCTTTATTGTCCACCCTTCCCAGTTTTCCAATTTTACCGCTTAGATAGAGCATTCCTTCTGATAAGGTGGTCTTACCTGCGTCTACGTGTGCCAGTATTCCTATTACAAGTTTTTTCATCTATATCAAATCCTTCATTTAATGTCAGTGGTATATTCTGATTCTCAGTCATTTTATCTATTAATGCATTATGGTTTTCTTACTTCCAAAGTTAAGCCATTTATTATTGAAAGGCAATTATCTTTATCTGCCATTGATTATTACAATTAATTTAACTAGCATCATAAAAATCTATACCATCTTAATACTATACCTTTTATGATACCAATAAAATCGGTTTCTGACAATTAACCAGGGATATTTATTTTAGAAAGCTAAAAATAATAAAAAAACAACTTTACCGGCTTTTATTGTCCCTTCCCACCTGAGGTGTTCTGAGACCTATAAAACCGGCAAGTTGTCTGCTTCTATAACTCTTTTAATCTTAATATTTATTACTTATTCGATATTTATTACTTATTCGATGTTTATTACTTACTTTGCGTTCATTACTTACTTGCTGTTTATTACTTACTATTTATTACTTAATTTTATTACTTACTCCATGTTTTGACTTAATTATTTCAGTTCAAATTCTGCAGAAAAAGTCTGTCCGTTTATATTTTTAACCAGACGGTAGTTTCCTGTATCAAGGGCAGGGTTTAACAGACTTAAATCTGCAGTAAATTCTTCTTCCGCGCCTGGTGCCGCTGAGTAGGCAATCTCAATAAAAGCAAGCTCATTTACACCAGGTACTGTCTCCCAATTGCCTGCGTTTAATTTCTCGATGCTGAAATCTGCTCCGTAAAAGATATCTTCGCTGCCGGTATTCTTTATAACAGCTTTAAGCTCTTTGGCACCAACAGGCAGGGAGGTTTCCGGTAAGATAAAGTCAATGGAGGCGCTTGCTCCGTTATCCTCATTAGCAGCACTGTCTTTGGCAGGGTCAGTTACCGGCATGGTATCCCAGAAGGTTTGGAAAGCTTTATCATCTACTTTAAAGAATCCAATCTGAGAATCATAAACATATCCGCCTTTTATAAGACGTAAGGAGGTTACCAGTTTATCACTGGTCTTAATATCAACAAATTTCTGACTGTCATAATCAGTATTTTCTAACAGCATGTCAACATCATTCCCCATAGGAACTGCAGTGTTCAAGCTTTCTAAGAAAGCATTCAGAGCATCGATATCTGCTGCCGGCTGTACTTCATTCAGGCCGTTGTTCCAGCTGGTAAAACTCTGCCACTGGTAAGCTTCAACATTACCCTGTAAGTTTAACAAGGTAAAATAATCAGCTCCGCTATTAATGGTCATTCCACCGAAACTGTCATAGAGTTCGCAGCCAAAATTACCATCCTGGTATTCATAATAAACCATTAATCTGTGGTTGCTGTCATAGCCTTTAACAGTATATACATCCCCTTCTCCAATTGTGGAAGCGAATTCTGTTGCATAGTCCTCCTGGGTACTCCATTCATTGATGCTGCCTTTGGTTTTACCAAGATAATCACCTCTTAAAGCCAATACCTCCTCTTTGTTTAAAGTCCCATCTGTGGTTTCAAAGGAGGTTGCACTTTGTATATAAATATGACCTTTGTACACAAAGAGGGGCAGCATTCTTGCTGTAACTCCGGAATTATCTGACGTAGGAATTTCCACTGTAGGAACAGTAATTCCCTGTGCCTCTTTTGTTCCGGTATTCAGGGTACTTTCAACCTTTAGATTATTTTCCTTCTCAGTACTTTTGCTGCCTGGCAGATTCAAAGCTGTGGCACTAACAGCAACCAGTATAACCAATCCGGCGGCTGATACTGCAAGCCTTTTAAAAACAACGGTATTTTTAACCTGTCCTTTATTTGAATTCTTTATTTTCATGGCAGTTCTCTCCTTAAAGTCTTCTGATATTTTAAGTTCATTCATTGCTTTTATATAATCTTCTTTATTCATATTCAAAACCTCCGATTAATTCCGATTTCAATAAGTTACGTCCTCTTGCCAGCCAGGTTCCAATGGTTGCCGGCTTTTTATGAAGGATTTCCGCTATTTCATTTATGGAATAATCTTCGTAATAATATAAATGAATAACGGTTCGGTATTTGGGGGGCAAATTCAGCACAGTTACAAGTACTTCACTTTCTTCTTCCTGCATATAACTGATATCTTCTTCCAAGGGAACCTTTAATCTGTTCCAGGAGGATTTTAAGTAATTCTTACTTTTATTTATGGTAACTCTTATAAGCCAGGCTTTCTCATGCTCTTCATTGTCGAAGCCGCTTCCTTTCTTAAGAAGGCTCACAAAGACATCCTGTGCTATGTCTTCTGCATCTGCTGTGTTTTTTACATAGGTAAAGGCAAGCTTGATTAGCATTTTTGAGTATTTATCTAAAACATGCTGTATAAATTCATCGGTACCAAATGAATTATCCATCGCTTCAACTCCTTTCACTTATAATACAAATGAGTAATTGAATATTTTTCATATATAAAAAATTATTTTTATTTTTGATATCTCACATCCAGCTCCCATTTATGATGTAGCTGTTGCAGGTGTAGAACTGCCACCGATCAAGTCGTGAAGTATGTATCTCATTAATCCACACTACTCCTCCATCAGTAATCGCTAGTAATAAAATGATAAAATAAAAAAGTCTTTATCACAGCCAGTTAATCTATAACTATTTTACCTCTACAATGACTTGATGTATTCATAAGAATTTCTCAGTAAGAAGAAAATTGACAGTTTTATGTAGTCTTCTCAAACTGTAGACAAAGCCAATTGTAGAAAGAAGCATATAAATATATTGTTCATAAATAATCAATACCATAGTCTTATCCTTGCTTATGGTATTCTTTAGTAAATCAGAATTTGAGTGATTTTTAATTGCGGATTATTTATACGATGGGAAATTGATGTAATGCATCAGTTTCCCATCGTATAATTTATTTTTAATGAAACATTATTTAGAGTCTTAAAACAACTTGAAATAATGAAAAGTATTGACAACATTATACTTATGAAATATAATAAACACCGTTCAATACATAAACACTGTTTAATGAAAGGCATTTACCATGGGTATTACAGAAAGAAAAGAACGGGAAAAGGCAGAAATGCGTGAAACTATCCTAAACGCCGCACGTGAAATCGTGAATAACAGCGGTGTAGATGGAATTTCCATACGAAAAATTGCCGGAATGATTGAGTATTCGCCCGCCATCATCTATCACTATTTTAAAAACAAAGAAGAAATCATTGAAATACTAATAGAAGAAAACTATCACAAAATACTCGCAGCTTTGTCTTCTTTCAATACCTCTGATAAAACACCAGAGGAAAAGCTGAGGGAAAGCAGCAAAAGCTTTATTATGCTGGCAGTGCAAATGGAAGATGCCTATAAGAGCATCATGCTAAATAATTCAGAGACAGTTCTTACACATACTTCCGTGCTGCAACAGGGAGCAGCTTATGAACGTCCTGCGATTGCCATGTTGTGCAGAGCTTTGCGGGAACTGCCAGGCTTCAACGAAAAGACAGATAACCAGGTAGAACTTACAGCGCAAATCATTTGGTCACTTGCTTTTGGACTTTCATTGCGACTCATTGTTGAGCAAGTAGATGATGTTCAGCAACAACGATTAATTGAGCATACGGCAGATTTTATTTTATCTGCACTAAAAAATGTTATCGAAACGAATATGGAGGAAATAGAATGAAATATCAAAAAAGTGTCAGCATACTTATCCTTTTCATTGCGATGCTGTCCCTGCTGGCAGGAATCATGGGAATTCTGTCGATGGGAGGTTCAGGAACGCGGGCTTTTATATCACTTAACGGTGATACTGTCTACCTATATGGTAAGGGTATCTATATAAATGACTCGGTTGCGGCGGCAGCCCAAACAATTGCACAGGACTGGGTCACAGTGGTTCTAGGTATACCACTCCTTATTTTGTCCTGTATTTTTTCAAGAAAGAAATCACTAAGAGCAAGAATTTTACTTGCTGGGACACTTGCGTATTTTCTCTATACCTACATGTCTTATTCCTTCCTCTGCATGTATAATCCTTTGTTTCTTGTCTATGTGGCACTGATGTCCATGTGCTTTTTCGCTCTTATTCTGGTTCTGATTTCCTTTGATTTGCAGCTGATCAAAAAGGCATTCAGCGATGATCTGCCTGTTAAAACAATTGGCATTCTAATAATTGTCTTTGCCTGTGCTATCGCACTCATGTGGCTGGGTAGAATTGTTCCGCCGCTAATCAACGACGAAATTCCATCCGGCCTGGATCATTATACAACGCTTGTCATTCAAGCAATGGATTTTGGCTTTGTCATCCCGGTTTCAATTTTATCGTCCATTCTTCTCATGCACAGAAAGCCTGTCGGCTTACTACTTTCTTCTGTTATGTGTATGAAAGGTGCAACTATGCTGACTTCTCTTACGGTAATGGTAATAAATCAGGCACTTGCTGGGGTGAAAATGTCGGTTGCTGAAATTGTGATATTCCCTGTAGCAAACCTTTTGGTATTATTCGGTGTATTTGTGTTTATGAAAAAAATCAAAGAACCTGAGACCACGGCTTCCTCTTTAAACAAAACATGAAGCTAAAAAATTTCAATTTAATAGCGTATACAGACGAAAGGCACGTTAATTTACCGTGCCTTTCGTCTGTATACCTATCCAGTTTTTGCATGATTCAAACTTAAGAAACGAATTTTTCTACATTCTGAGAAGACTGACAGGTTTATGTCAGTCTTCTTTCTTTATAATAAGTTATGCAAAGGAGGATTTGTAATGATTATCAGACATTTAAACGGAAATTTATATGAAGCGGACTTTGAAAACAATGCCCACTATATAAGGCAAGTCATTATCCAGGAACATATAAATACCCTGGAAAAATTAAAGAAGCATCTGGGTAAGCATATTATTGGCTCTCATTTTTCCAATGAATTGAATTTACTAAAAGATATGGAAGCGGAAATAAACGAAAGGATTGCCTACTTAAAAATAACGCAGAAATCCTTCAAAAAAGCAGATTATGAAACCATAAAAATCAATTGACACTGGATTTTGATCCTCGTTGGCATACACTGATGCTGCGTTTTTGTGAAGAACAAAATATCTGAAAATGAAAACTAACAGGAGATTGAATATGCAAATAAGAACAATAAACAGCAGAGGAACCCTATTTACCTTCCAAACCACTGACTGGGACTTAAATATTTACCTTATTAAAGGTAGACGCTATAATTACATGATAGATACCGGATTAGGCAATGATTGCATAAAGGCGGTTATGGATTATCTGAATCCTGGTGATATAAAAACAATTGTAATAAATACACATTATCACTGGGATCACATTTGGGGGAATACTGCCATAAAGGATAGTATACTGATATCACACAAGTTATGCTATGACATGATTACAGCAAATTGGGATGGTATGCTTGAGAAAAACAGGCGTTATGGTTTTGGTGAAGTTACCCTGAGGCTTCCTGACCTGGTTTTTGAGAAGGAAATATTTTTTCCTGAAGACAGAATCAGATTATTTCATTCCCCCGGCCATTCCTCAGATTCTATCAGTATTTTAGACGAAGAGGACCAGGTATTGATTATCGGAGATAATATAGGCGACAATATGGAAGAGATTTTTCCAAACCTTGAATGTGATAAAGAAATATATTATGATACACTTAAAAGCTACCTAACCTTGGACTATAACACCTGTATATCAGGACATAATACCATATTAACAAGAGAGAACCTGGAAACCATTATAAACAGGATGCTTACAGATTCTTCCCATCCATTTTAAACAAAGAGGTCACAGCATTTGAAAAAGTTAGAAAGAATGAATGCCATCATATATCTGCTGCATGAACATGGTAAATTAACAGCCAAAGATATTGCCAGGCATCTAGAAGTAAGTGAACGTACAATTTACAGAGATATTGATGCCCTAAGTCAGACTAATGTACCAATAATTACTTTTGAAGGACAGCAGGGCGGCTATGAAATCGCCCCATCCTATTTCATACCTTCCATCAGGCTTTCTGAACAGGAGATACTGTATTTTTCCCTCTTGTTAAAACTCGGCAAGGAAATGAAAGTACCTGAGCTCTTTAAAGATTACGATTTATTAAGTATGAAACTGCTAAATGCTGTTCCAACGGATAGCAGACCCAAACTTAAAAGATTCTTAGATAAATTTAAGGTCAGCATTAACCGTATCAATCCGGATGGTTATGTGGAAAATATCCTGGAAACCATTATACAAAGCCTTGAAGAGGATAAGCAATTAAAAATAAGTTATTATACTCCCCTTAAAGTTACCATTACTGACAGAATCATATCTCCCAGCCGTTTTACCTTTGATGAAGGCGGTTGGTACATAACCGGTTACTGTCATCTCAGAGAAGGTAAAAGAACCTTTCGGTTAGATAGAATTCAAAGTATCGAACTCCTTGAAAGTACCTGCAGCTATCCTGCTGATTGGATGTCAAAGGAGAATTCAAAATTAACTGCAGGGCACTATCAGCTGCAGATTAACCGAAGTTTATTTGAGGTCATAAAGCATAATGATTACATGGAAAATCTGCAGATTCTTAAGGAAGGTGAAATGTTACTGGTGGATGTCTGTACGGAATACGAAGATTCCCTTCTGGAACTTGCACTAAAAAATCCCACAGCTGTTCATATTGTCGGGCCCGAAAGCTTTTATGAACATATGCGGGAAATAGTGAGTAAATTAGGACAGCTATACAATTAAGCTTCACACCATCTGAAGGCCGATACCTTACAGATATCGGCTTCTTTTTGAAAGGTATTTCTCCACCTCATCATATAATCCGGTTTGGTTGGAGTACCTGACAAAATTTTGAATGGTTTTAAGCCATTCTATGGTAGAAGGTCTGGTGGAATCCACGGCTTTTAATAAATCCTTCGTACCCACAGGTCTTTCAACCCCAGTTTTCAGTATTTCTGTCAGGACATTCTCCGTGGCTGTTTCAACAACATTTTCAAGATCAGCACCTGAATACAATTCTGTTTTCTCCGCAAGGGAAATGTAATCTATCTTCTTTTCCTGAGGTCTGTCCGCCATTTTCAGTTCCAGAATTGCAAGTCTGGCTTTTTTATCCGGCGGTGGAACAAATATAACCTTATCAAATCTTCCCGGACGTTTAAACGCAGGATCCACATCCCATGGCATATTGGTTGCTCCTATTATCAACATATTCTGGGTATCTGAATCAATTCCTTCAATCTCTGTCAGCAACTGATCTATAATCGGACGCATATGCTCTGAGGCTAGTTTCGAACGATTAAATCCTATGGTATCTATTTCATCAAAGAACAAAACACAAGGTCTCATAGTACGTGCTTTGGCAAATATATCTTTTACATTCTGGGAACTGACTCCCAGATAAGGATCCAGAATATCCGTAATATGAACAGCCAGAAAACCGGCCTGGCATTCACCTGCTGTTGCTTTGGCAATATAAGTCTTTCCGCAGCCCGGTGGTCCAAACATAAGGATTCCTCCACCGCTTTTTTTCTTATACCTGCTGAACAGCCCCTGACTGCTAAAAGGTTTGATAATCTTCATCCGTATAATGTCTTTTAGCTCATCATAACCGCCCACGTTATCGAAGGTGACAGGATTCCTCTTCTCTGATACAAAACAGTCTCCTTTGCTTTTACCGCCTTCAACCACACTTAATCTTATAATCTTATCTTCCCGGATATCGTAATTCTCCTCCGGTTGCTCATCCTCATCCCAATCCCCAGAATCCTCAGAAGTATCAGCTGAAACATCTTCGTATTCCTCTTTGTATATGAATTCTTTACCTGCTCCCTGGTTTTCATTTACTTCTTCAACGCCAGCGGATATATCATTATTTTCAACACTCGGTCTGTCTTTGCTTAAAATATCCTTCTTATCCGTAAGTCTTGCAAGCTGTTCAAATATTTGTGTCTTAAACTCCTGCCCACAATAATTTAATGCCTGGGAAAATGCATATAATGCTTCACTCTCATTACCTGTTTCCACATACTCAACCCCTAACAGATACCAGGCAAGTCCATTTTCCGGATTATTAGCAAGCATGTTTCGCATAATCTCAATTTTTTCCATAGTGACTCTCCATTATAGTAATGCAATTAGTATAACTGCAATAATTGCCAGCAATATTATAGGTACCACAACAAATATTTCGGTATCCTTTGTTATCCCGGAGTATCTGAATATTATCCATTTTGCCTTCATAGTTACTTTCATTATGGCGAACTGCTTAGCGATTCTTCGTTTTATTTTCCTTCTCCAGTAAAAGATAAACCTGGGTTTCCGGTTGATTGTATCTAGCATTTTCAGAATAAACTTATTGGTAGGATCCAACTGAAAGGCCAGTCTAAAGTTTTCTTCTGCTGATTTATAATCCTGTTTCTGATATTCCAATAAGCCTGCTTTCAAAAATCGATCACTTTCATCGGTAGAAAGAGAAAAGTAATCTTCAATAACTTTTGATTTAATTCCATAGCTATCATCCATGTCCAGATAGTAATAAAACTTATACTGAAGGGCACGTAAATTGACCGCATCAAGTTCCAGCGCCTGGTTTATTAGCTGCAGTGCCTCCCCGCTATTACCGTTAATCATCTTCAGATATCCGTAAAAAGCTAAGTATTCCGGATTCTGGGGGTCTAACTCCAAAGCAGCCTTAAGAATTCTTTCTGATTCCTCATACTCATCCTTCTGCAGGAAAACCATACTAAGCAGAAAATAGCCTTCTGCTCTGTCAAACCCATTGTCTACAGCGGATTTACAACAATCAATTGCATTATTATAATCCTCTGTTTTATAGAGGCAAAAGGCAAACAGGTATAGAAGATAGGCATCGGTTGTCCGCCCCTGTATCGCTGCCGACAATCTTTCCATGGCCAGATTGTACCGTCCCATCTCCATATAATTCCTGATTATCAGTATCTCTTTATCATAAGTTAATAAATCCATGCTAAATCTTCCTATTTACCTGCTGCCTCATGAGAAGCATTACTTCTATGTGGGTTATGATACCAGTTTATTTGCTTTTTTTACATAACGGCCTGCAGGATACAGACTCAGATAATGCTCTACTGCGTTTCTGCTTCCCTTTTTCTTATAGAGAACTTCACACACTTCCCAGATATTGTCCTCTGTCATCTCATTGTCTTCGCCGTTGTTCTTCGATTCAATATAATTTTCTAAAGCTGCTTCATAATTCCCCAGGAAAAACTCTGCAACACCAATCTGTCCTAGACATTTACCTTTGCTTTGAGGATACTTAAGAACAATATTTTCATAAGCCCGTTTGCTTCCTTCATAATCTTGATCCAGCATTAATCCTGCTGCTGCATTAATTTCAACAGATACATCATCTTGTTTGTAATCCTTAAGCATTTCTTCTCTGATCTTCTTAGCCTGTTCAAAATCAGGTTTTCCTTCACCGCTAATATAGGTGTTTACTCCCTTTTCATCTACCGAGAGATTCTTTTTCTCCTCTTCCTTCTCATCATCCGAGCTGCCAAGAATATATAACCCTGCTAAAATAAAAACCACCAAGCTGACTATTCCGATTACCACATTGCCTTTGTAAAAGGAATAGGCCGCAAATCCGCCAATAACCAATAAAATCAGCGCTGACACCATTCTTTTCATTTCGTCATCATCCTCCGTATAATCGTTAATTTATTAACACCATAATATAGCAATTTTCATTATAGTCTTTTTTTCGTCAATTTCAAGATGGAATATTCTATAATGCAACAGAATTTTCTACTTTTATCTCTCGTCCGTTTCCTGCCAGAAAGAAACCGGTACCGCTTCCTCTTCAAATATTACTTCATAAGCAGTAACACCTTCTGTTTCTCCTAAGGTTACTTCCATCCACGGGGTATTCTGAGGTGAACCCATACAGATTAATAACCTGGAAGCGGTGACATCGAATACCATGGAGCGTAAGGTACCAAACCAGTCCTCATAAGCATGGCAGCATAATCCTTCCGGCATCTTAGCCGTAAGCAGAGCTATAAGATCATCTTTTGATACTTTATCATGCTCTGAGAAAAAGGTTTCTATGGCGTCCCCTCTAAGTTTGGAAAAATTCTTTCTCGCGGAATATTCTTTCAGATGCTCTTCACTTTGATAATGATTCAGAGCATACATATATGGATTCTCATTTCTATATGCTATCTTTGCCTTGCCACCGGCCGTGAGAATCTCTGCTACAATACACTCTCCCAAGGTATCTGCTATCATAAAATTCATATTAAAGCACATAGGTGTTGCTTCTAATAATTCCACAGCTTCCTTTACAGTACTGCAGCGGTCAAGAATAGCTCTTACCACATATTTGAAGGGCAGGCCTTCTGCCTGTCCGCAGGAGGAGGCCACACATTCACAGGAAGACATGGTTATACACAGCCCCTTTTCATTCATACCATCGAATCTTCCGCCTAAGGATAAAGAGAAACCCATATGGGCATAACATCCATCTGCTCTTGTGATGTTAAACATAAATTCATCTTCCAGGTTATACTCGTAACTTCTCCCAATGTAATGATGCCCGTCAGCAGTTATAGCCGGCAGCACCGATACCTGGGAGCAGGCTTGGGCTTTTGTATCACGAAACAAACAATAAAATAAATCCTTTAGTTCTACTTCCATACCGTCTGCCACCCCCTGCAGCTCATCCTTTAAGCCTTTGCAGTACTGATCAAAATATTCAAGATTATTATATGCTTCTTCTGCTGATAAAGGAGTACCTCCTTCCGGTACTGAGGTATAGATTTCTTTTAGAATTGGGACGGACTTAAGAAATTCACCTTTTTTCTTACCAATCTCATAATGACTTCCTTCATAAACCATTTTATAGTAATTTAATTTCTCCATTATAACCTTCCTCCCTGATACTTATATTCTCATGTTGTGATTCTTCGAACCGGCAGCCAGATCTCACTATAGTATTCCTCACTATCCATATTTTCTTCGGAATACCATTCTATTTCAGGGCCACCTGTGTGTTCATAACCGGAGGAGGGAAACCACTCCGAATAGATTCTCTTCCAGACCTTCTGCTGTGAATCAGGCAGCGGCCCCCTGCATTCAAACTTGACCCACTGGCAGGCCGGTATTTCTATTTCTGTAAAACCAGGTTTCAGGGGCTGATCTGATTTGACCGCAACTATATAGTCAAATTCCGTTTCCCTGAAGTTACAGCATACGCCATACCATGCTTTCTCTGTTCTGGCATCCTCCAGCAAAATTCCGGTACCGTCTGCCCAAATATCATCCCAGAACTTTGGTATCATAATAAAATTCTGCCCGTCTTTTGTTGTAATCTCTTTCTTAACTCCAACCAGATGAAGGCTCCTGGAGGTTTCAATACGGTATTTCATCTCTTCTACTCCTTTAATAGCAATCTGAAAGGAGATCTTGGGATAATTTTTTAGCTTGGCGCCTTCTGCTCTTGCTTCTTTCGGCGTAATACCGTGGAGATTCTGAAAAGCTCTTGCAAAGGATACCGGTGAATCGTATCTGTACTTAAGAGCTACCTCAAGCACAGTGCTGCCCTCTTTGGCAAGATCAAAGGCTGCCTGAGTTAACCTTCTTCTCCTTATATATTCAGCCAGGGATACATCGGATATGAAAGAAAACAAACGCTGAAAATTATAGGAAGAGCAGCAAGCCCTTTTGGCTACCTCTTCATAATCAATGTCGTTACATAGATTTTCTTCAATATAACCAATTGCTCCATTCATTTTAGCCAACCAGTCCATCTCTGCTCCTTTCAGTCCCACAGCTTCTGACTGCTGTATGTATCATAAACTATTTAAGGAATAACTTCGCAACCTTTTCTGCACAGTTTTGTTATTCCTATACAAATTGCCGGAGTTGCAGTTACATGAATATTCTAACTTTCATGATATACAATCCGGCAATACATTTATTTCTCATTTAACTTCATTTCATACATAAACTGCAATTTACGGTAATAATCCATTTCGATTAAATCCGTAGGTTTGACTTCTCCATCCTTTTTATCAAAGTAGGCGATTCCTCCGTAGGTGAGCATTTTCTGAACAAACTGGGAACAGAACATAATATTGGGTTTATGGGAATACTTCAGTACAAGCCCCATCAGATTGTAGGCACTGCCATCCTCATTGATTTCCTTGACTTTGTTCAGTATCTTTAATTTCTGCTCTGTTGTACAGGCAAGCTTATATACCATAATGGAGGCATCTTCTTTCTTATTAAAAAAGTCCAGCATTTCATAATTTAAACCCGGCGGATAGACCCGTTCTCCTCCGTTATAGCTTATAATCGTTTTCAGATCAGGGTCAAAGGATAGAGATGCGTGGTTATACTGCTTCTGGGTGAAGGTAGATATAATCTCACTGGCCGGACTTCCGGTATTGGATAAAATAATATAGATATTTTCATCCATGAGCCACTTCTCCGCTTCCGTAAAGTATTCCTGCGTAAGCACTCCCTGATTGATGTATTCAAAGGAATTGTGGCGGTATAAGTCATCCTTAAGCTCCAAAAGATTTTCAACTGCAAAGGCTTGTCCTGCTTTTTCAAGTATTTCCATGGTTGATACAATTTTATCACGCCCGGCCTTGATATCGGTAAAGCTGATACTTGCCACATCACTGGCAGTAGGCAGATAAAAGCTGGTATACTTATTGATGGTAACAAACCGTTCCACCAGAAAAGGAAACCAGACTACTGCTGCACCGAATACCCTTCCTATGAACTGATGTACCTCCGTCTGCCCTGGTTGAAAGGATACCAGTGAAATATAGGTTATCTGAAAAGCCATGATCAAGAGATAAATAAAGGTCAGATAGATTTTCGCTCTGCTTTCCGAAGGAACTATCAAAGTACGGACAATCATTAGGAAACATACAAATATATATGTAAATACTGCAAAAACGAAGCTTCCTCCTATTATTATGTTTACAAGCAATAGTATTATTATAATCTTTAGCGGGGTTGAATATCTTTTTAAATCGTTCATAACTGACTCCTGTATATATTGTATCTTTTCTTATTCTAATATTAACCTACAGGGATACTTCTCGTAAAGTTTACCTGTAAACGTCTGGGTTTTACTGATATTTTAATTCATTTTCGCACTAACCATAAACATCCCGGCTGGCGAAAGCCTCTTAAGAATGTATAAAATTTCCGGTAAATAAGACTCCTATATACTTATATCACATGAACGTAATTTATGGAATGACTAAATCAATATTTTAAGAAATTCATAAAATTTAGCTGCTGCAGACTAATTAATTTTAGATGAATTTGCTTAATTCCCACCGGAAATATATTCGGTGTTTTAGCATTTTCTCTACCTCAAATTAATTCTGCAGCAGCCATTTCTTCTGGCTTATTCACAAAAACTATTTTCTACCCTGCTATATAATTACTTTCTCTGAATACCATAACATGGTTAATTTGTAATTCTCTATATTATTACATATCAAATTCCCTATGTTGAATCAATCTATTTCTATACTTTTGTCTGATTCCCAGATTATCTACGTATTTTCCGACCTCTGCTACGATCAGAGGAATAACGGATAAACCGATAGCAATAAGCCAGTGATTCAGTCCAATAGCTGTAATTCCAAAGATATTACCAAAGCCCGGTATTAATACGATCAGTGCAAATACAATTATCATTGCGGCGGCACTGTAAACCATGGGCATATTGGAACTTAAAGGTACTTTTAATATTGATTTGCGGCTGCGTACGGTAAATACATGTAATATGGAGGACCAGCCGAGAATTAAGAAGGACATGCTCTGACCAATTGCATGGGACGGTGTAAACCCTTCGGATACCAACTGGTTGGTCCCCAGATAATAACCTATCCATACAATAACAGAGCAGATAATTGTTTGCCTTACAATAACATGAATCAGGTTACTGTTGAAGAAGCTTTCTTCACGGCCTATGGGTTTACGTTCCATAATACGTGGATCGGATACTTCCTTTGCCAGGCAGATACCTGGAATACCGTCACCTAAAACATTGATCAGCAGAAGCATTACTGCTGTTACCGGGAACTGCCAGCCAATCAGCTGTGCTCCCAGCATAATAATAATCTCCGAAATGTTGCAGACTATTAAGAAATATATGGTTTTTCGAATGTTGGAAAATACATTACGGCCTTCATGAACCGCATCTACGATGGTAGCAAAATTATCATCTGCCAAGACCATATCCGCAGCGCTTTTTGCTACTTCTGTTCCATTCTTGCCCATTGCCACACCTACATCGGCAGCTTTTAAAGCCGGGGCATCATTTACTCCGTCTCCTGTCATGATAACAACTTCATCATTTTCCTGCCAGGCTTCTACTATACGGATTTTATCTTCCGGTGTAACACGGGCATATACAGAATACTCTCTGATGGAACTGCAGAGTTCTTCATCGCTCATTTCCGAAAGCTGCTGCCCTGTCATTACTTTCTCACCATCACTTAAGATTCCGATTTCTCTTGCTATGGCACTTGCCGTGGCAACATGGTCACCGGTAATCATAATGGTTCGTATTCCCGCTTTTTTTGCAGCTGCTATGGCTGCTTTACTCTCCGGTCTAGGCGGATCGATAATACCGATAAGCCCCAGGATCTCCAGATCCTTTTCTACCTGCTCCAGGTCTTCCTCCGCAGGAAGCTGTTCGATATGTTTGCTGGCCAGTGCGATTACACGCAAAGCATCTTTAGCAAAGGCGTCATGGACTTTCCTTGCTTCTTCTTTTTCATTGGCACTTTCTCTGACCGGCATCCAGTCAAAAGCACCCTTTGATAACACCAGATAACCACCTTTTGGATCTTCGTGAATCGTTGTCATTCTCTTACGGGAAGAGGAAAAGGGAATTTCTTTTACTCTTGGCCATTCAGAGACGATATCTTCTTTCTTTTTACCTTTATCATCAAGCAGTTTCATAATGGCAGATTCTGTTGCATCGCCCATGATATGCTTATTTCCGTTTTCATCGGTTTCTATCACCGCATTACTTGCAAGGGCCAGTTGTTCAAGAAGCCTTTGCTGCTTTGCTGTAAACTCTTCTGTTTCTGCTATGGGTTCTTCTGATTTGACCCACAGTTTCTTAATGGTCATACGGTTCTGTGTCAGTGTTCCGGTTTTATCAGAGCAGATAACAGAAGTACTTCCCAGGGTTTCTACTGCTGATAATTTTCTTATTATTGCCTTCTTATGAACCATCTTCTTAACACCGTTTGATAGGGACAGGGTTACGATTAAGGCCAGGGTTTCAGGGACGGCTGCTACTGCCAGGGAAACTGCCAGTAAGACAAGATGCCAGATACTGTCTCCTCTTAAGAGACCGACTACTACCAGAATTACTGCTGAAAGAATTGCCGCAAAGCTAATCATCTTCCCTAACTTGTTCAGACGAATCTGAAGAGGTGTCATCATTTTCTGGGTATTATTGAGATATCCTGCTATTTTACCCATCTGGGTCTTCATTCCGGTTTCTGTTATGACACAGATTCCGTTACCTGCGGTTATATGACAACCGGAGAAAACCATATTCTTTTGATCGCCTAAGGCTACTTTTGTATCTTCTATTATCTCAGAATTTTTTTCAGAGGCTTCACTTTCTCCGGTTAAGGAGGCTTCTTCCACCTGTAAATCCACGGCTTCCAGTAAACGTCCGTCAGCTGGTATCAGATCACCGGCCCGCAGGACTACGATATCTCCCGGTACCAGTTCCGTACTGCTGATTTTTTTCTGCATTCCGTCCCGAATTACCGTACAGGAAGGTGCATTCATGTTTATCAATGCATCCAGGGATTTCTCCGCACTGTTTTCCTGGGTTATAGCCAGAATAACATTTAATATTACTATACTTAAAATTACGATAGGTTCTAAAAATCCATGTCCCTCTCTTATTGCCAGGGCAAATGATAACACAATGGCAACTAACAGGATAATGGTTGAAATATCTTTAAATTGATGCAGTATTTTCTTACCTATTGATTCTTTTTTTGGTTTGTCAAACTCATTTTTTCCGTAGGTTTGCTGTTTTTTAGCGGCTTCATCAGATGATAGTCCCTTCACTTCATCTGCACCGAGCATACTTAATACTTCCTGCTTGCTTAAATTGTACCAGTTCTTCATACTTTTCCCACCTTTCATAGGTTAGTGTAAAACAAACTGCATTTCACACTTCTTTTTGAAGCAATACCGCAGGGGAACTGCGATATGCATGGGCATAAGAGCGAAAGAAAATTAACAAAAGAACGGATGTCATATATAGATTCTTTCACTCTTGTTAACAGTGACCGTATGACAGAATCTGTTCTTCGTACAAATTACTCTTCAGAAAAGGTACTCCTGATTTTTTTACTGAAGTTTTCTTAAGTTTAGGAGTATTCTGTATCCCAATACCCTCTTTATCAACACAGAAAAAGATATTTTTCATATTTGCCTCCCTTCTATATAGTTCACTTGTAAAATGTTCATTAATGAACTATATGAGTATAAAAATGTAAGTGTTTACTATAAAAATTTATTTTAATTCTTCACTTATATTATCTACTATCTTTTGTGCGATTTTATGCATTAATTCTCGCTCTGTTTCCGTTATATTACGAAAAAGTATACCAAATAAACGGTCTCTGACCATTTCAATATCATCAATTACAGCCTGGGCTGAATCAGTAATACTTAGATGTATACATCGACGGTCTGCATTATCTCCAAGTACTGTTATATATTTCTTGTGGGATAGGTCATCAATAGAATTAGAGATATGAGCTTTGGATATATATTGAATCTTGGCAATATCTTTGGCTGTATTGTTTTCTCCGCATTGAGATATGAAATATAAGATCTCTATTTCAATTTTTTTAAGATCATGCTTCTTCATAACATCTTCATATTCCTTTTCGTATAACTTTTTGAATTGATGTCCATTTATCAATATATCGAATGCGTTAAACATAATTTACCCCTTATAATATTTATATAATTTATAGTGCCTGTAATTACATTATCATTGTGATTTCTATATCAGATACCTTTTTGCAGTAAACATTTCTTTACAACCTTGTAATCTTTTGGACTGTGAACTTTTTTAACTTTCTCTTTATTTATTATTCACAATAATTTTTATGAATTACTTGTTTATGAACTGTTCGCTCTTGAACTGTTCATTTATGAACTGTTTACTTGTGAACAAGTATAATGCATTCCCAACCCTCCTGTCAATAAAAAATTGAAAATTTCCAATAAAAAAAGGATGCCTCAAAGCTCTCAAAGCCTATCAGATACCGGATATTCAGGCAGAAACAAACCGTCAAATATCCGGTACCTAATAACTTGATATGAGAACTTATGAAACACCTCGCCATTATTACATTGTGCTTTAATACAGCTGAAATCCCTTATATATAAGCATCATCTTAACACAATTTAATGTATAGATGGGTATAGATACTTTGTTCACCATAACTTCCGATTTTTATTTTTCATCAAGAATCAAAATTCTCCAGTATGCTATCTTTCTTATCCGGTCTTACATCCCCATGCTTTACAAATATCATTGTGCATAAGGAAAGCAGGGAAAAGATTACAGCATAGGGAAACAAACTCTGATAGGATATATGTTCCAATAAGAAACCGGAAGCAATTGGAGTAATCACCTGAGCTGACATGGAAAAGGTATAATATAGTCCTGTATATTTTCCAACATCCGACCCTCTGCTCATCTGTACCACCATGGGATATGAATTTACATTAATAGCAGCCCAGGCAATACCGGTAATTGCAAATACCACATTAATCCAGGAAGAAAACTCTGTAAAAAGCATTCCCGCAAAATACGAAGCAGCCAGAAGGATAACTCCTGCCATAATCATTTTCTTTCTGCCGAATTTACCGGAAAGAAATCCTATGGGTATATAACTTAAGATAGCAGCTACCGTAGCAACCATGAGACAATCTGCAAATTCTCCGCCTTTTAAACCCCATACCTTAATGGCATACCTGGAAAAGGCTGTGGTTACGGCATTATAAGCCATAAACCATAAGAAAATCGAAGCCAGCAGAAATACCAGGCTCCGCTGTACCTCTTTTGTCAGTTTGCTCGTTCCTGCTTCTAATATTTCCTCTTCATCCTGTGGTGCTGTGGTTATTGTAATTTTCTTTTCTCTGATGGTACTGACAAGAATTGCTACGGCAATCAGCATCAGTATGGCAACGGCAAGAAACACCAGTGTATAATCAGGTTTCTCAACCTGTTTTATCAGTTTCTTAATCATGAACAGAGAATAAACACCACCTGCCGCTCCCATGAGATTAATCAATGCATTAGCCTTGCTTCTTAGTTGTTTTGGTGTTACATCAGGCATTAAAGCTACAGCAGGAGAACGGTATGATCCCATCGTTATGAGTAGTATTAAAAGTACAGCCACAAACAAAAACAGGTTTTCCCTCGCATCTGCCATGGGAAGTATCATCATTAATATAACGGCTCCAATGGTTCCAAACAGAATAAAAGGAATCCGTTTGCCGATCCTTGTATCCACCTTATCTGAGAATGCACCAAAGACGGGAAGTAAAAATACAGCCAGAACATTATCCAGTGCCATTACAGTTCCAGTTACCGTTTCACCAAGATGAAAGGTATTCTGTAAGATCAAGGGAATAATCGTATCATATAACTGCCAAAAAGCACAAATTGACATAAAAGCCAAACTGATTAACAAAGTTCTTCGGTAGTTTAATTTCATTACGTTCTCCTTATTTGGTTGTATTATGTATATATTCTATTAATAGCATAATACAAAGGATTCTACAAGCAATATTACACATGTATAACATAAATTTTATCTATATTTTACCTGTTTTTGCTTTATGTATTTATTCATCCGATTTTGCATATAGTATTTCCCCGTACATATTTCCTTTCCATTGTAAGGGTATTTTTATGCTCTCTTGATACTATGCAAATGGCTGGCTATTCTGATTCAGTCTTAACCTTCCGGGATTATTCCTGGTTGATTCTTTGTCAATATTCCCATTAATACTTTTTCCGGAGTTATGGGCAATTCTCTGTGCCAGACTCCTGTGGCATTATAGACCGCATGAGCTATGGCAGGGGGAGGTGTATTGATAACCACCTCTCCGATGGACTTGGCTCCAAAAGGCCCGCTCTGCTCATAACTGCTTTCAAACTCTACCCGAAGGGTGCACATATCCATGCGGGTTGGTATCTTATACTGCATAAAAGAATTCTCTCTGATCTGCCCTTTCTTACTATAGGTTACATCCTCATATAAGGCCATACCAATTCCCTGTGCCAGTCCGCCTTCTGTCTGAACTCTGGCAAGATTGGTATTGATAACCGTACCACAGTCAACAACTGCCACATAATCCAGAAGCTCGATGGAGCCGGTTTCCTTATCCACTTCGATTTCCACCATACCTACCATATGAGGAGGCGGTGATACCGGTGAGGAATTTGTTACGGTTACCTGTGTAGCTTCTGAATTTCCGCTCATGGATTTGGAGGCAATGTCCATAAGGGATACCTCCGCACTACCATCCGCTTTCCTGATCTTCTTTCCTGTAAATATGAGTTCTTCCACCTGACAGCCAAGGAGTACCGCAGCTATCCTGCACATCTTCTCCTTTAATTCCATACAGGCTTTCTCTACCGCTTTACCGGTTATATAAGTGGTACTGGAGGCATAGGAGCCGGAATCATAGGGTGAACTGTCCGTATCCGCGCCGAAAATAATAATATCCTCTACTTCACATTCCAGGCATTCTGCTGCAATCTGCGCCAGAATGGTATCGCAGCCGGTTCCCATATCCGCTGCTGCTATGGATAGGGCATAAAAGCCTTCATCGTTTAATTTAATCGTAGCAGAACCAACGTCAACATTAGAGATTCCGGAGCTTTGCATAGCCATGGCAACACCTTTGCTTCGAATCTTGCCGTTGCCCATATCCAAGGCATAAGGCTTATTGTCCCAGTCAAACATTTCACTGGCTTTTTTCATACAGCTGTCAAGTGCGCAGGAGGTGTTATATTCATTATAATAAGCTGGCATAACCTGGCCTTCTCTTACCATGTTTTTCTCTCTGATGGCAACAGCATCCATATTCAGCTTAGAGGCAAGCTCACTGATTGCAGACTCCATGGCAAAGATACCCTGGGTTGCCCCATAGCCCCGGTAAGCTCCCGCAGACTGTACATTGGTATATACTACGTCATAATGAAAACGGTAAGCTTCCAGATTATTATTGTATAGTGAGATGGATTTATGTCCCGACAATCCAACTGTGGTAGGACCATGTTCGCCATAGGCTCCGGTATTGGACAAAGTGTATAAGTCCAGAGCACGAATAGTACCGTCCTTCATGGCACCTACTCTGACAGTCAGTTCCATTTCATGGCGGGGTGTGGAAGCTGTCTGGCTTTCTTCTCTGGTATATATCATCTTCGCCGGCTTGCCGGTTTTTAAGGTAACAAAAGCCGGGTAGATTTCTGCAACACTGGTTTGCTTTGCGCCAAAACCGCCGCCGATACGGGGTTTTGAAACACGAATCTTTGATTTCGGAATGTCCAGGGCATTTGCTAATATTCTTCTTAAATGAAAGACTATCTGAGTAGAACTGATCACATGAAGTCTTCCGTAAGGGTCAATAGTGGTATAGGTACGGAAGGTTTCCATCATTGCCTGCTGATTAGCTTTGGTATGATAGGTATTCTCAATAATCACATCACATTCAGACATTACTCTGTCAACCTCTCCGTATTCACTTTTATCCGCAGCACATAGATTTCGCTTGTTGTCAGCTCCAACAGGACATAATGCCTGCCAGTCTTCTTCCGGATGTATCAGTATTTTGTTATCTTTGGCAATCCTAAGATTAAGCACCGGTTCTAATACCGTATATTTTACCTTGATAAGTTTCAGGGCTTTGTCAACTGCTTTATGGTTATCACCAGCTACAATGGCAACTGCATCTCCCACGTAACGCAGCCTGCTATCCAGTATCAGACGGTCGTAAGGACTTGGTTCAGGATAGGTCTGCCCTGCCAGGGTAAAGCGTTTTGCCGGTACATCTTTATAGGTATAGATGGCTTCTATCCCCGGTATTTTTAACGCAATGTCTGTATTAATGGCTTCAATGACAGCATGGGCATGAGGGCTTCTAAGTACTTTTACTATCAGGCAGTCTGATGGCGCAATATCATCGGTGTATACCGGTTTACCGGTAACCAGTGACATGGCATCTTTTTTTCGGATTGGTTTGTTTATTACCTTAAAATCAGCCATTAAATCACCTCCGATATATTCTGAGCTGCAAGCTCTGCTTCTTCTGCTGCTATGGACTGCCGATAGTCCATATATGCCCTTATCCCTCTTAACTGCCCCTCATAACCGGAACATCTGCATAGATTTCCTGCGAGATATTCCTTGATTTCTTCATCAGAGGGATTCTGATTCTCACGAAACATTGCGATGGCATTCATGATAAAACCCGGATTACAGAAACCGCATTGCTCTGCACCCTGTTCTGCTATGTAAGTACCGAACTCTTCTGCTTCTCCCTGCAAGCCCTCCAAGGTGGTAACCTTTTTGCCATTAACTCTGGCTGCCAGTGTACTGCAGGATAACACCGGCTTCTCATCCACAAAAACCGTACATAAACCGCAATTTCCGGTTTCACAGCCTCTCTTCACACTATAACAGCCGTTATTTCTCAGCAGATCTATTAATAGAAGATCGGCTTCTGCTTCTTTTATAACCATTTTATTGTTTATCCATAATTTTATCTGCATGTCGCACCTCACATCTCCTTCATCTGTAACAGAGCTCTTTTTGTTAATACCCCCGCTAATATACGTCGATATTCTTCACTGCCACGCATATTACTGCCGGTTTCAACCTGACTGCAGATATAATTCCCAAGTTCTGATGCACCTGCTTCTGTAATTCCCTTCTCTAAAATACCCAGCTTGTCATAAAAACAGACAGCACGTTTGGGTCTTGCCCCTATTACAAAACGGTAAACTCCATCTGTTTCACTGACTGCACAGGTTAATACCGGGAAATCTGTTTTTGTATTCCGCTGTGATAGATATACTGTCTTTCTCTTCTCTTTCTTTACGATCAGTCTTATAAGCAAATCTCTGTCATAAGGCAGCTCAGAAAATTCCTCAAGACTGAGGATTCCTCTGTTATATAATTCCACCTGGGCATCCATGGCAAGAAATACAGTGAGTACATCAGAAAAGCCATATCTGCCAAATATGCTTCCACCTACTGTTGCCATATTTCGAAACTGAACACCAACAATCTGCCTGACTGATTCCGCCAGTGCATTGTTGCTGAAACAATTTAATTCTCTGTGCAATTCCAGCTGTCGAAGGGTAACCATAGCCCCAATAATAAAGCTGTCCTCCGTTTCCTCAATGGTGTCCAAGCCCAAATCAGATAAATCAATTGCTGTTCCCACGTTACGTTTCTGAAGCTTCAGCCAATGCATTCCTCCCAGAACTGCATTGCTTCTCTTCTGATTCAGTTCATATGCCTGCTGTATGCTCTCAGCTCTTACATATTGACTAATTGTTAGCATCTTTGTCCTCCGTTGTTCTTTCAGCCAGGTTTGTTGATAATTTAAAAGTATGTATAATGTATAATTACTTATAAATATTATAAGTATAAATAATAAATGATGAAAATAAACTATTTTTTTCCACTTTTTGTTTCAGCAAATGCTCGAAACACCTTGATATTCTAGCACGATGCGTATTTTTTGTCAAAATATATTAATTTGAAATCAATGCATAATTATACACAATTGCTCATAATTAAAAAAGCTGCTTCAGAGCAGGAACTCCGAAACAGCCATTTATTGGTATCTATTTGTTTTTCTTTAATTTACATATCGGATCTAAAGGGTTAAATAATACCCCATCAAAATATTTTACTAAATTCCTTCTTCTATAGCAAAGGTTATCTGGTAGTTATTTAGATACAGTCATCTCTGTTATAATCTGTTATCGAATCTGAAATCTTACTGTATAACTCCGCTACTTTTAGTTCTTTCCCCATAATCATTTTCAGTTCCTTATCAGTAGCACCAATTAATTCAATAAAGGTTACCTTACCATTTGGTGTATCAATGCTTCCTGCCTGTTCATCTTCTGCTGTTATAAATCCTGTAATTTTAGAGAGCTGCTCCACATCCATTCCCATTGTCTGCCCGGTATAGATATACTCATTTGGATAGAATAATTCTCCCTCTGTAAAGGTTATCCTGGCAATTGACTGAAGAATTCCGCATATGCCTTTAATTTCTGCTTCTTCCTTCTCATTATTTAACTTCTTAAGCTTTAAGGTTAATTCCATACCGTAACCACTGTACTCTTTATCTTCAAATTCTTTCTCATATATTTCTGATAGTCCGTAGGTAACAAAATGCCAGTAATCTCCTCCATCATAGATGCTTATTCCATCCAGCGGATCGTTTCCTCCCAATTGCCAGGATATCAGAGTTCCATAATGCATTGGGTCCTTCTGTCCGGGATAGATCTTCTCAAAGACTTTGGTAATAGCATCCCAGCCACTAGTATTAAGCTCGAAGTCTGTATCTTCCTTCCTATTATCATCAATATCAGGTTCCTTCTCCGTACTCTTTACTTCCATTGCTACCTTTTCCTCTAATGCTTCATTTTTTTCTAAAACTTCCTTTCCTTCTAAAGCTTCCTTTGTTTCTGAGGCTTCATTTTCTTCTAAGATTTCGTTTTCTTCTAAGATTTCATTTCCTTCTAAATTTAATTCTAATGGTCCATTTTCTTTTCTCTTAAACTTATCAAATAAACCCATGTTCATTTTCCCCTTTTTCGTCTGATTTATTGATTCATTAGTAATTTACAAACTTATGTTTTATTTTTCACTCAGATAATAAATCTCCATATTAGAAATTTCATATTTGCAGGAGTTATTAATTTATACAGAGACTATTTTACAGTCCTATATTCTTTTCCTATTTAATATATTTTACCATATTTAACGTATATTAACAACTTTGCATTCTCTTTCCTTCTATACAGCGTACTTTCTGCAATTTATAGCATATGATGTAGAAAAACTGTATCTGCTCCAGACCATTGGAGCAGATAGTATAGGAAAGAAGGAATATAAATGGAAGAACACTTTCTGGACGGACTAACCGGGCGAATTGTACTGCCCACAGATCCTGATTACGATGAAGCCAGACAAGGCTTTAACCATGGAGTACAGAACTATCCGCTAATTATAAATTATTGCTGTTGTGTGGAGGATGTAAGTAATGCTGTCAAATGGTCTGTTTGCCACTGCATTCCTCCTCGTATACGAAGCGGCGGTCATAATTATGAAGGTTATTCAAATGGTAATTGTGTATTGGTGATTGATGTAAGTGAGATGAATAGTATCTCTCTAGAAGATGAAATAAATGTTGTCCAGGTACAAGGCGGAGTAACAAACAGCCAGTTATATAATTACCTTGGAGAACATGGTTACCCCTTTCCAGGCGGCACGTGTCCCACTGTGGGCTTAAGCGGATATGCCACAGGGGGTGGCTGGGGACTGTCCTGCAGGTACTTTGGATTAGGCTGTGACAGCCTTACGGAGATAGAGTTAGTGGATTATCAGGGAAATGTCGTAAGAGCAAACGCTTCCAGCAATGCTGATCTCTTTTGGGCATGCCGTGGTGCCGGAGGAGGTAATTTCGGAGTTATTACTTTAATGACCTTTCAATTGCCACCTAAGACCGGCAATGTTACCTTAATTGAAATTGATTATCTTAGAGTAGATACACAGAATCAGGAAGATTTTCTTAAAGTCTGGCAGGACTGGATTCCTTACGCAGATATTCGGATGACTCTGATTGCCAGAATATATTATTCAAAAACGGATGGTCAGTCCATGCTGATTAGAGGTATTTTCTATGGAACACCTGAGAAAGCCAAAGAACTCCTTGAGCCTTTTCTAATCCTTTCTAAGGCTGTATATAATATTGAAGCCATGTCCTTTTTAGAAGCTGTTACAATCCTTGGCAGTGCCTATCCTCCTTTCGAGAAATTCCAGGCGGTCAGCGGTTTTGCTTTTCGTAAATACTCTCATTGCGAACTTTCAGAACTAGCTGATTTAATAAGTGAGCCAGCTGAGGGTTCTGTTTTTAGAGGCTTATCCTTATATGCGCTGGGTGGCAGAGTAAGAGAAACAAATGTTCAGGAGACAGCTTTCTTTTATAGAGAAGCCCATTATATTCTCTGGCTGGAAACCGTTTGGGAAGAGAATCAATATGCAAGTGCAGGACGGAACTGGATTGCCTGCAGATATCCGGAATTCGATGCACTGACCACCGGCTCTTATATTAATTTTCCTTATTACGGAATCAACCGCTATTTAAAGGAATACTATGGCGGGCATGTTAAGGAACTGGAGGAAATCAAGTTAAAATACGACCCTTTCAATATTTTTTCCTATCCGCAGGGATTGCAGCCGGTCAAAGACAGTAATTGCCTGCCCTCAAGCATCTCAGAAAAGAAGGTTAAAGATATACCAGAAGTCCAAACAGGAAATCCAAGAGGCTTCAGATATGTGACTCCCTCTAATAAGTAATCATATGACTCAACAAATAGGGGCTGTTGTAACAGCCCCTCTCAGACAGTAGACAAGCTACATTTCATTTCCGGGAGTTTCCTGAAAGATATGTACAAAAGAGGTTTCATGAGCAGCCCTCTATCTCTTGGAATAATAAAGAAGTGGGAAGAGAAGCATTATAATACACCGGACATAACTCTGGTAATGGAACAGCTCAAATGGGAGGTGCGGTATTCTGATATTGAATTGAAGTATTATGTCTATAAGTTCTTAGAGTTGTTCTTATTAATTGAGCATAACGTTTCACGGCATTCGCGGATTCCATTCCTCTAATTTTGTTAATACAGCTTTTATAACATAGTACTGATTATCTAAAGTCATTATCATACTTCTTTAAATCCTCTTCAAATTACTGCTTCTCCTCTTCCTAATCATTTATTTTACTATTCAGATAAGTCAATGTTTACTATAACAAAATTTATAAAATATTTAGAATTTTCCGCGTGACAAAATCTTTTAAATGTGTTAGATTGTTAATTAGTCCGTAATCGGACTAATATTTTTAAGGAGGCATCGACCTATGCAGGATGATATCAAGAAGGCTATAAAAAGTTATTATGAGATGTACTTCGAAATCGGTTATGTTTATGAAGAATTGGCAAAAATGCATGGACTTACTTCTACTACCCTTTTTATTCTCCAGATGATATATGATTATCCGGAGGAATGTACACAGCATTTTATATGCGAAAAGCTTCTCTATCCCAAACAAACGGTTAATACCATTTTAGATTCCTTTGAAAGAAAGGGATATATACGGAAAGAAGTATCAAAACTGGACAAACGAAACAAAAACATATTATTTACGGAAGCCGGAAAAAAATACGCTGATCATATTATGTCAGATATGTTTCAGCTGGAGGAAGGTGCTTTTACAAGTATGGCTGCAGAGGACAGAGAGGCAATGGTCAGGGGTGAACAGGCCTTTCTTGCACAATTAAAGAAGATTCTGCAGACTTTTAAAGAGACTTCTTCTGACCGATTATAAAGAATTCAGAACGTTTATAATCACTGCTGTATACTGAAATATACCGTGATGGTTGTGCAGGTATAATGTAGTTGTTAGAAGTTAACTGCTATTATTCAAATGTAATGGGGGATTTTTCAAGGAGGATAGTTATTCATGAAATATTTATTGCAGTTTCTAAAAGATAATAAAAAGATGCTTTTCTTAATCATCTTCTCTTCTTTGCTGCAGGCATTCGGAACCCTTATGGTTCCTTATTTTGCGGCAAATGTTATAGATAAAGGTATCTTTGAAAAGAATGTGCCGGCTATTATTACCATTGGCCTGCAGATGCTTGCAGCGGCAGGTCTTACGGCTCTGGTCTCTCTGTGGGGCAGTTATCTGTGTGCAGATCTTGCAGCCTTGGCAGGAAAACATTTAAGGGAAATGCTGTTTTCTAAGACACAACTTCTCTCTGTTAAAGAGTTTAACCACTTTAGTACGGCTTCCTTAATTACAAGAACCACCAGCGATGTAACAATCATACAGCAGACTATTATTATGATTACCCAGATGATACTGCCTACTCCCCTTATTGCGGTTGCTGCGGTACTTATGACTGCTGTCATAAGTCCTTCACTGGTATTCATACCCTTAACCGCAATGTTACTATTTTTTCTTGTTATCGGTATATTGTTCTGGAAGGCAAATCCTGTCTCCAAAACAATCCAGGAGAGAGTGGATACGTTTAACCGGCTTGTGCGTGAATCCATAGTAGGTATCAGAGTAATAAGGGCATTTGACAATTCCAGCTATGAACGCGGCAGGTCAGATAATGCTTTTACGGAATATGCAGACAATGTTATAAAACTTAACAGAATTTTTGCAGCCTTTAATCCGGTAGTATGGACCATTATGGGCCTGACCATGGCAGCGGTGGTTTGGTTTGGAGGTTACCAGGTACTTCAGCAGAAGATACTAATCGGAAGTATCTCAGCAGTAACCGAATATACTATTCTGATGCTGATATATCTAATGATGTCAGCTATGGTTCTGGTTATGGTTCCTCGAATGATGGCTTGTATGGATCGTGTAAAGGAAATCCTTGATATTGTCCCTGAGATAACCGACCCGCAAGGCAAACTTACAAGCTCCGAGACAGAAAATACAGAAAAAATCGTATTTAAAAATGTCAGCTTTTCTTACAAAGGAGCTGAAAGACCGGTACTGGAAGGTCTAAGCTTCAGCTGTGAAAGTGGAAAGACAACTGCAATTATCGGAGGAACCGGCTCCGGTAAAAGTACCATTGCAGGACTGATGCTGCGTTTATATGACATCCAATCCGGACAGATACTTATGGAAGGAAAGGATATCCGTACAATCTCCCAGGAGCATCTTAGGAATCGTTTAAGCTATGTTCCGCAAAAGGCATTTTTATTCAGCGGCACCATTGCTGATAACCTGCGTATGGGGCTTAAAGAAGCTACTGCTGCAGAGCTTAAATCTGCTGCAGAGATAGCCCAGGCGGATGCTTTTATTGAAGCTCTTGAAGCAGGTTATGACAGTCCGGTAGCCCAGGCAGGTACGAATTTTTCCGGCGGACAGAAGCAGCGTTTATGTATTGCAAGAGCTTTGGTTAAAAAATCACCTGTCTATATCTTTGACGACAGCTTCTCTGCTTTGGATTTTAAAACAGATGCAGCTCTCAGGGCCGCCTTAAAGCAGGAAATGAAGGAGGCCGCCGTAGTTATTATCGCCCAGCGAATCAGCACTATAATGGACGCAGACCAGATTATTGTACTGGATGACGGCAGAATCGCAGGTATGGGCAGACATGAAGAGTTACTGGCAACCTGCAGTGTTTACAAGGAAATCGCTGACTCCCAGCTTACTGAAAAGGAGATGTAATATTAATGAAAAAAAATAAAACACAGAATAAAGAAAATATTAAAACGGGCTATGAAAATGAAGATATGCCAAAAGACACAACAGCTGCCATTAAACGGCTGTTTGGACTATTATTGGAACAAAAAGCCGCTTTAATAATTATTATTTTTTCAACCATTATGAGTATTGGTTTATATGCCGCAACACCGCTGATTTTGGGTAAGGCTATCGATCAGTTGATTCAGGGAATAAACGAAAAAGGCTTCGGTGGAAGCTTTCACGTGCTTTACGGTATTATCAAGGGTCCTATAGTATTATTCCTTGTATCCTATCTTACCAGCTCCCTCTTTGCCTTTTTTCAGGAATACACCATGGCAGGTGTCGGAGAAAAACTGGTATTAGCCCTGCGTAAGAAAATGAGTGATAAAATCACCAGGCTTCCTCTTAATTATTATGATACCCATCAGACAGGAAATCTGTTAAGCCGGGTAACAAATGACCTGGACAGAGTTGCCGAAGTATTAAAAACCGGCTCCCTGCAGTTTATCAATGCGATCTTTAATATTTCCATCAGTATTGTGGTAATGCTGACACAAAGCCCTTTACTTACGGTAATCATTATGGCAGCCATGTCCATAAGTGTATTTGCTACCAAATGGATATCAAAGAAGAACTTTGAGGTCGCTGCTGAGAACCAGAATATTTTAGGTATCTTAAACGGAAGCATCGAGGAATTCTATACCGGAAACCTGATAATAAAAAGCTTTAATCAGCAGAAGGAGGTAATCAATACTGTCCGGGAAATCAGTGAAAAACAGTATGCTGCCAACAAAAAAGCGCAGTTCGTTATGTTTGCTATTTATCCCGCTATACGTTTTCTGACACAGCTTGGTTTCGTAGTCACAGCCATAGTAGGCGGTATTTTTGCTGCTGCAGGAAGTATTACCATTGGTACCATACAGGCCTTCCTTCAGTATGTAAATCAGATATCTGACCCTATATCTCAATCCTCTTATTTCCTTAATTCATTGCAGGCAGCCCTGGCATCGGCAGAGCGTGTCTTTGAATTTCTTGATGAAGAAGAGGAAGTTCCTGATACCCATGCACCGAAGCATATAGCTGAGCCAAAAGGAGCCGTAAGCTTTGAGCATGTACGCTTTGGTTACCGGCCGGATGCTGTACTGATGGAGGATATCAATCTGACAGTACGTCCCAATGAGATGGTGGCTATTGTCGGCCCTACCGGTGCTGGAAAGACAACACTGATCAATCTGCTTATGCGATTCTATGAATTGAATGGCGGCAGAATCTTAATAGACGGTATTGATATCAAAGACCTTCCCAAAAGTGAACTTAGAAAAACCGTCGGTATGGTTCTGCAGGATACCTGGCTGTTTCAGGGGACAATTGCAGATAATATAGCTTATGGTAAGATGGATGCCACCCGAGAGGAAATCATACAGGCTGCCAAAGCTGCCAGATGTGACCAGTTCATCCGTACTTTAGAAAAGGGTTACGATACCGTCATCTCCAGCGAGGATGGCAATATCTCTCAAGGGCAGATGCAGCTCTTAACCATTGCAAGGGCAATGCTTGCTAATCCTGCCCTTATGATTCTGGATGAAGCCACCTCAAGCGTAGATACCAGAACCGAAGTTGAAATCCAGAAAGCCATGCACCAGATCATGAAAGGAAAAACCAGCTTTGTAATAGCTCACAGGTTATCTACTATCCGCTCCGCAGACATGATTCTGGTGATGAAGAACGGTACCATAATTGAACATGGTACCCATAAAGAATTATTAGCCGCAGATACCTTCTATGCAAACTTGTATAACAGTCAGTTTGCTGCCGGTTCTGTCAGCTAAATATGATATTTTATTACTTTCTTTTATTCGTATTAATTTCCACTGCTTCTGCTACTTGTTGCCTTCTCTAATATGGTATGTTATATTATATAAATCAAACAAACGAAACATAAATTAATCTGGTATTCTTCTAATCCCATATCAATTATTACCCTGTAAGTTTGTTCTTTTAACTATTAGAAATATCAACCTGATATGCAAAGCCAGATATATAAACGACAAAAAGATCAAGGAGAAACATATGCTGCTCGATATCAATAATACAACGTTATTTTATGAAAAAACCGGTGCCGGTGCTCCTCTGCTGCTGCTCCATGGTAATGGCGGTGACCACTTTATGTTTGACAGTCTGACGGGTAAATTAAAAGATCATTTTACCGTCTATGGCATAGACAGCCGCAATCATGGTCAGAGTGCTAAGACAGAGGATTATACCTATGAAACCATGGCTGAGGATATTTATCATTTTATAAAAGCTTTGTCCCTTAAGAAAGCAAATGTCATCGGTTTCAGCGATGGTGCTATTATCAGTCTGCTATTAGCCATAAAACACAGTGAAGTAATTAACAAAATGGCGCTCCTGGGCGTTAATCTGAAACCCGAGGATTTTACGGAGGAAAATTATCAGCACCTGAAGGAAGCTTACGAAAATACAAACGATCCCTTGTGTAAAATGATGTTCGAACAGCCAAATATTGAGCTTGAGGAGGTTAAGACTGTAGCTGTTCCCACCCTGTTACTAGCCGGTGAACAGGATCTCTTTAAAGCTGAGACTTTCAGGCTTCTCAAGGATGCCATGCCCAATGCCACCTTAAAGGTAATGAAAGGTCACGGACATGACAGCTATATTACTAATCAGGATATACTTTACCCGGACTTTAAGGATTTTTTTCTATAATCTAAGGAGGTGAGTATTTGACTTCCATTCAGGAAGCACTGAATACAGCCGAAGTGTTAAAGCCAGCTTCCAAGGCCAGTTTAACAGCCATTGCAGCCTTCTCTTCTATTATAAGAGCAGATAAAGGCAAACATCTTTTTCGAGACAAGGAAGAGGTTAAGAATCTGTATATCCTAATCCAGGGAAGGGCCTCATTATATAAGCTGAACAGCCTTGGCGAAAAGAAGGTAATCTTTGTCTATGGAGCGGGAAGTATGTTAAATGAGATTATGCTGCAAGACCTGCCGGCTTCTATTAACTGCGAACTGCTAGAAAATTCACAGGTTCTGTCCATCCCCATTCAGAAGTTCTTTCACGTGATGGAGAAGGATCCGGCACTTTTAAAAGCAGTCTTTGATTCTATGTCCCTCAAAATAAGAAGACTGTACCGGCAGTTAAAAAATACCACCAACGATCTGTCGGGAGAAAAACGCCTTGCTGCCAAACTCTATAAGCTCTCAAAGGATTGCGGTATAAAAGAGGCTGATGGCATAAGAATCGATATGAATTTAACAATAACCTTTCTGGCGGAGATGTTAGGCTCCAAACGTGAAACTGTATCCAGACAAATGAAAAGACTGGTAGAGATGGGATTGGTTGTAACAAATAAAACCGGATTTCTGATACCGGATCAAAAAAAGTTAAGCGAATATTTTAAAACACCGTGATTTATATCACGGTGTTTTTTCTATGTCTGTGATATATTTAACAATATAAAAAGGAAGGTGAATCATGGGATATCTGCTTAACGAAAATAATTTTAACGAAGTGATAAAGGAATGGCAGAAAGATTATCTGGTTTTTGCACCGAAGAAAATGCCCGGTGAAGGTATGTATTCAGAAACAGATGTTATACGTTATGCTGCTGTTAATGATATCAGTGAAATCGAATGGGAAAAGAAATCTGATTTTTCCTTTAAGGAAGTACTTCTTCCTTTGTCTGAAACTTTATTTTATTACACGGAGGGAACAGTAAAAGAAGCAGAGGCAAAACGTAAAATGGGAGCTGTCATCTTCCTTCGAAGCTGTGATCTTCATGCAGTGAAGCGCCTGGATGAGATTTATTTAAGAAATGGCTACGAAGATTACTATTATCAGAGACTTAGAGCCAATGTACGGTTTTTTGTAATAGGGTGCAGTACTACTTATGATAACTGCTTCTGTGTTAGTATGGGGACAAATCAGATTGCTTCCTATGATGCCGGTCTGACAATAAAAGATGGCGTCTTTCATATCGACAGCCATTGGGAGGAAATGAATCCGCTGTTCTCCCGCTGCTCACAAAAAGAAGAGGAAGTTGTAATACCTTTTGTAACCAGTAACGAGATAAGCGTAAACATACCGGAGAATTTAAGTATAGCAGTAAATGGTGCCAGTCTTTGGAAGGAATACGACAGCCGCTGCATTAACTGCGGCAGATGTAATTTTGTCTGTCCTACCTGTACCTGCTTTACGATGCAGGATATATTCTATACGGATAACGGGAAAGCAGGCGAACGCAGGCGGGTACACGCTTCCTGTATGGTTGACGGCTATACGGATATGGCCGGCGGCGGTTCTTACCGTAAGAAAAATGGAGACAGGATGCGCTTTAAGGTAATGCATAAGGTTTATGACTTTAAAAAAAGAAACGGATATCACATGTGTGTTGGCTGCGGCAGATGCGATGATGTCTGTCCAGAATACATCTCATTCTCCCATTGCGTGAGCCGCCTGGGGGATGCCATGAAGGAGGTAACGGGCAATGAGTAAGAATGAATATACTCCTTTTTTATCGGAAATCCTGGAGGTTAAGAAACATACGGAACTTGAATATACTTTTCGTCTGTCCTTTAATGGAGAAGTACGTCCCGGACAGTTTTTTGAAGTTTCCCTTCCAAAGTTCGGGGAAGCACCTATCTCTGTCAGCGGTATCGGAGACGGATATGTGGAGCTTACTATCCGTAAGGTCGGTAAGGTAACCAATGAAATCTTTGAATTATATAAAGGTAATACCCTATTTATGAGAGGCCCTTATGGTAACGGCTTTGATGTGGAGGATTATAAGGATAAGGAACTGATTATTATTGCAGGCGGTACAGGGGTTTCACCGGTACGTGGCGTAATTGAATACTTTCACAGGAACCGCGCTCAGGTCAAGGATATGACTGTTATAACCGGATTTAAATCACCTTCTTTTGTACTGTTTAAGGAGGATCTTAAAAACTGGAAAGATACTATGAAGCTTATTCTGACAGTAGATAAAGAAGATGACACGACTCCTGACGTCAGTGAGAATACACTGGACTTACCCACCTATCAGGTTGGACTGGTTACTCAGTATATTCCTGCTATTAAGGTTAATTCAAAAAAAGATACTGCAATCATTGTAGTAGGACCTCCCATGATGATGCATTTTACCGTGCAGGGCCTGTTAAAGGAAGGTTATCCGGAAGAAAATATCTGGATTTCCCATGAGAGAAAAATGTGCTGCGGAATCGGTAAATGCGGTCACTGTAAAATAGATGATGTTTATGTGTGCCTGGACGGCCCGGTATTTCCCTATACCAAAGGACGTCTTCTGGTGGATTAGGAGGTAATGAATGGATATCAATACCAAGAGTTTAAAGAAAAATGCTTTCCGTGTCACCAAGGAAAGAGGAATTACCGCCTCCAGAATCCGTGTCCCCGGAGGACATATGGATGCAAAATATTTAGCGGTTATCCAAAAGATTGCAGAGGAATACGGAAATGGCACTCTTCATATTACGGTCAGACAGGGTTTTGAAATACCGGGTATTAAATACGAAGATATGCCGGAGGTCAATACGCTTTTACAGCCCTTGATCGAAGGACTTCTAATCAACCAGGGAGAAAAAGGAAAAGGTTACGAGGCATCCGGTACCAGAAATATTGTCGCCTGCGTGGGAAACAGAGTCTGTCCATATGCCTGTTATGATACCTCAGCATTTGCCCTGAAGATTGAACAAGCTGTATTTCCTCATGATCTGCACTTTAAAATTGCTCTTACAGGCTGTCCTAATGATTGTGCCAAGGTACGTATGCATGATTTTGGTATTCTTGGAATGACTGAGCCTCAGTACGATAAAGACCGTTGTATAAGCTGCGGGGCCTGCGTGAAAGCCTGCAAAAAAAAATCCGTAGGGGCGCTCTCCTTCGTTAATTATAAAGTAGAAAGAAATCATGAGAAATGTATTGGCTGCGGAGAATGTGTTATTCAATGCCCCACCAGAGCCTGGACCAGAAGTCAGGAGAAATATTACCGTCTGACCTTACTGGGCAGAACCGGTAAGAAGAATCCCAGGTTAGGGGAAGATTTCATCAAATGGTCGGATGAAGAAAGTATTATCAAGATTATTCTGAATACCTATGCTTATGTAGAAGAATACATCGATAAGGAGGCTCCGGGAAGAAAAGAACATATTGGTTATATTGTTGATCGAACAGGCTTTGAAGAATTTAAAAAGTGGGTATTAAAAGAGGTTCATTTACCGGAGCAGGCATGTGTCAGCCAGAATATCTATTGGAAGGGTATTGTCTATTAAGACACACAAGCTTTCAAGCCTTCAGTTTGGTAATGCTATTCTCCGTTTTTCTATGACTTAGATTTCACTGGACTCACAAAATCCAGGTATGTACCTGTTACAGCCAGTATGAATATATGACTTCCTTTTGCAATTCTAAGTCCAAAAGGGATGACAAATGATTTAAATAAATATGCTATATGCTGAAGATATCTATTAACTAAAACGTTAAAAGAAGGGATTGGGATCAAAAACATGTATAATGAAGAAGTAGAAGCCTTTGGAAATGCTTCACAGGGGAAAATCAAATTTTTATCAGGGAATCCGTTGGGGTATTTTGTCTCCTCTATGCTGGCCGGTATCTATGTAGGCTTTGGTATCCTGCTGATTTTTTCCATCGGAGGGATGCTGGCAGATCAGCCTTATGTTAAGATAGTGATGGGCATATCTTTTGGTATTGCCTTAAGCCTGGTAATTATGGCCGGTTCAGAACTATTTACCGGAAATAATATGGTTATGGCTCTTGGGCTCTTTAATAAAAAAGTCAAATTAAAAGATACTTTACTCCTCTGGCTTGTATGCTTCACCGGAAATCTGGCTGGTGCCATTCTGATAGCTTTTCTGTTCTGGCAATCAGGACTGGCGAAAGGCCCTGTTGGAGAATTTATTATCAAAGCCTCCCAGACTAAGATGGAGCTCTCTCCGTGGATTCTCTTTACCCGGGGTATCCTGTGTAATACTTTAGTTTGCCTGGCAGTTTGGTGCAGTATCCGCTGTAAGTCCGAAAGCGGAAAACTTATAATGGTTTTCTGGTGCCTCTTTGCCTTTATTACCTCCGGATATGAGCACAGTGTAGCCAATATGACCTTATTAACAGCCGGTTTATTTGCTGGTACCGGCAGTGCCCTGTCCCTTGGCGGATATGCTCATAATCTTTTTTATGTAACCCTTGGTAATATGGTCGGTGGTATACTTCTTGTAGCTTTACCTTACTACCTGATTTCGAAACACAAGACCAACTAATTGTACTGAAAGCATTTTTATTGTATAAGTAAATGCTGAGCTTTTATTCTTTTGGTATTTAATACTTATCAGCACTCTTACACCTAGATTTTACGGTGGTAAGGGTGCTATTTTCTTTATGTTGAATCAGTTAAAAATAACAGGTTGCTTTTCATGAAATTTTGCAGGTTGCTTGTCCAAATTTTGCAGATTACTTGTTCAAATTTTGCAGATTACTTGTTCATGAAATTAATTCTGGTATTCTCTCTCCAATCATGTTATAATATGAAACACAATCCATATATTTACATTTCATTATTTTAAGCTTTAGTAACTAGAATTTTATTATCATGTTATCCTTTATATTACATAACCCCTAGTGAAATTTTTTGTACAGGTTGTTCTTTCAGTAAGTAATTCCAGAAAAGGAACCAACTTTTTTAAAAAGTATAAAATAATTAAACAATAAATGCAAAAGATGGAGTTGCTGCTAATTATTTTGTTACTGATTATTTTCTCCTTGCTATAAATTGACCGGTTTTATTATATCTTCAAGCTAATCTTGACTCTGGACACTCATTTAATCTGACTATAAAAATCGAAACACAAATTCTCAATGCTCAACTATTCCATCCCTGCTGTGTTAGCTAAATTTTGAATTATCTTCTTAAGGGAATAAAATATACATTTATTTAACTCTTATTGGACTCAATTTCATTTCATAATACACCAACTTTACCAGCCTGCATGTTTTCATCCCAGGAAGAAAGGAGGTTTCTAAACAGATTGATTTGTTCAGACATCCAGTAATCGGGGTTTTACCGGAGGCATGAACAGCGAGAGAAGGCTGTATGTTATGGGCTGGAGCATACGTTTTGCTTATCTTCTGAAATTTTACAATATAAGAAGGGAAGGTATAAATAATGAAAAAACGTCTTTTATTTTTATGTACGCTTATTGCATTTATGTTTCTGCTGTTGTCTTCAGGACAAGCAGTTTCAGCGGCAGATTCACAATATCCCGGTTTTCGGGTAGAGGGTCGTTTTCTCTATGACAACCAGGGTGAAAAAGTAATCTTGTATGGTATTAATAAGATGATTGTCTGGACGGATAAGGATGGTATTCCCTCCTATTCTGAAATAGCTAAGACAGGAGCAAACAGTGTTCGAATCGTCTGGTCTCTGGAAGGAACTGCGGAAGAGCTGGACATTGCTATCCGCAATTGCCGTGCTGAAAATATGATTCCTATTGTGGAACTCCACGATGCAACCGGTGACTGGTCAAAGCTTTCTGCCCTGGTGGATTACTGGACAAGACCGGATATCGTAGCTGTAATACAGAAGCATCAGGAGTATCTACTGGTCAATATCGGAAACGAAGTGGGCCAACAGGTATCAGATGCTGACTTTAAAGCCGGTTATAAAACAGCTGTTAACAGAATGCGTACCGCTGGTATCCATGTTCCCCTGGTTATTGATGCCAGCAGCTACGGACAGGATATTAACATGCTGCAAAGCTGCGGCCCCTATCTGTTAACAGAAGATCCGGATCATAACCTTATGTTTTCTGTCCATATGTGGTGGCCGAAAGCCTGGGGCTATACTGACCAGCGAGTAATCGATGAGCTTGAGGAATCCGCAGCCTTAAACCTCCCTCTCATAGTAGGCGAATTCGGTCATATCTGGGATGAAACAGAAACCGGGAAGATACCTTATCAGACTATTATTGAGTATTGCTACAAGTATCAGATAGGCTATCTTCCCTGGGAATTCGGACCGGGAAATAACCCCCAGACCTTTTTAGATATGTCAACAGACGGAACATACGATACACTTCACGGCTGGGGTCTGGAAGTGGCAGTAACAAGTCCCTACAGCATCCAAAATATCGCTGAAAGACCAGTATCCATGCTCTCCAACCTTCCGGCTCTTTTACCTGCAGAGCCCCTTCCTGCCGGCAATCTGGCTCTTGGCAGAACCGTTACTGTATCATCTTCAGAGAGCAGTCTCTATTCCGGTAATAATATTACAGACGGCAGTCTTGATACCAGATGGGCTTCCGGACTCTCAGATCCCAATTGGGTGTCCATTGATCTGGGGTCTGTAAAGGATATAAACCGAGTTCTTATATATTGGGAGGCTGCTTATGCAACCCAGTATAAAATACAGGTCTCTGCAGATGGCACCACCTGGACCGACGTCTACACCCAATATGGCGGAAAAGGACGTACAGAGGATATCAGCCTGACTGCCACAGGACGTTATGTAAGAATCTATGGTACACAACGATATAACAACAGCTGGCCTTACTCCATTTATGAAGTAGGTATCTATGGAGCAGAATCCGCTTTAAGTGCTTCCATAAGTCCTGCAGCTGCCATATTCGATAAGAATCCTGGGAAACAGGCAGATGTTGCCATAACTCTTAATTCCAAGGCCAATACTTTAACAGCAGTAAAAAATAACGGTAGCAGCTTACAAGCCGGCATTGATTATGTGGTTTCGGGAACTGCTTTGATCATAAAAAAAGAATACCTGGCTGCACAGCCGGTAGGTATATACCGCCTGACTCTGGCCTATAACGGTGGAGTTGACCCTGTTCTTGCCATAGCCGTTGGTGATACTACTCCAAGTCCTTTTATCAGACCGGGAAGAGTCGATTATAACAAAACTGCCGGCAGCCAGTCAGATGTTGTGATTACCCTCTCAGCTGCAGGCTCCTTAAACAGTATTAAGAATGGTACAAGCCTTTTAACAGCAGGAACTGATTATAGTCTTTCCGGTAATCAGGTAACTATAAAGAAAGAGTACTTAAACCGTCAAAGTCTTGGTATCACCCGATTGACTTTTGATTATAATGCCAAATACAATCCAGTATTGAAGGTAAATATAAGCGATACCTCGCCAAGCGCTGTCATAACACCTGTTACAGCTGTCTTTGAAAAACGCTTACCGGCTGATATCACCATCAATATGACGCTAAATGGCAATACCCTTACCTCCATTTTAAATAACGAAGCTGTACTGGCTGCCGGAACCGACTATATCCTCACCGGTAATACCATAACCCTTAAAAAGGAATATCTTAGTACACTGCCCACAGGAACAACGACCCTATCCTTCGTCTTTAGTGCCGGTGCATCACAGCTCCTTACCCTGTCAGTAACAGATACCGTACCGAATTCTGTTATAACACCGGACAGAGCGGTATTTGACAAAGAATCGCCTGCTGATATCCCCATAGCTCTGACCCTTAACGGCAATTCGCTTCTTGGTATCTATAACGGAGCAGCCCTTTTGATATCCGGAAGTGATTATACCTTGTCAGGTACTGCAGTTATCCTAAAGAAGGAATATCTCTCCTCTCTTTCAGAAGGAACGATACGTTTACTATTTGATTTTAGTGCAGGAAAGGATGCAGAACTTGTAATTACGGGTACTTCAGCAGCTACCGGCCTTTCACTGACCTTTTACAACGGCACCAAAACAGCACAGGCCAATACCCTTTCCCTGCGTCTAAAATTAACCAATACAGGTAACGAAGCAATTCGTCTATCCGATGTCAGTCTGCATTATTACTATACGAAGGACGGCAGCCAGTCCCAATCCTTCTGGTGTGACTGGTCTCATGTGGGAAGCATCAACGTAACCGGTAATTTTATAGCACTGACTGCCCCTAAGACAGGAGCTGATAATTATCTGGAAATCGGATTCACTTCCGCCGCCGGAAGTCTGGCTGTAAATCAAAGTATTGAGATACAGATACGTGTTGCAAAAGCTGACTGGTCTAATTATACCCAGACCAATGACTACTCTTTTCTTGAAAGTGCTGACAGTTATGTGTCTTGGGAAAAAGTAACAACTTATGTAGAAGGTATTTTAACTTCAGGTCTTGAACCATAGGATTTAATATCAATCATATAATGCCGGATTTATTTCATGTAGTAAATAATTTGTTTAATTCCAGAAATATATAGAATTAACTTCAGCACATAAGCTTATTTACTTTATGAATAATTCCGGCATTATCATTCTATTTATGATACTTTAAGGATTTTATAACTTCTTCCCCATGGACTTTATGAGGATATCTGACTTAGCTGCATGTTTTTGGCTTTACAATTAAAAAACAGATGGGCTATGAACCCAAAGGAAGTTAATGCATTATATGTTTATAGCAGGTTAGCCTGATTTCGACCTTTTTCTTTCGATAAATACAGTGCCCGGTCAGCTCTCTTTAAAATATCCATGGACTCTGTATCTGTCTTCTGGAAGAAGGAAATACCAATTGATATGGTTGGTTTTATAACCGTTTCTCCGACAGATATCTCTAAAGCTGATATGACAGATAAAATACTCTGGGCATAAGCCAGGGCATTTTTCTTTTGCAGGCCATTAAATATTATGATAAACTCATCTCCGCCCCAGCGAATAATTTTGTCTGAGCTTCTTATGATACCGCTGATGGCATTCACGATTTCCACCAGCACCAGGTCCCCTGTTGCATGTCCGTGTTCATCATTGATCCCTTTAAAATGATCTATATCAAACATCATAATGACAGGGTCTGCCTCACTTTTCTGATACGATTTAAAGGCTTTATTGATATCAATTGTACCGCTTCTGCGATTACCTGCCCTGGTAAGAATGTCCTGATTCATCTCCGATTCCATTAGCTTACTGGTATTATGGTAACGTATTTTTTCTATTAAGGTTATGATACAATAACTAATAAGCAGTATAATGACAAAGATCAGCAGCAATACCAGCATCAGCCGGGAAACAAGCGTTTTGCTCTGCTGGTTCATCAGATCAATGTCCTCCTGAATATCATCCAGATACATCCCCATTGCAATAACCCAGTCATAATCTTTGTATAACTTGGCATAGGTTAGTTTCTCTGATATTCTGTCACTTTCCAGTTCCTTAAAATAATAGGTAAAGAAAAGCTCTCCATTTTTATTGATACCCTGCAGCTCTGTCTGATAAGGCAAATTCCCGTTGATATCTTTTATATTGGTAGAAAGATATGTTCCTTCTGTTTCCGGAAGATTCGGATGAACAATCCGTATTGCAAAATTGTCGCCACCTGCATAATTAATTATCTTATGAACCCATACATAAGAATTATCACCGAATCTGGTACTTCTTATAATATCAGAAACCTCAGCTTTTACCAGCTGATCTGAATATTCTTTGCTGATACCAAGGAAGATAATTTTTTCACCATGAGTCACTAAACGATAGGTAGCCATTTCAGGTACTACATCCTTTAGAGTATCCTCCCAATTGTTCTTTGACAGGTTCAAAGGATCATAAATAGCTTTATTCTCCCTGGTATCCCATAGAACTACCTGTACGAAATCATAGTCCGGATTTCCCTTAAAAAAAGTAATAATGAAATTATTGAACTCAGCTTCAGAAAGCTCCGTCTTCAGTTTGAGTACTGCTGCTGTTCTGGTCATGAACTTTTCGAGATAATTTACTTTTGTTTTCCTTCTGACTTCAATTTCCGAGATAATGTTGTTAACGGTGTCTTTAAGAATATCTTTTTTCATATTATAAACAGTTTCCTGGGTCTTACTGATATAGATATTGCTGATTTTATCCAACGAGAACAGATAAAACCCTATCAGAACACCGCAAAGAATACTTAAAATAGCTAAAGTAAATAAAGTATATTTACGTTTGATAATACACGCCTCCAATTATATGTCTTTACAGTCAAAAAAGAGGTCACCAATAACCATGTACCCTCTTCTCAGACATACAGATGCTTTTCTTTTTATTTATTACTATTGATATTATGTACCCTATTATAGACTAAAGTACCATGGGGAGGCAAGCCTAAACTATTACTTATTCAAAGCTATGAGAATATTCCATGCTTCTGTCGGCTTTCTGATACTTTTTCTGCTGTTAACCACCTAAAGTAAATGATAAAATTCAAGAAATATAATATACAATATAATTCATATTGCAAAAAGAGGATGACACCAGTTATCTTTACTTAAAATCAGTTTTCAGATACGGAATAAGGAATCATTGAATTCGATATACTGGATCTAATACCTGCTTAAGAAAACTTCTGGGGACATCCTCTGTTATGGTTACACTAATCTGTCATAAATCTGTTAAAAACAGAATTGCTACTAATTACTTATTTATATGATCATTTAACTGATTTACCAGTTCCTCTACCTCAACACCATGTACGGCGCAAGCATCCTCCAGACTTTCAGCAGAAGAAGCGGGACAGCCCAGACAATGCATACCCATTTCGAAAAAATAAGGAGCAGTGGTATTATCTGCATTTAGAACTTCACCTATTAAGGTATCTTTTGTTACCTGTAATTTCATATTAACTCCTATCTTGTGCCTTTGCACACATTTTTTATTAATTTCACTCTCCACATACCTCAAGCTTCTTTGCGGTTCTGCAAAAAGAGTGTGAAATGTTTGAAAGCAATTAATTAAACTTCTATCGCTAAGCCGCCCATAACCTGCTGACTGAAAACATGTTCAATCCTGGGCAGTGAGATTTCCAAGGTTTCTCTTAATACATCTTCAATGGTCTCTACCGGAATTACTGTGAGCTGCTTCTTTACTTCCTCTGGAACATCCTTTAAATCAATCACATTATCTTTTGGAATGAGAACTTTATTGATGCCGGCTCTCTGAGCGCCAAGCAATTTTTCCTTCAGTCCGCCAATGGGAAGTACTGCTCCTCTTAAGGTGATCTCACCGGTCATTGCAATCTTTGAATCTACTTTTTTACCGGTAACCAGAGAAGCTAATGCGGTAAACAAGGCTATACCTGCGGATGGTCCGTCTTTTGGTACTGCGCCGGAGGGAACATGAATATGCAGATCCCTTTCTTTAAAGTTAACGGAATTAAGGGGCAGCCTGGATTTTAATAAACTTAAGGAAATTCGTGCGGATTCTTTCATAACATCACCAAGTTTTCCAGTTAACATCACAGCTCCGCCTCCCGGCATGTCCGTGGCTTCGATAAAGAGAATCTCACCGCCTACTGGTGTCCAGGCAAGTCCGGTTACAACTCCCGGAGGATTGTCCTGCTGTGCTCTGTCATGCCTTGATACCTGTCTTCCAAGTAACTCCTCCAATGCAGCTGCTTTTATCTGATATGGGATTTCCACTTTGTTGAATACGATTTTCTCAGAAGTTATCCTAGCAAGTGCTGCCAGCTGCTTCTTCAGACCTCTGACACCGGCTTCCAGTGTATAATCATTAATAATCTTCTGAAGAACTTCATCTTCCATTACCAGATGTTCTTCCGTCAAACCATGTTCCTCTAATACAGCGGGAAGTAAATAATTCTTAGCAATATGGAACTTCTCTTCCATGGTGTAGCTGGATACTTGAATTACTTCCATTCTGTCCAGCAAAGGACCCGGAATGCTTTCCAGGGAATTGGCAGTTGCTATAAAGAATACATCGGACAAATCATATGGAAGGTCCATATAGTGGTCAGTAAAGGTATTGTTCTGTTCAGGGTCAAGAACCTCCAGCAAGGCACTGGCAGGATCTCCGCTATAACCGCCGGCCACCAGCTTATCTACTTCATCAAGAACCATGACCGGATTGTTGGAGCCTTCTTTTCTTATGCTTTGAATAATTCTTCCGGGCATTGCACCAACATAAGTTCTGCGGTGGCCTCTGATTTCAGCTTCATCTCTGATACCGCCCAGACTTAAGCGGATATACTTTCTGTCAAGTGCTTCTGCTATACTCTTACCGAGACTTGTCTTTCCCGTTCCGGGTGGTCCTACAAGGAGTAGTATGGAGCCACGTTTATCATTTTTCAGCTTCATAACTGCCAAGTGCTGGATAATTCTGTCTTTTACCTTATTCAGACCGTAATGCTGCTCGTCCAGTATCTGTCTGGCTCTCTCAAGGTTAATGGGCTTTGCCTCCGCCTTTCTCCAGGGGAGTGAGATCAGAAGCTCCAGATAGTTACGGATTACGTTATATTCTGAACTGTTAGGTCCTTGGGCTTCTAACTTGTCCAATTCTTCTAAGGCTGTATTTTCAATGTCCGCTGGCATGGCTGCCTCTTTGATCCTTGCAAGGAAATCCTTATCTTTCTGGCTGCCTCTGTCTTTCCCTTCATTTAGTTCATCCTGGATAACTTTAAGCTGTTCTCTGAGCACGGACTCCCGGTAATATTTATTGGCTTTCTCTGAGAACTTCTCAGAGATCTGCAGCTGAAGTTCAATGGCCTCCTTCTGTTTTAACAAGTGGTCCATATACCTTAAGCTTCTGGCCTTCAATGATTCTATTTCCAGTAATTCATACTTCTCATCATTTGAGATAGACATATATTGGCTAAGATATACCATAAGGGTATTTAAGTCCTTAAACTCATCCACAATTCGGCTGTATTGTTCACCACCCTGGAACTTAGCGCTGATTTCCCTGATTACCTTCTTCAGATAATCAAGCATTTCCTCTTTGCTCTTATCATCCAGATCTGTAATTTCAGGACTGGGTTCGTACTCTCCATGAATCAGGCCATTCAGAAAATGCAGTTCCTTGATCTCCACCCTGTCTTCTATCTTAACGGTGAGCAAAAGACCTCTTTCTGTTTTCTCCAGTTCATTCACCTGAAAGGTTAATCCGATTCGATAAAAATCCTCTTCTTTTAATCCTTTTTGTCCAAAATTCTGCTTTAGCGGCAGGATTATTTTTGTAATATCTTCATTATTCAGATATCTTAATTGCAGCTCATCGGGTGTTTTTATATGAACCTTTGTTACAACTCCCGGTAATAAGACTGAATTTGAAACAGGAAAGACAACTCCCTGGTTATTGTTATTATTATCTGACATACTATCATCCTTTCCCTTGGTATAAATGAATATTCATTTATTTATACTGTTAAATAATTGCGAGATCTCTTTGTCAAATCAACAAAATTATCTCGCTTTAATTTATTGTATCAATATTGCTTCCTGTATGATTAGTATCATCTCCTTTAGCAAATCTGCTCTTTCAGCTTCACTTTTATGATTGTCTGCTGCTATTGCTTTGACAGGATAGAAAATTATCGCAAGTAAATTATCATCACTGTAATTTTTTATAACCTGCTTCTGCTTCATTTCTTTCATAAGACTGTGAATGTTGCAGATTTTCTTTCTCCCGGAACAGCCATTGGCCAGGGAGGGACAGTTGGAGAACTGCTCCACAAAGCTGTAAATCTCTCTATTCTCCAAAATATAATTGTAGTAACTTCTGATAAGCACTTCCAGCAACTGCTGCCCGGTCATTTTGATGTCTACTCTGTCTAGGAGATAATCAAAGATTTCTTCCGAGTATTCCGTATAAATGTCCTGCAGCATATTTTCTTTATTATCAAAATATATATAAACTGTTGCCGGCGAAACCCCCGCCAATTTCGCGATTTTTGAGATGGAAGCACCATGAAAGCCTTCTTGAAGGATCAGTTTGATAACTGCATCTTTTATGCTTCTCTCTTTCTCATCGTCTTTTTTTCTCATGATATCACCTCAACATGGTTCTATAATAAACGATCATTCATTTATTGTCAATAGTTTTTTCATTACGATCTATTGTACCTTAAATAAATGCTTACGGCAACTCTTAAAAGGGGGCTGGACGGCAACCTGGTTTTCATTTCTATTGTCTTATATTACAACTTCATTTCTTTCTTTAAGCAATAGGAGCCTTCTTCTAAATCCATAGGTTTCTCAATTTTTACACAATGAAAACCGCATTTATTGATATAGAAATTATGATTCCTCTTGCTGAAAATAGGAGTATCCGTGCTCCAACTCAATGTATCCGGATATCTTTCTTCCACCAGCTTCCATACCCTTGTTCCGATTCCTTTATTTTCTTCCATTGGATCCAGAAAAATTGTTCCAAGATAATTATGCTTATTTTCATTAATCCATAATATGATTCCTCCTATCAGCTCTTTGTCTTTATAGATTTTAAGTGCCGTAGAATCAGGGTGCAGCCCCCATTTTCTTAAGAAACTGCCATCATCATACCCTTCCGGGCCTCCTTCTGCTTTGTTTGTATGCATCCTGCTGTCTTCATCAAAAGCTCGCTTTGCAATTTTTGTTAATGCTTCAATATCCTGGCTTCCCATTGGTTCAAAGGTAATATTCTCTGTCATACTATGTATTCCTCCCATGATATAATGTGCGTATACTCAATAAGCTTCTATTAAAGCTTTCATTGGTCTACATGAAAAATCATAAGCTTTAACGTCGCGTCAAAGTCAATAGATATTTATTAACTGGATATTATCAGCTAATCAATGGTATAAAGTTAAATCCATTTGTCTATATTTTTAAATAAGGCTGTGTTAATATATAAATAGATCTACGTTGCTTCCAGATATTAAAAACGGTTGTATGCAGATTCTTTTTATCAGTAAGATAAACATTAACATTTATCTTATAAAAATAAATTTGTTATAAAACCTCAGAATTCTTAGGAAAGGAGACATTTATATGCAAAAAATCGTTCCGCATTTATGGTTTGACAAGGATGCTGTTACAGCAGCAAAATGGTATGTAAGTTTGTTTGAAAATTCTGAGATTATTCATATCGGAGAACTTCATGATACACCTTCCGGGGATGTGGAAACTGTGGATTTTAAACTGGCTGATGTTACTTTCTCTGCTATCAGTGCAGGTCCTTACTTTTCACTTAATCCTTCTATTTCCCTGATAGTAGCCTGTGAAACGGCTGCAGAAGTGGACAGGCTCTATTCCCATTTATCGGAGGGTGCCTCTGAACTTATGCCTTTAGGAGAATATCCTTTCAGTAAACACTATGTATGGCTGGCAGATAAATACGGCGTTAACTGGCAGCTATTCCTGGTAGAAGATATTACAGAGCATCAGCGGCTTCGTCCCTGTCTGCTGTTCGCTTCGGAGGTATGCGGTAAAGCTGAAACAGCACTTAACGAATATCTTACCATCTTCCCCGGTTCCTCCGCTGGTTATATAAACCGTTATGGTAAAGGTGAGATGGAGGACCCAAGACCTCAAATCAACTACGGTGAATTAAACTTACCCGGTCTTCAATTTATTCTGATGGATCATGGTTCCGACGGTGTGGAAAACTTTAATGAAGCCTTTTCCTTTATGATCAACTGTGATACACAGGAAGAAATCGATTATTACTGGGAGAAACTATCCCAGGTTCCTGAAGCTGAAGCCTGCGGCTGGGTAAAGGATAAATACGGAGTTTCCTGGCAGATCGTTCCCACTTTGATGAATGAAATATTGAGAAACAGTACAAAAGAAGAGGCTGACCGGATAACCAAAGCTTTCTTAAAAATGCGAAAACTGGATATTAAAAAAATTGAACAAGCTAAACTTGGAAATGAAGAATAAGAGATAATGGCTTATAGATTACTACAGGCTTTTCTAACAGGTTTTCCTTTAACTGTTACCAGTACTGCTTTGCATAATTTTCTTGCTTCATCACTGTGCCTGAGATTTACACAATAGGAAGACGAAGGATTGAGGAGCTACGGCTTTAGGTGTCAGCAGTAAATATATTTATACCTGCTGCAACAAAGCAACATTATGCAATTACACCAACGCGCAGTATCGGTGTAATTGCATGATGCAGTAAATGAACATATAGCAAGGCAGTACTGGCTGGCAGTTATCAGCAGGTAAGAACTTTATTCGTCTAAACGCTGATAAATTATTATAATTTCTATATCAAGAAATTTACAATAATTTTTTTAAGATAAAGTATTGACACCTGATAATATTCATGATATTATATCTATGTTATTTTAGATGCAAATTTGATTCACATATTTTTGTAAGTCATTAAACATTTAATGGTTTGCACAAATATGTGATTTTTTATTTTCACCCAAAATATTCACAATTTAATATTATTAGGAGGTATCTTTCATGAACAAAGGTACAGTAAAATGGTTTAACGCACAAAAAGGTTTTGGATTTATCACAAACAGTGAGAACGGTGAAGATGTATTCGTACATTTCAGCGGAATCGTTTCTAATGGTTTTAAGACTTTAGAAGAAAACCAGAATGTAACTTTTGAAATTACTAACGGACCTCGTGGTTTACAGGCTGTTAATGTAGAAATAGCTTAAGTTTCATTTCGTTATACCAATAAGAACCCCGGATCTTCTTAGAAGGTCCGGGGTTCTTATTTTTATAACTGTTACACTCTTTATGCAACTTCATAATCTTCTGTTAACAGATATGAATGCTGCTTCAAATACAGCTGCTCTTTTACTAATATTACATATCGTTGATTTAGTGTTTTATTATAGTTGCTTTTCATCATTAATTCTTGGTAAAGTAATATTTACTGATGTTCCTATTTCGTATTTGCTTTCTATCTGAAGTGTACCTCCATGTAACATTATGATTTTCTTTGATATGGCAAGCCCTAGGCCCTCTCCCAAAATTTTAGGATTTACCTTGTAGAAAGATTCTGTAATATCAGCAATATACTCTGCCTTGATGCCAATCCCGGTATCACTTATTTTTATTGCTACCAGCTCTTCTTCTACAGATTGTTCAATTCGAATGGAACTATTTTGATGCGAGAATTTAATTGCATTGTCCAATACATTTAATACTACCTGCTTTAGTTTGTCACCGTCTGCAAGAATGCTGACCGGGCTTGTTGTAACCTTTAAGTCAATATTCCTGCTCTCCGCTTTCTTTCTTAATTGAAATGCAGCGTCGTCTATTAGTTTATCTAAGCTCACTTCCTCTTTTATCAGTTGAAATCGTTCCGACTGATATCTGGAAAAATCCAACAGATTCTCAACAAGTCCAATCAAACGTTCCGTTTCCTCACTGATAATCTCCATCCCGAAGACAAGTTCCTCCTTAGTTAAGCTGTCCGGCTCCTTCATAGTCTCCACCCAGCCTTTGATTCCGGTTAAAGGAGTTCTCAGTTCATGAGAGATTGATGAGATAAATTCATTTTTCAGCTGATCTGTTTTTTGAATCTCATCTCCCATGTAATTTAATATTCTTACGATTTCACCTGGCTCATTGGGGTATATTTTATCTATTTTATCCTTGTATTTCCCTTCTGCCATTCTGTTCGTCAGGCTTATAATATCATTTAAGGGTCTTACGAAAGAGGAGCCAAGCTGCAGACTTACAAGAAATACAATTCCTGCAATAACTGCACTTATACTAAGGGCATACAGCATTAGATGATTTATTATATCTTCTGTTTTGCTTAGGGATGTGGAATAACGTAGGATATATACAACCTGCCCCCCGTATAGGAGAGGCGCATAAACCGTCATTATTTTTTCATGGTTGCTTTGCTGCTCTATTTTATATATGATTTCAGCATGAATAACTTTTGGATTTATCTGATAGGTAATTTCACTGTAGTAACCGTCAGAGGACTGGAGAAGCTTTCCGCTTTTTGATAACAGCTCCAGCTTAGTGCCTCTTACCTGATAGCTTTTTAGGATATTATCACTATCCTTTAAGAAGGAACCACCAATTATATTACTTTGATCAGGCCAAAGATATTCAACAGTCTGAACTTTATTTTGAAAGGTATTTACTATTCCATTGTAAAAATAATACCTGATACCCATCCAGAAACCCAGTATAACAAGCCCAAGTGTAAGTAAGATGATGAGCATGAAATAAAGACTGATTTTACGCTTCATTTCCCTGTTCCCTCCATAGATAGCCCAAACCCCATTCTGTACACAAGTATCCAGGGTTAGAGGGATCCTTTTCTATTTTACGTCGAAGACGTCTTACGTTAACATCAACTACTTTACCGTCACCGATATAATCAATACCCCATATTTCATTCAATATTTCATCACGATTAAACACCTTATTCTTATGGCTTACCATAAAATAAAGCAGTGAGAATTCTGTTGGAGTTACTTTAATCTCCTTCCCCTCCCTGGAAAGCTTTCTGTTAGCTGTATCCAGAAGGAAAGGACCGGAAGTAATATACTCCTCTTTCATTGGATTTTCTTTATAATCCAACCGACGCAGCAATGATATGATTCTTGCCTCTAATTCCGCCATGCTGAAGGGTTTCGTCAGATAATCATCGGCCCCCTGAATCAAACCTTTTACCTTATCTTCATCCTGGGTTCTGGCAGTAAGTATAATAATACCCACAGATTGACTGGTGCTTCGTATCTTGTCGCACACCTGGTACCCGTCCATTCCAGGAAGCATTAAGTCCAATAGAAGAATATCTATTTTATTGCTCTTAAATAAAACAAGAGCTTCTTCACCCGAACTTGCTTCAAAGAGTTCATACCCTTTCTTCCTTAGGTTAAGCCTGATAAAACTTCGGATGGACAGTTCATCTTCGACAATAAGTATTGTTTTCATGTTACCTCACTTTAACACCAATTCCTGCAAGTATCAGTTAGCAGATGCGCCTCTGCCGCTAGCTTGAGTGTAAATTGTACTTTTATTAATCAATCTAATTCTTCTGTAAATAATTGAAAAGCATCCTTTGGAATGGGCAGGTTGACTTTCTCTTTTGTATAAAAGATGGTATTTTCCGTTTCTGCAAGTTTGACTCCATCAAATCCCGCAGCTTTTGCAGTCCAGCTGACCTCAAATAACAGGCTGTCATCTTCTGTGCTCAGCAAGGCAACCCCATTCTCTGATTTTTTTACAGTAACTTTTTCGTTCCATTCTTTCGGAATCTTAATAAAAAATTGCTGTCCATGGTCCTCGTACCATTCCTCAATCAGCTTTGTGGTTCCATCCATATCATAATCCACATAGGTGTAGATAAAAGGTATTTCTGCAAATGCTGCATCTTCATAACCTTTTGGAATATACATTCCGGCCACTTCTATAACACCGTCCTGATTGATATCCCGGCTATAGGCAGGGTATGCTTTAAATAATGTTTTATCCTGGTCATCCCCGATTTTGACAAGTTTTCCGTCTTCATATGTAATAATCTGTGTAAGCATGGAATGAGCACCTATTCCTCCGTCAGCAAATAAAGCTCTTTCTCCTCCAGATAAATTACCGGGAACGATATTTTCAAAGGAAACGTCTGGATTTAGGGTAAGCGTTGAGATGACTTCTAATTGTCCCTTCTGATACTTTAACAACTCTGCCCGCTGTTCCTTTCCGGCTTCACCGTCAAGTAACAGAACCTCAGGGCTTTTATCTCCATTATAATCCCAGATATCCATCCCCTCATAGGTTCGGTCAATTTTCTTCTTAAGCTTACTGCCGTCATATTCATAGATAAACAATTGATTTAATGTATCATATTCTGAATTTGTTCCGCCTATAAGAACTTCCTTATTTCCGCTTCCGGTAAGATCTGAAATTCGAAAGGTAAGAAGTGAATTAATGGATAGTCCCTCATCAAAACTCTTCTGATAATTTCCCTCTGTTTCCTGTAACATCAGCAGCCTTATCTGCTGATTGTCCTTTAAGTCCCGGTACAATACAAATATTTCAGCCGTTCCGTCCTGATTAATATCTTCTGTAAAAATACTTTGCTTTTGCAGGTCATCTCTTGCGGTTACATACTGAGCCTCCACCGGAAGATACTCCTTTATAACAGTTTCTACTCTATTTTGTTCATCACCATAAACTGCCGGTGTCTCTAAAAGACTGGTTACGTCATTTGTCTTACCGCAGCCCGATGCCAGGCTTCCTATTAACGCGATGCTTAAAAGAATCGCAGGATATCTTTTACGCATATTATCTCCTTTCGTGAATATCAAACTTTCAATTTGATATTCCTGGTTATTCTTTTTAACACTTCCGGAATATCTACACTATACAGTATATAAACTAAAAATGTGTTACAAAAAGGTTACAATATTTTCTGGTGTAATTTACCAGGCCTGCTTCATGGTTTATTGTTTAAAAAAAGGATTCGTGTGGGTAACTGATATCTTAATTCTATAAATTTAAAAAATATGCAGTAATGTAATGAAACAAGACAGCATAAAAAACACATTCAATCAATGTGCAACTATGATTGAATGTGTTTTATGTATTTTAATTCAATTATCTGAATGAACACAGAGCTCTGTAATTCATTTTATGTAAACTATATTTAAACGAACCCTGATTTTTCGGTTTATTAGCTCAACATAAAAATCCCAGATTGATACTCCTAAACAATTGAACCGCCGCCGTCTACAATAATAAACTGACCCTGTACATAGCTGGAAGCATCACTGGAAAGATACAATATCGTTCCGTTTAATTCACCTTTTCTGCCTGGACGGCCTGCAGGATTTGCTGCATTATAGGCATTTAAAAATTGCTCTGATTTAAACAGTGTTCCGGCAGTCATCTCGGATTCAAAAAGAGCAGGTCCAACAGCATTTACTGTTATGCCATATCTTGCATAGGAAGCTGCCATTCCTTTCGTCATACCAAGTACGGCAGATTTAGAGGAGTTGTAGGAATGTCTGATAAACATATCATTTTTATCAGCTACCACTGCATTTACGGAAGCTATGTTTACCACTTTTCCGTAGCCTTTTTCTTTCATTTTTGGTATTACGTATTTACTGGTTAAGAATATGCTTTTTACATTGGTATCAAAAGCTGTATCCCATTCCTCTTCTGTCATGCTGTCAACACCGCCCCGTACTGCAATACCGGCATTGTTTAATAAGATGTCCACGCGTCCAAAGGTATTGAACACTGTTTCCATAGCTTCTTTCACACTCTCTTCTTTGGTAACGTCGCAAGCTACTGCAAGGGCTTTTCGTCCTGTACTCTCGATTACTGCTTTTAATTCCTGAAGCTTATCGTAACGTCTTGCCAATAGGGCTACATCTGCACCGGCTTTTGCATAAGCAAGTGCTGCATCTGCTCCCAGTCCGGAACTTGCTCCTGTTACTACTGCTACTTTTCCCGTTAAATCAAATAAATTCTCCATGTTTTTTAATTCCTTTCATTTATATTATTGAAGTATCAACTTTTACTGCTGACTTTTCGACTTTTACTTCTATACTTTCAATTATCCATATCACCAGTAACTAAATTCGTCCGGTTTCCATAAACGCTGTACGGTCATAACGTCCGGTCAGCAGGTAGGGAATTACTTCCTCTGCCTCTAATTTCTCTACCAGATTCAGCTTATGTACCAACAGGCTGTTCTTGGAATAAGCCCCGCCAATTATGGTATTAATAGGAAGTTCTGCCCAAGGATCATCAATACTGGATTTTAAATTCATTGCTACAGTACCGGGTTCCCAGGATTTATAATTATATTCGCATTGATTCATGAGCAGAGCACCGTTCATAAAGTGAGCTGCACCATTTTCATCAGGCTGTCTGTCAAAGTGGAAATAGAAGCCGCCGCCAAAGGTCTGCTTGCCTGCTGCCGGGAATTGGTATAAAGCTGCGGTCATAGGACTGTTATACTCGCCTATATTCATCTTTATATCGACCAGCTGTGTTCCTCTTCTGGTAACTCCTGCTGTTACGGTGTCACCGTTTCGCCTGATTACAAATTCTCCGCCCAGCTTCTTGGGAATACTTCCGTTATCCCTGCCGCATTGAACAGCCATCTCTGCTCCGGGGCCTCCCAGTACAAGACCCATGGTATACAGGCCCAAGGTTTTCCCGTAGGTTGCATAAACACCCAATATTGCCTCATAGTAATCATCCGCAAAGGTCGGATTATTCACATGGCAGACTGATAAGGTAACCACCGGCATTGAAAAAGGTTTTAACGGCGGGGGAAGAATTCTCTCTATGGCTGCAGGGTCTGTCAGGTAGCTGATATAGATTCCCTCCTGATTGTCCATCAGAGAAACCTTACCGAAGTTTGGAAGCTCTTCCTTTGATACCTTAAAACTGGGTAACTTCTCTTCTGAGGTAAACAAGCTTGCGGCTGTGTTATAAGCTGTACGGGTTGCCGGTGCGATACTGCCGTCTTTTATAGCACTTCCGATAAGCTTCACCATAGTTCCTCTGGATTCCAGTTCAGATACCAGTGTTCTGTCGGGACGGAAGCCAAGAGAGAGAACGACTGCTTCCGCAGCTGCTTTTACTTCTTCTTTGTTATCCAGCTTTTCCAGAATAACACTGTCTTCGTTAATTTCTTTTAAGGAATGTCCTAACAGGTACTGTGCCCCTGCTTTTGCCAGACGTCCGCACACATCGGCAACGTTGGTATGATTGGCATTTGGTGCAGGCTTATCAAGCATATCAATAATCGTCACCTGATTTTCGGTTTCACATAGGTATTCTGCGGTTTCAAGGCCAGTGAGTCCTGCACCGATTACTACAACTTTCTTGCCTTTAAGAACTTCCTTACCGGATAGGATGTCTTCTACGGTATACACATTTTTACCATTGATGCCTGGTATTTTGCCAGGAATGATGGAAGTGGAACCAGAAGCCAGCAGAACCGCATCCGGTTTACAGGCCATAATGCTTTCTGTATCTGCTTCCGTATTCAGTAAGACTTCCACTCCAAGCTTCTCAAATTCATTGCCGTAATAGTCAGCAATCCACTGCATACGTTCCTTAAGTGGAGGTTTTTTTGCCAGATTAACTGTTCCTCCAAGCTCTGCCTGACGATCCATTAAAGTTACTTTCATTCCTCTTAGTGCAAGTGTCTGTGCTGCTGTCATACCGGCAGGGCCTGCACCGACTACTACAACCCGGTGGCCTTTGGTGTCACGAACCAGATTTCCATACTTTCTCTCTCTTGCATATCTGGGATTTAAGGCACATTCGGGGGGTAAGCCTGCAGCATTATATTCATTTAAGCTTTCGAAGCAGCGCAGACAGGAAATACATTTACGCAGCTCCTTTTCTCTTCCCTCCTGGACTTTTTTACCCCATTCTTCATCTGCATTCCAGGAACGGCCCATAGAGACAAAATCAACCACACCGTCTTCTAAAAATTTCTCAGCTGCAGCAGGTTCCCTGATAACAGAAACACCAATTACCGGAATTTTCACATGGCTTTTTACAGCCTTAAGGAAATCACGTCTCCAACCCTGAGGGAAGGAAATTGGCTCTATACAGGTCATTCCGGTTTCATACAGTCCACAGCTTGGATCAATAAAATCAATTCCTGCCTGTTCCAGTGCCATGGCAATCTTAACGCCATCCTGCACATGGATATACTCTTCCGTTACCCCAGTCTTATCAAGGAATTCTTCAATACTTAGACGTACACCAACGGGAAAATCAGGTCCGCACTCTTTACGGATTCCTTCGATGATTTCAATGATAATCCTCAAACGGTTCTCGAAGCTTCCGCCGTATTCATCCTCTCTTTTATTGGTGTAGGGTGAGAGGAACTGATGCAGCAGGTATCCATGGGCAGCATGTAATTCCACGCCGTCACAGCCGGCCTTTTGCACTCTTCCGGCACCGGCTGCAAACTGCTTCACCAACTGCTTTACCTCTTCTGTGGTCAATGCGCGGGTTTCCTGATTTAAAAGTTTACAGGGTATGGCTGAAGGTGCCACTACCGGCTGTCCCCCAAGGAGGGCGGATACGGTTTCACGTCCCGGATGATGGAGCTGAATAAATATTTTGCTGCCATGCTTATGTACTGCTTCTGCCAGCCTTGAAAGCGGTTCTATATGTCGGTCTTTGGTAACGGATAACTGTCTCATAAGACCAGCTCCGTTTATATCATTTATACGGGTAATCTCAGGAATAATCAGTCCCGCTCCTCCAATTGCTCTCGCCTCATAAAACGCTATCATATCCTCTGAGGGCGTTCCATCCAGGTTAGCCAGACCGCAGCCCATGGGAGACATGACTAAGCGGTTTTTAAGGGTTACCTTGCCAATGTTTCCCGCTTCAAATAATCTGTTATACATTCTGTACCTCCAACGATTTTGTTAAATTTATAACATTGTTGATAACATAAGAATACAGGATTGCAGTTAAATTCACAACGTGTATGATGAATGATAAAACTTTGACAATTTGGTTACCATGCACTAAAATAATCAGGAGAGAATATTTATAGAAACAATTGGGGGTTATTATGACTTTTAAAAAGCTAATTGAAAGAATATCCGAGGAATACAGCATAGATATAGTAAGTGAAGGTGAAGATACGGAGTTACAGGATATTGCATTGATTGACGGCAAAGATCTCAATACCCGGAAGAACACCTTATATTTTGGTTATGATAAACAAATTAACAAGCCGGTGTCTCCCGCTCATTGTATTTTTGCCTGTACAGGCCTCGCTCCCCTTCCCCTTACCACTGGCTGTAATGCTGCTATGGTGGCGGAGGAGGAGCTCTTCTCCCTGTTCAATACGGTTAAGAATCTGATTGAAACTACCCGCAGCAAGGGAATTTTCGAGGAACTTACTGCCCTGGCAGACAGCTCCCGCAGTATTGAAGCTGTAATTGATGCAGCCTCTGTAAGGCTTGGCAACTTTCTGGTATTCTGTGATATGAACTTTAAGATTATTGCCAAATCTATCTCCATACCGGTCCTTGATCCCTTATGGATAGAAAATACTGTCCAGGGTTATTGTAGTTATGAATTCATTAATGCTGTTAAGGATTTAACAGCAATTAAAAACGCTTCCATGACAACTTCTGCCTTTGAAGTCGTATGCAGTCAATCCTCCAACCGTAAAATCTGCTGCAAAGTCTTTCATAATAAAACCCAGATTGGATTTCTGTTAATGATCGAAGGAGACAATCCCTTTCTTCCCTCTCATTTTGAGATGCTTAGTACCATAAGCCATGCTGTCAGCTATACCATAGCTTACTATACACCTGATTTATTTGAAGGCAACAGCCGTTATCATGAATTACTATACAGCATGCTGATAGGAGCTCCTGCCAAGGACATTGCCACCCGTCTTTCAGGCCTTAAGTTTCCTGGCAGAATGCTGGCTCTGTATCTTCGCCCTGCCAGATACTTAGGACAGCAGTATCTAAAGAATTATACCTCTAAAGCACTAAAACACAGAATTGCCGACACTCATGTAACCTATCATAAAAATGGCATAGCTGCAGTCATTCCTTTAGTGGAGGAGTCTAACCTGTTCAATAAACTGCCTGAATTATTAAGAGACCTTGCAAAGAAAGAATATGTTCGTATCGGAGTAAGCTATCCCTTTACAAATATCGAGAATTTTGTTAGCCACTTTGATCAGGCTTTCGCTGCTCTGGAACTTGGGCAGAAGTTAAAAAGCGAGGAACCGGTTTGTTTTTATCAGGATTATCAGTTTTTTCATCTGCTGTCAGAAACAAAATCTCCTGATAAGCTGGGGAGCTTCTGTCATCCCTCCCTGGCAGCCCTGAGACAATATGACCACGCCAATAATTCACAGCTGTATAAAACTTTGTGTGTCTATATTGAAAAGGGCTGTAACATCAAGCTGACCTCTGAAAGCCTGTTTATACATCGGAATTCCCTGGTGTACCGCTTAGACCGCATCACGGAAATCTGCGGGATTGACCTTACAGATATTAATACTTTATTCCTTCTTCGATTATCTTTTTTAGTGGACCGCTATAATGAACTAAATACGAATATTGAATGGGGTTAATATAGATTAAGGCTTAATTACACTTCCTTTAATCGGCATTGGCTCTTCTATTCCTTTAAAATATAGAGGCAGCCCTTCTGCAAAAACCGGTAACAGCATCCTGGTTGGATCCTGCCGCTGGTGGTGAATATGCAGATGAGGTTCTGAGGTAGAGCCGCTGTTTCCCACACGGCCAATGTAATCACCTGTCTTTACCTCATCCCCGGTCTTTACTACCAAACTGTCTTTTTTCAGATGGTTCAGAAGGAGGTATGTACCAGTTGTGTTTATCCTGATATAGACATGATTGCCTTCTGAGGATATGAACTCTTCTGTATTTGCCAGTATATCATCTTCCTCATCATAGGCTTCCACTACTACTCCTGAAACAGGAGAATACACTTCCTTATCCCAAATTCCGTAACTGTCTGGATCTTTACTGCCAGTGGTATAGGGTTTCATTACAATATCATATGCCCAGCGCTCCGAAGCCCAGACGGCATGGGGTAAATTATCCTCTACTCGGTCACCGCCGAATCCTATTACGGCCTCTTCCTTAAAAGGCCAGGCTACGGTTACTGCAGGTGTTACTTTATTTATATCTGCTGGATAAGCAAATTGAAGGACATTCATAGTCAGCAGGATTGGAAATATAGCGATTCCGCTGACTAACAAACCTGCTATTCTACGGCTGATGCTTTGGTTTCTGATGAGATTTATTACTATTAATAATATATTAATAAGAATTGCAGGAAGCCCTGCAAAGGGAATTATCAATTTAAGCACTCCCCAGGAAACTGCTCCCGGTAAGCCTTTCACAAAAAATACTGCTATCCACATAATGGAAAGAATAAGTAAAACTATCAAATTCAAATACCCAAAGTTTTTAAGTCTGTTTTTCATACTGCTCCTGTCTGTTACTCCAAAGTCTCTCTAACTTTTAATCGAAAGGCTTCATCTGTAAGTATCTGATACAGGAAGTCATTCATATTTTGAGATAACCTTTTGAAATCTTTCTCTGTAAGATTATTTGTAAAGAATGCAATTTCCACCGTCTGTTCTTCCTTATCCCTGGCGTACATGGCTGTATTTAAGATATAGTTCGTTGAACCGCCTTTAAATCCCAGATGCTTAAAAAGTTCCTGGTTCCCTTCACTTTCCATAGGTCCTTCCATTACTTCCCTTAAGCAGATGTTCATTTCATCAGAAAAGTAGCTGTCACTATTAATTTTCCCTAACAGTTCACCGTATTCTCTTGATGTTGCAGCAACCATCCTGTCAGAATTCATTTTGTCAAATTCCAGATCATACCATTCCTCAAGATGCCTGGATTTCTGATAGCTTCCATCCTTATCAGCTTTAAGCCTGTTGTGTTCAAGGACTGCCAGTTCTGCAAATTCCTCCTGTGGCATGTTGCTTAAACGTACCTTAACTTTTTCTACTCTGTCTGCCTGCGATAATCCATTGTACTCCTCCATTAAACTGCCCGGTATCAAAAGACCGGCATAAAAGGGGTATATGGCTTCGTGGGTTGTTAACTGCAGCTCTGTCAGATTCTTATTAATCTGATCCAATCCCAATAGTTCTATCAGGTATTCCATATTTGCATTGCTGCTAAAGTCTATCATTCCTTTTGCCACTTCTCTTAAAGCTACTGTCCCTGCTTCTGTTTTTTTATTCTGTTCTAAATATTCTTCCCATTGTGGCTGGGCATCTCCGTCAAGCTTTGGAATGTAATAACGGTTGATCTCCTCAAGAGAAATACGGCTGTCAGGATCGATCTTCTTATCAGCTGCCTGTCTGGCATATTCAATTGCAATAATTATTTTTGCAACACTTGCTAAGGGCATTTTACGGTCCTCCTGGTATTGTATCAATGAATTATCATTGTTAAGAATTGAAAGGGATACCTTTTCAGGATTATTCTGAATAAATTCCAGGACCGAGGAAGGTTTCTTACTTTGACTAATTCCAAAGATTATAGCAGACAAACCTCCGATACTAACAAGTATCAGGGCTGCCAGAATGATTATATTTACTTTTCCTTTAATTCTTTTAATTTTTATTCTGTTTTTATTTTTAGTTCTCATTTTCTTTTACCATCAATTAATAAGGGGGCTATTAATTGCAATCGTGGTATCCTTTCTATTTGTATTAGTTTATAATCATAAGTATAATTCCTTAAAACCAAATAGAAGTAAACACATCACCAACAGAATATAAAATCTACAATTTTCTTGTTGGCTCTACATTAGTATGATACTATTGATTGTAAGAGCTTAGGAAAGCTTACCATTATCGGAGGACCATATGTATAATGAAGAAAAGCTTCTGATCGTAGATGATGAAGCGGGACTTTTAAATCTATTAAAGATAACACTGCAAAAAGAACGTTATAATAATATAACCTGTGCCCTTACGGCTACTCAGGCTATGGAATATATAAATCATAATACCTATGATCTGATACTTCTGGATGTCATGCTTCCTGATTTATCGGGTTTTGACCTTTGTACAGAAATACGTAAATTAACCTTTACACCAATTATCTTTTTAACAGCCTGCGCCGGCGATTTTGATAAGCTTACGGGCTTAACCCTTGGCGGCGATGATTATATAACCAAACCTTTTAATCCTTTAGAAGTAATTGCCCGTATCAAGGCTATCCTTCGAAGACAGAAGCATTATCAAGAGACCGAAAAAGAAAACCTTAAGCTTTCTGACAACACAATATATGATTATGGTCAATTTAAATTAAATACTGCTACTGTAACGCTTATAGTGGATTCAGAAGAAGTGGAATGTACTGCGAAAGAATTTGAATTACTTCGTTTTTTCTGCAAAAATCCAAATCATGTGTTTACGGCTTCTCAAATTTATGAAGCTGTTTGGGACAGTATGGGGTTGGGTAATGAGAAGACTGTTACTATGCATATCTCAAAGCTTCGTAAAAAGCTTGGTGACGATGCAAAGAACCCTGAATTATTAATTACTCTAAGGGGAATTGGTTATAAATTCATTCCACCTGCCAAAACATAAATATTATATTGGTGTTGTGTAAAATAAGAGTCATTAGATATGCAATTACTTCTATGGCAGAAATTTTTGATTGAAAGAGGCATGTTTATAAAATGAAACTGAGACTACGTTTTATCCTGTTTTTTACCGGAGGCTTGTTCCTATTCCTCTTATACATGGGGGTCTTGACGGCCTTTGTCTTTGAACATATAATACCGTTGTTTACAAAACCGGATACCGGTAGTCAGGCATTGTTCTTATTGACATTTACCGAGAAGAAGGAATCCTTGCTTTACCTATTTACTTTTGTATTTGCTTTTGTCAGCGGAGGTCTAATATTAAGCCGGTACTTTGTAAAACCGCTGCTTTTTATCCTATCTTTCGTAAGACAGCTATCAAAAGGTAATTATGATGCCGCAATATTAAGTAAAGTTATCTATAAACGGGGGAAATTGAAGAAAAGATATTTTCTCTATAAAGAAGTGCTGGAGGACCTTTCTCATCTGGCAGAAGTATTAGAGTCTGTGAAAGAAGAACGGAGACAACTGGAGAACTCTAAAAAGAACTGGGTTAATGGTATATCCCATGACTTAAAGACACCTTTATCTTATATAATCGGATATTCCTCACTGCTTAAAGCTGAAGGCTATAGCTGGGATAAGGAAGAAACTGATAATTTCTTAGACGAAATCTATAACAAGGGGAAATATCTTGAACAATTAGCAGACGACATGAACCTTGTATACAACCTGGAAGGCCAGCAGGCAGAACTGCCATTAAGCTTGGAAAATTTCGATCTGATTCCTTTTCTCCAGGGACTGGTTGCTGAGGTTATGAATGGTCCCACCGGAGCCAGGTATCATTTTACTCTTCATACAGGTGTAGATTTTTTATCCATCTATGCAGATTCAAAGCTATTACAACGTGCCATTCAGAATCTGCTTATGAATTCTATCCATCATAATGAAGAAGGTACAAGTATTGAAATAAAAGTTCTTTTATCTGAGGACACTCATGCTGTAATTGAGATTTCTGATAACGGTGCCGGTTTAACACCTGAGACAATCGAAAGGTTTAACGGCGCGGAAGGTTTTCTGAATAACAGCTCTGTCTATAAAAAGAAAGGTCTGGGTCTTAGTATCGTTAAAAACATCGTGAAAGCCCACCATGGTCACATTATAGCAGAAAAAAATCCAGTAGCCGGTACAACCTTTCGTATTCTAATTCCCATTACCCCAAATAGCTGAGCTGTGTTTTATCTAAAAGTAAGTTTAAAGGAGCAGATAATCCCTATTTTTATTTGTCTATTTTTAACTTAATTATTTATTATTTCTTCATAAAAACGTATACATCACCATCACAGTTACTGCTGTTTGCAACAATCTTATAATTTCCTTTTTGAACAAAGCTTCCCCAGTTCTCTGTCATTATCTGATTCTCCGAAATTAGTTGCTCACTATAGTCATCACCAATGAGATCAACTGTAGCTACACCCTCTTTTGTAGCCAGGTAAATATTAAAGTTAATGTTCGTATCCTTTGAGACTGTAAATTCATAAATAGTTTGATCCTTAATATCGGACAAATCTGTCTGCGCCACAAGATTAAACCCGTTTTCAGGTAATGGTATTATTCCATTTAATATGTTTTGTTCTTTATCAGCCTCTTGTATTATTTCTTTCTCTGGGGTTTTACTGTTTATATAGATTTTCAGATTACCTTCATTACCGGTTTTATCAAGTTTTAAACTATATTTACCACCGTACAGAAACCAGTTAGAGAAATTAGCAACTATCTCTCCTTTACCTGAGCTGACTACCATTTCCTTTGACCTTATTCCCAGTATTTTACCAGCTTCTTTTATACTTAGCTTTATCTCGGACTGTTCCCTTGTCATTCCTCTGACATAGAAATCGCACAACATCGGAGTTTCTAAGTTTAATTCGTATACTTCAGATTCCTTCTGGTTTATATTACTTAAATCAATGTTAATAGCAGTATTGTATTCCATAGGAGTATTGTTATTTACCATTAGATTCTTGCTAATTATACTAAAGAATGCTACACCAGTTAGACTGCTGAATAAAATAACCATAACAATGGCTGTTATTTTTACCTTTTTGCCACTGTTTTTAATGTCAATCTGATAAGTAAAGGCAGCTCTAATGTTTATTCTTTTTCTAATCAACAGGACTGCGGAAATAAGAAGAATACTTGATATAACTGTGACTATGTAACCACTTATACCTGTGTTAACTATAAATTTAGAAATATCTTCGTTTTTTACTTCTGCACCCTTTTCATACAACAGCGGAATAATTATATTCGGAACCAAGCTTCCTGTTATTATTAAAGCATAGAAGAACATAATTTTTTGAATAAATAAATTACTGTTCTTACTGATAAAAGCCATAAGAATCATAAAAACTAAAAATGGTGCAATAGGACCTGCTATATTAATCATTGCAGTTTGAAGTGGTTCAAGTTCTCCCACCCAGCTAACATGCGGATAGCCATTAAATATATTGAAATCAAATGCTGTCAGCTTACCTCCAAAAACTGCAGCCAGCAGCCCGTGAGCCCCCTCATGGATTAAGGTATAGAAGTAAACAACGATAATATAGCTGATTAATGTTATGGATAAATTGATTAACCTTTTTGCCATAGTTCCTCCCCCAAATGGAAAACACCTCCTGAAAACTAACCTCTCAATGCTAACAAATGTATTAAAATTACTGCATGTGCTATAACACAAGGAAATTTTACCATAGAATACATTATTTAACATAAGGAGATTTTATCATACAATACATTAATTGAAAAGTTAATCCTGTACGAATCAATTCAAACTCTTCTGTTCTTATAAAGCTGCTGTTTAGCAATTCAGAATAACAGGGTGTATTGAGCAAATGTCAATTGTTACCTTTGCCCCAATACACCCTGTTAGATTAATTCTTACATTGTATCCATCTAATTCTAATATTCTTCACCTGGTCCAACAGGAACCGGATAGATGGGATTCTCAGGAGACTCTGGTATAACAGGTACTTCCGGCATTAACAATCCTCCGCTGTTTGGCAGTACCAGATTGATGGTACCTGCAGCAGTTGCAGTTAAAGTTTTTCCATAAATATCCGTATAGGTAACCTCCACCAGTAATCCTGTTGCTTTCGTATAGTTAGGTGCTATCCAGGTTCCTGTATAGTATCCGGAAGAAACCTCTCTCATGGTAAAGGTCATAGGTTTGAGGGTACTCTGGTCCTGAGCAATTATTCTAAAAGAAGCTGTTCCTCCTGCCAGACTCTTAAAGCTCAACATCAATACTTCACCGCTCTTTAGGGTTACATTGGAAGAAGGTGTAAGGTCAATTATACCCTGTTCCTTAACAATGTTAACTTTTCCGGCTGCTGTAGCTGTGACCTTATTCCCTGCACTATCCACAAATTCAGCTTCAACTACAAGTCCGTTAATATTTGCCTGAGGAGCAGTCCAGGTTCCTACATAAAAACCTTCGCTGACTTCCTGCATGGCAACCTGGCTGCCGGACTGTGTTGCAAGGCTGGTAGGAAGTACAACTCTGAAAGCCCCGCTGCCCCCTGGCTCGCTGTGAAAGCTAACGGTCAGCGTCTGTCCGGGTGTAAGGTTTACATCACTTGCAGGCTCCAGTCCGGATATAACCGGTAAATCTTTCTTCACAACAACCTTAAGCTGTTTCTCAGTGACATTTCCCACCTGATCGTATGCCTTTAAGGTGAATATATTCTCTCCTGCATATACAATCTTTTCGACATGGAAAGCTCCATCCTGTACCACAGCAATCTCATTGTTAATCTCAAGTTTGCTAAAATGCTGGTCATAGACCGTTCCGGTTATATCTACTACTCTCTCATTTGTTACCAATCCATCTGCCGGTGCAGTAACAAGGAGTTCCGGTGCCAGCTTATCCTTGATTACCTTCTTAGCTGCTGAGGGTTCCGTTTCTTTTCCGTTTAACTCAGAAGTTGCTGTGATGATACTTTCTTCTTCGGTCAGCGGAATTACCTTTTGGAAGGATTTGTTTACCGATGTTACCTGTTCTGTCTTACTGCCATTCACATAAAGATTGACTTTACCATCAGCTGTCACCGTTCCTTCTACCAGAATGGAATCCTGGTTGGTATAGCTGACATCCTCTAAGTTGGTGATAACCGGTGTATCCACGGAATATTCCATTCTTGCACGAATCATTAAACCACCTTCTACGTCCTCCTCTGCAATAGGTGTAAAGGTATCACCGGAATACAGATAAGAACGGTCAGCATAAGGGCTGTCTTCGTCAATACCGGTACCAGGTGAAGCAGTTCCCACAGCAGTCTGTGAGGTGGCTATAAAGAAATCTCTGTTGGTGGAGAAGCCAAATTCTGATAAATCAATGTAATTCCACTCTCCTCTTACAACATTTACTACCTTGGGTGAAGTATTTAATTTCACCGGATTACCACTGGTATCTGTATCATAAATGGTAATTCCGATCTGATTGCCTCCCGGTGACGGCCAATCAGTCCCCCAGAAAAAGATATTGGCACCTTTAACTTTACCATACTGTGCAGGTGTCACTCTGATAGCCAATCCGTTACCTGTTGCATTCAGCACCAATGCATTTTCACCTGTTCCGTCGTCATAAACGATTTCTTCCTCATAACCAACAAAGCGTTTAAGAGGTATTGTAACTTCTGTGGTTTCATTACCGGTTACCACAGCGCTGACCTCTCCGGGTTCAAAACCATCTGCGATTACCTTTAAGGTATAAGTACCTTCGTAAATATCGGGAATTATAAATTCACCATTTGCATCTGCCGTTACAACTGGAAGCTTTGAATCCTCTTTTACCCTTATAACTGCATTTGCTGCCGGTTCTCCTGAATATCTGTCCGTAACCTTACCCTTTATGATTCCTTTCGGCTTTTCAGTAAGTACAAAATTCTTCTTAACGGTCTGGTCCTCTGTTAAATGTACCTGTGCTTCTGCCGGGTAATATCCGTAGGCTTCTGCTCGTAAAGTCCAGGTGTCTTCTCCTTCGTTTACCGCATGCTTTAGGGTATATCTGCCATCAGCGGGATTGGTTTTAGCGCTTCTTCCAGTTTCCAGTATGGTTACTACCGCATCGGCAGGCAGGCCTGCGGTTACAGAAGCTATGGACTGAACTGAAGTGTCACTTACCATTTCATATTTCTTGGTAACCGTTGTGTTCTTCTCTTTCAGATTTAATTTGAAAGGTTTTACTTCTATTTCTTTCTTCTGAAGACTTAAGCTGTTATCCGGCTCCTTGTATTCCGGTAATTTTATACTGGAGGCTGCTGCATTTGCTGCATTTACCAAAATGTAATCAATATACCAGCCGGCTTTATTAAGAGAGGAGTCCGAAGTCAGCAGGAATCTTATCTTTACGGTTTTTCCTGTATAGGGGGAACCCAGCAGAAGCTCGGTATTCGTCCAGGCTTTTCCATCGCCGGTATAATAACCTCCCGGAGCCAAATCCGTCCAAGCCGACCAATTATCACCTTCTTTTTTAGAAATCTGGATATATCCCTTGTCGTATTTGTTCTCAAATTCATACCACTGGCCAATCTTTAAGGTACTGATTTTATTCTCAGGCAACTGGATTTCAGGAGTTTCTATCCAGGCATTACTGCTGTTTAAATAATTAGCTGCAAGTCCAGTAGCCCAAACCTTGGCACCATAAAAACCAGTTCCAGGACCAGAAGCCGGTACACCCCATTCCCAGGAATTATTGGTACCACCGGTTAAGAAACCTCCGTTATTGTTTTCGAAGTCCTCATAATAAACATAGTCGCCCAGCGATTCTACTTCAAGGGTCAAGGGCAGTGACAACCCACTTTCATTCCCAGCAAAGTCAAAAGCAGAAACTTTGTAATAATAGGTTCTGTGTGCCTCGATGCTGTTGTCTCCATAGGAATTTACAGCAGTTTCCGCCAATAGTGCATATGCTCCGTCAAGGGAATCGGAACGGTAGACACGGTAACCAGCTGTATCAGTATCTGACACGGCAGGCCAGTTTATAGCGGCGGTATTAAGGATTACACTGCCGGTTAAATTTGCAGGTACTGAAGGCGCGGTGCTGTCTGTAGCGATAAGCTTTGCATCCTCCAGATACCAGCCGACCTTTGAGACACTTGTATCTGAAACCAGACGGAAAGCAATGTATACGGGAACAGAAGAACCTATATATTCGCTTAAGTTTATGGTCAGCTTGCTCCAGCTGGTCTTTGTGCCTGTTATAACAGGACCTACCTGATTCCAGGTCTCCCCAAGGTCAGCTGATACATATACAAAACCCTTATCATAATTATTTTCAATATCATACCATTGATTTACTTCAAACTGAGCAAATTTAAGGGTAGTATCCCTAAGATCCAGGGGTACGGACACTAATACACTGTCTCCGCTGTTGGAATAATTGCCTTTAAGGTTCGTTCCTATGAGTTTCGTACCGCTTAAAGCTGTCGGTCCAACTCCTGCTGCCGGTTCGCCCCATTGCCAGTCACCATCAAAGAGCCAGCCGGAGGGATAATTTTCAAAATCCGTACTGTAGCTGTCAGGAACTGCACCGAATTTGACCTCAACTGAATATTCACCCGTTGCCACTGTATTTCCGTCATAATCCCTGGCCTTTAGCTTATAGACAAACCCCGGCTGTGCTACCAGGTCATCCGGGATGGTACCAGTATATACTCCTGATTTATAATTCCCCGAGGTCCTGGTAAGGGGCAGGGTAATCCAGTAGGATTTTCCGCTTTGTTTTACCAGAAGTTCTGTGTCGATAACAGATACATCATCTGAAATATCGGCCTGTATCTGGATACCGGCACCGGAATAGGTCTCTGTGATTACCTGGTTGTGAAGGATTACAGGATTTTCAAGGTCTTCTCCTTCAACTGTTACTTTTCCTTCAATGGTACCTGTACCGCCTGCGATTCTTGATACGGCTTCAAAGGCATCAATTAAGCCATAGCCGTAGCCATAATTGGGATCTCCGGCGTCATTGGCATCTTCTATGGGAATTGCCGTATCCTTTAACAATTCTTCCACGTCTTCAATCGAAAGAGAGCTATTTGCTGAAAGGATTAAAGCTGCTGTTCCAGATACTGCCGGAGCTGACATACTGGTTCCGTCCCAGCCGCCTTCGTAACCGCCCGGTACAGAGGAACGTATATTAACACCGGGAGCGATTACGTCCGGTTTTACATTGTTATAAGGGCCAGGGCCTCTTCTTGAGAAATCTCCTCTTACATTATTGATATCCAAAGCTCCAACTGCAAAACTCTCCGGGTAATTAGCAGGTGCACTGACAGAAGACGGCGGTGCTGCTGCATTTCTCTCATTACCGGAAGAAAATACCGGAAGGATTCCAGCTGCCCTCCAGGCGGTTACCATAGGTCTGAACCACTCATCTAAACCGGAAGCTCCGCCCCAGGAATTATTGATGATATCCGGAGCTGCTGCAGGGTCTCCTCCCGGAGCCAGCATCCACTCTGCTGCTGAGAGGATATCATCATCATAACCGCCATCCGGGGTAAAAGCCTTAGCAGTAATCCAGGTTGCACCGGGTGCCGCACCAATCTTATTGCTTCCATCGGGTTCCTGTCCAAGGATTGTACCAAGTACATGGGTACCATGGGGTATGCTGGCTTCATCTACCGGCAAAGTGCTTCCATTAACCGGGTCATACCAGTTTCCTGCTGAAGTTGGGTTTGCGGGATCACTGGGATTATATCCTCTCCATTTTAATTTCAGGGCAGGATGAGTCCAGGTAGCTCCTGTGTCAATGGTTCCAACAACAATGCCGGTTCCATCTACTCCAAGACCCCAAACTTCATCTGCCCTGATTCGCTCGATATTCCATTCTACGCCGTCAGCATTGGCCTGAATTTCGCCAGCTGTTACCTGCGCCTCATCTAATTTAACGATTTTATTTTCGTATATTTTCTCAACTTCACTCATATACGAAATGTTTTCAATTACTTTTTTGGTTGCCTTTACATAAACTGCATTTACAATGTAATAAGGCTTATACTCTGTGACAGTTTTCTTCTTTTCTTCCTGGGTTATGTATTTTAACAATTTCTGCTGGGTATCCTCTGCATTATCCTTTAAAGCACCAATTACTTCTTTTCTTACTTCAAGTTTCGTATTATACGGTGTTAAGGCTGATGACAGTTTTCCCTCAGCTTCCTTTGCTACCCCCATACTGTCTACCTGACTGCTCAGGTATATGATTGCTTCTACAAGTTCCTCATCCGATGCAGAGTCAATGAATCCAGACTCTATCTTATCCATAGTCTGGGTATGCAGTTCCTTCTTTAAGGAAGCTACCGGAAGAGAATATTTACTTTCTGCAAGAGCTGTTACCGAATTAAAGGTCATGATAAAAAATAATAACATGGTAACGACCTTTCTTGCTTTTCCCTTAATCATTATTACTACCTCCTTTTACTCATCTTTATCTTTAAAAATAGCTGCTGCTGACCTTGTGCCCCCCCTTTCTACTACCTGGCAGCTGTCTTTAAGACCCCTCAATATGACACAAAAATCTCTGATGTAATTCATAAGACAAGCTTTGGTATTATTTAACTTTATATTTATTCGGCTGATTTCTTATTTATGACTGTTTTTTATAAAAATATTAATATTTTATCTATACAGTATAGAAAAGGTAAGATGTAAGACTATTTATATGATACTGCTTTCATTAAAATGCGTATTATTGAACTTGACAAAAAACAAACAACCTTTGAAATTAATAAATTAATCAAAGGTGCTTCTATGTAATCCATAATTTCCATACACGTGTCTGAAAACTGCTTGTGCCGGGTTGAATGTTCCACTTTGTGGGAGGCAATCACCTCTCAATTTCGACAATGTATCCTTCTGCACTTTACATTCAATAGTATATCTATTATTATTATATTTTAAGGCATAAGGAGGTACACATTTTTGTGCTTTAAAAGGATACAGGTTAATACAGTCAGAGAAAGGTAGAAGTATGATTCAAAAAAGACAGAAGTACAAACAAAAGTTAAACTCCTTTAAGTTATTCAGTTACCTTTTCCTATGCCTTATACTTATGTTTTTTATGCTTAAAAACAGAACAGTAAGTGCTATGGAAAATGATAATCTTACAGTATCTTTTATCAATGTCGGACAGGGTGACGGAGCATTACTTGAAAGCAATGGAAAGTACATGTTAATTGATGGTGGCCCTATAATGGCGGGACCTACAGTAACTAATTTTCTTAAATCCAAGAATATTAAAAAGATTGACTATATATTAGCTACCCATCAACATGAAGACCATATTGGCGGACTGATTGATGTAATCAGGAATTTCGAGGTAGGTAATTTGATTATGACAAATACCTCTTACCCAGACCCTTCTTACAATAATTTTATGAATGCTGTCAAGAACAAGAATCTTAAGACGATTACACCTGTTATGGGAAAATCTTTTATGCTTGGGTCAGCTACTGTAACCTTTATGGCTCCCAATGGAAGTGATTACGCAAGCTACAATGACAACTCCATTGTCGTTAAGGTGGTAAATGGTGAGAACTCCTTTCTGTTTACCGGTGATGCAGAAAGTGTATCAGAAAAAGAAATGCTTGATAAAGGATATGATTTAAAATCAGATGTATTAAAGGTGGCACATCACAGTGCGTTGACTTCAACCACTCAGGAATTCTTAAATGCAGTAGATCCTTCTATTTCCGTAATATCCTGTGATGAAAATGCACCAGCAAGATTTCCAAGGATTACCACTTTAAAGAAATTAGAGAATACCGATATCTACCGTACGGATGTATCAGGCACCATCACTATGGTAAGTGACGGAAAAGAAATAACAGTAGATAAAACACCATATTCCTATGCAGGGGATACCATCGATATATTAACCGGAAAAAGTATCAGAAGTAACACCTCAGAGACAAAGAACTTATCTAATCCAAGTGCTGAAATTCCAGGGAACAGCCTCACAATGCAAAATGAATATGATGATGAAGATTATGAGTTACTGTTAGGTGGAACGTTACCAATCGTATTCAATGCAGATTATGGAGTAAGCTCTTTAGAAAAGATTGAGTATGCTTTAGCACCAGCAGATCTTTTTAATAATGTGGACAATGTAGAATGGGCTCAATTAAATAATAATGAGCTGATTCTAGATGAAGATTTTATGGGTTGTATCTATGTAAAATTTGTGAATAAGCTTGGTAATACAATGATTCGTAAAACTCAGGGATTTACCCTGGATGCAACACCTCCTGAGAACTGTAACGTAGTATCTAATGTTACAGGAATCAATCTTTTGGATACATATGCGCAGGATACTTATTCTAAAAAAGCTTCCGGTCCCGTAACACTGCAATTTAATGCAGATTTCGGTATCAGTGACTATGGTAAGACAGAATATATGCTGGTCCCAAGGGGAAAGGAATTTGACCCGGAACAATCCTGGACAAATGGAAATACTGTAACAATCAAGAAGGATTTCATAGGAAGTATATATGTAAGATTTACTGATGGTGCCGGTAATGTGACAACCAAGAAAACCACCGGATTCAGTTATGTTTCAAAGCAGCCCATTAATACAATGATCACCTCCAAGGCAAAGGACATCAAATTTGTAAACTGGGGTTCTAAGAGTGGAAATACTACCGTAAAGTCCCCCGTGCTCCTTAATTTTACTGCTGATTTTGGAGCCAGCGGTATAGCATCCATTCAGTACATGCTAGAGGATAACGGGCAAAAAGGAAAATGGATTAATGGGAATTCGGTTACAATCAAGAAGGGATTTAATGGCAGAGTCTATGTAAGATTCACAGATAAGAAGGGTAATTATGTGACAAAAAATTCCAATTTATTTACTGTGAAATAGGAACTTCCTTAAAGCAGCCTATTGACAATTATTTATTTTCGTATTAATATAAATGCAATTGAATATAATCTTCAGGGCAGGGTGTAATTCCCTACCGGTGGTAAAGCCCACGAGCCGCAAGGCATGATTCGGTGTAATTCCGAAGCCGACAGTAAAGTCTGGATGAAAGAAGATGTAGCAGTATCTGCACAATATATTGTGCTAAGTTGACATTGCCGCTCTGAAATGAATTCTCATTTCAGAGCTTTTTTATTGTAATAATGGCAAGGTCAGGAAAGAAGCCTGCTGAAAAATGCCTTGAATTTTGTGTTCAAGGCATTTTCTTATTTGGAGGTATTCTATGGATGACAGAGAATATATGCTTTATGCATTACAGCTTGCAGAAAAAGGCAAAGGTTTCGTAAATCCAAACCCCATGGTCGGTGCTGTTATCGTTAAAGAGGGGCAGATTATCGGACAGGGCTATCACGAAATATACGGTGGTCTCCATGGAGAACGAAATGCACTTGCAAGCTGTACCCAGTCACCGGTTGGCTCTACGCTGTATGTAACCCTGGAGCCTTGCTGCCATTATGGTAAGACACCTCCCTGTACGGATGCCATCTTACAAAGTGGTATCAAAAAAGTGGTGATTGGCAGCAAAGATCCTAATCCTTTGGTTTCAGGGAAAGGAATTGAACTGCTTCGCAGTCAGGGTGTCGAGTGTCTGGAGGGTATTTTACAAACTGAATGTGACCGGCTTAATGAAGTTTTCTTTCATTACATACGCACAAAAACACCATATGTGGTAATGAAATATGCAATGACCATGGATGGCAAAACCGCCGCCTATACGGGAAAATCTAAGTGGATTACAGGGGAAGCTGCACGTCTTAGGGTACACGAGGACCGCCACCGTTACCAGGCTGTTATGGCAGGTGTTGGTACGGTTATAGCAGATGACCCTTTGCTTACCTGCCGCTTAGCCAAGGGCAGAAATCCTATAAGAATCATCTGTGATACCAATTTAAGAACACCCTTTCAGTCACAAATTGTAAAAACCGCAAAAGAAGTCCCTACCCTCTTTGCTACCTCCTGTTCAGATATGGAAAAACAGAAAGCTTATACCGATGCTGGCTGCAACCTCCTTACAGTTTCCAGAAAACAAGGACACTTGGATCTAAATGAACTTATGGAACAACTAGGCGAGAGAGAGATTGACAGTATTTTACTGGAAGGCGGCGGCCTCCTTAACTGGTCAGCCTTACAGAGTAACATCGTCAACAAGGTACAGACTTATATTGCTCCGAAACTCTTAGGAGGTACGAAGGGAAAATCACCCGTTTCAGGAATCGGTATGGCTAGCCCCTCAGAGGCTTATTCTTTAATAAACCCTTCTATTACCTTCCTTGAAGAGGATATTCTTATTGAAAGTGAGGTTCAGTATGTTTACCGGAATCATTGAAGAAATTGGTATGCTTAAGGAACTGCGGCAAAGTTCTGAGTCTTTTATTCTCCTTATCGAGGGTAAAATAATCTTTGAAGATCTTCGCATTGGAGACAGTATTTCCGTAAACGGTGTATGTCTTACAGCTTCTGCCATCGACAAAAATACTTTTAAGGCAGATGTGATGCCTGAAACTATCCATTGTTCTACTCTTGGAAGTTTGAAGCCAGGAGCTATGGTAAACCTGGAACGGGCAATGCCTGCAAAGGGACGTTTTGGAGGGCATATGGTCTCCGGGCATATTGATGGCATGGGAATCATTAAAGCAATAAGAAAAGACAAAAATGCTCTTTGGTATACTATTTCTACCCAACCTCAACTTTTACGGTACATCGTTGAAAAGGGCTCTATCACAGTGGATGGCATCAGCTTAACGGTAGTGACGGTTAACCCAGCGGAATTTCAACTGTCTGTCATACCTCACACGGCAAGCTCTACCATTCTTTCTCACAAAAGGATCGGTGATACTGTGAATCTGGAAAACGACCTTGTCGGGAAATACCTTGAAAAGCTGTTGTTAAACTCTCCTCCCCAGGATAATCAAAGTAATATCACAAGGGATTTTTTAAGCAAATATGGCTTTTAAAAGGTAGCTTATTTTATGGCTTATCATTGTATATCAGCAATATGAAATGGAGGTAAATATGTTTCAGTATAACACGATTGAAGAAGCTCTTAAAGCTCTTCGCAAAGGTAAAATAATTCTTGTTACAGACAAAGAAGACCGGGAAAATGAAGGAGACTTTATCTGTTCCGCCGAATTTGCTACACCAGAAAATATTAATTTTATGGCTACCTACGGAAAAGGGCTTATCTGCATGCCCATGAGTGAAGAATTGTGCAAGAAATTAGAATTCCCGCAGATGGTTGAAGATAATAACGACAATCATAGTACTGCCTTTACTGTATCAGTGGATTATATTAACACCCTTACGGGAATTTCCGCAGTGGAACGTTCCCTTACTGCTATGAAGTGTATAGAGGAAAATGCAAAACCTGAAGATTTCCGTAGACCCGGACATATGTTTCCTTTGCTTGCTAAACGCAACGGCGTATTGGAACGAGGCGGTCACACAGAAGCAACAGTGGATCTGATGCGCCTGGCAGGATTAAAAGAATGCGGTTTGTGCTGTGAGATCATGCAGGAGGACGGTACTATGATGCGGACCCCTGACCTGATAACCCTTGCAGAGAAATGGGATATGAAATTCATAACCATAGCTGCCTTACAGGAATACCGAAAGAAGCATGACGAACTGGTTGCACAGACCTCTATTAGTGAAATGCCCACCAAATATGGTAATTTTAAAGCCTATTGTTATGTGAATAAGTTAAACGGTGAACACCATGTTGCTCTTGTAAAAGGCGATATTGGTACAGGAGAAAATCTTCTTTGCCGTGTTCATTCTGAGTGTCTTACCGGGGATGCCTTCGGTTCCATGCGGTGTGACTGCGGTCAGCAGCTGGCTGCTGCCCTTTCACAGATTGAACAGGAAGGCAGAGGTATCCTGCTCTACATGCGCCAGGAGGGCAGAGGAATTGGCCTTGTAAATAAACTGCGGGCGTATACCTTGCAAGACCAGGGACTGGATACCCTGGAAGCCAACCTCGCTCTGGGTTTTGACGGTGATTTGAGGGAGTATTATATTGGTGCACAGATTTTACGAAATCTGGGTGTAAGAACCCTTCGCCTATTGACAAATAATCCGGAAAAGGTATACGGACTCTCCGGCTTTGGCATGGATATTATCGAGAGAGTTCCAATACAAATGTCTGCTAATCCATACGATTCTTTTTACTTAAAAACCAAACAGGAAAAAATGGGACACATTTTGCATTATGATAATGAAGGAGAATAGAATATGAAAGTATTTGAAGGAAATCTTGTATCCAAACAGATTAAAATTGGAATTGTAGCCGCACGGTTTAATGAATTTATTACTGACAAACTATTAAGTGGTGCTCTGGACTGCTTAAAACGTCATGAGGTTAAGGAAACGGATATTGAAATAGCCTGGGTTCCCGGGGCTTTTGAAATTCCCCTTATCACCTCCAAAATGGCTGCCACAGGCAAATATGATGCGGTGATATGCCTTGGTGCAGTTATTCGCGGAAGCACTTCACACTATGACTATGTGTGCAGTGAAGTTTCCAAAGGAATTGCCCAGGTATCCCTGACCAGTGGTATTCCGGTAATGTTTGGCGTGCTTACAACAGAAACTATTGAACAGGCTATCGAAAGGGCCGGTACCAAAGCAGGCAACAAAGGGTTTGACTGTGCAGCCAGTGCAATTGAGATGGTAAATCTAATAAGGACGATACAGGCTTGATGAACTAGCTTATAAACTAAAAATAAAGTTGCACTTTTCTATTGACAGGTATACAGCCTATATCAGCCACTTAAGATATTAATCAATTCATATAAACGAAAAGATGAACAAAAGCAGCGACTTAACAATCGCTGCTTTTGCTTTATAACTATTAATGTATTGACTTTAGAGCTGCGAAATAAACAATATCCATCATGCCCGTTACATATATTTTATCGTTTAACACCTGTGCATTCGTAAAAGTCATTTTTCTATCATTTGATTGCATATTAATTCCTGCGGAAAAAGCAAGAACTTTGTAAACTAATTCTGTGTTATATTATTTAAGAAAGATTTAAGGAATTGGCAGGATGGTTTTAAAGACTTTTCACACAGGTATTGATAAACTTCAATAAAACAACGATTGGAGAACATTATGAAGGAAATAATTCTAAGAACAAATAAATTATGTAAATCCTTTTCCATTGGCGGAGTTCAGCAGCATGTACTTAAGAACTTGGATCTGGAAATAAATAAAGGAGATTTTACAATAATTATGGGTAGCTCCGGTTCCGGTAAATCTACCCTGCTCTATGCACTCTCCGGAATGGATATACCCACTGTAGGGGATGTTTATCTGGGTGAAGAAAATATAGCAAAACTGAATAATGACAAGCTTGCACTGATGAGAAGAGCTAATTGCGGTTTTGTTTTTCAATCCATCTATTTACTGGATAACATGAACATCCTTGATAATGTACTAACCAGTGGCCTATTAGCAAATAGTGATAAAAAAGAGGTTTTTCTCAAAGCACAAAACCTTTTACTCAGCGTCGGCTTAAAGGAGCAGGATTTCATGAAATTTCCCAATCAATTATCCGGAGGCGAAAGACAGCGAGTTGCAATTGTCCGGGCAATCATAAATAATCCAAAGCTTTTATTTGCAGATGAACCTACAGGTGCCCTTAATTCAACCTCCAGTACGCAAGTACTAAACAACTTCACAAGGCTGAATGAAGAAGGTCAAAGTATTATAATGGTGACACATGATATTAAAACTGCTTTAAGAGGGAACCGTATCTTATATGTAAAAGACGGAACCATCTGCGGTGAAATAGATTTAAAGCCCTATAAGGAAGAAGAAAATACTCTGAGGCTGCAAAAATTACAACAATTTCTAGGCGAAATGGGGTGGTAAGGTGGCAGGCGGAAAGTTCAGAATGTTAATTACACGTTTGTCCCTTGCAAACTTAAAAAAGAAAAAAGGTGCAGCTGTTACGCTGATTATTTTTATGCTTTTAGCATCTGCTTTGCTGAACATTGGTATAACACTTGTAAGCAAAATGGGAAGTATTTATGAACAAAAAGAAAAAGAAATAAACGGTGCTCAGTTTATCGCTATGTCAGGTGTTAATACATACAAAACAGATTTCGAAGAGTTTCTCTTACAGGACTCCCGTGTTGCCCTGGCAGAAAAAGAAGAAGTCATCTTTATGCCCACAACAAAAAACAACAGAAATTCCTTAGAGCTGGCAGCTGTTCTTTTTAACCTTGATACTACCAGAGAAATTGCCCCTCTGATACCACTTGAGGAAGATACAGCAATTCCCAGGGATAAGGCCATTTATGTCCCAATTATGCTTAAATCCTATAATCTTTCTGTAGGTGATGACTATGCTATTACCTATAAGGGTAAGACCTATTCTTTTATTGTTGCCGGCTTCTTTGAAACCACCTATTATGGTACCGTATCCAGTGGGTATTTAAAATATTTTCTTCCAGCCGAAAGCTATGAAATGTTATATTCAGATGTTGGAAGAGCTATCCTTCTTTCTGCAAGATTTAAAACGGCTGATAAAGATATTGCAGCCGTTTCCGAAGCCTTTACAGAAGACTTTAAAAAAGCAGCGGATAATTTATATAGTGCAGATGAACCCCTTCTCTCCTGCTTGAATTCTGCCACTATAATGTCTGATTACATGTCCTTTATAAGCATTATAGGAGCTATTTTAATTGCCTTTGCCCTTGTAGTCTGTATCATTATTATGACTGTGATATATACTCGTGTGGCAGAAAGTATTGACGAGTGTATGCAAAATATTGGTGTTCTTGGCTCCATCGGTTATACAACAAAGCAAATTATGACTTCTTTTGTACTTGAATTTATTATCTTAAGTATCCTTGGGGGGGTAGCAGGTATTATCTTATCCTATGGTATTGCTCCTCTCTTAAGTGATTATTTAATCTACTATGGTATTATCTGGAGATCCGGTTTTCATCTGCCGGCAGATGTCCTATGTTTTAGCCTCCTGGTAATTTTCATTGGCGGTACAGCTTTCTTAGGTACCCTTCGTATCATAAAACTGCCACCTGTACGGGCCTTAAATAAAGGCAACAATAATCATCAGTTCCGTAAGAATAGATGTCCACTGCATAAAGGAATAGGTTCAATACATTTTAAATTAGGTTTAAAGGATCTGTTTAGCAATGTAAAATCAAATGTTTCCTTTACTCTTATTGTTGCAGGCGGTGTATTTGCCATAGGATTAGGTATGGTGATGTATATGAATTTTGCAGTAGACAGTTCAGCTTTGTTTAAAATGACTGGTTTTGAGATGTCCGATCTTCAAATCTCCGTAACAGCTCATACTGACACCAAACATTTCTCCGAAGAATTACTGGCTATGGAAGAAGTTCGTAAAACCAATTTATCAGACTTAACAACAGCAAAACTGGAGAACCATGCCGTACAGGTTACTGTTAGTGATAACTTTGATGCCATGGAGACTTTATCTACTTATGAAGGAACTTTACCTCTCTATGATAATGAGATTGCAATTACCGGAGTTATGAGTATTAAATTACAGAAAGGTATCGGAGACACCGTTAGAGTTTCAGTAGGCGGAAGATCCCAGGAATACTATATAACTGGTATTTACCAATCCTCTAATAATAGCGGTTTTATGACTATTCTTCCTTTGAGTGGAATAAAAAAAATACGTCCTCAATATGAAATTGGACAAATTGATATCTATCTAAAGGAAGGCGTAAATAAAGAACTGTTTAAAGAAAAGCTAAGAACCACTTATAAAGTAGCGGTAAAAGCGGAAGAAGAGATAGAAAGCACCGTGACAACTGATGCCTCTGAGAATAGAAAATACGCTGAAGCCGCAAAAACTGCAGATGAAAAAATCGCTAAGTTACTAACCGATTACGGCGTCAACAGCATTTCTTATACCGTAATGTTAAATGGAGAAATTATATTATCAGGTGATTCATCGGTTTATAAAATAAATGAAATAACAGATTTAAATGACTATACAAGAGGACAGTTAGATTCTTTGGGCAGTATGATTTCAGGACTCGTCACCATAATCGTTGTAATTATATTTTTAATAATAGGTGGTATCTTATCTATTACGATTAAAACCCTGATACGTAAAAAAAGCAGTGAATACGGAATTTACAAAGCTATGGGATATACCACAAAAGATCTGGTCAGGCAGCTTTCACTGAATTTTGCTATTACAAGTTTAATAGGAACAATACTAGGCAGCCTTGCTACGTTTCTGTTTTCAAATAAGATTCTGCAATTATTATTTATAAAAATGGGCTTTACAAGATTAACCTTATCCATTAATTTTGTCGCTGTTCTTATACTCGCAGGCTGTATGCTTCTGTTTATCTGTTCATTGGCAATATTAAAGGCTTATAACATCAAAAAAATCACTGCTTATGACCTTTTAACTGAGTGATTGGAGGGAGAATAAATGAATAATAATAGTATATTAAAGCCTGGCAGGTCAACCAACAGCTGTAGGTCAGTATTCAGATTTACTGCTATTCTACTGGTAATTCTGGTTTCTATATATTTTACAATCAAAACAGGGAATGCAAATGCTCAAGAAACAAACGATATAACTCTTAAAAATAATACTGAAAAAAATGCAGTGCAAACTGGTAACTATCAATATGGCCTTGGATCAGTCAGTAAGATGTTTACCACAGTTGCAGTAATGAAACTTGTAGATAGAGGAATGCTTGATCTGGACCTACCGCTTACCTGCTATATCCCTGAGTTTCACATGGCAGATGACAGATACAAACAGATTACTACAAAGATGCTTCTGAACCATTCTTCCGGAATCATGGGAACTACTTTACATAATGCCTTCCTGCAAGGAGATGCCGATACCAGTTATCACGACAGCTTCTTGGATCAGCTAAGTAAACAGAGATTAAAAGCTGATCCCGGAGAATACAGCGTTTATTGCAATGATGGCTTTACTCTTGCTGAAATCTTAATTGAGAAGGTAAGCGGTATGAGTTTTTCTGATTTCATTCAATCAGAGATTTCAGAGCCTTTGGGTTTAAGCAGCACTTTAACGCCAAGGGATGGTCTGGATGAAAGGATTTTAGCACCTACCTATTTTAACAATCACACGGTTCCTTATGTGAACTGTCAACTGCTTGCAAGCGGAGGTATTTATGGTACTTCTGAGGATTTATGCAAATTCTCACTGGTTTTTATGAAAGACAGCGGCTTCAATATATTATCAAAAGAATCAATAGACCTCATGGCATACCCCTGGTATCAGGAAAATCAAATCGGTGTAAGTAATGGGGACAGTCAGGTAGGTTATGGCCTAGGCTGGGACTCTGTTGATACATATCCCTATAACCTTTATGGCATAAAAGCCTTATCGAAAGGTGGTGATGTGAAAGGTTATCATTCAAATCTAACTGTATTACCTGAACAGAATCTATCAATTGCGATAACCTCCTCCGGTGGTTCAAGCTCCTATAATCAACAAGCAGCCCAGGATATTATATTAGAAGTATTAAAAGAAGAAGGTCTTATAAATGAGATAAAGGATATAAAAGTCAAGGCAGAGAATCCAGTGGATATTGCTCCCTTACCTGCTGAAATGAAACAATATGAGGGATATTATCTGTCTCAGCATATGCTGAAGATTGAGTTTGATACGGAAGGTACACTTCTACTGAAACCCATTGGCACCAATTATGATACTGTCCAAGAATATGTCTATACAAAATCCGGTGAATTCGTATCAACAAAAGGATATTATATGGGTACTATGGGTGAATTACTGTCAAACGCAGATGGAAACAAAGGGCTAACCAGATTTTCCTTCCGTAAAGAATCCAATGGTAAAATCTATATATTAGGTTCTACCTATGAGAGTACGAATGGTTTAGGTGAAATGGCATTAACCATGCCCTTGGCAGAAAAAATAGAGCCAAATATAATCAGTAAAACGATACAAAAAGCATGGGAGAACAGAACGGACCATAAGTATTATCTTGTAAATGAAGCTTATAACTCCCGTGCCTATTTAGAGTCTCCCATAATCAGCTTTAAGTTACTTGAAGAGATTCCCGGTTATGTAACAAGATCTAATGGTAAAAGCAATTTTGAAATATCCAGAATACTTGCTGCTAATACTGCAGAATATGACTTAGATGTTCCTTTAATGCTGGGGCGGGACTTGTTTAATTACAATTTTTATCCTAAAGATAAGATTGAATATGCAGCTGTTGAATCCAATAACTATGCAGAGGATTATATTGTAAAATCTTCCGAAGAAATACTGAATCCTTCTGAGGAACTAACCCATGAAAAAGTAATCCTTGACGAAAATCAGGCTGCCTGGTATGAAATATCCCCAAAAGATGCCTCAGCCATAATAAAGGTTAAAACACCTGTTACGGGAGCATATTATGTCTATGATAAGGACAATAATTGTATTGCTAGTTCCCTATATGAGGAGGAATCCCCTTTGATTATGTTACCCTCAGAAGGTCATATTGTTTTCGCCGGATATAAAGGTGACGTTTTTCAAGTTAGCAGAGAGTAAGTATCAGGCTAATTTTAAGAATAACTGTATTACGAATCCATGTTCATTATTATTACAATAAATTTCGCCTTCCATCTGCTCCATTAATTTCTTGCAAATAAAAAGACCAAGACCGCTGCCACTTTCTGTGGCAGCATTTTTTCCCCGATAGAACTTATTGAATAAGTGCGGTATTTCCTCCTCTTCTACCCCTTTTCCATAATCCTGAAATTTAATTACCAGAAAACTTTCAACTAACTCAAAGTGAATGGTAACCTGGGTATTCGCGTACTTATATGAATTATATAGGATGTTTGCAATTACCTGGTTAAGTCTTAATGGATCTGCCCAAATCATACAGGCTGGAATACTTGTCATAGTAATCTTATCGTAGCAATCAGCTTCTCGAATAAAGTTCTCCAGTATAAAACTATAATTTTCACCGGGAGTAACTTTTAACTTTTCTAAATCCTCCAGTGTTGCATGGAAGAGGTCCGTTACTAAAAGATTGATCTGTTCAGCTTTTTGATAAATTGTATTAAGTTTTTCCTTTACCCTTTCATTTTCTGCTGTAACCATTAACAGTTCACTGGTTAGCTTAATCGAAGTTACAGGAGTCTTAATATCATGGCTCAGAGAGGCAACCAGTTCTTTTTTGCTTTGGTTTGCTAATAGTTCCTGGAGTTTTGCCGTCTTCAATTGTTCCCTCATAATATCAAAGCTTTGAGTAAATGGACCAAAAATATTATCTCTTGATAGCTCCAGTGAAAAATCCAGATTTCCGTTTGCAACTTCTTTGGCAAATTTTTCGAGGTCATGAAAAGGTTTGATAAGTTTTTTATGAAGGTAGAAGAAATAAAGCCCTGACAATACAATAAAGAGGGAAGTAAAGGCCAAAATAGCGGCTGACAATTTTCTCTGGACAGGTTTAATTGACGCTGCTTTGTTGGTGGTGATAATTACTTTTCCCACAACCATTCCCTTCTGTTCTATATATAAAATAGTATCACCATTTTCCAGTGCCTCCTTGGTGTTACTCACTGCCTGGGCAGAGGACCGAAAAAGTATTGTACCTTCTTTCGTGAGTACACAAAAAGGATAGTCAAACTTCTCATAGCTTCCCTCTTCAATCGTTTCCCAATTATTTGTAACCTCTTTTGCTATTCTATTTAGGGTTATAACATCATTTTTATTACCTAGCTCAAAAGTTCCCACCCTATAAGCACAAAGGCATCCAACGCCAAAAATCAGCAGTAACAGGATTGCTATTTTTTTTATATTCATACACTTACCTCGAACACATAACCAACTCCCCATATTGTTTTGATGAACTGGGGGTTATCCGGGTCTTGCTCTATGATTTGACGCAACCGCCTTATATGTACTGATAAGGTACCGTCTTCTATAAATCGGCTGTTCCATATATTTTGAAACAGCTCCTCTTTTGTAATTACCTGATTGGTATGTTCCATCAGGTAGCTTAACAACTTAAATTCCATGTTCTTTAGTTTTATGGGTGTCTGATTTACAATTACCTGTCGGTAGTTATAATCTAACTTAATATATTCACACTCCGGAGAACTGGCAGAAACCTGGCTATTTTCACATCTTTTTAATATGGCTTTCACCTTTGCCAGTAAGATATTTAAACTGTAAGGTTTTGTAATATAATCATCACCTCCAATGTTAAGAGCTGTTAAGATATCATCATCACTTGTCCGGGCACTGATAAATAAAATAGGGATGTTAGTTGTCTTCCTTATCTTTTTGCATAATTCAAACCCGGAACGCTCACCTAAATTAATATCCAAAAGCAGTAAGGATACCTGATGCTCCGATAAATACACCATTGCTTCTTCGTAATCTGTAACATAATCACTGGTGACATCGAACATATTGAAATATTCGCTGGTTGTCTGACCTATTGTCTCTTCATCATCTATAATCAAGCATTTTATTTCTTTCATAAGATCTCCATTTTATTGTTAATGTTAGCTATTTTATTATACCTCTTTCTCCCCTTCATTTCTATAAGGACTATTGCTGATGATAAATAACCTCATCCCTGTAAAGATTATTAATCTGCAAAAAAATCCCTGTCAGATTAGCTCTAACAGGGATTCTGGAGACTTACACTTTCTACTTAATGCTCTAATTCATATTACAAACTCATCATAAAGGTATATACTCTATCCATCATTTGCGGTATATTCTCATGTCCGAAGTCCGGATAAATATCCATTGTCTTCTTGGCATTAATTTTATTATATGCCGCAAACTGGGTTGAAGGCGGGCAGACAGAGTCCATTAGTCCGACATTCATAAATACTTCGCCCTGAATCCTTTTAACAAGATTCTGCAGATCAATATATCCCAGTTTCCTAAAGATCTCCTCTTCCCTTTCGTGTCTGGGATCAAATTGCCTGAAATAATTCTTAAGCTCTGCATAAGCCTCCTTTGCCAAATCCATATCCCAAACTCTTTTGTAATCACAAAGAAAGGGATAGACAGGTGCAAGCTTTTTAACGCCCGGTTCCAGTGCAGCACAGGCAAGAGTCAGGGCTCCGCCTTGAGAACCTCCCATTGCTCCTACCCGTGTTTCGTCAACCTCCGGCATGTCCATCACAATTCGGGCCAGCTGCGCTGTATCCAAAAAGATTTGGCGAAACAGTAAATCATCTGCCGACTGGTCCAAACCTCTGATAATATGTCCGTTAAAAGTATTACCTTTTACCCCTCCCACATCCTCGGATTTTCCGCCTTGCCCTCTGCAATCCAAGGCAGCAACAGAATACCCCAAAGCCACATAATTAAGTTTGTCATTCCAATCTCCGCAATTCCCAGAGTAACCATGAAATTGCAGAATGGCAGGATGTTTTTCTTCAATGTGCTTGGGACGCAGATATTTTGCATGTACTCTCGCTCCCTTTACTCCTGTAAAGAACAGATCAAAACACTCAGCAAAAGGAACCTGAAATTCAGCCGGTATCAACTCTACTTTGGAATCAGTTGCTTTCATTTCTGCTAGAGCTCTTTCCCAATATTCATCGATATCAGAAGGGCAGGGACTGCTTCCGTTATACTTTTTTAACTCTTCTAAAGACATGTCAATCAATGGCATAATTAATTACTCCTTGTATTTTAATTTTATTTATAAACATGTAGAAATTTCTTTAGAATCTATAATCAAGTCTTATTTCATCTTTCCCAAATCTTTATGTACGATTTTAATAATCTTTAACCCTTTTTGTTAAAAATGATCCATTAATCGCTATCCTTAATTATATAATCATATTTTTCAAAATACAAGTATGCAACCTGGCTTTTCCTGTTTCTTTTATAAACATGATATCCTCCACGATCTCCATATGCTTCAAGGAGAACTCCGTTTTTCCTCCAAAAATTTCTGCTAATACCTTCACCTGCTCCATAAGAGATATTTAATGAAGAAATTATTTACTTTTAATGTCATCTATCAATTCCCTGATTACCTCCTTAACAAGCTCGGGTTGATCCTTCATGACCATATGTCCGCTTTGTTCAGCAATGACCAACTTGGAATTACTGGATAGCAACAGCATCGCTTCCTGTCCCTCGCGCCAGATCTGTTCTATTTGAGCTGCTGCTTTATCCGTTATCCCAGCTGCTGCATAGTCCGGTGCAAGCCCTCTCGCAATGACCCGTACTGGCAAATCGCCCAAATCTTGTCCACGCAGGATATCTTCCAACGCTGTTGAATATTTTCCTTCCTCTTCAACTGCATGGAAATAATCCGGTGATGCCGTAACATTAATGAACCTGCCCCGTTCCTCCTTCTCGATCATCCCCTCCAAAAGCACATCCTGAAACAGACGAAGTACACCGGAGCTTTTTAACAGGGCTAAAACATCAGCAGACGGTTTGCTCTGAAACTTCTCTTTTGCATAAATAGATGCGGTACGCTTCTCATCATCCTCCGGTCTTGCATCCACCAGCACTAGCCCAATTACTTCATCTGAATAGGTATCGGCAAACAGACGGGTGTACATTCCACCCAAAGAATGACCGACCAGCACATATGGGCCAGGAAGCCCTGCCTCCTGTAGTGCATTATGCAGCTCCTTTACAATATTCTCACCGCTTCTTTCACTGTTTGCCTTTTCACTCCAGCCATATCCGCCACGATCATAACTGACAACCGTATAATCCTCAGACAATTCTTTAGGAATGTCTCCCCAGGATAAACTTGTTTCACCGCTGCCGGCTTCCAGAACAATGGTTACAGGCTGTTTTCCTACGGTTTGGAGATGCAGGCGATAGCCACCTGCATCTACCAGCTCACCTGGCATTGGATAATTTTTCTTATTAGTCCATGAAGCTATCCCTTCATAAGCAAAGCCTGCTCCAATAAACACAGTCAATACAAGTAACAGAAAAATACCTCTTCTTATCCATATAAAAACCCTCGAAGGTTTGTCTTTTATCCTATGCTTTTCTTTCATCACTTTATGTTCTCCTTTTTAATTGATAACTCATCCATATGCTTACTAATCAAATCCTTCATTACCTCAGGTGTCATATTCTCCGGGCTAAGCATCCTATGGAGGGTTAAGGCATCAAGTAATAATTGAAGCTTCACAGCCTCCTTTTCAAGCTTTATACTCTCCTTCAAAAAACCAGCAGCATATAATTGTCCAAGCAAAGCCACCAAGAGCTGCTGCATGGCTTGATATGTCTCTGTTTTGATTTTCATCAGCTCAGGTTCATGAAGGGACTTTAAGGTCAGTGCCAGCCAGACCTCTGCTTCCAACTCCTGTTCTCCATTCATTGGTACCAGATTCAACAACAATAACTTTGCATTCTGTATATTTAATTCAGGCATTAGCTGATTAAACTCCGTCACACGCTGGTTTATATGCTCAACCACCTGCTCCATGGCAAATTTTAACAACTGGCTCTGGGTTTTAAAATTATGCTGTAAGGTTCCTGGTGAAATTCCTGCTTCATTTGCAATCTTACGTACTGAGGCATTCTCAATCCCTTCACTTTGAATTACTCTCCAGGCAGCTTTTGCGATTCGCGCTTTCTGCAGTTTGCTATCTATTATTTTTGGCATAGAATATTCCTTTCTTATTTAATACAATCGTATTATATAATACATTCGTATTATATGCAAGTATATATCTTATTTAAATACAGGCAAAATTTATGTTTAATAATCGTTTTCAAAGCTTGCCATTGGTCAAAAAATAAAAAGAGGACTTTATAATTTTTCAAATTAGATAGACAAAATAATACTTTTCATAAAGAATAATTAATGAAAACGAAAAAAACCCATAAAACAGAAGATCTGTCCTCTGTATTTATGGGTTTGCTCTGAGCTGATTAATATTTTTTATATCAATTGTCTATTGGGGAACTATTTTATACTGCTAATGGCAGGTTTTCATTATTTATAACCTGTTTTCTTAAGAAGCCTCATCAAACTGGCTGTTGTAAAGTTCTGCATAGAAGCCTTTTTCTTTTAATAATTGTTCATGATTTCCGCTTTCAATAATATCTCCCTCCTTCATAACCAGTATCAGGTCTGCATTTTTAATAGTAGACAATCTATGAGCAATTACGATAGAAGTTCTTCCCTCCATAAGCTTATCCATAGCCTCCTGTATCAGGACTTCCGTACGTGTATCAACGGAACTCGTAGCTTCATCAAGAATCAGCATAGGTGCATTTTCGATCATGGCTCTTGCAATGGTAATCAGCTGCTTCTGCCCTGCTGAAAGGCTGGCTTCTTCATTTAGAATCGTGTTATATCCTTCAGGAAGTGTTTTGATAAAGTGATGAACCCCTGCTGCTTTGCAGGCTGCCACTACTTCCTCATCCAACACCCCTTCTTTATTATAAACTATATTTTCACGAATTGTACCTTCAAAGAGCCAGGTATCCTGTAATACCATACAGAATAATTGATGGACATTTTCTCTTGTCAGGGATCTTAAAGGTATATTATCTATTAAGATTTCACCACTGTTAAGTTCATAAAACCTCATTAGAAGATTTACCATGGTAGTCTTTCCTGCACCGGTGGGTCCAACGATTGCTACCTTTTGCCCGGCTTTTACCTTTGCGGAGAAATCCTTTACGATTATCTTATTCTCAGAATATCCAAACTTAACATTCTTAAATTCAATATCTCCTTTTGCAGTTTTCATAACTGCATGTTTTCCGCCTTCGTCTTCTAATTCCTCTTCACCTAAGAACTCAAATACACGATAACTTGCGGCTCCGGTAGACTGTAAGCTTGTGGCTGCCTGAGCAATCTGGCTAAGAGGCTGTGTAAAGAGACGGACATAAACCATAAAAGCAACAATAACACCAAAGGTAATGGAGCCATTCATAGCAAGGACTGCTCCTGCAACACAGACTGCCACATAACCCAGATTTCCGATAAAGCTCATAAGGGGCATCATAAGTCCTGACATAAACTGTGACTTCCAGTTACAGGAGAACAGCTCCTTGTTGATCTGTGTAAATTCACTGCTTAATTCTTCTTCAGCATTATAAGCCTTTACTACATTATGTCCGGCATAGACTTCTTCCACATGTCCGTTAATATCACCTAAAAGTTCCTGCTGCTGGGTAAAATATTTTTGTGAACGTGAAATTATTAATATCATAATTACAAATCCAAGCAATGAGGAGCCAATTGCAACCAATGCCATAATCCAGTTGGTGACAAACATCATAATAACAGAACCTACAAGCAGCGTTACTGCAGATACAAGGTTTCCGATACTTTGATTCAGGGTCTGTCCAATGGTATCCACATCATTTGTAACGCGTGAGAGGATATCACCATAACTGGTCTTATCAAAATATTTAAGCGGCAGCTTATTTATCTTAACTGAAATATCGGTACGCATGCTTTTGGATACTTTTTGTGTAACTGTTGCCATTACAAAACCCTGTAAATAGGAAAGTACCACGCTGGCACCATAAAAAGCTGACAGCCATAAAGCAATGTTACCAACCAGTTTCATATCAATGCTTCCCATTATTCCCTGTGTGATAGCATCGGTCATTTCACTAAGCATATCCGGGCCTACCAGAGTAAAAACAGTTCCGCCCACTGCGCAGATTAGTGCAAGGATTATTGCAGGAAAATAAGGCTTACAATAGTTTATTAATTTACCCCAGGCAGCTGAGAATTCATGTTTTTCACCTTCAATGACGATTCCGCTTCCCGGTGGATTACGGAAGTTTGGTCCTTTACTCATCTCCAAGTTCCTCCTTTGATAATTGTGAATAGGCAATCTCACGGTAAACCTTACAGGTCTTAAGCAGCTCTTCATGTTTGCCGATTCCCACAACATTTCCTTCCTCCAGCACTACTATACGGTCTGCGTTCCGAATAGTACCGATACGCTGTGCTACAATAAACGTGGTAGCACCAAGGGTCTGGGCAGCCAGCTGTGTACGCAGTACCTTATCTGTCTTATAATCCAGAGCGGAAAAGGAATCATCGAATAGAAAGATTTCCGGCTGCCTGCAGATTGCTCTAGCAATAGCCAGACGCTGCTTTTGTCCGCCGGAGAGGTTTGAACCTCCCTGGGATATGGGTGCCTGGTATCTTTCCGGAAGATTTTCTATAAAATCCTTTGCCTGGGCTACTGACGCTGAATTTTCAATATCTTCGTTATTGGCTTTTTTCCTTCCGTTATTACCAAATGCTACATTCCCAGCAATATCTCCTGAGAAGATAACTGCTCTCTGTGGTACATAACCAATCTTATTATGAAGATCTTTCTGCTTGTATTTCTTAATATCAACTCCATCAATGAGTACCTGCCCTTCTGTGGCATCGTAAAACCGAGGTATAAGATTAATCAGTGTACTCTTTCCGCTTCCGGTAGAGCCGATAAAAGCAACTGTCTCTCCGGACTTCGCCTTAAACGAGACATCTTTAAGCACATATTCCGCAGCACCCGGATATTGAAAGCTTACATTCTTAAATTCAACTTCTCCCATTCCCCAGGGTTTACTGTCCATATCTCCGTCTGTGATTTTTGGCTGTGTATCCAGAACTTCGTTGATACGCCTGGCAGAAACTGCTGAACGTGGCAGCATGATAAATATCATTACAAGCATCATAAACGCCATAACAACCTGCATGGCATAAGACGAATACACTACCATATCGGAAAACAGGGACAATCTGTCCGGTATATCAGCACCGTTGATTAAATATGCTCCAATCCAGTAAATTGCCAGAGTAAGTCCATTCATGATAAGAGACATTCCAGGCATCATAATTGCCATAATGCGGTTCGTAAACAGATTTGTCTTCGTCATTTCATCATTGGCTTTATTAAATTTCGTTTTCTGATAATCTTCTGCATTATAGGCACGAACAACCCTGACACCTGTAAGGTTTTCTCTGGTCACTCGATTAAGATTATCCGTTAACTGCTGAACTATCTTGAACTTTGGAAGTGCAAATACAACCAGTACAGTTACTAATATAACTAATGCAAAAACAGCTCCCCCCGTTGAAAGTGACCATTGCCAGCTTTTACCCGATATCTTTACGATTGCCCATACTGCCAGGATTGGAGCTTTTATCATTACCTGGAGCCCCATTGCTATAAGATTCTGTACCTGGGTAATATCATTTGTGGAACGGGTAATCAAACTTGATGTGGAAAACCGTCCGATTTCCTCCATGGAGAAGGCTTCAACCTTGTTGTACAGTCCCATTCTCAGCCTATAGGAGAGAGTTGCTGCAAGACGAGCGGCAAAATAACCGATTATGATGGAAGCGACTAAACTACCCAGGGCACAGAGCAGCATATACCCTCCGGCACTCCAGATATCTGACATGGCACTTCCCTCTGTCTGCACCAGCATGGTGATTTCAGACATATAATCCGGCAGTTTTAAATCAAGCCAGACCTGACCTATTACAAATACCAGGCAGAGGGCGACTTGAAGCCATTCTGTCTTTTTAAAATATTTTAATATCTTTATCATAACCTTTCCTTTCTGCCTTACTCACTGCGCAGCGCTATTACCGGATCTTTGCCTGCTGCTTTCTTTGCTGGTATAAGTCCTGCGATTAAGGTCAATGCCATACTTAAAATTATGAGAATCAATCCGCTGGTTACCGGTAATGCCGCATTAACAGCATTTGTGTCTAATACTGCATGAATCACTGAATTAATAGGTATGAGCAGCAGACAGGTTAAACCGACGCCTAACAGACCGGATATGGAACCTACAATAAAGGTCTCTGCATTGAATACCTGGGTTATATTCCTTTTGGAAGCACCAATAGCACGAAGGACTCCAATTTCTTTGGTTCGTTCCAGTACGGAAATAAAGGTTATGATTCCGATCATAATGGAAGAAACGATCAGTGATACTGCAACGAAGGCAATAAGTACATAGGAAATTACATTAATTATAGTGGTAATGGAGGACATGAGCAGTCCTACAAAATCCGTATAAGTTATTTGATTTTCTTTTCCTGCTGTTTTGTTATAGTCTTCAATTGAGGCAGAGATTCCGTCCTTGTCTTCGAAGCTGTCCGCGTAAATGCTGATGGAGGCTGGGGCATCCAGGCTTACTACTCCGAAAGCACTCATATTGTCATCATAACTTCCAGCCTGGATATAGGTATCATAGAGCTTTAGCAAAGTCTCATTATCCGGCTCCAGTAAATAAGCATCCAGCATTGCTGCAAGATTCTCCTCACTCATTTCTGAGGACATACCTGCACCGGCAGAGCCTGTTTGACCCTGGGAAGGTATCTCACCTGCATTCTGTGTTTCTCCGCTGTTATTCTGGGTACTTGCGGGTGAAGAGGTGAGTATCGAAGTTGCAACGGCTGCTTTATCTGAGAGGTTAAGTCCTGAGAGATATTTAATCGTCTCTTCTATTTTTACTTCATCTTTTTTAGGTGTAAAGGACATACCATTAGTTACATTGGTTTCCGGTGCTGCTTCCTGGGCTTTTACTACCGGACTGTTATTTGTTCGTTCAATAAGGGCATCTGTCAGCGCTTTTGTGTAACCGATACTTCCTGAAATTGCTGTATAGGACGCATCCTCCTCCGGTTTTACCACTCCTGAAACCTTAAGTTCGATGCTGTCCTTTAATAAGGTTTCCAGTGTATCCTTATCTTCTGCAGTATAGTCAAATATTCCATTTTCCCGTTCTACATAATAATCACTTTCTGGGAGTATATAAAAGGTCTGGTTACTGATTTCTTCATAGTTCCACTTGTGATCTTCAAAGGAGATTTCTTCTCCATTACCTATCTTTTCAAGAATTTCCTTATACTCTGCAGAGGGCAGTATACCAAGTTCATATAGCACGGAGGTAGATACCTCATTGTTTTCATCCAGTATCAGAACTACTTCGTTATAGGCTTTCGGCCAGTTACCGTAGAGTACCTCGTAATTATCAGTTACCGCTGGGCTGATGAGGCTGCCCTGTGTTCCCGGCAGAAGTTCCTCGAACTTACTGGAAGAGGTCAGATTCCCCATGGGCATACCCCCTAAGGAAAAGCCGCCCATGGCCATACCGCCCGCCATGGGGGAGGAATTCCCGCTGGTAAATTCACTGCCATCCGTATTAATAAGTTCTCCTTCCGGATCATAGGCAAATGCATCGAACTTTACATCATAGGAATAAATTATACCGTTCTCCCCTACATACTGATGGATTTCGCTGTCTTGTTCATCCAGATATTTTTTGAATTCTGTAAGGTTATTCTCCTTGATACTGGTAGTTGCACTTTTGGCAAGTTCCATATCGGAGGAATTGGAATATACACCGTCCAGTTCATGCTCTGCATCGTCGGAAATTCCGGACTGCCTTCCGGCAGCAAGTAAGCTGCTCAAGTCCAGAGACTGTGCTTCAATGGCAATGGGATAAGAAGACATGGTGTCCTTTTGTATGTCGTCGATATAGGCATTGATTCCATTGGATAAGGATAATATCAGTGCAATACCGATGATGCCGATGGAGCCTGCAAAGGAGGTTAAAAGGGTACGCCCCTTCTTCGTTTTCAGGTTGTTAAAGCTTAAGGATAAGGCCGTTGTAATTGACATGGAAGCCTTTCCCATATTCATATGTTTAGGGGTTTCCAGTCTCGTCTCATCAACCTCATAGGGATTGGTGTCGGATACGATTCTTCCATCGTGAAGCTTGATAATACGGCTGGCATACTCCTCTGCCAATTCCGGGTTATGGGTAACCATCACAACCAGACGGTCTTTGGCAACTTCCTTTAAAAGCTCCATTACCTGAACACTGGTTTCAGAATCCAGCGCACCGGTGGGTTCATCGGCAAGGAGGATATCCGGGTCATTTACCAAAGCTCTTGCAATAGCAACACGCTGCATCTGTCCTCCTGACATCTGATTGGGCCGTTTGTGAAGATGACTGCCAAGCCCCATCTTTTCAAGAGCTTCTTTTGCACGCTTTCTTCGTTCGCTTTTTGAGATACCGGATATGGTAAGGGCCAATTCTACATTTGCCAGAATGGACTGATGAGGAATCAGGTTATAGCTTTGGAATACAAAGCCAATGGTATGATTACGGTAGGAATCCCAGTCTCTGTTGGAATATTTTTTGGTAGAGACACTGTTAATTACGATATCACCCGAATCATATCGGTCAAGACCGCCGATAATATTTAATAGTGTTGTCTTTCCGGAACCGCTCTGTCCTAAGATAGCAACAAATTCACTGTCACGGAGATTAAAGGTAACATTATTCAGCGCCTGCTGGGTCAGACCGCCGGTAACATATTTCTTGCATATATTTTTGATTTGAAGCATAGGCATTTTCTCCTTAAAGCATTAATTTTTTTTAGTAGGCCTTTCAACGAAGCTGATTATATACGGGAAAGAAAAACTGAAAATTAACGAAAGAGAAAAATAAGAAATTTTATTTTTAAAGGTCAGGCTAAAGCTGTACTTCTGATATTGGCAGATAAAACAGTCCATATCCCGGGTTAAAATGGACTTAAGTTTATTTTGAGTTAACGTTTATGGTATAATATTAATTCAGAGATATAACCGGAGGGTTATGCTTGGTTATCAACTTATATAGTAGAAAGGAAGGTGCCGGTTTCATGTTTCATATTTTGGTTACAGAAGATGATAAGAATACCGCCAGGCTAATGAAAGCAGTCTTAAAACATGCCGGTTATGAGGTTTTTCTGGCAGAAAATGGAGAGGATGCCTTGGATATAATGGATACCCAGCATATAGATCTGGTTGTTTTAGATATTATGATGCCGAAAATGGATGGCTATGAATTTACGGAACAGCTGCGCAGCTGTCACAATAATACCCCTATCCTTATGGTAACGGCGAAACAGCTGCCGGAGGATAAATGCAAGGGCTTCATTTCGGGTACAGATGATTACATGGTAAAACCCGTGAATGAAGATGAGATGCTCTTACGTATCAAGGCACTTTTACGCCGCGCCAGGATTGTGAATGAGCACAAGCTGCATATCGGGAAGGTAACTCTTGATTATGATGCTCTTACAGTAGCACGGGAAGGGGACAAGCAGACCCTGCCTCAGAAAGAATTCTATCTGCTCTATAAGCTCTTAGCCTATCCTGATAAAATCTTTACCCGTATTCAGTTAATGGATGAGATATGGGGGATGGAGTCTGAGACAGTTGATACTACTGTAAATGTTCATATCAACCGGCTTCGTAAGCGTTTTGAAGCTTATCCGGAATTTGAGATTGTCGCTATTCGTGGAATCGGCTATAAGGCGGTGAAAAAGTGTGAGTAGACTTCATAACAGATTAAAGAAATTTCAGATGGCTATGCTCTTTGCTGTAATTATCTTTATCCTTTTGTTATTTACCATGCTGCTGATGCTGGTTGGAATATTTGTTTTGAGTCAGCTTGGAATTGTTAAACCCAATGCTACCATTACACCGTTTTTTATGTTTGCAATCTTTAGTATTATAGTAGGAACAATTGTTGCCATGGTATTCAGCCGTTTTCCGCTTTCTCCTCTGCGAGAAATTATTTCTGCATCTGACAGATTAGCAGAAGGTGATTTTGATGTGCGGATTAATTTAAGAGGTCCCGAGGAATTACAGAATTTAAGCAGCAGCTTTAATCATATGGCAGAAGAGCTGGGTAGTATAGAGATGCTTCGGTCGGATTTTGTAAATAATTTCTCACATGAATTCAAAACCCCTATTGTATCAGTAAGAGGTTTTGCCAAAATCCTTAAATATGAAGATCTGACCAAAGAAGAACGGGACGAATATCTGGATATTATTATTTATGAATCGGAACGTCTTGCTGAACTTGCGACCAATGTGCTTAATCTCTCCAAGGTTGAAAACCAGATGATATTAAAGGACAAAACCTGTTATAACGGCAGCGAGCAGATAAGACGGATAATTGCCATACTTGAGAATAAGTGGGCAGAGAAAAATATTGAGATTCTTTTTGATTACGATGAGATTAATTTCTGCGGAAATGAGGAGCTGCTGAATCAGTTATGGACTAATCTTCTCGATAATGCCATTAAGTTTTCTCCAGAAAATTCAACGATTACAATTAACATTCGTCAAAAACCCGAAAAAATAACAATTACTTTCACCGATCTGGGAATTGGCATTAGTCAGGGAGCTGCCGATCGTATATTTGATAAATTCTATCAGGGGGATACTTCCCATGCAACGAAAGGAAACGGTATCGGCTTAACAATAGCCAAACGAATCGTCGAACTGCATGAAGGCACTATAACAGTAAAAAGCAACGATATCGGCACCTCATTTATCGTTGAATTGCCTATGTATTATTGAATCGACAATAAATAAAAAGTCTTTGCAATTTGCCCGAAAGCAGAGTGCAAAGACTTCTTATGTATAATTATACTCTTTGATTATTCATTTTCATTATTATTGTTACCACCAAATGCTTTGGCTACTAATAGAAGAATCACGCCGATAACAATACTGGCAATTTCAACTGTACGTCTGTATTCTCCCAGAAAAAACAAGAATTTAAACTGTAGTCCAACAAATGATAATCCCAATGAGATGAGCCCTATAACAAATAGGAAAGCTCCAACTTTTGAAATCTTTTCAAACATATAGCTTCCTCCCACGCTTTGTTAAATATTATACACATATAATTATATCAAATAAAAACAAAACCGTATACACAATTTTTCACAATATGATATAATTTTACATTTTACTTCATATTACTGCTGTGGGTATTTGTACTTCTAGCTTTTTTCAATCTCGATCATCAGTTCTAATATTTGGGTTTCCAGGTTATCAATATGTTTATTCTTTTCTTCTATTAATTCTGTTAAACGCACAGTTTCTGCATTATTATCCTCTTTATGCTTCAATTCCATAAAGTTGGCATTTAGAGAGTTATAGCTTTGCTGTAATTCCTTGTTTTTGTCAACCAGCTGCTGTATTGCTTTCACCTGTTCATCTATCTTTTCATTTTGCTTTGCCAAAGCCTTATACTGCTCAAAACTAGCATCCTTCTGTATTTCCAGGGTTTCAGTAACTAATTTGATATTCTCTTCTTGCTGTTTCATACTGTTTAATAACATTTCTTTCTCTGTTTCAGTATCTTTAAGCTTTAATTTCAGCAATTCTATAGAATCCGCAGACTGCTTGATTTCTTCTGTTAACATCTCGTTCGTTCTTGACAACTGACTTAACTGAGAAAGCTTTTCATTGATTTCATCTGCTTTATTGACATCTTCCTGATGAAGCTTATGCAATTTTTGCTCTAAACGGTATACCTGCTGTTTTCTCTGCTCCAGCTGCTCTTCCAGAAGTTTCTTCTCTTTCCGGGCTTCCTCTTTTATCTGCTCTGTTTCAAGGAAAGCCAGCTCCTTGTAATCTTTTAATTCTTTCTCAGACTGTGCTTTTATGCTTATTGTTTCTTGCTTTGTCTGCAGTTTTAGATTCTCTAGCTCTGATTCAGTAATTTCAGCTAAATGTCTGTAATCCTCCATTTGCTGCTCTGCAAGCAGCTTGTAATCTTCAAAAGCCTGGTCTGCAAGTGTTGCTTTCTCTTCGTTTTCTTTTTGTAATTGAATTTTAATCTGTGAAATCTTATCTTCATATCTTACTTGCAGTTCTGTTTTTTCTTTTTCGAACAGTTCATTCAGACTCTTAATTTCTTGACCTGTCTGAATTCTAAGTTCCTCTTTCTGAGCTTGTAATTCCTGGTTTTCAGCCTCTGTAAGCTTAAGTTTGTCCGAGATGTGGTTTTTTTCTTCTGTTACAGTATTAATTTGATTATGTAATTGTTCATTTTCATAGATAGCTTCTGCCAGCTGCTTCTTTTCCTTTCTTGCATTTTCTATTAATTCTTCCTGCTCAAGAACCGCAAATTCTCTAATCTCTTCTATTTCCTGACCCATTTGCTTCTTGTATTGCTCTAACTCTTGTGCTGACAGGGTTTTAACAGCTTCTATTTCTTCCTCGGCAAGGATTTTAATGCTGTTTTTTTCTTGCTCTGCCTGCTGCTTATAAGCCTCCAGTTCCTGGGTAGTTCGATTTATGATATTGTTTATATCCTGTTCTGCTTGTTCCTTACATTCATTTAATTCCTTTGCAGCAAGTGCTTTCGTAGCTTCATTTTCTTTACTTAATTCGTCGATAACACGAGAAATTTCTTCATCAAATTTGGATTGCTGTTCAGATTTCTGAATTTCAAACTGTTGACTTAACTCTTTTATATTCAGGCTTGCCTGCTCTTTCAGTTCTTCCTTTTCAGCCTGTAATTTTTGCTTCTCTTCTTTGGCTTTGTTCAGCTCCAGGATAACATTCTTTGATTCTTCTCCTGATATTTCCATAAGTTCTTCCAGTTCAGTAATCTTAGCTGTTAATTCTTCTGCCTTATTATTTATACTCTCAAGCTGTGTATTAAGCTTATCTTTCTCAGCCTCAGCTGCCTTCAGCAAATCAGACAAGGTTTCAATTTCATTGTTTTTTGATTGAATATCAGCCACTGCATTTTTCAGCTCCAGCTTTGACTGTTCCAATTCAGCTTTCAATTCCTGAAGGGAATTGATAAATTCCTGATTGTATGTCTGTTCTTGGGCTAAACTTGCAATGACATCACTGTGTTCTTTTTCAAGTACAGCTTTTTCTGCTTCTAATGCCTCAATTTTTTCAGTCTTTAACCTTAATTCTTCCTCAGATTTTATGCAAGCAGCTCTAACCTGACTTAATTCAGTTTCAAATTTATTAATTTGCTCAGTTAATTTGTTTTGTTGTATTTCATTATTTTTTAGTTGATTTTTCGTGGCAAGAAGCTCTTTTGCCCGTTCCTCCAAGTCTTTTGTTTTATTCTTTAACTGTAAAGACACCTGCTCAAGGTTTTTCTTTGCTTCTTCAGATTCTTTTTCCAATGTAGCATGCTGGGTTGTTAATTGAAGCAGCTCATCCTTTTGCTTGTTTGCAGCTTCCTCTAATTCTTTCAGCTGGGTAAGGTTATTAGTAAGGCTGGTATTCTTTGCCTCAAGTTCTGTTTCTAGTACCTTAGACTGCTCCGTGAGGCTTGCAATTACACTTTCTTTTTCAGCAAACTTCACTTCTGCTTCTTCCAGTAACTCTGCATACTCTTTTATCTGTCTGTCCCTGGCTTCTGCTTTTGCTTTTTGGATACCAAGCTCTTCTTCACACAATTTTTTTTGCTCTTCCAGTTCCGTGAAATTTGTCTGTTGCTCTTTTATGATATTTGACAGGCTATCCTTCTCAACATACAGAGATGAAATTTTCGCTTTATGATCTGCCACGTCACTGTTTAAACGTGTAATCTGGCTTTCTCTTTCTTTAACATACTCTTCTACCTGGTCAGTAATCTCATTATATTTTGCAATTTCACCCTGGTAGAAGGATATTTTCTGCTGGAGTTGTCTGGCTTCCTGTTCTTTTTTTTCTAATTGTGCCTTGCTCTTATCATAGTTATTGCTCAGTTCCTCTATTATATAAAGGCTATTATCATAGTCCTGTTCTAATTTTGCTAATCGTTGTTTGTCCTGTTTCGATAATATCATCCGTGTCTTTCCCTTCTGTCTGCTGTCTACCCCTTACTGTCAACTCTTTGTGCGGTATTTTACATCCCTTCAGGCTGGGTAACAAGGACTATATTATACTTGTTTTTTCAGCAAAAATCCATGGTTTTTGGCACTTAGTCAGTACTTTTTATGATTATGGAGAAATTTGTCTGATTTATTTACTAAAAATGTTAAAACAAACCCTCTGATAACATCAATTTATACTATTATAACATTATGAATACTAAGTCTATGTATTATAGTTGCGTATATCTTCTATTTCCCCTTTGAGAATCCTTATTATCATCCGATTGACTTCAGAAGCTTCCTCATGATTAATACCATGGCCTGCTTCTTCAAAAAACATGGCATTCAGTCTTTTTCTCTTCACTGCTGCTTCTCCTCCAAGTTTTTCAAAGGGGTCTCTGCTTCCTAACAATAAAAAAATGTTATTACTGATTATATCTATCTCCTTCTCTGTAAAGGGCATGACTTTATGATATCCCATTGCCATATTGTTAAAGCCTTTTAATAGACTTCCGTAATGCTCCATAATTACAGGGTTTTCCGTAAAGACCTGATGATGTTCGCCTGATAATTTCTTAATCAGTTTCAAAACATTCCCTTTTGTTGGTAGCAGGGCTTCCGGCAGAAATATCTTCATCATTGTATACATAGGATTTCTATTATCATCTGAGATGGCTGATGCCATGCCGATTGCTTTCATGACCCGCTCCGGTCTCTTTAACAGGTAATACATAACCAGATAACCGCCATGGGAGGATCCTGCCATATGTACCTTATCAAGTCCTAGTCCGTTAAGAATAGAATCAATCCAATCAACGTCATCAAAGCTTTTATTATAGGCTTTACCTGGTACACTTTTTCCAGGACCTCCGATTGTATCAATTGCATAGAGTCTGTAATGCTGCCCAAGTGCCTTTGCATTGTAAATCCACATCAAGGCAGAATCATCACCTACTCCGTGAAATAATACCAGCGGTTCTCCTGATTGATTGCCACAGGTAATAATGTGCGTCCTGCCATAGTGATTTTCAATCCAGATATCTTCATAGGCAATCTCCCACATATCCATTAACTGGTCATAGGATCTAAGGATATTCGCTTTTGCTTTATTGCTTTTATAGACTTTCATTTGTTCCTCCATTTCGCCGCTTGGCTGTACAAATATGTAAAAGAAGCTTAAGACACGCCCCTCTTACTGAGATGCCCTCATATAATGATGCTTTCCTTTATATATTTTCAGGCATAACTGTCAAACCTCTACAAATAGAAAGAGTGAAAGAATCCCTCATAACCTTTACTTCATTTTGTTATAGAGATCTTTCATATTCTTATTAATTTCCTGCTTCGCGAGAGCTATCTTTTCCTCTGTCAGTTCCGGCCCGATACAATTTTTTTGAAAAGTTAAATATATAACCCCATAGTATTCCTGTGCCAACACCTCGGGAGCATTTCGGGCAATAAATCCTTTGTCAATCATTTGAGAAAATACCATTTCCATTTGTTTAAGGGGTAAATCAAATACAAGCTTTTGATAGGTATCCTGAGCATTTTGAGCGGAAATCCGCTCAATGGTCAGCATTGCTATCATCTTATAGACCACCGGATCAAGTAAATAACCCTGCAGCATTCCGATTGCCACAGCACACATTGCTTCATCGCTTACTTCAACCGCTTCTGAAAACGCAGCTCCAAATTCGGTTTTCATCTGCTGTATAAGCTTATCAACTCTTAATAACAGAGAATCCAATATCCCCTGCTTATTTGTAAAGTGATAATAAATAGCACTTTCCCGTAATCCTAATGGCTTACAGATATCTCTTACAGAAACTGCCTGAAAGCCATGTTTTGAAAACAATTCAAGTGCTGTCATTTCAATATTTTCTTTGTTATTTATCTTTCCATTCTTTTCTTCAGACACTTTTTACCTCCCACTTAACAACTGTTAAGTAATATTATACTTAACAATCGTTAAGTAGTCAATACCGATAGTATCAAATACTTACTACAATAAAATCAGAGCTTACAACATAGAATCAGATGCTTACTATAATAAAATCAGATGTTTACTACGATAGAGCAGATGCTTACTATAATAAAATCAAGCGCTTACTACGATAGAGCAGATGCTTAATTCGATAAAATCAGGTAACTTTCTCTATAAAAAAGCGCATTCATGATAAATTGTATCAATATTCTATATACATTTGTTGTTTTTACAACAAACATAACAATAAAATTATGTTATAATGTACTTATTACTTGAACAAGACTTTTCACAACTTATGAGTTAAGAAAGGAAACTAGATATGTCACGCTACTTTAACATTACCGATACCATTTATGATATAACAGAAAAATATCCCGATACCATTAGTATATTTGTTGCCAGCGGTTTTGAGCATCTGAACAATCCTGTTATGCGAAGCACTATGGGTAAAACTGTTACACTGGAGATGGCACTGTCATTGCGCAAAGTGAACCAGGAAGTATTTATACAGAAGCTTGAAGAAGCTATTGAAGGAAGCAATCCGGACCTTTCAACCGGTCTGTATGCTGCAAAAAAAGAAACTGGCGGTGATATCCGTATTGAAGGTGTACTCCCCTGCCCCATCCGCCTGCCGCTCTTAGAAAAATTCACCGGCTGGTTTGATTCAGTAAAGGATACACTGGATTATCAGGTGGATTATAATCTGAAGTCTGCCAATCTTGGACTGGACGACGTGAAAGAACGTATAGTTTCAGCTAATGGCGATTCAAACGGACTTTCCGACCTTTACCTGTCTGCCGGTTTTGATTTATTCTTTGATAAGAAGCTCATGGGTCAATACAGAGAAGCCAGTGTATTTGAAGACATTTCCGGTGTAAGCCAAATGAATCCTGATTTTGATAATGAAAATATTTCCTTAAGAGACCCGAAAGGTCAATACGCCATTATTGGTGTTGTATCTGCTATCTTTATGGTAAATACAAATGTATTGGGTGACCGCAAGATGCCTGAAAGCTGGGAGGACTTAATGAAGCCGGAATTTGAGAACAGCATCAGCTTACCCATGAGGGATCTGGATATGTTCAATGCCTTTCTGCTCCATATCTACCGTCATTACGGAGAAGATGGTGTTAAGAAGATGGGCAAGGCTCTCTTACAGAATATGCACCCGGCCCAGATGGTAAAGGCACATATACCAAAAGGCGGCAACCCTGTCCCTGCTGTCACAGTAACCCCCTATTTTTTCGCCAGCATGGTGGATAAGAAAGGCCCTCTTCGCCCCGTTTGGCCGAAGGACGGTGCAATCATAAGCCCTATCTTCCTGCTTTCCAAAGCAAAGAATAAAGATAAGCTGAAACCTTTTGTAGACTTTCTTTACTCAAAAGAAATCGGTGAAATATTATCTTCAAATGGTAAATTCCCTTCCACCAATCCTTTGGTAGACAATCATTTATCACCCGATCAGAAGTTTATGTGGGTTGGCTGGGACTTTATCCACAACAATGACATCGGAGAATTGATTACTCATACAGAAAAGCTGTTTTACGATGCCTCAGGAAAGGAGTCCTTATGAATCTGATTATATTTTCCGGGCCTCCCTCCTCCGGTAAAACCTCAGTTATCTTGAAAACCATAGCTTCTTTTCAGAATCGAAACATAAAGGTAGGAGTTATTAAATTTGACTGTTTATACACAGATGATGATATAGCATATGAAAAAGCAGGTATTCCTGTAAAAAAAGGCCTGTCCGGTGCTCTTTGCCCCGATCACTTCTTTGCCTCCAACATTGAAGAGGTGGTTAACTGGGGGAATAAAGAGGAGCTTGATCTGCTTATTACAGAATCCGCCGGCTTATGCAACCGATGCTCTCCTTACCTAAAGGAAATCAAAGGAGTCTGCGTTATTGATAACCTTTCCGGTATAAATACTCCTAAGAAAATCGGCCCTATGTTAAAAGCAGCCGATTATGTAGTTATCACTAAGGGAGATATTGTATCCCAGGCTGAAAGGGAGGTATTTGCTTCCTGTGTCAGCTCTGTAAATCCCCGAGCCGTAACCATGCATGTTAACGGGTTGACCGGACAGGGTGCCTATGAACTTGGAAGCCTCCTCTATGATGAAACCCAGAATATACAGACCGTACAGGGTATGCAGCTGCGTTTTCCCATGCCCGCTACGCTCTGCTCCTACTGCCTGGGAGAAACAAGAATCGGCGAAGCCTACCAGATGGGTAATATCAAGAAGATAGATCTTGAAAAATAACTGATTGTAAGGAATACGCTTTCAACCTTATAACTCTTACAGCTGCGTCATCCCGGTACGAAACAACGGATATGCAGAAAATATGCGCAGGAATGGAGAAGAAAATGTTAGAACTAAGTTTGAATAAACTGTTGTCGGAATATCCCTTTGCCCTATCTTATTTCGAGCAGAATAAACTGGATATTACGGATTATGGTGACAAAACCTTTAAAGAATATTTAGACCATTTTACTGATGAAGAGTTGGAGGATGGAGCAATTGATAAGCTTAAGCTTATAGAAGATCTTCCTGTCTTTATTGAACAAATGAGAGCCTTTTTAGGACTTTCAAAAGATAACCAGGTACATTCCCTGACTATTCTTCCTGGACATGATAAATCCGGCGTAACAGAAGGCTTTTCTGAGCTTACAGTAGAAACCTCACAGATTATCTCAATCGTTGGTCCTACGGGCTCCGGTAAGAGCCGCCTGCTGGCTGATATTGAATGGGCTGCACAGAATGATACTCCTACCGGACGCAGTATTCTTATCAACGGTAAAGTTCCGGATAATAAATGGCGTTTTTCCTCCAATAACAGACTGGTGGCACAGCTCTCCCAGAATATGAACTTTGTAATGGACCTTACGGTACAGGAATTTCTGAATATGCATGCCATAAGCCGAATGGTAGAAGAACCCCAGGAGGTTATAGAGCGTATTATTCAGGCTGCCAACAACCTGGCCGGTGAAAAGTTTGATTTAAATACTCCCGTAACCAGCTTAAGCGGCGGACAATCAAGAGCTTTGATGATTGCAGATACTGCAATTTTAAGTTCTTCTCCCATCGTTCTTATAGACGAAATTGAAAATGCGGGAATTGACAGGAAGAAGGCTCTGCAGTTACTGGTTTCCTCCGATAAGATTGTGTTAATGGCTACCCATGATCCCTTACTGGCACTTATGGCAGATAAAAGAATTATCATAAAAAACGGCGGTATCAGCAAAGTTATCTATACCAGCAAGGAAGAAAAATCCCTGTTAGGCGAGCTGGAGAAGCTGGATGTATTAATACAAACTGCACGTCAGGATCTTCGAAATGGACAGGTTTTGTCTATGGATTATCTATCATAAGCCATCAGAATATCTTATGGCGAGCCTGTCTTGATTGCGTAATATTATGTTACCTATGACATTTAATACATTCTAAGACAGGATGCAGAATATCTCGTATTTCCAGGATAGCTGCATCCTGTTTGTGTTAATGATTGTCATCTGTTTATAAGATTTGTCTATAATTACTCTATGAAATATACGACAAATGACATTATAGCAATAAGAATAAAAATTATTCCACCAAACCGTGTTGAATATATATAGTGTTTCGATGGTTCTGCATTTCTTATTGTTTTCCATCTTTCAGTTATATTATAAATGATTATTGGTTTTATAACCATTGTAGTACCAATTACTATGAAAATTATTGACATTAAGATTAACATAGGCATATTATCTTTCTACTCAAAATATTATTAAAAACTTTCATCTTAAATTACACTTAATATATCTCAGCGGGATAATCAAATCTTACGAGCGATTGAGTAATTGAGCGCGTTTTGTCTTCATTATAAAATACGTATTTACTAATAAAAGAAGAACCATGTAAGTTAACCTATAACAAGCTATTGCTTCATTAACATTATTATAGATTGTTGCATAATCAGTATATACATATTGTCCACTAGATTTTGAATATGGAACACCATTATTAACCCCTGCTAATGTATGACTTACAGCTACATCAATTTTATTAGAAGTATAGCTCAATTTTTGATAGGCATCGTTCTGTCCTTTCAAATTTATAAAAAGCAAAGCATACTGTTTGAACACTCCGGTAAGTAATAATATGACTATTATTTGTAACATTATTATTATTAGTAAAAAGTAATTCATATGGAGTCCAAGCAACATATGGTATAAGTCCAATTGCCTTCTGCACATACATTAATATTAGATTAACTACATTTGAAACCAAAACTTGTTTATTTGAATATAATACCGCTCCGTCTTGTCCATTTATTAATCCTGAAGGTGAGTTATATCCCTGTGCATATAAATTTTGTGCTACATATTCGGTTCCTTGATAAATAACTAGGTATGTTTCACTATACCATTTGACATTATTTGTTGATGGAGGAGTAACTACATTTGGTGTCGCATCTTTTTGTTGAAATATTTTATTTACTTCTTCTGCAGTTAAAGATTTAACACCTAAAGTTTTTAGGTTTGTTTCTAACTCTTCTTCCTTTGAATTAACATAAGTAGAATTTATGGAATTAGAGTATTGATCTAGCTGTTTTTTAGCCCTACATTGCCCTAATTTGTTTAATATTTCAATTATCTGCTGATGTCTTTCTGAGTCATAATATAATTTGTTATCGTTTGCAGAAACACTAATTGTAAAAATATTATAATTAAACCTGAATTATTCATGGTGATGTAGACAATACATTCTACTCACCGATTTACCTTTGCAGCCCACTTGCATTGATAATTACTGAATCCAATACCCAAAAAAGGGTAGAAAATCCCTGTGATATCCATAATTATCGTTTTTGAGCTGTCAATGTACACCTTTTTGCTATTCTAGCTTTGGTAGTAACCTTATGTTCGTAAGGGTTTCAATAAATGCTTCCTTGTAAGGGC
>Ga0208297_1000144_pt1 | contig 179960 bp, 141 predicted proteins | sample LMS_cellobiose_e_FD_187367 | JGI IMG/M metagenome (GOLD analysis project Ga0208297, IMG submission 187367) | Rumen-fistulated moose microbial communities from Alaska, USA - LMS_cellobiose_enrichment (SPAdes) (version 2) | ecosystem: Host-associated > Mammals > Digestive system > Stomach >... | reverse complement strand
CAACCGGCGTCTCCGGCTCGGTCGGCGTCTCCGGCTCGACCGGCGTCTCCGGCTCGACCGGCGTCTCCGGCTCGGTCGGCGTCTCCGGCTCGACCGGCGTCTCCGGCTCAACCGGCGTCTCCGGCTCGACCGGGACTTCCGGCTCCTCCGGTTCCTCCGGAACGTAGGCGACGTATTCCTCGCGCTCGCCGGTGTAAATCACGCGATTCACGCCGCCGGAGCGCACGCTGAGCGTCACCGTCGGAATCGTCCAGGCGCTGCCCGCGGGCTGCGCCTGGGCCGTTGGCTCGGCCTGCGGCTGCGCGATCACCGCCGCCGTTTCGGCGGGCTCCGCCGCCGGCGCGGCCTCATCCGCCGCCGCACCGATCTCCGCATCCTCCTCCGGCAGCGCGAGCGCCGCGTCGTCCGGCGTCTCCGGCGCCGCCGAGGCCGGAAGCGTCAGCCCGCGGCGCGCCGCCTCCGCGGCGTAATCCACCTCCGCGGCCATCGCGCGGTTGACGCCCGCGGTGACGGCCTTGGAAGTAATCGTCGCGCCGGAGAGCGCGTCAAAGTTGCGGCCGATCACGAACGTTTCGCTGCCGCGGTAGCGGGAGAGGAACGATTCGCTGTTCGCGCGGCTGCCGACGCCGGGCGTCTCCGACATGGAGAGGATCTTCACGCCGCGCACCGCGCCGAGCGGATCGAGCGCCACCATCAGATTGATCGTGCCGCCGAAGCCGTTCTCCTGCAGATTCACGCAGGCGCCGAGCAGCTCCCGGTCCGTCGCCGCCAGGTAGATTTCCTGCGACGCGTCCTTCGCGTACAGCTCCGTCACGCTTGCCTCCGGGAAGAGCGAGAGGATCGCCTCGCGCTTCTCCTGCGCCTCGTTCTCCGCGATCCGCTGCGCCGTCACGACGTCGATCACCGCCAGCATCAGGGAAACGACGATGCAGATCACCGTCAGCGGCACAAAAATCTTCACGATCGCCGCCGCCGCGGAATCGGGCTTCCGGGTTTTCTCTTTTTTCTGTTTCTTTTCCTTTTCCGGCGTCACCGCGTCCTCATCGGACGCCGGCTTTTCGGCCGGCGCCGCTTCAGATGCCGACGCGGGCTTCCCTTCCGATTCCGCTTTGTTCTGAGCGGACTTCTCCGGCTCTGCCGGCGCGGGCTTTTTGGCCAATGCCGCTTCAGCAATCGCTGCTTTGTTCTGAGCGGGCTTTCCCGGCTCTGCCGGCTTTTCGGCCGGCGCCGCTTCAGATGCCGACGCGGGCTTCCCTTCCGATTCCGCTTTGTTCTGAGCGGGCTTCTCCGGCTCTGCCGGCTTTTCGGCCGATGCCGCTTCAGCAATCGACGTGGGCGTCCCTTCCGATTCCGCTTTGTTCTGAGCGGGCTCTGTCCGTTCCGGTTCCGCTTCAGAAACCGACGTGGGCTTTTCTTCTATCTCCGCTGTGTTCTGAGCGGGCTTTCCCGGCTCTGCCGGGGCCGGTTTGTTTTCGACAAACAGGAATTCGTCCAGCGAGACCGGCGCTTCGGACGCCTTCTCCGCAGCGTTCAGCGTCGCGTCCAGCGCCTCAGACAACTTCTGCGCTTCGTCATTTTTTCGCTTCAACTTGCTTCCCTCCGAATCTGACCGGCATCGTGTAGCGGTCGATATACCAGACGAGCAGGTTCATAATCAGAATACCGAACGAGACGCCCTCCACGTAGCCGCCGAAATAGCGAATAAAAACCGTGATCAGGCCGCAGCCGACGCCGTAGATCAGGCGTCCGCGCGGCGTGACCGGCGCGGTCGCGTAGTCCGTAGCCATGAAGATGGCGCCAAGCATCAGACCGCCGGAGAAGATCTCGCTGAGCATGAAATTGAGATTGTTGCCGGACGTGCGCGGGAAGAGCAGCGTCACGAGCGCCACCGTGCCGATGAAGGCCACGGGGATCTGCCACGTGATCACGCGGCGGATCAGCAGATAGGCGCCGCCGGCGATGAGCAAAAGCGAAGCCACCTCGCCGATGCAGCCGCCGGTCTTGCCGAGGATCATGTCGGCCAGCGTCACGTCGGGGAACACGCCCGCCTTCAGCGAGACGAGCGGCGTCGCGCCGGCGGTGATGTCCTCCTGCCCGATGCCGGACAGGCGCAGACCGTACTCGGCGAACGTGCCCATCTCCTTCGGCCAGGAGAAGAGGAAAACGCGCGCGGCCATGGCGGGGTTGACGATATTTTTGCCGATGCCGCCGAAGAGCTGCTTGACGACGACGATGGCGAAGAACGCGCCGACGACCGGCAGCCAGATCGGCACCGAGGACGGCAGATTCATGGCCAGCAGCAGCCCCGTCACCACGGCGGAGCCGTCGCTGATCGTCACGCGGCGGCGCATCACCAGCTCGCTCAGCGCCTCAAAGAGGACGCAGGCGGCGATCGAGGCCGCGCCGAGCATCAGCGCGCGCAGACCGAATACGTACACGCCCCACAGGTAGGCTGGGAGCAGCGCGATGACGACGTCGAGCATGAGGGAGCGCGTCGTCTCGCCGGTGCGGATGTGCGGCGCGGGCGAGATGACCAGCCGCTCGGGAAAGCGCGGCGTCTTTTTTTCCTCCGCGGCAGGCGTCTCGGGCGCCGCGGCGGTTTTGGTTTCCGGATGGTTCTCCATGGTTTCTCCTCCCCTCCTCACTTTCTGGCCTTGGCCGCTTTTTTGATTTCGTTTTTGGCGATGCGGATGTCGTGGGCCGTCTCCATGTGCCCGGGACAGTTGTAGGAGCAGGTGCCGCACTCGACGCACGACATGGCGCCGAATTTCTCGGCGAGATCATACTCCTTCGCGCGCGAGAACTGCGCGATGTAGTTCGGCATCAGATGCATCGGACAATTCTGCACGCAGCGTCCGCAGCGGATGCAGGACGGCGGCAGGCCGGTATCGTTTTCGTAGGCGTCCGAGAGGACGAGGATCGCCGAGGTGCCCTTCATTACGGCCGTGTCGGGATCCCACACGGCGCGCCCCATCATCGGGCCGCCGGAGACGACGCGCTTCGGCGTCTTCTTCAGCCCGCCGCAGAATTCGATCAGATCCGCGTAGGAGGCGCCGAGCGGCGCGAGGATGTTCTTCGGATTGCGCACGCAGTCGCCGTCCACGGTGACGATGCGGCGCACGAGCGGCATCCCCTCCGAGAAGGCGTAAAAGATCGAGGCGCAGGTCTCGACGTTGAAGATCACGCAGCCGACGTCCGCCGGGAGCTTGCCGCTCGGCAGCTCGCGGCCCGTGAGCGAGTAGATCAGCTGCCGCTCGTCACCCTGCGGATATTTCGTTTTGAGGATGCGCACGAAGATCATCTTCGAGCCGGCTACAAGCTCCTCGAGCTTGTTGGCGGCGTCGAGCTTGTTGTCCTCGACGGCGAGGTACGCCTCGCGCACGCCGACCGCCTTGAGGAGCACCTTGACGCCGTTGACGACGGCGGCCGGATTTTCCAGCATCAGGCGGTGGTTGGCGCAGATGAACGGCTCGCACTCCGCGCAGTTGATGATGATGCGGTCCACCTTGCCGATCGCGGATTCGATCTTCGCGTAGGTGGGAAAGGTCGCGCCGCCCATACCGGAGATGCCCGCGCGGCGGATCACGGAGATGATCTCCTCGCTCGTCGCGTCGGCAAGCGGCTTCTCAAAGGGGACGACGGAGGGATCAAGCGTGTCCTGCATGTCGTTCTCGATGACAACGTTCGTCACGCGGTTGCCCATCGGCGCGAACTTGTCCTCGATGGCGATCACCTTGCCGGAGACGCTGGAGTGCACGGGACAGAAAAGGCCCGCGCCGACGTCGCCGATCAGCTGCCCGACGGCGACGGTGTCGCCCACGGCGACGACCGGCTTGCAGGGCGCGCCGATGTGCTGCTGCAGCGGGATGGATACCGTTTTCGGCGGCGGCAGCGTTTCGATGCGCTTGCCGCGCGTGTTCTTATGTTCCTCGAGGCGAAGCCCGCCCCGGAAGGTATATGCCAAACCAATCACCTCTTAAGACGGTGGCCGCAGGATGCGGCTATGATACTTAATTATACAGGATTTCCACAGGAATTACAAGGGCAAAATGCAGGAAAAGCCGGTGAAAATTCCAGATTGTACATTTTTCTTCACGGAGCGCCGCAATGTAAAAAACAGGACGGCGGGAGCGCCGCTCCCGCCGTCGTTTTCTTCAGTTTTCCTCCGTCTCCGCCGCGACGAACTCGTTCACCGTCTCCGTCAGGCGGCGCCGCACGCCGCCGAAAACGAAGTCCGCACCGATGCCCGGGGGCAGCGTGACCCTGAAGCGGACGCCCGTCTCCGTGCGTTCCCAGCGCACGCCGACGCGGCCGACCGGCAGCGTCGCGCCGCCCTCGGCGAAGCGCATGGCGCGCGGCACGTGCGGCGCAATGCGCAGCGCGCGCCAGCCCGCGCCGTCCTCCGCCTGCGTGATGCCGAGCAGGCCGGTGAGCAGATGCCGCGCGCAGGCGCCGAACATCGGATGATCCTGCGAGGCGCGGCCGTGCCAGTCCTCCCAGACCGTCGTCGCGCCGGCGTCCATCATCGCGCCGAAGGAGCCTGTCCCGTGCGCGGTGAGCAGCGTGTAGGCGAGCTCGGTCTCGTCGTGCGCAAACAGCAGCCCGACGAGCGCCTCCGTCGCCAGAAAGCCGGTGTCAAAGCGGCCGAGCGCACGGTATTTCTTCACCAGATTCGCCATCGTGCGCCCGTCGCCCAGCCCGGCCGTAAGGGCGAAGACGTCCGCGCCCTGCACGCCGTGCGCGAAGGAGCCCTCCGCCTCGTCCCACCAGGCGCGGCGCACGGCCGCCTCCGCCTCCGCCCGCCAGGCGGCGAGACGGGGCAGATCCGCCTCGTGCCCCGTCGCGCGCGCCAGCTCCGCAAGGCAGACGAGCGACCGGATCAGATAGCAGGTGTTGACAAAGGGCGCGGGGATCGCCGTCTTTTCCGGCGTCAGCCAGTCGCCGAGGCACCAGCCGCCCGGCTCCTCGTGTGTGACGAGACCGTCCTCCGTGTGCGCGCGCAGATAATCGATCCAGCGCAGCATCCGCCCGTAATACGGCGCGACCGCGTCCGTCTCGCCGTACTGTTTATAATACGCATACGGCACGAGCACGGCGGCGCAGCCCCAGCCGCCCGGTCCGCCGCCGCCGCCTGCGAAGGGTGCGGTATGGTTCACGTGGCCGCTTGCGGCGTCCTGCGAGTCGAAGATGTCGCGGATCCACTTGCGGTAGAAGGCGCGGCAGTCGAGAAGCAGCATCGCCGCCGGCGCGGCGACCTGCCCGTCGCCGGTGTAGCCGAGGCGCTCGCGGTGCGGGCAGTCGGAGGGCACGCCGGCGTGCATGTTGTTCGTCTGCGTGCGCAGAAAGGCGTCAAAGAGCCAGTTCATCTCCGCGCAGTCGGAGGTGAAATCGGCGGTGCGCGGCGCGTCGGCGTGGACGACGGCCACCGATTCGGCCTCGCCGTCGCCGACGATCTCAAAATAGCGGAAGGCGTGCCAGACGAACGACGGCTCCCAGCGCAGCGTCGTGCCGTCGCCGATCACCGTGTCCTCCATGATCTGCGGCCGCCCGGCGGGGCTCCTGTGATGCGCGCCGGTCGAGGAAAAATCGAGCGCGCCGTCCCGCAGCGTCTCGGCGAAGCGTACCGTAACGCGCGCGCCCGGCGCCGCGCGGCAGACGAGCGTGACAAAGCCGCTGACATTCTCGCCCGCGTCGTAGATTCTGCGCGTCCCGTCGTCGGAGAGCAGCCGCGGCGCGAGGCGGCGCACGACGCGGTCCGGCTGGGAATCCTCCGGCGTCAGCGCCGTCTCCGGCAACTCGAGCACGGCGACGGGCGCCTCGGTCCAAGCGCCGCCGCGGGCGATGCGCGCGTCGAAGACCTCGCCGCAGAAGAGCTGGGAATACGTCGTGGCGCTCGTGCGGCAGCGCTCGCTGCCGTCGGAGAGGATCGTTCTCTCGCCGTCCGCGTCCCGGACGCGGAGCGCGAAGATCGCGCCCAGCGCGTCGCCGAAGGCCATCGTGCCCTCGGCGACCCGTTCGGTCTGCCGGTACCAGCCGTCCCCGAGCGCGATCTCGAGGAGATTTTCGCCCTCGCGCAGGTACGGCGTCAGATCGAAGGTGGAATAGTAGCAGCGGCAGGTGAAGCGATCGCTGAGCGGATAGAGCAGCCGCGCGAAGCGGCGCGGGCGGAAGAGGCTGTTCGAGGGGAGAAAATACTCGTCGCCCACGCGCTGTCCGTTGACGGAAAGTCGGAAGAAGCCGAGCGCGCTGAGGGCGATCTGCGCCTCTGCCGGGCCGCGCAGCGTGACGGTTTGGAAAATGACCGGCGCGGCAAAATCGGCGGGCGCGGTGATCCAGCGGGCTTGGAAGAGAAGCGAGGCGGGATTCTGCATCATGGAGGAATCCTTTCGTTAAAAGATCAGTATTATTGATATAGTATATCGGAGGAAGAAGCCGGTGTCAAGAGAGTGGGAGAAAGAAATGAGCTCCGGAGGCCGCCGGGTGCGGAAACGGGCGCGGGCGGCCGGCGGCGTACTGCCGCCCCGCGCCCTCGCACAAAGCAATTGACGTGGACTGTCCTGCGCCCCCGCCGAAGCGCTGCGCAGGTCCGGCCGGCGGCACTGCCGCCCCGCGCCAACCATCCCATTGCGCCAAGGCGCAATGGGATGGGGTGCGATTCATGCCGAGGGGCGGCAAAACGAAAACCGGATGCAAAGCATCCGGTTTTCATGTTTTCACAGCGCATCACATGGAAAGGCATAGCGGAAGCGCTCGCTTCTGCGCTGCCGTCCGGGGGAATCGGAACCCCGGCGCGGCCGGACGAGATTCAGCCCGCTTCTTTTGTTCTGCCGCGCCTTACATTCCGCGCTTCGCGCGGATGGGGTTCGATTCATGCCGAGGGGCGGCAAAATGAAAACCGGATGCAAAGCATCCGGTTTTCATTTTGGTGACCCGAGGGGGAAATCAGAACCCTGCGCCGCGCTGACTGCTGCGACGTTCCGGCATACCCCACCGCGGCGCTTGATCATTTTTGCGCCGCAGGCGCAAAAATGAAGGCTTTGATTCCATTTGGATTACGAAACAAAAGCAGTCGGTGCAAGCACCGACTGCTTTTGTTTGGTGACCCGAGGGGGAATCGAACCCCCGTTACTGCCGTGAAAGGGCGGTGTCTTGACCTCTTGACCATCGGGCCAAAAGCGATCCCCTCATCGGGGATCGCCGCTGGTAGCGGAGATTGGACTTGAACCCATGACCTACCGGGTATGAACCGGTTGCTCTAGCCAGCTGAGCTACTCCGCCATATTCATTTGCCTTCGCAAATGCCTAAGTATTATATCATGGACGCCCTCTCTTGTCAAGTCGTTTCCCGAAAGTTTCGAAAGATTTTTTCTTCCCTCCCGGCTCTTTCCCCTCTTGACAAATCGCCTCCGGCCATGTATACTGATGGTACAATTCTAAAATAAGGAGAACGCACATGGAACTCAAGGGAAGCAAAACCGAGAAGAATCTGCTCACCGCCTTTGCCGGAGAGTCGCAGGCACGCAACAAGTACACCTATTTCGCATCCGCCGCCAAAAAGGAGGGCTTCGAGCAGATCGCCGCCATCTTTGAGGCGACCGCCAACAACGAGAAGGAGCACGCCAAGATGTGGTTCAAGGCGCTCGGCGGCATCGGCAAGACCGCAGAAAACCTCGCCGCCGCGGCCGAAGGCGAGAACTATGAGTGGACGGATATGTACGACACCTTCGCCCGCGAAGCGGAGGAGGAGGGCTTCGTCGAGCTGGCCGCCAAATTCCGCGCCGTCGGCGCGATCGAGCGCGCGCATGAGGAGCGCTACCGCCGTCTGCTCTCCAACATCGAGATGCAGAAGGTCTTCGAGAAGACCGGCGAGACGATGTGGGAATGCCGCAACTGCGGTCACCTCGTGATCGGCAAAAAGGCGCCCGAGGTATGTCCGGTCTGCAATCACCCGCAGAGCTATTTCGAGGTCAGAAGCGAGAATTACTGAGGATTCGGCAAGCAGCCGGGGCGCGCATCGTCTGATGTGCGCCCCGGTTTTGTTTTGTCGGGCGATCATTTCATTTTCTCTTCTGCTCCGTCCCTCACCTCTCCGGTCTCTTCGCGCCGCAGTCCGGGCAGAACTTCGATCGGTTGCCGCTCCGGCCGCATCCCGGGCAGGTCCACAGCGGGCTTCCCGTGCCGCAGTCCGGGCAGAACCTCGAGCGGTTGTCCGCGCGGCCGCACAACGGGCACGTCCACGCGTCCTCTGCCGCCTTTCCTTCGCCCTGCGCCGTATTCGAAAGCGGATTGACGCCGGGATTCGCCGCCCAAAAGGCGCCCATCATCCCACCCGACGGCACCGGCGACGTTTGCGGCCGATGCTGCTCATAATACCACGCCGGCCCGTCTGTCTGCAAGACGCTTGAACGGATGCGTCCCCAAAAATTGTCGTGGACCGCGCGGCAGAGCGCGGCGTCCCGCACCCGGACGCAGACGTCCTCGCTTTCCGGATGCGAATAGACGAGCATACGCTTCTCCTCCGCGTATCCGTCGGGAAAGATGAGCGTATACGCCGCGTTCTCATACCGACTGGAGTACGTCGTCAGATCGAGCCGATTGCCGTCGGCGTCCGCGAAGAGAAGCTCCCCGTCCCGCTCCGCGTCCCGATCCCGATAAAAAATCTCCGGAAAATCCATATGGCTGCCCCTTTCTCTGAAAAACGGAAATCCGTCACAGTTCCCGGCTCTCGCGCCGCACCGCCGCGCACTCCGCCTCAAGGATCGCGCGCTCGCAGAACGGCACCTTCTCGCCGCGGATCAGCTGATAGTCCTCGTGTCCCTTCCCTGCCAGCAGCACGATGTCGCCGGGACGGGAGAGACGCACGGCGAGGCGCACCGCCTCGGCGCGGTCGCCGATGAGAAGGCGCGGGCAGTCCGGCTGCATCGACGCCTCGATCTCCGCGAGGATGGCGGCGGGCGGCTCGTCGTCCGGGTTGTCGGAGGTCACGATGCACAGATCGGCCAGCGTGGATGCCGCACGTCCCAGCTCCGCCCGCCGGCCCTTCGTGCGTCCGCCGACCGAGCCGAAGAGGCAGATCAGGTGCGCGGGACGGTATTCCCGCAAAACGGACAGGGCGCTGGTCAGGCTGAGGCCGTTGTGCGCGTAGTCGATGACGAAGGTGCGGCCCGGCAGGCCGGGGACGATCTCAAACCGCCCCTCGACCGTGGCCTCGGCCAGCGTCGCGGCGGCGGCCGGCAGGCCGACGCCGCACGTCTGCGCCAGCGCGAGCACACTCAGCGCGTTGCGCACGGAAAAATCGCCCGGCGCGCGCAGCCGCACGGGGACGCGCTCCCCGCCGTGCACGCACGTGAAAGCGACGCCGAGGGCGTCCGACGTCCGGTAGGGGCGGATCTCCTCGGCGCGATAGTCCGCCTCCGCATCGATCGCGCAGGAGATCTTCCGCGCGCTCGTCGGGCCGACGATTGTTTCCCACATGGGATCGTCCGCGTTGTAAACGGCGGACGCGGCGCCGAAATCGGTGAACAGGCGGGCCTTGGAGGCGATATAATCCGCCAGATCGGGGTGCTCGGCGCCGCCGATATGATCGGGGGAGAAATTCGTAAAGAGCACGCTCTCAAAGTGAAGCCCGGCGCAGCGGCGCATTTTCAGCGCCTGGGAGGAGACCTCCATCACGCAGAATTCGCAGCCGGCGCGCACCATGGCGTCAAAGCAGATCGCCAGCTCGCGGCTCTCGGGCGTGGTCGGCGTCGTCGTGGCGAGCGAGAACGGCTCGCCCGCGATGCGGATGCCGTTCGAGCCGATATAGCCGGCGCGGCGTCCGGCGGCGTTCAGCACGGCGGCGAGCAGCAGCGCCGTCGTCGTCTTGCCCTTGGTGCCGGTGATGCCGATGAGGCGCAGACGCGCGGCGGGATGCCCCCAGAGCGCCTCTGCGGCCGACGCCATCGCCGTGCGCGGATCGTCGCAGAGGGCGACGGCCGCGTCCGGCGGCAGCTCGAGCGGGCGGGCGGCGAGAAAAGCGCGGCAGCCGCGCTCGTAGGCGGCACCGGCGTAGGCGTGGCCGTCCGTGCGCGCGCCGACGAGGCAGACAAAGAGCGCGCCCGGCGAGGCCATGCGCGAGTCGTACACCACGTCGGTGATCTCCCGCGGCGGCAGCGCGCCGCCGCGCAGCGGCACGCCGGCGAGCAGTTCGGAGAGAAGCATGCGTTTCTCCTTTCGTTACATCTGCATCTGCGGATCCATCCGGTCGAATTCCGGCCGCAGGCCCTGCGTCTCGCGCCCGCACAGGCGGATCGCGCGGCAGGCGAGCACCTCGAGCGAATCGAGGAAGAGCGGGTCGTAGCGCACTTCGCGCGCGGCGACGGAAAGCTCCGTGCAGCCGAGGATCATGCCGTCGCAGCCCGCCTCGCGCAATGGCCGCACCGCCTCGTAAAGCATCGCGGGCGCGACGGGCAGGCCGCGCTTGACGTATCCGTAGATGATCTCGGTCAGGCGGGACTGTGCGTCCGCGTCGGGCAGCATCCACGCGACGCCCTCGGCGTCGAGCGCCGTCTGGTAGGCGCCGGCATGCACCGTGCCCTCCGTGGCCAGGATGCCGACGCGGCGGTGCCCGCAGAGGCGCGCAAAGTGCGCCGTCTCATGGATGATGCTCGGCACCGGCACGGACACCGAGGCGCGCACCTGATCGATGAAATAGTGCGCCGTGTTGCAGGGGATCACGATGGCGCGCGCGCCGAAGGCCTCCAGCGCCCGCGCGTCCTCGATCATGGCGGGCAGGGGGCTCGCCGCCGAGCGCCCGAGGATGAAATCGGTGCGATCGGGGGTCGAGGCGCGGCTGGAGAGGATGAGATCGATGTGTTCCTGATCGCTTTGCGCCCTCGTGTGCGCCGTGATCATTTCATAAAAGTATGCGCTGGCCATCGGTCCGAGACCGCCGAGGATGCCGAGCAGATGCGGCGAGTGCATGGCGCCTCCTTATTTCGGTTGAACCGGATAGTAGATCCTGAATTTCTTCTTCTGGCGGCGGAGCATCTCGCAGACGCAGATCCACCGCAGGGGATTGAAGCGCAGATCCGGCCCGTACCAGAGCGGCGAGCTCTCCGCGCCCTCTCCGGCCAGCGTCTTCGCCGCCGCGATGAGCGCGGGATCCTCCGTGTAGGTATAGGCGACGGACTTCGGGACATAATGCCAGAAGACGCGGCGTTCGTTCAGCACGCAGTCCTCCCCGCCGTCCTCGTAGACCTCGGCGGCGAGGCGGGCGATATTCAGCCCGGCGGCGGTGACGTAGTAGTTGCTGCGCCCCTGCCGCAGATTGATCTCGAACACGCGGTAATCATCGCCGTGTCCGGTGTATTTGATGTCAAAGTTGGAAAAGCCGGTATAGCCCAGATCCTCGAGCATGGCGCGGAGCCGGTCGTAAAACGGCAGCGACGTCACCGGCTCGGTGACGATGGCGGCGTGATTGCCCAGCCCCTTCGGCGTGTGCTCCTCGAGCATCGTGTGCCCGAGGCACATGGCGCGCACGCGGCCGCGGCGATCGGAAAACGCCGTCAGGACGCGCATGTGCTCGTCGCCGCCGGGGATGAACTCCTGCAAAATCATGCGCTCGTCGTAGCCCGCGCCGTAGATCTCGGAGAGGACCTTCTCCGCCTCCTGGGCCGTGCGGGCGACGTAGACCTTCTTCATCCCGTCAAAGGGATGCTTCCAGTAGACGACGCTGGAGGACGGCTTGACGATGATCGGATACGGAAAGCCCAGCCGCTCCGGCGAGAGCGCGTCCGCGGGCTCGGCGCCCGTCAGCACGACGGTCTTCGGATAGGGGATGCCGTAGCGGTCGCACATCTCGTAAAACTCCGCCTTGCGGGAGACGGAATCGAGAAAGCGCGGCGCCGGGCACGGGCAGAGGTACGCCGGCAGCTTCTCCTGATTGCGGATGATCATCGCCGCGTAATCGTCCGTGCAGCCGAAGAGGATCCGCTTCCCCTCCGGATGGGCGGCGGCGAACTCGCCGAGCACGCGCAGCATCGTCGCCTCGTCGTCCATATCGGGCACGGCCGTGAAGCGCACGATGCGCGAATATTTGGTCGCGGAGACCGCGTAGCGGCCGAACGCGTAGGAGACGACGCCGTACTGCTCGTGAAACGCGCGCGCGACGTTGTAACAGTTCAGATCGGCGCCGAGCAGCACCGGGATGATCTTCTGCATGGAAAAAGCCTGCCTTTCCTTATCCGTTCTCCTGCTTCCTCACGCGCCGAAGAAGACGCGGTGCCAGGTGAGGAAGGTGTATACCGTCCAGATCTGCCGCGCGTGGTTGGCGCGCCCCTCGTAGTGCGCGTCCGCCATCGCGGCCAGACGGTCCGTGTCGAAATATTCCGCGGCGGCGTCGGTGGTCATCGCCTCGCGCACCATGCGGTACCAGCGCTCCTCCCGGAGCCAGGCCCGGATCGGCACCGGGAAGCCCTTCTTTTCGCGGTTCGCCCACTCGTCGGGCAGCGTGCGGTTGGCAGCGGCGCGCAGTACGTGCTTGGTGTTCACGCCGTCGATCTTGTAATTCGCCGGCAGCCGCTGCGCCCCGGCCATGATCTCGCGGTCGAGATACGGCACGCGCAGCTCCAGCGAGTGCGCCATGCTCATCTTGTCCGCCTTGAGCAGGATGTCGCCCGGCAGCCACAGGTGCAGATCGAGATACTGCTTCTTCTCCACCTCGCCGAGGCCCTTCGCGCGCTCATAGATCGGCGCGGTCAGCTCGCGCGGCGCGGGGCCGACGCGGTATTTCGGCCGCAGGACCGCCAGGGCCTCTTTCTCCGGCCAGACGTACGCCTGCCCGATGAAGTAATTCTCCGGCACGCCGCTGCCCTTGATGAGGAAGTCGTGCCCCTTGAAATACGGCAGCGCGGCGGCCGCGGCGGCCGCGCCGCGGCGCAGAAAGCCGGGCAGCCGCTTGTAGCGGCGCATCAGCGGCACCTCGTCGTACCATTCGTAGCCGGCGTAGATCTCGTCCGCGCCCTCGCCGGAGAGGACGACCGTCACCTGCTCCCGCGCCAGCCTGGCCAGAAACCACAGCGGCACCGAGGAGGGATTGGACTGCGGCTCGTCCATGTGGTACTGGATGTCCGCAAAGGCGTCAAAGCATTCCTCCGCCGTCAGCGCGCGGCGGAAATTGCGCACGCCGAGCCGGCGGGACAGCTCCGCCGCCTCGTCCGTCTCGTCGAATTTTTTCTCGCCGAAGCCGACGGAGAAGGTGTTCTCCGGCATCAGCGCGGCGGTGATGTAGCTGGAATCGACGCCGCCGGAGAGAAAGGCGCCGACGGGCACGTCGCTGATGCGGTGCGCCGCGACGGATTCACGCACGGCCGCGTCGATCTCCTCGGCGCACGCCTCAAAGGAAGCGTCCGTCTTCCCGGTGAAATCGACGTCCCAGTAGCGCGTCATCGTCATCCGTCCATCGCGGAAGGTGAAGGTGTGCGCCGGGGGCAGCTTGAAGGTGCCGCGGAAGAAGGTCTCCTCCGTCGCCGAATACTGGAAGGTCAGATACGGCCGCAGCGTCTCGGGATTCACCTCGCGGCGGAAGTGCGGGTGCTCGAGAAAGCTCTTGATCTCCGAGCCGAAGAGCAGGCTGCCGTCCGGGAGGACGGAATAATAGAGCGGCTTGATGCCGAAATAATCCCGCGCGCCGTAGAGCACGCGCTGCTTTTCATCCCATATGACGAAGGCGAACATGCCGCGCAGCATCGGCGCCAGCGCCTCGCCGTACTCCTCCCAGCCGTGCACGAGCACCTCGGAGTCGCAGCGGGTGCGGAAAACGTGCCCGCGCGCGATCAGCCGCTCGCGCAGCTCCATGAAATTGTAGATCTCTCCGTTGAAGACGAGCACCACCGAGCGGTCTTCGTTGTACATCGGCTGCTCGCCGCCGGCGAGGTCGATGATGCTGAGGCGGCGGAAGCCGAGCGTCACGCCGTCCTCACCCAGATGATAGCCCTCCATATCCGGGCCGCGGTGCGCGATCCGATCCGCCATCCGCCGTATGATTTCCTCCCGGTCCGGCAGAGGACCGGTGAAGCCTGCAAATCCGCACATATCGTTTGTTGGTTCCTTTACATGATGGAAGCGCCGCCGGCGCGCGCCGGCGCAATAGAACGTATACATTATATCATAGACCGGCGGCGTTTGCAAGATTTCCCGCGCGGCGGGCGGCGGAATCCCCGGGAATTTTTCAAAAATTCTTCAGAAACCACTTGACAATCACGCGACCGCGTGCTACAATGTAGGTACAATCCACAAGAAAGAGAGGTGCGGTATGGATTTTGGCATCGAAATGAAGCAGATCCCCGGTACGATCCTGGATCGCGCCAAAATGGGCGGCGCCACCGGCGGCGAATTCCTTGACAAGATCTTCTACATCACCGACGGCGTCATGCTCGCCCAGATCCGCGAGATCGCCGGCATCGACGGCTCTACGCTGCAGAACTGGCTCAAACGCGGCTGGGTCGTCAATCCGAAGAACAAGATGTACACAAAGGATCAGCTGGCGCGCATTCTGATCATCGGCATGATGCGCGACACGATGCAGCTGTGCGACATCAGCTTCCTCCTGACCTACGTCAACGGAGATCCCGGGAATCTCGAGGACGACATCATCCCCGAATCCCAACTCTACGACTACCTCTGCCGGGTGCTCGACCGGCTGACCGGCGCGGGCGAGATCTCGCGCGATTCGCTTGTCGGGCTGATCGGGGAGGTCACCGCCGACTATGAGGAAAAGCTCGGCGGGGCGCGCCGCCGTCTGACGCGCGCCTTGGAGATCATCCTCATGTCGTACTACGCCAATCTCGTCAAGCGGCGGGCGGATGAGCTCGTCGCGGAGCTGCGCGGCAGCGGAAGGAGGAGCAAATGATCACCTGGTGGAACAATCTCGATCTTTTTGCGCGGGTCTACGCCCTGATCGCCATCCCGTCGACGCTGATCCTGCTCGTGCAGACCGTGCTGCTTCTCTTCGGACTCGGCGGCGGCGAGAGCGGCGTCGATCTCGACGGCGACGGCGTTCCGGATACGCCGGGCGCGGAGGGCAGCGACGGGCTGTCGCTGTTCACCGTCCGCGGCGTGATGGGCTTTCTGACCGTCGGCGGCTGGAGCGGCCTCGCGCTGTACGCCTCGGGCGTCTCCCGCCCGCTGACCGTCCTTCTCTCCTTTCTCTGCGGCACGGCGGCGCTCCTCGGCATCGGCTATATGATGCGCGCCGCGATGAAGCTGCAGTCGAGCGGAAACATCCAGCTGGGCACGGCCATCGGCAAGGTCGGCCGCGTCTATATCCCCATCCCGCCGAAGGCCGGCGGCAGCGGCAAGATCACCCTGACGCTGCAGGAGCGCTTTCTGGAGGCGGACGCGGTGACGACCGCCGAACGCCGTCTGGCGACGGGCGAGGCCGTGCGCATCGTCTCCACAAACGAAGCCGGCATGCTCGTCGTCGAGCCGCTCGCCCCCGGCGAGCGCGCCGAATGAAAGGAGACGCGCCGTGAATCCAGCAGTCTACGTAAGCATCATGCTGATGCTGTTGGTGATCGTCATGAGCCAGCGCCGTCAGATGCAGTACTCGGCAGCCCTTGCCGTACTGCGCCGCAAACAAAAGAAAAATTCATCGGATAAGGAGATCCCCGTCATGTTTGAACTCGCAAAGAAATTCATCGGCCGCGCCGTCACCGTCTACACCCTCAACGGCGAGGGCTTCACCGGCACCGTCGCCGAGGTGACCGAGGACGCCCTGCTCCTCGACAGCAAGCGCGACACCAACGTCATCAGCCTCAACTTCGTCACCCGCATCCGCGAGGTGAAGCCGAAGTAATCCGCACCCGTCCGAGCGATCCGCAATAAAAGCGATCCGTACGGATCCGTACCGAAAGGAGCACACCATGACCCGTCTTCTTCTCACCGCCGCCGGCGTCGGCGACGGAAGCGCCATGATCCTTATCCTGGTCTGTGTCATCGCGCTTCTCATCCTCACCACCGTCAGCCTGATCCTCTCCCGCTACAAGCGCTGCCCCTCCGACAAGATCCTCGTCATCTACGGCAAGGTCGGCACCGGCAGCGACGGCACCAGCCGCTCCGCCAAGTGCATCCACGGCGGCGCCGCATTCATCTGGCCGGTCGTGCAGGCGTATGAATTCCTCGATCTGACGCCCATGTCGATCCAGGTCGATCTGCGCAACGCCCTCTCCCGCCAGAACATCCGCGTGGACGTTCCCTCCCGCTTCACCGTCGGCATCTCCACCGAAACCGGCGTCATGCAGAACGCCGCCGAGCGCCTGCTCGGGCTGAAGCTGGACGAGATCAAGACGATCGCCGAGGACATCATCTTCGGCCAGATGCGTCTGATCATCGCCACGATGGATATCGAGGAAATCAACACCGACCGCGACAAATTCCTCGACGCCGTCTCCTGCAACGTGGAAACCGAACTGAAAAAGATCGGTCTGCGGCTGATCAACGTGAACGTCACCGATATCACCGACGAATCCGGCTATATCGTCGCCCTCGGCAAGGAGGCCGCGGCCAAGGCCATCAACGACGCGAAGATCTCCGTCGCCGAGGCCGACCGCAACGGCTCCATCGGCTCCGCCGAGGCAGAGCGCGACATGCGCGTCAGCGTCTCGAAGTCCAACTCCGAGGCCATCAAGGGCGAAAACGAGGCGAAGGTACAGGTCGCCGAATCCGACGCCACGCGCCGCGAGCGCGAGGCCGAGGCCCTCAAGCGCGCCACCGCCGCCGAGAACATCCAGTCCGCCCGCGCCATGGAGGAATCCTACGAGGCGCAGAAGGCCGCCGAGCAGGCGCGCGCCTCCTTCGAGCAGGCCAAGATGGAAGCCGACGTCATCGTCAAGACCGAGATCGAGAAGCGCAAGAGAGAGCTCGAGGCCGAGGCCGAGGCCGAGCAGATCCGCCGCCGCGCCAAGGGCGAAGCGGACGCGATCCTCATGAAGATGCAGGCCGAGGCGGACGGCGTCCGCCAGATGCTGACCAAGCAGGCCGAGGGCTTCGCAGAGATCGTGCAGTCCGCGGGCGGCCGCTCCGACGACGCGATCCGCCTGATGCTCGCCGACAAGATGGAGGAGCTGATGAAGGTCCAGGTCCAGGCGATCAAGGATCTGAAGATCGACAAGATCACCGTCTGGGACAACGGCGCGTCGCCCGACGGCAAAAGCTCCACCGCGAACTTCCTCTCCGGGCTGATGAAATCCATCCCGCCGATGAACGAGCTCTTCGATATGGCCGGCATGAAGCTGCCGACCTACCTCGGCGAGCCGAAGGACGCGCCAGCGAGCGCCGACACCCCCGCCGATCCATCCTGACAGCAAAAAAGCAGCGGATTCTCCTCCGCTGCTTTTTTTTTCGCTTCCCTCTTGACAGCACGGCGTGCGCGTGATAAAATATCACTTGTTATATAACAATCGCTATACAAGGAGGATCCCATGCCGCCGAAAAGCCGCGTATCCCGCGCGCAGATCCTGGCCGCCGCGGTGGAGCTCGTGCGCCGCGCCGGCGCCGATGCGCTGAACGCCCGCGATCTGGCCGAGGCTCTCGGCTGCTCCACGCAGCCGATCTTCTCCAACTTCGCCACGATGGACGCGCTGCGCGCCGCCGTGCTGGCCGAGGCGCAATCGCTCGCCAACCGCGCGGTCGACGAGGAGATCGCCCGCGGCGAGTTCCCGCCCTACAAGGCCGCCGGCATGGCGTACATCCGCTTCGCCGCCGAGGAGCGGCAGCTCTTTCTGCTGCTCTACATGCGCGACCGCAGCGGCGAGGTGATCCCGGAGAGCACGCCGGAGCTGGAGGCGATGACCGGCACGGTCGCGCGCGCACTCGGCCTTTCGCACGAGGCGGCGCGTCTCTTCCACCTGGAGATGTGGATCTTCGTGCACGGCGTGGCCGCGATGATCGCCTCGCGCTATCTGGCGTGGGACCGCGCGCTGGTCAGCCGCATGCTGACCGACGCCTACCAGGGCCTCGTCCGGCGATTTACAGAAAAGGAGCACAGCTGAATGGAAGCGATTCAGACGTTTTCTCTGACCAAGCGCTACCGGGACGTCACCGCCGTGGACGGTCTCGATCTGACGGTGCACGAGGGCGAGCTCTTCGCGCTGCTCGGCGTCAACGGCGCGGGCAAAACGACGACGGTGAAGATGCTCACCTGCCTCAGCCGGCCGAGCGGCGGCGACGCCCTGCTCGGCGGGGAGAGCATCGTGAAAAATCCCGCCGCCGTCAAGGCGAAGATCGGCGTCTCCCCGCAGGAGACGGCGGTCGCGCCGGCCCTGACGGTGCGGGAGAATCTCGAGCTGATGGCCGGCATGTACGGCCTCGGCCGCGCGTCCCGCCGCCGGCGGGCGGAGGCGATGCTGGAGCAGTTCAGTCTCGGGGAGGTCGCCGCGCGGCGCGCCGGCCGCCTCTCCGGCGGCTGGCAGCGGCGGCTGAGCATCGCCATGGCACTGATCGGCGCGCCGCAGATCCTCTTTCTCGACGAGCCGACCCTGGGTCTGGACGTGATCGCGCGCAGCGAGCTGTGGGAGACGATCCGCGCGCTGCGCACGCACGCGACGGTCGTGCTCACGACGCATTACATGGAGGAGGCGGAGGCCCTCGCCGACCGCGTGGGCATCCTGCGCGGCGGGCGTCTGCTCGTCTGCGCCACACCGCAGGAGATCATGGCGCAGACCGGCGCGGACCGCTTTGAGGAAGCGTTTCTGCGCGTCGTGCGCGGGGAGGGAGGCACGGAAGAATGAAAGCATGGATCTTTGCCCGCCGGAACGCAAAGGAGATCCTGCGCGATCCGCTCAACCTCGCCTTCGGCATCGGCTTCCCGGTGATCGTGCTCCTTCTGCTCAGCGCGATTCAGGCCAACATTCCCGTCAGCCTCTTCGAGATCGATCGTCTCGCGCCGGGCATCACGGTCTTCGGACTGTCGTTCATCACGCTTTTCTCGGCGACCGTCGTCGCCCGCGACCGCACCACCTCCCTGCTCTCCCGCCTCTACACGACGCCGATGACCGCCGGCGGCTTCATCGCCGGCTACACCGTGCCGATGCTGCCGATCTGCCTTTCGCAGTGTCTCCTCTGCTTTCTCGCCGCGCTGCCGCTCGGCCTGACGCCGACGCCGCGCATCCTTCTCGCCGCCGCGGCGAGCCTGGCGCCCGCGCTCTTCTACGTCGCGCTCGGCCTGCTCTGCGGCAGCGTCTTCAACGACCGCCAGGTCGGCGGCATCTGCGGCGCGCTCTTGACGAACCTCAGCGCGTGGCTGTCCGGGATCTGGTTTGATCTGGAGCTGGTCGGCGGCGCCTTCCGGCGGATCGCCTACGCGCTGCCGTTCGTGCACGCGGTGGAGCTGGAGCGCGCGGTCTTCTCCGGACAGACGGACGGGATCGGCACGCACCTTCTCTGGGTGCTCGGCTACGCGGCCGTCACGTCGGCGGCCGCCGTTCTCGCCTTCCTCCGACAGATGAAAAAGCAGTGACTCCCACGCAAAGGGAGCGCGCCGCACGGCGCGCTCCTGTTTTTTTGCCTGCGGCTCTTGATTCGGGCCCGCATCCATATTATAATATAGGCAGATTCCATTTTGAGGAAGCGGGAGGAAGCCGCATGCGCACGCGCCCACAAAACCGCCGCACGGCCGCCGCGCCGGTCGTGACGATTTTTCTCCTCGTGCTTCTTGCGCTTTCGCTCCTCGCCGTTCACTTCCGAGAGACGCATCCGTCTCTGCCGGACCGCGCGCTCACCGTCCAGTTTCTCGACGTCGGCGAGGGCGACGCGGCGCTGCTCCTCACGCCGGACGGCGCGGTGCTGATCGACACCGGCCCCGCCGAATCGCGCGCCGTTGTGCGGCGGGCGCTGCGCCCCTACCGGCAGCAGCTGCGCGCGCTGATCGTCACGCACGCGCACGCCGACCACGCCGGCGACGCGCTTTGGGTGCTGAAACACTGTACGCCGCCGCTTCTTCTCCTGCCCTTTCCCGCCGAGACGGAGGCGGAATACGAAGCACTGCTCGCCGCGGCGAAAGAGTGCGGCACCGAGGTCCTCTTCGCCGCGGCAGGACACGCCTTTTCGCTCGGCGGCGCCGATTTCACGGTGCTCGCGCCGCTCTATGACGCGGAGGCGATGAACGACGACAGCCTCGTCGTGCGCGTGGATTTCGGGGAGACCTCGTTCCTCTTCACCGGCGACGCGGAGGCGGAAAGCGAAGCGCGGCAGCTGGCCGCCTTCGGCGGCGAGCCCGGCGGGCGGCTGGACACGGACGTCGTGAAGCTCGGCCACCACGGCTCATCGACCTCCTCCGGCGACGGGTATCTCGCGGCCGTCACGCCCGGGATCGCCGTGATCTCCGTCGGCGAAAACCGCTACGGCCATCCGAGCGCGCCGCTGCTCGCGCGGCTCGAGGAGGACGGCGTGCGCGTCGCGCGCACGGACCGCCTCGGCACCGTCACCGTGACGAGCGACGGCGTCTCGCTCACGGTGACGCCGTGAGGGCGGCCGCCCTTCAGCGGATCTTGTACTTGAGGCGCAGATTGTCGGCGATCATGGCGATGAATTCCGAATTGGTCGGCTTGCCGCGGCTGTTCTGCACGGTGTAGCCGAAGTAGGCGTTGAGCGTATCGACGTCGCCGCGGTCCCACGCCACCTCGATGGCGTGGCGGATCGCGCGCTCGACGCGCGAGGTCGTCGTGGCGTACTTCTTTGCCACCGACGGATAAAGCACCTTCGTCACCGAATTGATGACGTCGCTGTCGCTGATCGTCATCAGGATCGCCGTGCGCAGATACTGGTAACCCTTGATGTGCGCCGGCACGCCGATCTGGTGGATGATCTTCGTCACCTGCGTCTCGATGTCCGGCGGCGTGTTGTCCGCGCTCCGCGGCGCGGCCGACGCCGCGCGGGTGTGGCTCAGCGTCTCGATGTACTCGGCCAGGCTGCCGTAATGGATCGGCTTCGGCAGGCAGAGCGCCGCCCCGGCGCGGCTCGCCTCCACGAAGATGTTCTGGTTGGACACCATCGACACGATGATGAATACGGGCGCCTTGTCCTCTCCGTACTGCAGCGCCGACGCCTGCCGGATCAGCCCGATCCCGTCCAGCTTCGACAGCCACACGTCGGCGATCACCACGTCCGGATGGATCCGGGCAATGGCGCGCAGGGCCTCCTCCCCGTTGGCCGCTTCTTCCGTGTGCGTATATCCCGCGCGTCCCAGCGCCTCCCGGCAGCTGCGCCTCGTATCCGTGTTTTCATCCGCGATGAGAATTTTGGTCGCGTATTCCATATTTGACTCTCTCCTTTTCGGCTTTCTGATCCCTGTTTGGTTTATCCCTATTTTACCATATAATGGAATAAATTACAAGAGTAACCTTGTGGAAAAAGTGCACGAAATTCTCTGTCCAAATCTGGATATATTTGCCATTCTCTCCCGTTTCTGTCGTGGGGAAGGAGGTTGTTATGGCATTTCCCTCTCTTTTGTACCTGCATTCGCCCGCCTCGCGCGTTCCCCTCGCCGCAAAGGAATCGCTGTGTGATCTCGGTCTCGGCGACGCGCCGGGCGAGCGCGTGCTCCCGGTCCTCGCCGTCGGCGCGGACGAGGCGGAGATCCCGGCGCGGCAGGCGATCTTCTCCCTGCTTGACGAGGATCCCGCCGCCGCCGACACGCTGCGCGCGGCGGCCGCCGACGCGGCCGCGCTCGCCCGGCTCCTGCGCGCACTCGCGCACACCGAATCCGCCGCCGGACAGGATCTGCTTTTCCTGCACGCCGCGCAGACGGCGGTCTCGCTGATCGGGCGGCTCGAAACGCTGCCGGTGCGCGGCGCGCTGCTCGGCGGGATGCGCGAGGCGCTCGCCGCGCTGACGGCAACGGGCTGGTATCAGAATTTCCGCCGCGCAGCCGCGCTCGCCCCGCCCTGGACGGGCGAGGCCGTGCGGCTGCGCCTGCCGCAGCGGCCAGTCGAGCTGCGCGCCTTCGGCGGCATGCCGACGGGCGAGATGTGGGACGCGCTCGCCGCGCAGATGGGCGGCGAGATCGTACCGGGCAGGCGAAGCGCCTCGCGGCGTCTGCCCGACGGCTTCTTTGAAGCGCTTTTCCGTCTCGACGAGGAGCGCGGCCGCGCCGCGCACGCGCTGCGCGAGCGGTACGCGCCCTTCCTTCTCGAAGCGGACTGGGATCTCTCGACCCTGACGCCGATCGCGGACGAGATCGATTTTCTGCTCGTGATGCGCCGCTTCTTCGACGAGCTGCGCGGCGCGGGCTTCCCCCTCACCTATCCGGCGCTCTCTCCGGCGCGCGAGCTGCGCCTCACGGACGTCTACGACGTTTCCCTTGTGCGGCGCGGCCTGACGGCGGCGCAGATCGTGCCGAACGACGCCGCCTTCTCCCTCGGGGGCGGCGCGCACGACAACTTCTTCTTCCTCACCGGCGCCAACGGCGGCGGCAAGACCAGCTATCTGCGCGCGCTCGGCGCGGCAGCCGTTCTCTTTCTGAACGGCTGCCCGGTGCCCTGCCGCGGCGGCGCGATGGGCTGTTTCTCGCGCCTTTTCACGCATTTTCCCAACACGGAGGACTACCATGACAGCGGCCGCTTCGCGGACGAGCTGCGCCGCGCGGAGGAGATCCGCGCCGCCGCCGGCCCCGAAACGCTCGCCTTTCTGAACGAAACCTTCTCCGGCGCGGACGAGGCGCGGAGCGCCGAGGCCGGCCGCGCGCTGGCCGAAACGCTCTGGCAGAGCGGCGCCTTCGGCGTCTACGTGACGCATATCCACACGCTGACCGGCGGCGACGTGCCGGCGCTGGCCGCCGTCGTCGACGAGGCGGACGGCAACCGCCGCACCTACCGCATCACGCGCGTGCGCCGCACCGATTCCTCCCACGCCGCCGACATTCTCTACCGCTACGGACTGACGCGGGAGCAGCTTGCCGAAAGGAGGAGGACGCATGCCGGAGATTAAATTCCCCAAATGCACGCTGCTCGGCGGCGGCGAGCGCGGCCGCATCGGCAAAACGGCGGCGGACGATCTGCTCATTCTGCGGCTGATCCGCCATCTGCCCGCCGAGACGCCGGCCCTGCGCGTCTTTCTCGATACCGTCTCCGCCCCGCCGCTCTCGCCGGAGGCGGTCGTCGCCCGGCAGGAGACGCTCCGGGTCTTTCTGACGCATCCTTCGCTGCTCGACGGGCTGGAGGAGGTGTCAGCGCGCCTTGCGCAGATCCGCCAGAACTGGGACAGCGAGCGCGCCAAATTCTTCACCGTGCGCCGTCTGAGCTCCGGCGACAAAACGACGGAGTTCTACAACGCGCGCCTCTCGCTGCAGCTGACGGCGCGCTATCTGAAGCTGACGCTGATGACGCTCGACGCCGTGCGGCAGCTGATCGACCGCTATCATTTCGAGGCGCCGGCTCTGTCGGCGCTGCGCGACGCCTGCGCGCGCGCGACGACGGGCGCGGCCTACCGCCGCGTCTGGGAGACGGCCGACCGCGTGGAGCTCGGGATCCTGGAGGCCACCTCCTACGAGGTGGAGGGAACGCTCGACGACGAGGGACGCCTGACGGCGCCGATCCTTGCCGATTTCCGCTTCGTGCCCGCCTCGCCGCCCCGGCGCGGCGGCGAGGGCGGCCTCTTCTCCGCCCTCTTCCGCACAAGGAGCGAGGCGCGCGCGGACGCGCCGCCGCCCGCGACGGAGGCGGCGTATCTGAACGAATTCCCCTCCGAGGCCTCCTACGATCTGCTGCTCGACGCGGCGGGCGAGACGGAGCGGCGCATGCTGTCGCTCGCCCGCGCGCTGCTCGCCTCGATGGAATCGATCCCGCGGGAGCTGTCGTTCTACCGCGTAGCCTTCCTCTACTGCCGCCGCATGGCCGACCGCGGCGTGGCGATGGTCTTCCCGGAAATCCTGCCGGAGGCGGCGCACGTCGCCGAGGCGCGCGCGCTGCGCGATCCGATCCTCCTCAGCGAGGCGGCGCGGCCCGAATCGGTCGTGGCGAGCGATCTCGATCTCTCCGGCGGCGGCATGCTGATCCGCGGGCCGAACGGCTCCGGCAAGACGGTCTTCCTGCGCGCGGCCTCGCTCGGCGTCCTCTTCGGCCTCTCCGGGCTGCCGGTCCCGGCCGCCTCGGCGCGCTTCAGCATCCGGCGCGGCATCTTCACGCACTTCGCCGCCGCGGAGGCCGCGCTCTCCGAGGCCAGCGCCGCCGGACGCTTTGAGGAGGAGGTCGCGGCGCTCGCCGCCGTGCTCGACGAGCTGACGCCGTCCTCCCTCCTGCTGCTGAACGAGACCTTCCAGTCCACCTCCTATCCGGAGGGCGCCGCCGGCATCGCGCCGGTGCTCGAGCACATTCTGGCGCTGGGCGGCAATTTCCTCTTCGTCACCCATCTGACCGAGCTCTTTACCCTCTACCGGGACACGCCCGGCATCATCCTCTGTTCCTCCAGCGGCGAGGCTGCCGACCGCTACCGCATCCGGCCGCTCGGCGGCGCCGCGAAGAATATCTGAAAATTCATTTTGAAGGAGATCTCATTATGGAACCCTACGTCGTCACCCCCTACGGCTTCACCACCGCGCTCGATCTGCCCGCGCTCGCCTTCCGCGAGGCGCGCGAGAAGCCCTTTGATCTCTATGGCCTCTACGCGCCGCACGAGGGCGGCGTCTACCGCCGCCTGCCGCAGGACGTAGCCGACGCCACCAGCCCCGGCGTCGCAGGTCTGGCCCGCAACACCGCCGGCGGCCGCGTCCGCTTCGCCACCGATTCGGACTACGTCGCCATCCATGCCGTCCTCGCCGGCGTCGGCCGCATGGATCACTTCCCGCTGACCGGCAGCGCCGGCTTTGACCTCTACGTCAAGCTCGGCGCGCGCTACCGCTACTACGGCACCTTCCGCCCCGGCTTCAACGTAAAGGATTCCTTTGAGGGCGTCCTCCGCTTCGCCACGCGCGAGATGCGCGAGATCATGATCCACTTCCCGCTCTACAGCGGCGTCGAATCGCTCTACATCGGCCTGCGCGCGGACGCCGCCGTCGATCACGGCGCGCGCTACCGCTACGACCGGCCGGTCGTCTACTACGGCTCCTCGATCACCCAGGGCGGGTGCGCCTCGCATCCAGGCAACGCCTACCAGGCGCTGATCTCCATCGACACGGACAGCGATTTCCTTAACCTCGGCTTCTCCGGCAACGCGCGCGGCGAGGCCTCGATCCGCGACTACATGGCCTCGCTCGACATGTCCGTCTTCGTGCTCGACTACGACCACAACGCGCCGAACGCAGAGCATCTGAAGAACACGCACGCGCCGCTCTTCGCCGCGATCCGGGCGGCGCATCCGACGCTGCCGGTCATCTTCGTGACCAAGCCGGACACGAACCTCTACGCCTTCGGCGCCTCCCACGGCCGCGCCTTCGACGACCGCCGCTCGATCATCCACGAGACCTACCGCCAGGCGCTTCTCGCCGGCGATAAAAACGTCTATTTCATCGACGGCGATTCCCTCTTCGCCGGTCCGCACCGCGACGCATGCACCGTGGACGGCTGCCATCCGAACGACGTCGGCTTCTTCCGCATGGCCGAGGTGATCGGCGCCTACGTCGCACCGGTGCTTCGCTGACCGCATTGCATCCGAAAGGAGATTCTCCATGAGCCGAATCGTTGTCGCGTATTTCTCCGCCGAGGGCACGACCGCCCGCATCGCCCGCCTGCTGGCCGACGAGGCGCACGCCGAGCTGTTTGAGATCCGCCCGGCGACGCCCTACACCGCCGCCGACATCAACTGGAAAAATCCGCTCTCCCGCTGCAACCGGGAAAAGCTCGGCAAAAAGGACGTGCCGCTGGCCGCGCATCTGACGCTGCCCGCCGACTGCACGACGCTGCTGCTCGGCTTCCCGATCTGGTACTACGGCGCGCCGAACGTCATCGAGACGTTTCTGCGCGAAACGAAGCTTGAAGGCGTAAAGCTGGCGCTGTTCGCCACCTCCGGCGGCAGCGACATGGGCAAAACCGCCGTGCGCCTGACGCCGCTTTTGCCCGCCGGAACAAAGATCGCCGCCCAGCGGCGCTTCCTCGCCGCCGACGGCGCCGGGGAGGCGCGCGCGTTTCTCGCCTCACTCTGAGGCGCAAAAAAACAAAAAGCCGGGGAGGCGCTTCCAAGGAAGCCGCCTCCTCCGTCTTTTCGGCTCCACCGCAGGGCGAGAGAACTCGAAAACTGCGTTATTGCAATCGGCGCGCCGATCCCGTATAATAGAGCTGCAAACAAAACGTGCGGGCACACCGCAGGAGGAAATACCATGGAACTGGGAAAGAAAATCAGACAATATCGCTTCAAGGCGGGACTGACGCAGGAGCAGCTGGCGGAGAAGCTGGGGATCGGCGCCCAGTCGGTCTCCAAATGGGAAAACGCGGTGGCGATGCCCGACATCACGACGCTTCCGCTTCTGGCGGAAATCTTCGGCATCAGCATCGACGAGCTGTTCGATCTCACAACGGAGCAGCGTCTCAACCGCATCGAGAACCGCATGGACGCGGAAGAGGAGCTCCCGCAGGACGTGTTCTGGGAGTATGAGGAATTTCTGAAGGGGCAGCTCGCCTCGGCGCAGTACCAGAAGCGCGCCGCCGAGCTGATCGCCTATCTCTACTGGCACCGCATGAATTCGTATGCGCAGAAGGCGTCACGCTATGCGAAGGAGGCGATCGCCCGCGCGCCGGGCGAAAAAGGCTGCCAGTGGATCCTGAGCAAAACGGACAGCCACGCCGTCTGGGACTGGAACCTGGCCAACCACGCAAAGGCGATCGATTTCTACCGGGGACTGGTCGAGGCCGAGCCCGATGTCGCGCTGCCGTACATGTACCTGATCGACAATCTGATCGCCGATCATCGGGCCGACGAGGCCGAGCGGTGGCTGGACCGCTACAGCGCGCTGAAGGACGCACACCCCGTCATGAAGCGGGTCTACCGCGCCTATATCGCGCTGGCGCGCTTCGACGAGCCCGCCGCCGACCGGATCATGGAGACGCTTCTGGCGGAGCAGCCGGAGAACGACGCCGTTCTCTTTGAGGCCGCGCAGTACTATGCCGCCAAGTGCAGCTACCAAAAGGCCATCGACTGCTACGAGCGCGCCTTTGCCGCGGACACGAGACGGCCGCGCTTTACGGACGCGCTGATGGGGATCGCGGAAATCTGCGAGATCATGGGCGACTGCGCCCGGGCGGCGCAGACCTGGGACCGGATCCTCGATCTGCTGGAGAACGAATGGGGTCTGACCGAAGAGACGGATTCCTCGGTGGCCGAGGCGAAAAGGGAAAAGGCCCGTCTGCTCGCCAAAGCGTGACGCGGCCCGCCGAGAGGTTTCCGGACGCACAAAAAGCGGGAGCGATTTTCATCGCTCCCGCTTTTTGCTTTGCCGCCGCGTCAGCTGACCTTCTGATACTCGATCAGCCCGATCTTGATCGCGTTTTCCGTCTGCGAGAAATCGTAGGTGCCGCCGTACTTCTCGACATCCTCCGCCTCGCCCTTCTCAAAGGTCAGCGTGATCTTGCCGTCCTTGATCTCGTAGGTACCCTCCAGCGTGCTCAGCACGCTGCCCAGCACCAGAATGTCCACCGTGACCTTCTTGCCGCTGAAAGTGTACGAGGCGCCCGTCCCGAAGGACTCCGCCTTGTAAGTACCCTTGAGGGCGCCGCCGCAGGCTGCCAGCGACATGCACAGAATGACCGCGGCCAGAAGCGCCGCCGAAATTCGAATGGTTTTCATCTTTCTCCTCCTGCTGTATCGCCCGCGCGGACGCGCGGGATCGGCTGTCATCCATATTATAGCACACGCGCGCGGCAGATGCAATCGTTTTTTGGAACGAATCGCGGCGCTGTACGGAAAAAGAGCGGCGCGCGCCGCTCTTTTTTCTCAAAAATCTCAATTCTCCGCTTCCTCGTCGTCAACCGACTTGTCAATGCGGAAACGCAGGATCTTGCGGGTCGTATTCTTCACAAATTCCTCCGAGCGGAGCTTGATATGGCCAACCGCCTTGTAAGGCGCCATGCGCGCGTTGATCTTGCGGATCTCCTCGCTGAAGTACGCCTTCAGATCGGTGACGCCGCGCTGCGCGAGCTCCTCGGCGTCCGGATAGATCTCCGCCACGATCAGCTCCCGCTTCTCGTTTTTGCTCTCGCCCGCATAAACGATGACCTCGTTCACGCCGGGGACGCGCTGGATCTCCGCCTCGATCTCCTCCGGATAGACGTTCTTGCCGTTCGAGAGGATGATGATGTTCTTGATGCGGCCGGTAATGTAGAGCCAGCCCTCGTCGTCGAGGCGCCCCCAGTCGCCGGTGCGGAAATAGCCCTCGTCGTCAAAGGCGGCCGCCGTCGCCTCCGGATCCTTGTAGTAGCCGAGCATGACGTTCTTGCCCTTGACGCAGATCTCGCCCTCGCCGTTCTCGTCGGGATCGAGGATCTTGATCTGCTCGCCGATGACCGGGCAGCCGACGGAGCCGGCCTTGCGGTACTCGTTGCGGTTGCAGGAAACGAGCGGCGCGCATTCCGTGATGCCGTAACCGTTGAGGATCACGATGCCGAAGGCTTCGAAGTTGTCGATGATGTCCTGGTTCAGCGCGGCGCCGCCGCAGATGATCATGCGCAGCTCGCCGCCGAAGGCGCTGAGCACGTCGCGGAACATTCTGCGCCGCACGTCGAGGCCGATCTTCGCGAGCGCGCCGGAGATCTTCATCGCGCGGCGCAGCATCTCCGCCTTGCCGCTCTTCTCGGCCATCTGCCAGATCTTCTTGTGCAGCGTCTCCACGAACAGCGGCACGAGCACAAGATAGGTTGGCTTCTGCTCCTTCAGCTCGTTGAGCAGGTAGCGGATGCCGCTCGAGATGTAGATTTCACTGCCCTGCGCAAAGATGCCGACCAGGTTGACGGTCGAGGCGTAGGTGTGATGCGGCGGGAGGACGAACAGCGTCTTCTCCAGCACCTGGAAGTTGTACATGGCGTCCGTCATGTTGGCGGCGATGTTGCGCTGCGAGAGCATGACGCCCTTGCCCTTGCCGGTCGTGCCGGAGGTAAAGACGATCGAGGCCATCCGGTCGGGATCGATCTCATAGTCGTAGTAGGAATTGTCGCCGCCGGCGACGAGCTCGCCGCCGCGCGCCACGAAGGCCTCGAGCGGCACGGCCCAGTCCGCCTTCGTCTCGCCGAGGCAGATATAGCGCCGGATAAAGGGCACCTCGGCGCGCAGCGCGCCGATCTTCTCTTCGATGGAGGGGGAATAAAAGAGGAACGAGCACTCCGCGCGCGTCAGGATGCCGACGAGATCCTCCGGGGGAAGATCGCGGTCGGCGGGCACCGTCACGGCGCCGAGCGCCATCAGGGAAAGATAGGTGTACATCCAGTCGTAGGACGCCTCGCCGAAGATCGCGCACTGCCGCTCGCGGCAGCCCGCCTCGACCAGCGCCGTGCCGAGGTCGCGGACGCGGTCGCGCACCTCCCGATAGGTGACGTGCACGGCCTCCTCGTCCCGCGGGGCGTGCCGGAAGGAAAACGCGGTCCGGTCCGGATAGCGCAGCGCGACGTTCTCCGTCATTGTGCGGATATCTTCAAAGGCGGTCGTCTCATAGAGCGGGTAATTCTTTTTCCGGTTGCGAAAGCTCATATTGCGTGCATATTCCATCTTGATTCCAGCTCCCATCCATCATTCGATCCGATTCGCACGGACGCCGGCGCGCCGTCGTCCGTCAAAAACCAATCTATAGTATAGCAGATCTTCATGAAATATTTATTAACAAATGGCGAATTCCGGGGAAAAAACGCGGGCAGACGGCCAAAAAACAAAAAGGAGATGTCAGACATCTCCTTTTTGTTTTGTATCTGGGTTCTTGTCAAAAGAGATTGCCCGGACGGCCGGGTGTTTTGGGCTGCTCGGCCGACTTGCGTCCCTTCTTGAGCATGTTCATGATCTCGTTAAAGTCGTCGTCCGAGATCGCGGAGAGTTCGCCGTTTTCGCTTCCGGGTTCCTCAGTTTTTTTTTCGTCCTCGCCGTCGTCGGAGGCCGGCGCCGCGGCGGGCGCGGCGGCCGTATCGCCGTCCTCGGCCTTGTTCTCAAAGCCGGTGGCGATGATCGTGATCTTCATCTTATCCTCCAGATCCGGATCGAAGGCGACGCCCCAGATAACGTTGGCATCCGGCGAGGCCTCGCTCGTGATCATGGCGGAGGCGATATCGATCTCCTCAAGGCCGATGTCCGGGGAGGCGGTGATGTTGACGAGAATGCCCTTCGCGCCGGAGATCGAGGTCTCGAGCAGCGGAGAGGAGATGGCGGCCTTGGCGGCCATCTCGGCCTTGTCCTTGCCGGTCGCCTCGCCGAGGCCCATGTGAGCGTAGCCCGCGTTGGCCATGACGGACGTCACGTCGGCAAAGTCGAGATTGATATAAGCGGGGATACTGATGAGCTCGGAAATGCTCTGCACACCGTGGCTGAGCACGCCGTCGGCGATCTCAAAGGCGTTGAGCAGCGTGATGCGGGTCTCGGAGACCTGCTTCAGACGCTCGTTCGGGATGATGACCAGCGAATCGATGTACTGACGGAAGTTCCGGATGCCGGCCTCCGCCTGCTCCATGCGCTTCTTGCCCTCGAAGGCGAAGGGCTTGGTCACGATGCCGACGGTGAGGATGCCCATCTCCTGGGCGATCTTCGCCACGACCGGGGCCGCGCCGGTGCCGGTGCCGCCGCCCATACCAGCGGTGATGAAGACCATATCCGCGCCGGAGATGGCGTTCTTGATCTCCTCGATCGATTCCTCCGCGGCGCGCGCGCCGATTTCCGGATTGGCTCCGGCGCCGTGTCCCTTCGTGATCTTCTCGCCGATCGGGATCTTGTGGGCTGCGTTCGATTTGGACAGCGCCTGCTTGTCCGTATTGATAGAGATGAAATCCACGCCGTGGATGTTGGAGGAAATCATGCGGTTGACCGCGTTGTTTCCGCCGCCGCCGACGCCGATGACCTTAATCATCACGCCGCTTTCGTAGTTGTCATCAAGTTCGAATGGCATTTCCATGTCCTCCGTTATATCTGTTTGCCTCTGTTTTTCGCATCCGCGCGCCGCCCGGGCATACAGCGGCAATTGTCTTTTACTATATGATATACTTTCCCGCGGCATTTTGCAATATGTTTTCCCAATTTTCTTTGAGAAAATTTCGATTTTTCCGCCGGAAATTTGCTGATTTTGTAAACATTGGAAGTGATCTGGATATTTTGCAATCGTAAAATATTGATCTGCGATTTTATGCATCCGCCTAACTGTACCGGTCCAGATCAAGCTGGTTATCCAGCACCACGCTGGTCGAACGGATCTGCGTCAGGTCCACGGAGGCGCGGATTCCGGTGCGGAAGATCTCGTCCTCCAGCACCGCACAGGCCAGTTTCATCTTCAGCTCCATGTTGTCCGTGCCGCCGAAGGAAAGCAAAAAGCGTCCCTCGCTGACCATCTTCACCTCGTAGAGGTTCCGGCAGTCCACGGCGCTCAGCCGCTGACGCAGCGCCGAGGCGTTGAGCGTGCCGAGCACCTCGCGGATCGTGCGCGCGCTGCGCTCGTCGGCGAATACGATCGCCCGGCCGGCCACCGCCTCGCGGATGTGCGGCAGACAGAGCCGGATCAGCCCCCGCGCGCGCGCCTCCTCTGCCGTCGTGCGCTCCAGCACGCGCATCCCGGCGCTCAGCGCACGCACCTCGCCGTAGATCTCCGCGTAGTAGACGGCCGCCTCCTCCTCGACGCGCAGCGTCACGGAGGAGGGCGCGCGCCGTTCGACGCCGACGTCGGCGACGTACGGGCAGCGCAGCATCACGCGCGACGCCAGGCGGCGCGAGCTGAAGGAATAGAGGTTGTCCCCGGCCGCAAGACCCGAGGCGGAGAGGATCTCCTCCTCGCTGTAGCGTGAGGCACCCTCGACGGTGATGTCGGAGACGACGTAGATCAGCTTGTAGACCATCGCCAGCACGCCGACGGCGAAGACGCCCGTCAGCAAAAGCACAAAGAGCAAGCTTCGCGCGTTGTGCCGCCGCCGTCCCGCCTTCGCCTTGCGCGCGGCGCGCGCGCCGGCGGGATCAGGCGCGGCCGCCCGGTGCAGCGCGGAGACCGGATCGCGCGCGCGGCGCGGGATCCGCTCGTCCGCGGAAGCGGCGTGCGCCTCGGCGCGCCGCCGGCGGCTCTCCGCCGCCGCGGCGCGGACGCGGTCGCGCACCCGATAGCTCGAGCTTTCGGGAGGCGTCTTGTCGTGCATGCCGTAGCGCCGCTCCGCGTCGCGGATCTTCTCCTGGATGCCCCACTCGGGCGCGACGCGGCGCGTTCGGGTGCGGATCGGGATCGCATCCGCGCCGCTCTCGCGCGGCGGCTCGGCGCGCCGCGGCGCACGCTGCGCGCGCGCGCGAACGCCGAAGGGCTGGGCTGCATTCATTCCGTCTCGCCTCCTTTTTTTGCGCCCCGGGCGCGTTCTTCCTCTGATTTTTACTTCTTTTTCTTCTTTACCAGTTCGACAAGGTCAAAATAGATGCGCCGGTTGGCGTCCGGCACGGCAAAGGCGCGGATCGCCTCCTCCATGCGCCGCCGCTCCGCCTCCCCCTCCGGGGAGAGCAGATACGCGGCGCGCGCCGTCAGCGGCGCGGCGTCGGTGCCCTCCAGCTCCTTTTCCTCAAAGAGCGAGGCGGCGCCGGCATCTACAAGCACCTTCGCGTTGCGGTACTGGTGATTGTCCGTCACGTTCGGCGACGGGATGAAGATCGCGCATTTGCCGGCGATGGCCAATTCCGAGACCGTCATGGCCCCGGCGCGGCAGATCACGAGATCCGCGGCCGCCATCTGCTCGGGCATGTCGTAGATATACTCGACGAGCTTGATGTTTTCATATTGATCGAGCCCCATCTCCCGAAACCACGAGCCGCACAGCTCCCATTCGATGGAGCCGGTGGCGTGCAGGTGATAGACCTCGGGATGCCGGGCGGTAAAATCGCGCATCAGGCGCAGCGTGGCGTAATTGAGCCGCTCGGCGCCCATGCTGCCGCCGTAGGAGAGGATGAAGTACCGATAGCGGTCGGGAATGCCGAGCGCGCGGCGCGCGCTTTCGCGGTCGATGACCGCGCGCGGATGGAGGATCGGATTGCCGACGCGGAGCAGCTTCTCACCGCCGCCGAGCGCCGCGCCCGTCTCCTCAAAATTCAGATAGATGCGGTCCACCTTCGAGGCGAGCATCCGCACGGCGACGCCGGGGACGGCGTTCGACTCGTGCAGCGCGGTGGGGATCCCCATCTGCGCGGCGGCCCGGACGACCGGCCAGCTGACGTATCCGCCCGTGCCGACGACCAGATCCGGCTGAAACTCCCGCAGGATCTTCTTCGCCTTGTGCGGCGAGGTCAGCGTCAGGTAGGCGGTCTTCAGATTGGAGAGTGAGAAGGAACGGCGGATCCCCTGGATTTCCACGAAATAGAGCGGATAGCCCGCCGCGGGCACCAGCTTCGACTCGATGCCGTGGTGGGTGCCGACGTAGGCGATCTCGGCGGTCGGGTCGTTCTGCCGGATCGTATCGGCGATGGCGAGCGCCGGATTCACATGGCCGCCCGTGCCGCCGCCGGTCATCAGTACACGCATACGCTTTCTCCTTGCGTCTATTGTCGGATTTGGTAGGAATGGCGCGACACGGCCAGAACGACCCCCATCTCCGCCATCAGGATGATCAGCGACGAGCCGCCGTAGGAGAAAAAGGGGAGCGTGATGCCGGTCGTCGGCAGGGCGCCGGTGACGACGCCGATGTTGAGCAGCGCCTGGATCCCGACCTGGCTCACGATGCCGAACACCACGAGGCTGGAGAAGGTATCCGGGGCGCGCATGGCGATCGTGTAGCCGCGGATGATGAAGAGCAGGAACAACACGATCAGCGCGACCGCGCCGACAAAGCCCGTCTCCTCGCACCAGATTGAGAAGATGAAATCGTTCTGCGCCTCGGAGACGTAGCTGTATTTCTGGCGGCTGGCGCCGAGGCCGACGCCCAGCGTGCCGCCGGAGCCGATCGCGTACTGGCCCTGCGTCAGCTGCCAGGCGTCGCTCAGCTTGTCGGCGTTGTCGTTGCCGAAGGTGGTGATCCGCTTCATCGCGTAGGGGTTTTTGAGCAGAAAGAGCACCGCGGCGAGCACGCCGCCCGTGCCGACGGTCAGGATCGTCCAGCCGAGATGACAGCCGCCGATGAACATCACAGAAAGGCCGATCATGCCGACGATGATCGTGCCGGAGAGATGCTTCTCCAGCAGCACGAGCAGGCAGGCGGCGCCGACGAACACACAGGGACCGAAGACGCCGAAGAGCAGATACCGCCGCCAGTTCGTGCGGTCGACGACGAACTCATGAAACGTGTCCATGTACCAGGCGAGCATGAAGGTCAGCGCCGCCTTCATGATCTCCGACGGCTGGATCGTAAAGGTGCTGAAGCCGATCCAGCGGCGCGCCTCGCCGTTGGAGATGCCGATCCCCGGGATCAGCACCGCGACGAGCAGAACCAGCGCGGCGCCGTAAAAGGGGATCGCCAGCTTTTTCATCCAGCGAAGCGGGACCAGGATCACGGCGAACGTCAGAAGCGCGCCGATGCCGAGGAACATGAGCTGTTTTTTGATATAGAACAGGCTGTCTTTTTTCTCCGCGAGCGCGGAGGGATAGCTGGCCGAGAAGACCATTACGGAGCCGAGCGCCAAAAGGAGCAGTATGAGCGCCAGCATCACCCGGTCCACGCCGCCCCGGACGCGGACGACCCCTGCGTCCGGATCCGCCCGCTCGGCGACGGCGGTCTGGCTGCGCTCGGTGACGAGCGCGTCCTTTGCGCGCGGCGCGCGGCCGGTACGCGTCGTCTGCGGCGCTTCCGCCTGCCGGCGGATGGGGGTCTCTTTTGACTCCATACGGCACTCCTTTCCCCAAGCGATCAGATTCCGAACCAGGCGAGGACGCAGAACAGCACCGTCACGGCGGAGAAGACGCAGACGATCCGGATCTCGCTCCAGCCGCATTTCTCAAAATGATGATGGATCGGCGCCATGCGGAACAGGCGTTTTCCGTGCGTCAGCTTGAAATAACCGACCTGCAGCATGACCGAGGCCGTCTCACAGATATAGACGATGCCGAAGACGACGACGAGGAGCGGGCTGCCCGTCACAAAGGCCGTGCCCACCACCATGCCGCCGAGGAACAAAGAGCCCGTATCGCCCATGAAGACGCGGGCCGGATAGAAATTATACACAAGAAAGCCGAGCGTCGCGCCGATCAGCATCGCGCCGCTGAGAGCCAGCGGCAGGCGCCGTGCGGCCAGCGCGGGCGCAAAAAACGCGGCCGCTGCGAAGAACATGCCGACGACGCAGGTGACCGAGGAGGCCAGCCCGTCGATGCCGTCGGTCAGATTGACCGCGTTGACGACGCCGGTAAGGAGCAGCAGCGCCACGACGTAGTACGCCCAGCCGAGCTCCCACGTCACGCCGAAATAGGGGATCGTCAGCGCCGTCGTGATCTGCCCGCTCAGGCGCAGCAGGATCAGAAACGCGGCGGCCGCCGCCAGCTGCAGAAGATACTTCTGCGAAGCCGTCAGCCCCTCGTTCTGCCGGCGGCGCAGCTTGGCGCGGTCGTCGATCACGCCGATCGCGCCGTTGAGCGCGCCGTAAAGAAGGATCGAGAAAAACGGCACCGTCTCGCGCAGCCGCCCCCCGATCGCCGCCGCAGTCAGCACGACCAGCGCGGCCGCCGCGCTTCCGGCGATGAAGGCAAGGCCGCCCATCGTCGGGGTGCCCTCCTTGCTCTTGTGCCAGCGCGGGCCGATCTCCAGGATCTTCTGCCCCATTTTGCGGCTTTTGAGAAACGGGATCAGGCGCCGCGAGACGAGCACGGTGACCGCGCCCGTCACGAGCAGTACGAGGAGAAAAAGCACAGAATCCGTCATGCAGCGTCAGCGCCTCCTTCTGCGGCGGCGCCGCAGGCATTCGATAACGCGCTCCGCAGCAACGGCGCGGCTCGCCTTCACGAGGAGCACGTCGCCCGGCTGCAGCGCGTCGCGAATCATGTCCGCCATCGTCTGCGGATCGCGCGTGTCAAGGGAGACGTAAACGTTCTCCGCGCGCACGCCGCGCTTGATCGCCGCCTCCGCGACGATGTCCGCCATCTTGCCGTAGCAGAAGAGGCAGCTCACATGGCTCTTGGCCGCGTACTGCCCGACCTGATCGTGCAGCAGCCGCGCGTCCTCTCCCAGCTCCAGCATATCGCCGAGCAGGGCCGCGGCACGCACGCCGCGCCGCGAGGCGATGGAGGACAGCACGTCGAGCGCGGCGCGCATCGACTCCGGGCTGGCGTTGTAGCAATCCTCGATGACGGTGATGTCGCCGAGGGGATAGATCTTCTGACGCATATCCGCGCCGACGAAGGCCATCAGCCCCCGGCGGATCGCCTCCTCCTGCATCCCGAGCAGGTAGCCGACCGCATAGGCGGTCAGCGCGTTGCGCACGTTGTGCTTGCCGAGGACCGGGATCGTGATGTTCGTGATCGCCTTCTGATCGCAGATCATGTCGAACATCATGCCGTCGTCCAGCGTGCGGATGTTGACGGCGCGGTAGTCGCCGACGCGGTTCTCGATGCTCATCAGCTGCGGCTTCGGCACCAGCGTCGGCGCGCGGTTGAGGAGCAGCGTCTCGTCGGCGTTGAGCAGCAGCACGCCGTCCTCCTTCATGCCGAGCCGGATCTCCAGCTTGGCGAGGCAGATGTTCTCCCGCGAGCCGAGCGAGGCGAGGTGGGAGGTGCCGATATTCGTCACCACGGCGATATCCGGCCGGGCAAGCCGCGACATGCGCTCGATCTCGCCGAAGTCGCTCATGCCCATCTCCAATACGGAGACGCGATGCTTCGGAGCGAGCGTGAAGAGCGTCATCGACAGGCCGAGCTCGTTGTTGTGGTTGCCGATCGTCTTGTGCGTCGGAAACGCCGCGCCGGCGACGGCGGCGATGAATTCCTTCGTCGTCGTCTTGCCGACGCTGCCCGTCACGGCGATAAAGCGCGCCTCGGAATGCGTGCGGTACTCGCCGGCGAGATCGCCGATGGCGTGGATCGTATCGGGTACCACGACGGCCGGGCAGCGCGGCGCGGCGGCAAACGCCTCGGGCAGCCGCTCGCAGAGGATGCAGGCGGCGCCGTCCTCCGCCGCGCGGGCGATGTAGTCGTGGCCGTCCGCGTGCTCGCCGCGGATGGCGCAGAACAGCGTCCCGCGCGACACCTCGCGCGAGTCGGTGCAGACGGCGCTGACCGTCTGCCGCGTGTCGGCGGCTGCCGGGACGAGGGTGCCGCCGGTGGCGGCGGCGATTTCCTCGGGTGTATAGGATCTGAGCTTCAGTTCCGATTTCATGAATGCAGGCCCTTTCGGTCTTCTTTTTCGGCCGCGCCGGAATGCGCCGCGGCATATGCCTCCCGCGCGGCGGCCGCCTCGTCGAACGGACGGACGGTGCCGCGGGTAATTTCGTATTTCTCATGCCCTTTGCCGGCGAAGAGCAAAATGTCGCCCGGCCGCGCGCCGCGCACCGCGAACCGGATCGCCTCGCGGCGGTCGGGGATCACGATGAACGGCTTCTCGCGGTCCATGCCCGCGAGAATGTCCGCGAGGATCTTCTGCGGGTCCTCGCTCCGGCTGTTGTCGGAGGTGACGATGACAAAATCGGCCAGCGCCGAGGCGATGCGTCCCATCACGGGGCGCTTCGACGGATCGCGGTCGCCGCCGCAGCCGAAGAGCAGCGTGATCCGCTCGCCGTCCCGCCGCGCGCGCCGCACCGTCACGAGCAGCGATTCGAGCGCCGCCGGCGTGTGCGCGTAGTCGAGAAAGAGGGAGAACGGCGCGCCGGGCAGCGGCACGCGCTCCATACGTCCGGGCACGCCGGGGAACGCCGCGAGCGCGTCCTGGATCGTGACCGGATCGACGCCGAGCTCCAGCGCCGCCGCGGCGGCGAGGAGTGAATTGTAGACACTGAAGCGCCCCGGCGCCGGGCAGAACACGCGGAACACCGCGCGTCCGGAGCAGAAAATATACCGCACGCCCTCCATGCCGAGGACTTCCGCGCGCACGGCGCGCACGTCCGCCCGCTCGGGCGGCGGCGCCGCGGCCGAGCAGCGCACGAAGCGGCAATCCGGGCACAGCGCCTCGAGCGTCCGCTCCGCCTCGTCGTCGGCGTTGACGACGGCGCGCGGCGCGGCGGCAAAGAGCCGGGCCTTCGCGCGCAGGTAGGCGTCCATTGTTTTGTGATAGTCGAGATGCTCCGGCGAGAGATTCGTAAACAGCGCAAGCGAGACGGGCAAGGCGTCCGTCTTGCGCAAATCCAGCGCATGCGAGCTGGCCTCAAGCACCAGCGTGTCGGCGCCCGCGTCCCGCATGCGGGCCACGGCGCCGTAGAGATACTCCGGATCCGGCGTCGTCATCGCGGCGGGCACGTCGGCGATCTCGCCGCCGCCGAGGGGAATCTCCTCCTCGCCGCAGAGGCAGCGCACCGTGCCGATCATGCCGACCCTGCGGCCGGCGGCGGCCAGAATCGCGCGCAGCATCCAGGAGACCGACGTTTTGCCGTTGGTACCGGTGACGGCGGCGACGCACATGCCTTCAGCCGGACGGCCGTAAAAACGATTCCAGATCCGCGCGGCCGCCGCGCGCGTGTCACGCACGCACACGACGGGAAGATCGGCGCTCCGCCCCGCCTCCGCCTCGTCGATCACCGCCGCGGCCGCGCCGCGGGCGGCGGCGTCGGCAAGAAAGCGGTGGCCGTCGGTGCGCGTACCGCGCAGGCAGAGGAAGAGTGCGCCGGGTACGACGCGGCGGGAATCGGAGACGATCGCGGAAATCTCCGCGCCGGGATCGGCGCAGAGCGCGGTGACGTCCGCATCGGCGATCAGCTCGGACAGTCGCATGGAACACCTCCGGAGAGAAAGGATGAGGTCATCGTTTCACATCCGGAAGTTTCCGTTTTCGGCGTCAGTCGTCGGCGAGGCCGAGATGGCGCAGCTCCACCGTGACCACCGTTGCCGGCGGCACGGCCGTCCCCGCGGCCGGGGACTGGGCGATGACCGTGGCGGTATCGCCGTTGGACGCGCCGGTGACGGCGGCGTTCAGCCCGGCGTTGACGATCAGGCGGTTGGCAGCCTCCGCCGTCTTGCCGACCAGATCGGGCACGGTCACGGTATTCTTCGGGGTTTCGCTGCCCGTGTAGAGGATCACGCGGCCGCCGTCCTTGAAGACGGTGGAGCCGCCGGCGGGCACCTGCGCGGTCACGGTATTTCCGCTGCCCGCGACGGTATAGGAAACGCCGCGGCGGGTGAGGTCGGCCTCGGCCGCGCTCAGCTCCGCCCCGACATAGTCGGAGAGATGGATCTCGATGCGCTTCAGCTCCTCCTCGGTGTACTGCGCCTCGATGCCGAGATACGGCAGCACGAAGGAGAGCAGGCGGGACACATACGGCGCGGCAACGACGCTGCCGTAGACGGCGCCCTTCATCGGCTCGTCGACGACGATGATCGCCGCGATCTGCGCGTCGTCCGAGGGCGCGTAGGCGACGCAGGAGCCGACGCGCAGCGTAAACTCGCCGTTCTCGTCGGGCTTATCCCGCTTCTCGGAGGTGCCGGTCTTCGCGGCGACCTTGTATCCCTTGACGTAGGCGTTCTTGGCGCCGCCGTTGCCGGAGACGCCGTCCTCCAAGATCCACGAGAGCGTATCGCACGTCTCGCCGCTCACGACCTGCCGGATCGATTCCGGCTCGTAGGAGGAAAGGATGTTTCCGTCGGGATCGGCGATCTCCCGCATCAGGTGCGGCGTCAGCAGATAGCCGCCGTTGGCCACGGCGGAGATCGAGGTGATCTGCCGCAGCGGCGTGATCTTGAAGGTCTGGCCGAAGGAATAGACCGCCAGCTCCACCGGGCCGAAGGCGGCGGGCGAGCTGATGATCGGGTAGCTCTCGCCGGGCAGATCGATGCCGGTGGTGCCGCCGTAGCCGTAGGCGAGGAAGTATTTGTAGAAGACGTCGCCGCCGAGGCGCATCGCCAGCTGCATCAGCGTCGGATTGCAGGACTGCTGCAGCATCTGGTAAAACGGCATCGTGCCGTGACCGCCGACCTTGTGGCAGTGGATCGGCCTTGACCAGCCGGGCACCGTCAGAGAGCCGGTGCAGGTGAAGGGCTCGTTGATATCGACCACGTTCTCCTCGAGCCCCATGGAGGTCGTGATGATCTTGAAGGTGGAGCCGGGCTCGTAGAGCTCGGTCGTCGCCTTGTTCTTCCACATGGAATAGAGCAGGTTGCTGTACGTCTTCGCATACTCGTCCGATTCGGGGTCGACGCGGTCGAGGATCCGCTGCGAATCCTCGTCGAGCGTATACGGCGCGTTGAGGTCGAAGGGCGGATAGGTCGCCATGGCGAGCACGCCACCGGTGTTGACGTCCATGACGATGCCGGTGACGCGGTTGCCCGCGCCGGAATCGTAGTAGGTCGCCTTCAGCTGATTCTCCAGCTCGTACTGGATGTACACGTCGAGGGTGGTATAGACGTTGCTGCCGTTGACTGAGCCGACGTAGCTCTCGTAATCGAAAGGCATGTCGCGGTTGTGCGCGTCCTGCGCCTTGATATAGCGGCCGGCCACGCCCTTGAGGACGCTGTTGTAGTAGGCCTCGAGGCCATAGACGCCGTCGCCGTCGCTGTTCGTGAAGCCGATCACGTGGCAGGCGAGCGTGCCGTAGGGATAATAGCGCTTGGTCGAGGCGCGCAGATAGATCTGCCGCGTCAGGCCGTATTCGGCGATGAAGGCGCGCACGCGGTCGGCGTGCGCCTCGTCGATCTCCTGCTTGATGACCTCGTAGCGGCGCCCTTCCCTGGCCGCCTTCTCCAGGACGGTCTCGTACTCGACGCCGAGGATTTCCGACAGCGCCCGCGCGATCAGCTCGTTCATGCGGAGGCCGTCGCAGCTGCCGCTCTCGCCCTTCCAGGCAAAGGTGCTCGGAAAGGCGGATTTCTCCTCCGGCTCGACGCCGGCGGCAGCCGCCGCGGCGACCGCGTCGGAGGCGGCCATCGCGTCGAGAATATCCTGCGGCGAGATAAAGACCAGATAGACCGTCGTGTTCGTGGCGAGGATGTTGCCGTTGCGGTCGTAGATGATGCCGCGCTCCGGCCGCACCACGGTCTCATAGGTCATCTGATCGAGCACGCGCTCCTGATAATAGGAGTATTTGAGGATCTGGAGCCGGAAGAGCACGACGACGAGCGCGCCGCCGCCGACGAGAAACACGCATATCATGGCGAGCGCGCGCCGCAGCGTCGCCCGGTCGATGCGTTTCGTGAATCCCGCCATAAAAAACTCCTTTTTTCGCAAAAGCCATACTTGCCGAAAAACCGCAAGCACCCGTTATGCTTGCGGATTCCGTATCTATTGTACGCGCGCCTCGCAAAAAGTATGAGCGGCGCGGCACAAATTCACCGGCGCCTCAATCGACGTACTCGCGCAGGCGCTCCAGATTGTCGCTGATCGCGGACAGCATCGTGGAGAAGAAGCCGTAGCTTTCCTCCTCCGCGTTCTCCCCGCCGCTCTCCGACAGAAGCTCCACCCGCTCGCCGCCGGAGACGGAAACGAAGCGACTTTCCACCATATTGCCCTTGACCATGCCGATCTGATTGACGGCGATGTCCTCGATCACGCGGATGTCGTCGCGCTCCTCCAGCTTGAGGGAAAGATCCTTCTCCTGCTGCGCCAGCGCCTCGGCGCGCGCCTCGAGCGCCGCGATCTCGCTCGTCAGCACATAGTTCTGCGCGAAGCTGAAGACCACGACGAGAAACATCATCGTAAAGACGACGAGCAGCGAGATCGCCGCCAGCGGGAACGGCTTCTTTTCGAGCCGGATTTCCTCGACGTCCGTTTTGACCTCCGTCACCGGGCTCGGCAGCACGGCGGCGAGCCGCGCGCTCCGGCGGCGGGCGCCGTCCGCGGGACGGGCGGCCGTCCGGGCGGCGCTCGTCCGCCCCTCGGACGCATTCCGCGCGGGCGGATTCTGCCGCGTGCGCGCCTGCGCGGGGACGGGATGCGCGGACGCCGGGCGGGTCGCCGCCTGCGCGGCGGGACGGGCGGCGCTTGTCCGCTCCCCGGACGCATTCCGCGCGGCCGGTCTCTGCCGTGTGCGCGTCTGCGCGGGGGCGGGTCGGCCCGCCCGGGCAACACGCGGCGGCTCCGGCGCCTCGCGGCGCGCTTCCTTTGTCGGATCGGGCGCGTTCTCGTAGGGATCGAGGCCGCGCTGCACGCGGTCCATCATGGCCGCCGTGCTCAGCGAGCGGACGGAGGCCATCGCGGCGCCGCGGCCGCGGAATTCCCAGCGAAGCCGGTCGCAGAGCGGATTGCCGCTCGACACATACGCGCTCTTGTTCTGCTGTGCAGTCACGAGTGGAGCCCCCTTTCCGTGTACGCGCCGAGGCGCGTCTCAGCCGATCTCTGTCCAAATAATCAAACGGTTGCTTCCGAAAATATCACAGTTTCTCCGCGCACCGCAGCTTCGCGCTGCGGGAGCGGGGATTCGCCGCCAGCTCCTCCTCGCCGGGGAGGATCGGCCTGCGGCCGAGCAGCCGCACGACGGGCCGCCGTCCGCAGACGCAGACGGGAAAGTCCGGCGGGCACGTGCAGCCCGCGCTCAGCGCGGCGAAGGTCTGCTTGACGATGCGGTCCTCCAGCGAATGGAAGGTGATCACCGCGGCGCGTCCGCCCGGCCGCAGCCGGCGGACCGCCTCGCGCAGCGACGGCGCGATCGCGTCCAGCTCCCCGTTCACCTCGATGCGCAGCGCCTGGAAGGTGCGGCGCGCGGGGTGCTGATGCTCCGCATGGCGGGCGGCGGCGGGGATGGCCGCCGCGACGAGCTCCGCGAGCGCCGTCGTCGTCCCGATCGGCGCCTCGCGGCGCGCCTCGGCGATGCGGGCGGCGATGCGGGCGGCGAATTTTTCCTCGCCGTACTCGCGCAATATCCGCGAGAGCTCGCTCTCCGGATAGGTATTGACAATCTCCGCGGCGGTGACGCCGCCGCTCGGATCCATTCTCATATCAAGCGGCGCCTCGGCCGCGTAGGAAAAGCCGCGGGATTTCTCGTCGAGCTGATAGGAGGAGACGCCGAGATCCCACAGGACTCCGTCGATCTCCGCCGCGCCCGCCTCGTCGAGCGCCTCGCCGAGCGAGGCGAAATTCGCCTTGACGAGCGTCACGCGGTCCGCGTAGGCCGCAAGGCGCGTCCGGCAGGCGGCCAGCGCCGCGTCGTCCCGGTCGAGGCAGATGAGGCGGCCGCCCGCCGGCAGACGCTCGGCGATGGCCAGCGAATGGCCGCCGCCGCCCGCCGTGCAGTCCACAAAGACGCCGCCGCGCTGCGGCTCGAGCGCCTCCATGCACTCCGGCAGAAGGACGGATACGTGGGAAAATTCCATCTCGCTTCCCCGCCTCTCAGAGCGCGAGGTCGATCATCTTCTTCTGAATGGCGTCGACGTTCTCCGCGTTGTGATGCTCGTTCCAGATCTCTTCCGACCAGATCTCCGCGTAGTAGCCGCAGCCCGCGATGACGGCGGACTTGGTGATGCCGGCGTAGGCGAGCAGCTCGGCGGAGATCAGCACTCTGCCCTGCGCGTCCGGCTGCACCTCGATGGCATTGGAGTAGACGAAGCGGATGATATCGCGTCCGTCCACGGAGGGGAGCGCCTCAAGCTTTTCGGTATACTTGTTCCACTGCTCCATGGAGTACACCTTCAGGCAGGGGTCGGTGCTCCGCGTAATGATAAACGTTTCGCCCAGCTGTTCGCGGTGCTTGGCCGGCATGAACAGACGCTTCTTGGCGTCCAGGCTGTGCGTGAACTGACCCATCAGCACGGTGCTCGTCCCCCTTTCCTGTGGTCTGATGCTCTACTTTCCACCACAAATCCCCATTGCACTACCATTATACCGTAATTCGAGAAGAAAAGCAAGGTTTTTCTGAAATCTTTTTCTAGAAAAATCTCGCAGATTCTTCGGTTTTCCACTTATTTCCAATCATTTCCCGCGCCACCGATCGGCAAATGCCGACAAAGTCCGCGCAGGCCATCTGATTCGGCATTTGCCGAAGCTTGTTTCAACCAGAAAGAACAAGTGTTTTCCTCTCTTCCGCAGATGCCGATCATTTGTTCTTCCGATGCGGCGGCGCACAAAAAAAAGCGGCGCATCCGCATGGATGCGCCGCCTGGCCGCATTGGTAATTTATCGTTTTCTGTGCGCCTCAAAGAGCGCGCGGGCGCGCTCGGCCGCGCGCGGCGGCATGGCGTCGCCGATCGGCTGGCCGTAGCGGAGCAGCTCGCGCACGTAGGTCGAGCTGACGCAGGAAAGATCCGGCGCGGCGGGCAGCACAATCGTCTCCAGCCGCGGGTCGAACCGCTTCATAATCGCCGCGAGCGAGTATTCGTAATCGAAGTCGGAGGCGCCGCGCGCGCCGCGCACGATGAAGCGGATGTTCCGCTCGGCGGCATATTCCGAGGAGAGGCCGGGGCAGATCTCCGCCTTCACGTTGCGGATCCCTTCGTCCGCCAGATCCTCGACGGCAGCCTCCAGGATCTCCAGCCGCTCGCGGTAGGTAAAGAGGCCGCTGCCGCTCGAATCCTTCTCCCCGTTGGCCATCACGGCGATATAGACGAAGTCGAACATGCACGCCGCGCGGATCGCCAGATCCGCGTGGCCGCTCGTCACGGGGTCAAAGCTGCCCGTGAGCATGGCGATGCGTTTTTCCATTCCTTCACACCTCCGTCCGCAGGATCGTGACGCGCGTCCGCCCGTAGGAGACGGTGCGCGCGACGGCAAAGCGATCGCGCAGCGTCTCGTCGCCGCCGAAGACGTCGGCGAGCACGGCCGCCGCCTCGCGCGCCGCCTCCTCCGCCGGATCGACTTGGCGGCGGGAGGGCCGGGCGTCGGTGCCGTTGTCCGTCTCGCAGACGACGGCGGCGCCGGGCGCGAGCAGGCCGCCGTCGGCCAGCCGCCCGAGCGCCTGCGGCACAAGGCCGGAGGCGTAGGGCGGGTCGAGGAAGACGATGTCGAAGGTCTTCTTCCCCGCCGTGCCGCGCAGATAGGCGGCCCAGTCCGCGCACGACACGCGGCACTTCTCAAAGAGGTGCGTTTTCTTCGCGTTGGCGAGGATGACGTCCACCGCCTCGCGGGAGGCGTCGATCAGCGTGGCGTGCGCGGCGCCCCGCGAGAGCGCCTCCAGCCCCAGCTGGCCGGAGCCGGCGAACAGATCGAGCACGGCGCGCCCCTCGATCTCAAACTGCAGCATGGAAAAGACCGCCTCCTTGACGCGCTCCGCCGTCGGCCGCGTGGCCTCGCCCTCGAGCGTCGCCAGACGGGTGCCCCGCGCGCTGCCTGTGATGATCCGCATCATGATTTTTCTCTCCTGTCCTTCGATGATTCTTCGTGAAACTGCCGGTATACGTTCGCCGCGTCGGCGCGCGAGACGCCGCGCACCGCCGCGATCTCTTCCTCCGCGGCCTCCCGCAGCGCGCCGAGCGTGCCGAAATGCGAGAGGATCGCCCGGGCCTTGGCCGGGCCGATGCCGCGCACGCGCTCGAGCGTCGAGGTGCGCAGCGTTTTGCGCTTGGCGGCCGTCATATGGGAGACGGTGTAGCGGTGTACCTCCTCCTGCAGACCGTAGAGGAAGCGGAAGACCGCCGCCTCGTGCGCGACGCGGATCTCCTCCTCCTCGCCGACGAGCGTCCGCGTGCGGTGATGCTCGTCCTTGACCATGCCGAAGACGGGGATGTCGATCCCGATCTCGGAAAGCGCCCGCCGCACGACGCCGACGTGGCCGCGTCCGCCGTCGAGCAGGATCAGATCGGGCCGCTCGGAGAACGAGCCGCTCTCGTCCGACAGGCGCGCCGCGCGGCGCAGGATCGCCTCGCGCATCGAGGCGTAGTCGTCCGGCGCGCCGGTAACGGATTCGATTTTGAAGAGGCGGTATTCGCTCTTTTTGAGGCGGCCGCCCTCCGCCACGACCATGCCGGCCGTGATGTGCTCCGTGCCGAGGTTCGAGATGTCGTAGGCCTCGATCCGCTCCGGCACGACCTCCAGGCCGAGCAGCGCCGCGAGGCGCACGAGCATCCGCACGTCGCCCTCGCCGCGCTTTTGCTGGTTCTCGCCGTGCTGCGCGGCGTCGCGCTGCGCCATCAGGCACAGCTGCCGCGCCTCGCCGCGCTGCGGCGTGCGCACGGTGATCTTATGCCCCGAGCGCTCGCTGAGGCAGGCGGCGACGGCCGCGCTCTCCGCCTCGGAGAGCGAAAAGGAGAGCAGGATCTCCCGCGGCACGTACTCGCGGCTCTGGTAGAGTGAGAGCAAAAAGGCGCCCATCGGCGAGTCGCCCTCCCCCTCCCCGCTCGTGATCTCGTCGGGCGCGAAGAGGAAATGCTCGCTGTCGGCAATATAGCCGCCGCGCACGTAGAAGACGGAGACGCAGCCGCCCAGCTCGCTCTCGGCGAGCGCGACGACGTCCATTTCCGCGTCCGGTGCGCCGACCGCCTTCTGCCGTTCGCCGAGGCGGGCGAGCGCCGCGATCGCGTCGCGGCAGCGCGCGGCCTCCTCAAAGCGAAGGTTTTCCGCGGCCTCGGCCATGCGCGTCTCGAGAGAGGCGACGGCGTCCTTTGTCCCGCCGCGCAGGATCTGCACCGCGCAGCGGATGATGGCGGCATACTCCTCCTCGGAGACGTCGCCGGCGCAGACGCCGACGCACCGTCCCATCTGCCGGTAGACGCACGGCCGCTCCCGGCCGATGTCGCGCGGAAAGACGCGGCGGCACGACGGCAGGCCGAGCGTGTTCTCGACAGTATGGATGATGGAAAAGGCGGTGGAAACGCCCGAATAGGGGCCGAAGTAGAGACTGCCGTCGTCCTCACGCCGCCGCGTCATCGTCAGGCGCGGGTAGGGCTGCTCCATGCTGAGGCGGATATACGGATAGGACTTGGCGTCCTTGAGCTTGATGTTGTACTTCGGCGTGTACTGCTTGATGAGGCGGTTCTCGAGCGCCAGCGCCTCCATCTCCGTGTCGCAGACGATGAACTCAAAATCGTGCACGCTGCCCGCCATGCGGGCGGTCTTGCGGTCGTGCGCGCCGTGAAAATACTGCGAGACGCGGTCGCGCAGGCTGCGAGACTTGCCGACGTAGATCACCTTACCCGAGGGCGCGTGCATGATATAGACGCCGGGCGAGCGCGGCAGCGCCGCGGCCTTCTCGCGCAGCGCGGCAAGCACCGCCTCCGACTGGGCGGCCGACAAACGTGCTTCCATCCGGTCGCACCCCCTCTCCGCGGCAGACGCCGCAATACACAAACTGCCGGACCGCACAGGTCCGGCAGCGATTCACACAGACGCTTTATTCGTTAAAGCTGGAATCGATCAGCGCGCTGAGGCCGCTGAGCGCCTCTTCCTCGTCAAGGCCGTCCGCGATCAGCGTGATGGTCATGCCCTTGACGATGCCGAGGGAGAGCACGCCGAGCAGGCTCTTGGCGTTGACGCGGCGATCCTCACGCTCCACCCAGATGGAGCTGCGGTACGAATTCGCCTTCTGGATGAAGAACGTCGCCGGTCTGGCGTGCAGGCCGACATTGTTTTTTATGGTAACGTCACAAGATTTCATAGACAGCTCCCAAGCGCAGCTTCATAAACTCAAAGAAGGACCCGTCTTGCCGCCGGATGCCCTTACATCTATAAATAGTATAGCAAAAAATCCCGATGAAATCAAGTACTTTTCCGCATTTTTTCACTTTTTGATACTCTGCTCAAAAACAAAACCCCGAAGAAAAAAAAGTTGTGAAGGTAGCGAAAAATCCGCCGGCCCACTGGACATCGCGCGCAGCTTATATTATAATATGTATTGAATCTGCGGCGCGGCAGCAATTCCCGCGCCGCCATGGGAGGACGCCTTATGAACTATCCGGAGCAGGACGCGCGCATCCGCCAGGGCTGGGAGGCCCGGCGCGGCGCGCCGCTCGTCCACGTGGACGTAAAGCCGCCGGTCTTCGCCGGCCACCCGCGCTTTTCGCGTGATTTTTCCTATCAGATCGCCATCTTTGTCCTGCGCGTGTTCCACAACCGCGAGGAGAATTTCTACGCCGACGCCAACCGGGCGCTGATCGAGAACAGCCGCTTCTATATCGAGAACACCGATGTCCGCGACGACCGCGATTCCTTCTACTGGAACATCGGCGAGCTCTGCCGCGCAGTGCTCCGCTACGGCACGCTCGGCACCGAGGAGCCGGGGCTCATCACGAAGGAGGCTGAGGACGTCTTTCTGGAAATGGCGCTCGGCTACTGCCATGACATGTCGCGCCTGACGGACGCGGCCTCCGGCGGCGTGGAGACCTGGCACATCTATGAGAGCGAGAACCACCACGTCCAGCGCGACTCCGCGCTCTGGCAGCTGGAGCTGATTCTGATCCGGCACGGCCGCGGCGGCGAGGTGATGGGCGACGGCGCGACCGCCGAGGAACATTTCGCCGCCTGGACGCGCTTTTTCAAGAACTGGATGCGCGAGCGCGCCGGCCGCTCGATGTTCGTGGAGGTGCACAGCAAATGCTACGGCACGCACACGATGAAAAACCTGATGCCGCTCATCGATTTTGCCCCCGACGAAGAGCTGCGCCGCATGACGGTGGATTTCTTCCATCTCTACTGGGCGCTGTGGGCCGAGGAGCAGATCGGCGGGACGGTCGGCGGCGGCATGACGCGCGTCTATCCGGGCAGCGCGGAGCGCACCGACAGCGAGGCCGCGCACTGGGCCTGGTACTATACCGGCGTCGCCGGCTTCCGCGCGCCGTCCGGGAGCGACTACGTGCTGCTCGACTGCGGCTACCGCATGCCGGAGATGATTGTACAGATGATCCTCCATCCGGAGAAGCGCGGCGTCTACACGACGGAGAGCCGCCCGCTCGGCAAGGCCTCGCCGAAGGATCACTACCCCGATTACTACGTGGAGACGGAGTGGGGCGGCATCTACCGCACCAGCTACGTCACGCCGCGCATGATCCTCGGCACGCTCCAGTGCCCGCAGCTGACGGCGCGGGGCTGGGTCGGCATCAGCGGGCAGAACCGCTTCCAGGGTCTGACCTTCTCCGTCCCCGACGCGCAGATTTTGCCGCTGCCCGCGCCGACCGGACTGCACAATCTGCACTCGACCGCGCCGACGATCGGCTACAACGCTTTCTGGAGCATGATGGCCGAGGGCACGCTGCTCACGCAACGCTGCGGCGACTATAAGGGCGGCATGCGCGTCTTCTTCTCCGACGCCGGCGGCGTCAGCGAGATCGCCGAGCGGGACGGCTGGCTCCTCACCGGCTGCAGCGGCGCGTACGCCGCCGTGCGCGTCATGCGCGGCGGATATCACTGGGAGGCGCAGCAGAGCGGCGTACACGGCCGCTGGCTGATCTGCGAGGATCCCGCGACGCCGGTGATCCTCGAAGCGGGTGATCTCTCCCGCTTCCCGACCGCCGACGCCTTCGCCGACGCCGTCTGCGCGCTCGCGCCGAAGGAGACGGACGGCGTGCTGCGCTACCGCTCCCTCTACGGGCATGATTTTGTGATGTACACCGCGTGCGACGGCGCCTCGACCGTGGACGGCGAGTACTACGCGAAGCAGATCCCGTGGAGCTTCCGCAGCCCGTTCGTGCGCGCGCCGTGGAAATCCGCCGTCGTCACCCTCTCCTTCCTCGGCGAGACGATGACGCTCGATTTCTCTGCCGGAGATTTCTGAGACGGCGCCATGAAAAAAAAAAACGCTCTCACCTTCGGCGCGCGCACCGATCCGTTTGAAAACCGGCTGTTCGGCGTCAACGCCGAGATCACGCGCCGGGGATTTTTCGGCGGGCTCAGCGCACAGATGCTCAACAACCGGAAGCTGTACGCCGGGGACGGCGCGCCCGCCGGCTGGAGCTGCCGCGGCGCCGACTACCTCCGGGACCGGCTGCAGGAAAGCCCCTGCGGCAGCGCGTTCGTGATCCTGCGCGGCGGCGCGATGGAGCAGACGTCGGAGGAGATCGCGCTGCGCGCCGGAGAGACATATGAGGCCGCCGTCTGGGTCCGCGCCCTCTCCGACGCCGCGCAGATCACCTTCGGCGTGACGGGCTGCGAGAGAACCTTCTCCCTGTCCCCCGACGGACGGCCGTTCTGCCGGCTCGCCTTCTGCTTTTCGTGCCGGGAGGCGCTGCACGGCGGCACGTTCGCCGTGCGCGTGCGCGGCGAGGCGGCGGTGTTCGAGGCCTCTCTTCTGCCCGCGGATCACTTCTGCGGCATGCGGCGCGACGTCGTCGACGCCCTGAAGGCCCTCGCGCCGACGTCCGTGCGCTTTCCGGGCGGCTGCGCCGCGGATCATTTTGACTGGCACCAGAGCCTGAAGGCGCCGGATCTCCGCACGCCCGCCGACGGCAGCAGCAAATGGTTTCTGTTCCGCGACACGTACAACCAGGACTGCCTGGACATCGGCATCAACGAATTCATGGCGCTGTGCCGCGAGATCGGCGCGGAGCCCGAGTTCACCGTCAGCCTGCTCCTCTCGGACGGAGAGGACGCGCGGCAGCTTGTGGAATACTGCAACGGCGCGCCGGAGACGGAATTCGGCGCGCGCCGGCAGGCGCTCGGCTTCGACCCCTTCGGCGTGAAGCTGTGGTACATCGGCAACGAGGCGTACTTCTTCGGCAATGAATACCGCCGGGACGGCGCGCTGGCCGCGAAGCGCACGGACGAGCTCATACGCGCCATGCGCCGCGCGGACAGTTCCATCACGCCGGTCGTCGGCCTGACGTGGGGCGTGAAGGACCGCAAATGGTCCGCCGATTTCGCCGCCGCGCTCGAAAGCCCCTGTACGCACGTTTCCTATCACAATTATATCGGCATCCTGCCGGATCGCTCCCAGGGCGAAAACTGCATGGCTACGCCGGCGATGCTGGAGAGCAATTTCGCCGACGGAAGGGATTTCGGGCTGGACTTTTACCGGGACGTGCTCTTCGGCGCGCGCTTCTCCGACGTCCGCGTCTGCGCGGACGAATGGAACTATGCCTGGGGCCGGGATTCCTCAAACGCCCTTTTGTTCTCCAACGCGCTGCAGTTCCACTTCTTCGCCAAAAGCAAGCGGCGCTATCACATCGACCGCGCAGAATTCTTCATGCCCCTCAACGAGGGCATGATCTCCGTCCGTGGGCGGGACTGCCGCCTCGAGAGCAGCGGCGAGCTGTTTTGCCTCCTGCAGGGGCATAAGGACGGCACGATCGTCGAGGCGGCCGCCGACGCGCCCGCGCTCGACCTCCTCGCCACCGAACACGGCGGCCGAATGTATCTCTCCGTCGTAAACCGTTTCTCTGAGACATATGAGCTGTCCTTGCCGGGATACCGGATCGCCCGCGCCGTGCAGCTCGAGATGAAGGAATTCAGCTTTGAAAGCAACGACTGCGTCCGGACGGACGACGCGATCCTCCGCCCGCACGGCATCCTGTTCCTGACGCTGGAAAAATCATAGCCGCCGCGCGCAGAGTCAGAAAGGAACCTTCATGAAAAACATCACGCTGGAGATGAGCCTCAAGCCGTTCCGGCAGACCGACGACGCCTCTCTGCGCGCCGCCGCATCTGCGCTCTTTGCGCAGTGGCGGCCGCTTGTGCGCGAGGTGCCCGTCGTCTCGGTGCTGCTCTGGACGGCGGACGGCTCGGAGATCCTCGACTACCGCGGCGATCCCGACGGCGCCTTCGACTGGGCGCGCTACGTCGGCGGCGCCAACGTGCGCGAGGACTGGAACCGCCGTCTCGACCCGGAACGGAAGGGCCTTCACTCACGCTCCTATCTCTACACGGAGAAACCGCCCGCGATGACCTACCGCACGCTCTCGCGCGTCGTGGCCGCGATCCGCGCCTCCGGCACAGAGGAGCTGCCCGGCAAGACGATCCGCGTCGGCGCGACGTTCGATCCGGGGCCGGAGTTCGCCCGCTCCTCCTTCAAGTACGAGCGGCACAACGAGATCTGCACCTCCGCGACGATGGGCAAAACGTCCTTCGTCTGCGCCTACGCGCGTCTGCACGCCGACGACACGGCCTACGCCGGCTTTCCCGACGGGATCCCGGAGGGCACGCCCTTCGGCACCTTCTTCGGCCGCCAGTGCCGGCATTTTCTCACCGACCTCGGCTTTGATTATCTCTGGCTCTCGAACGGTCTCGGCTTCGGCCGCGACACCTGGTCCACGACCGGCGCGCTCTTTGACGGCAAGTCCTTCTCCGGAGAGGCGATTCCGGAGATCCGGCGCGAGGTGATGGACTTCTGGACGCGCTTCCGGCGCGAATGTCCGGACTTCCCCGTCGAGACGCGCGGCACGAATCTCTCCGCCGGCATCGACATGGCCACGGACGGCGTGCCGCTGGCCGCGATCTACGACGGCGGCTTCGGCATCCTGCCGCCGCCGAACTCGCCTTGGGCCGCCATCGACGGCGATTTCGCCCTCGAGCTGATGGGGCATCTCTCCCGCATCGCGGCGCTGCCGCCGGAGGAGGAATACCTCTTCCGCTATTATCTGCACGATCCGTGGTGGGCCAACTCCCCCTGGTACGACCGCTACAACCGGCAGCCGCACGACGTCTATCTGCCGCTCGCGCTCTCCCGCCTCGACGCGGCGGGGCGCGCCTGCCCGCCGACCCACATGGCGCTGCTCTCCGTGGACAACAGCTGGGGACAGCTGCCCGCGGCGTGCGCCGACGAGGTGATCCCCCATCTGCGCCGCGCTGTCAGGGAGGCGCCCGACGCGCCCGCACCGCTCGTGTGGGTCTATCCCTTCCGGGAGATCGCCGACAGTGCGTCCGCTGCCGAGCTGCGGCGCGCCTTCAGCGGCGACTGGTTCGTGCGCGACGCGATCGCCGAGGGGCTGCCGCTCGCCTGTGTCGTCTCGACGGACAACTTTCTCGGCCACGATCCGTCGCTCTACGGCGCCTCGGTCCTGCTGACGCCGGTGCCGCCGGCCGGCAGCGCCGTCGAGGCGGCGCTCCTCGCCTACGTGCGGGGCGGCGGCGCGGTGATCTTCTACGGCGCGCCCGGCGGCGCCTCGGCGGCGTTTCTCTCCTATTTCGGCCTCGCCGCCGACGCCGCGCCGCTCGAGGGAGAGCTTCCCGTCACGGTGAACGGCGCGGACGCGGGCGTTCTTCTCCACGATCCGCTGCTCTCGGACGGGCCGCTCGACACGCGCGACACGGCCGGCGAGGGCTTCGCCTTCGCGGGCGGGCGCGTGATCGCCAAGCAGGCCGGAGCAGCCGTCTGGCTGCGCAGCACGGTCTCGGCCTCGTGGGCGCCCGGGCAGCGGCGGCTGAAGCAGCACGACGCCGCGCGGTTTTTCCGCGCGGAATCGCTGACGCTCGAGGCGTTCTCGCGCCTCGGCTGGCAGATCGCCTACCGCCGCGCGCCCGGCGTGGACGCGCCGGTGACGACGTGGCACCGCGCGGACGGCGCGCTGATCTTCTCCGCCTATCATCCCTCCACCACCGTGGAGACCTTCCTCCGCTTCCCGCTCGGCGCGCCGATCCTCGACGGCTACGAGGCGGAGCTGCGCGGCGGCGCCGCCGTCTATCACTTCCCGAAGGCGGAGCGGCGCGAGTGCCGCGTCTTCGTCGAGCAGGCGGACGGCATCGTCGGCGTGCGCGAGCTGCCGCCGGTCAGCGCGGAGTTCCGCCGCCGCATCGAGGTGCGCGGCCTGCGGGACGCGACCGTGCGCCTCTTCGGCGAAAGCTACTGCCGCGATGCCCTCACGGTCTGCCTCAACGGCGCGCCGGACTGGTACTTCGTCGGCGATGACTGGGAGGGCGGATACAAAACCGACCGCTTCGGCACCTATCTCGAAGCCCGGCACATCACCGGAACGCTGGTTTTCTCCATGCCGTTCCGCGATAACAGGAGAATTGAAGAATGAACACCGACTGGACTGCGCATTTTCTGACCGGCATCGACCTCCCCGCCTCCGACGTGCCCGCGCTGTGCGCCGCCGCCGCGCCGCTCGAAGCGGACGCGGACTGGCAGCCGCTCGTCGCGCGCTTCATGGCGCGCGAATACCGCGGCATCAGCGAGATTCTCGACGCGGCTGCCCGCCTCGGCGCGCGGCACGGCATCCACCGCTTCACGACGCATCTGCTGTTCTACGCGGCGGCCGCCGAGCCGCTCCTGGCTGAATACCGCGCGCACCGCGTGGACGAGGCGATCTTCTGGGACACAATGCGCGACCTGAAATACAAGTACTTCGAATGTCTCGCCGTGAAGCGCATCCCCGGCACCTTCGTGCCCGAGTGGCACGCGGGATTTTTCCACATGGACCGCTTCGCGCTCGGCCGCCTGCAGTACGAATACGCGCCGTTCCACGCGGACGCCTTCTCCCGCGGCGGCCTGACGCTGCATCGCGGCGACCGCGTACTCAACTGCCACATCCCCTCCTCCGGCCCGCTGACGGAGGCGTCGCGGCTCGATTCCTACCGCCGCGCGCACGATTTCTACAAAAACGATTTTCCCGGCGGCGTCACGCCGATCGTCTGCTCGTCGTGGCTGCTCTATCCGCCGCACGAGGAGTTTCTGCCGCCGGACTCCAACATTCTCTCCTTCCTGCACGATTTCACGATCCTCTCAAGCGGCGTGGACGAGAAGTTCTCGAACGCCTGGCGCGTCTTCGGTGCGGCGGCGGCGCGGGATCCGCAGAATTGGCCGCGGGACACGCGGCTGCGCCGCGCCTTCGCCGACCGGATCCTCTCCGGCGGGACGGTCGGGCACGGCTACGGCGTGATTTTCTTCGACGGCGAAAAGATCCTGCGGTGAGCCGCGCGGGCGCCGCCCGCCGCCGGACGCGGCGGGCGGCGCCTCCGGAAAGAATTCTCGTTTCCCTATTGACAAACGCCGTCAAATCCGCTATACTATCATCGTATACTGCGGATTTATGCAGTCATTTCATTACATAGGAGTTGGTTTCTCATTTTACCCGACGGCAGTAGTAGCAACAATATCTTGTTGTTTGCAGCCTTCGTTTTCTGCGTGCTCTGCTCCGCGTACTTTTCCTGCGCGGAAAGCGCCTACGCGGGACTGAACAAAATCCGAATCAAAAATCTGGCGGACACCGGCGACCGGCGCGCCCAGCGTACCGCGGCAATCTCGAACAACTTCGATCGCGCACTGACGACGATCCTCATCGGCACCAACGTCATGCACATCGGCTGCTCTTCCATTGCCACGCTCATCGCTGCGAATCTCTGGGGAGACGGCGCCGTGGTCTACGCCACGCTCGTTACCACGGTCATCGTCTTTTTCATCAGCGAAATGATCCCCAAGAGCTACGCCAAGTCGAACAGCACGCAGGTCGCGCTCGGCTTGTCCGGCTCGCTTCGTGCGCTGATGAAGATCCTGGCCCCGGTAACTTTTGTATTTATGGGCGTCAGCCGCCTCGTGACCCGCCTCTTCAAGGCGGACGACACGCCGACCGTCACCGAGGAGGAACTCTCCACCCTCATTGAAACGGTCGAGGAGGAGGGCGGCATGAGCGAGGACCAGAGCGAGCTATTGCAGTCCGCGATGGAATTTCCCACCACCACCGTCGCCGACGTTCTGACCGCGCGCGAGGACATCGTGGCGGTCTTCACCGACATGACGCCCGAAGAGATCCTCTCGCGCATCCAGGAGGCCAAGCACTCCCGCCTGCCCGTCTGCGACGGCACGCTGGACACCGTCGTCGGCATGCTCTCGATCCGTAAGTATCTGAAGGAATATATCCGCCACGGGGCGCCGGACGTGCGCGCGCTGATGGCGCCGCCGTTCTTCGTCTCCCCGGAGGAGGAGATCGGCGATCTCTTCAAGCGCATGACGCAGAACCGTCTCAGCATCGCCGTCGTCCAGGACGACGACGGCCGCACGCTCGGCCTCATCACCGTCGAGGACTTCCTTGAGGAGCTGGTGGGCGAGATCTGGGACGAGGACGACGTCGTGGACGAATCCTTCATCAAGCTGGGCGGCAGCCGCTTCCGCGTCAGCGGCGCCCTGCGCGTCGGCGAGGCCTTCTCCCGCATGGGCTACGAATCGCCCGATCCGACCATCCTGCAGCGGCCGCTCGGCGCCTGGGCGCTCGAGGTCTTCGGCCACGTGCCCGAGGAGGACGACGAGGTCGACTGGCATGATCTGACGCTGACCGTCAAGCAGCTGGACGACGGCCGCGTGACGACCCTGGACATCAAGGTCTGCGATCCGCCCGAGGCGGACGAGGCGGGAGGTGACGAGGCATGATCCTTCCGTATATCGGCATTCTCGTGTGCCTTGCGCTCTCTGCCTTCTTCTCCGGCTCCGAGATCGCCCTGACCTCGGCCAACATGATGCGCATGAAAAAGGCCGCGGACGAGGGCAGCAAAACCGCCGCCGCGGCTTACAGGATCCTGCAGGATTTTGACCGGATCCTCTCGACGATCCTGATCGGCAACAACCTCGTCAACATCGCCGCCTCCGCGATCGCCACCGTCATCGCCATGAATCTCTTCCCCGGAGAGGAAGGCGTCGGCGCCGCGCTGGCCACGCTGGTCATGACCGTTCTGATCCTCATCTTCGGCGAGATCGTGCCGAAGATCGTCTCCAAGGAACACGCCGAGCGGATCTCGCGCCTGTGCGCGATCCCGCTGCGCGTGCTGATGTGGATCCTCGCGCCCGTCGTCTATCTGACCGTCGGCGCGGTGAACCTCATCTCCCGCCTCTGGAAGAAGGAGGAAAGCGAGAACGAGCCCTCCGTGACGGAGGACGACCTCGTCTCCATCATCGAGACCGCCGAGGAGGAGGAGGTCATCGACGAGGACAAGAGCGACCTGCTCCAGTCCGCGATCGAATTCTCCGATACCACGGTGGAGGAGATCCTCACCCCGCGCACGGAGATGATCGCCATCGACATCGAGGACACCCCCGAGGAGATCCTCGAGACGGTGCTCGAATCGCCCCACTCCCGCCTGCCGGTCTACGAGGACACGCCGGACGAAATCCTCGGCGTGCTCGCGCTCAATCACTATCTGAAAGAATACGCCGCAAACAAAACGGTAGACATCCGCGCCCTCCTCATGGAGCCGTGCTTCTTCCATAAAACGATGAAGCTGCCCGCGGCGCTGGAGGAAATGCGGCGGCGCAAGATCCACATGGCCATCGTCATGGACGAGTACGGCGGCACGCTCGGCATCATCACGCTCGAGGACATCCTCGAGCAGATCGTCGGCGACATCTGGGACGAGACGGACGAGATCGTCCACGAAATGACGCAGACCGGCGAGAACACCTACGAGGCCGTGGCGGACATGAACGTCTACGACTTCTTCGAGCAGCTCGACGTCGACACGCACGATTTCGAGTCCGAGTATACCTCGCTCGGCGGCTGGGCGACGGAAATGTGCGCCTCCGATCCGCACGTCGGCGACAGCTTCGAGTACAAGAACCTCTACATTGTCATCACGGAGATGGATGATCTGTGCGTGACCCGGCTGAGCGTCCGCGTCACGCCGATCGCCGACGAGGACGCGGAGGACGGCGTCTGAGCGCCTCAGCGCTCACGCCGCTCCCTCGCCTCCTCCTCCCGCGACGCCTCTCCGCTGACGACGCACAGACAGATCACGACGGTGCCGAGTACCCCGCCCAGCATCAGTCCGATAAAAAACGCAGCCCACGCCATACCGATTCCCTCTCTTTTTTCCTCCCGCGCCGGCGCGCGGGAGGTTTTCTTTCGGTCTCAGTATGCCCGCCGGGACGCCGCAGTATGCGATTTTTTGCAGCGAACCGAAGAAGAATCCGCCGATCCGCTTGTAAAGCGGCGCGCGGTGTGCTATAATTCTTTCATCCCGTTTTCAATGTTTCAAGCCGGAGGCCGCCATGGATTACTCCACCCTCAACCGCCAGCTCTTCTCCCTCGCCGCCGAGGAATGCGGCGCGGTGCCGCTGCTTGCCAACGCCGCGGCGCTCCTGTACGAATCGCTTCCCGACGTCAACTGGGCGGGCTTTTATCTCGTCGAGGGCGGACGGCTCGTGCTCGGCCCCTTCGTCGGCAGGGTCGCCTGCATCCACATCGCCTTCGGGCGCGGCGTCTGCGGCACGGCGGCCGCCGAGGACCGCACGGTCCTCGTGCCGGACGTGCACGCCTTTCCAGGCCACATCGCCTGCGACGCCGCCTCGCGCGCGGAGATCGTCGTGCCGCTGCACGACGCCGCGCGCCGCGTCCTCGGCGTGCTCGACATCGACAGCCCGACGCGCGGCCGCTTCACCGAAGCGGATGCGGCGAGCCTCGGGAGCTTTGCGCGGGCGCTGGAAGCGCTCGTGCGCTGGGACCGCCCCTACGGCGGCACGGACATGGAGGCGAGCGCTCTCTTTGCCGGCGGCTGCTTCTGGTGCATGGCGCCGATCTTCCGTATCCAGCCCGGCGTTCTCTCCGTGCTCAGCGGCTATGCCGGCGGCACGGAGGCCGCGCCCCGCTACGAAGACGTGAAGGCACAGCGCACCGGCCACCGCGAATGCGTTCTCATCCGCTACGACGACGCGCGCGTCTCCTATGAGCGGCTGCTCGACATCTTCCTCGCCAATATCGATCCCTACGACGGCGGCGGGCAGTTCATCGACCGCGGCGCCTCCTACGCGCCGGCGATCTTCTATGCCGACGAGGCGCAGCGCGCGGCGGCAGAAGAAAAGCTGCGCGCTCTCGCATCCGCCTCCGGCCGTGCGCCGGCCGTCGCCCTTCTGCCCGCCTCGCCCTTTTATCCCGCCGAGGAGATCCACCAGAACTACGACCTCACCCATCCCGAGGCCTTCGCCGCGGAACTGGCCGCTTCCGGCCGTGCGCGCGGCGGATCCGCCCGCTGAATCAGGAGATTGATTATGGAATATTTCATTGACAGCGCCAACGCGGCCGCCGCCGCGGCCCTCTGCCGCCAGTATCCCATCGCCGGTGTGACGACGAATCCGACGATCCTCGCCCGCGAGGGCGGCGAGGTGCGCCGGGTGCTCGCCGCCCTCCGCGCGGCGATCGGCGAGCGGCTCCTCCACGTGCAGCCGGTGTCGGAGGACGCCGGAGGGATCGTGCGCGAGGCGCGCGCCGTGCGCGCCCTCGTCGGCGATCCCCTGGCGATCAAGGTGCCGATGACGCCCGAGGGGCTGCGCGCGATGCGCCTGCTCCAAAGCGAAGGCTTCCCCGTGACCGCCACCGCCGTCTTCTCACCGCAGCAGGCGATCCTCGCGGCAACGGTCGGCGCGGACTACGTCGCGCCGTATATCAACCGCTTCGACACCGTCTGCGGCGGCGGCGCGGCGCTGGTGCGCGCCGCGGCGCTGCTGATCGAAAAAAACGGGCTGCCGACGCGCATCCTCTGCGCCAGCTTCCGCAACATCCAGCAGATCGAAGAGGTGATGGAGGCCGGCGCCTCCGCCGTCACGGTCACGCCGGAAACCTTCGCCGCCATGGCGGCGCATCCGATGACGGACGCGGCGCTCGCCGCCTTCCGCCGGGACTGGAACGGCCTCTGGGCAGGCGAAACGCTGGAGACGCTGCTTGCGGAAAAATAAAAAATATTCGATATTTATGCAAGATATGCTTGACAAAGCGGCGCACATGCGGTATAATATCCGCAAAGCAGAGGAAAGGACGGCAATCGTATGCGATTCACGGCGTATTCTTACTATTATTATCGCACAGGCTGCCACTTCACTTTGCTTTGCCGACGCTGAGCGCCGGTGAATCAGAGACAGGGCGGCCTTGATTGCGTTGCGCAAATCGGCCGCCCTGTTTCGTATTTCTGGGAGGATGCTATGGTCATCAAACTCATTCTGCTCGCCGTATTCTTTGCCGTCATGGTCGGCGTCGGCCTCGCCTACCGCCGCTCCGCCGCCAACGTCAGCGGCTTCGTCCTCGGCGGACGAAGCGTCGGTCCCTGGCTGACCGCCTTCGCCTACGGAACCTCCTACTTCTCCGCCGTCATCTTCGTCGGCTACGCCGGACAGTTCGGCTGGCGCTTCGGCCTCGCCTCCACCTGGATCGGCCTCGGCAACGCCTTCATCGGCTCGCTGCTCGCCTGGGTACTGCTCGGCCGCCGCACGCGCATCATGACGCAGCATCTCGGCTCCGCCACGATGCCGCAGTTCTTCGAGCGCCGCTTCGATTCCCGTGCGCTGAAGCTCGCCGCCTCGCTCATCATCTTCATCTTCCTGATCCCCTATACCGCCTCGCTCTACAACGGCCTCTCCCGCCTCTTCGGCATGGCCTTTGACGTCGATTACACGATCTGCATCGCCGTGATGGCCGTGCTGACCGCCGTCTACGTGATCGCCGGCGGCTACATGGCCACCGCCGTCAACGACTTCATCCAGGGCATCATCATGCTCTTCGGCATCGTGCTCATCATCGGCTCCGTGCTGAAGATCCACGGCGGCTTCCTCGGCTCCCTCGCCGCGCTCGCCGAGGTTTCGGACGAGACCGTTTCCTCCATTCCCGGCGTCTTCAACTCCTTCTTCGGGCCCGATCCGCTCAGCCTCTTCGGCGTCGTGATCCTCACCTCGCTCGGCACCTGGGGTCTGCCGCAGATGGTGCAGAAGTTCTACGCCATCAAGGATGAAAAATCGATCCACACCGGCACGATCATCTCCACCTTCTTCGCCATCGTCGTCGCCGGCGGGTGCTACTTCCTCGGCGGCTTCGGCCGCATCTTCCCGGTGGACGTCGCCTCGAGCGGCTACGACGCCGTCGTACCGACGATGCTCTCGCAGCTCTCACCGTTCGTCATCGGCATCACGCTGATCCTCGTCCTCTCCGCCTCCATGTCCACCCTCTCCTCGCTGGTGCTGACCTCCTCCTCGACCCTGACGCTGGATTTCATCGCGCCGACGATCTACAAAAAGGACAAAGAGAAGAAGAACCTTCTGACGATCCGCATCTTCATCGCCGTTTTCATCCTTATCTCCGCCGTGATCGCCATTCTGCAGTACCGGTACAAGATCGCCTTCATCGCGCAGCTGATGGGCCTGTCCTGGGGCGCCCTGGCCGGCTCCTTCCTCGCGCCGTTCCTCTACAGCCTCTACTGGAAGCGCACGACAAAGCTCTCCTGCATCGTCAGCTTCATCTGGGGCTCCGGCATCATGGTGCTGAATATGTTCTTCGGCCCGCACTTCCCCGCTCTGCTCCAGAGCCCGATCAACTGCGGCGCCTTCGCCATGCTCGGCGGCCTGGTGATCGTGCCCGTCGTCAGCCTCCTCAGCCGCGCGCCGTCGAAGGAGGAGACGGAGAAGATCTTCTCCTGCTACACGCGCACCGTGACCGTCCCCGTGACGGAAGCCCTCGAAAAGGACGCGCAGAACTGATTTTCCCCGCACCGGGCGAAGCCGCAGGGCTCCGCCCGGTTTTTTGCCGAAAAACACCTGTTTTTTTGGTCCGGAATTGAACAAAGCAAACCAATTGGCGGAAATCGTTTTATTCTATTGACAAATCGCTTGCCGCAATATATAATGATTCCGGTCATATGATGCGGGAAAGCCGCCGCGCTCTCCGAAGGCCGCTCATCCACGGCGGAACCGGATACGGGAGAGGATGTCAGCGGCACACGCAGAGATTTTTTCAGAAAAGCAATCCTTGTTTTTCGATTTTTGCTTCTTTTTGGCTTTTTGCATTGACAATCGACTGTGCAATCGGTATAATAACACGGAAAAAGGAGAAAAGGATTCTTCCACAGGCGGAATCCGTCATCTCCATCCGATAGGAACCCCAATTCTACATCTTGGAGGAAAATCATGAAGAAAATCCTTGCATTCCTGCTCGTGTGCCTTCTGGTCGCTTCTTTCTCGATCCCCGTCCTTGCGATGGGCGAGGAAATGACCGTCAAAAAGGCCGCCGTCACCGTGGACGGCAAAATCGATGAGGTCTGGAAGCAGGCCGACCGCCAGAAGCTCACCTACGTCAAGAACAAGGTCGACATGCCCGACGACTCCTATGCCTACGTCAGCGCCCTGTGGAACGGCAACACCATTTATTTCCTGTTCGAGATCACCGACGACGATCCTTCCTTCAACTCCACCGTCGGCGACTGGAAAAACGACGGCATCTACCTCTTCATTGAAGAGCTCGGCACCGGCGGCAAGCCGTTCACCGACGGACAGTTCCAGTTCGCGCTGATCCCGAAGGAGGACTTCTCCCAGTTCCCGCGCCGCGGCGACGCGAACAAGATGGGCGCCTATGAGTACGCCTACGAGGAAACCGGAGACGGCTTCGTCATCGAGTTCTCCTACACCTTCCTGCAGACCACGCTGGCCGCCAAGGCGGAAATCTACGCGGATTTCCAGTATAACGACTGCAACGACGCCAAGGAGCGCACGCACAACTTCGGCTGGTCCGACGTGGACGACAGCGCGGTGAACAACGCCGACGTCTGGGGCACGCTGATCCTCTCTGCCGATGAGATCAAAGCGGCCGCTGCCCCGACGACGACCGCCGCTCCGACGACGACCGCCGCGCCTGTGACGCAGGCCGCTCCGGCCGCCTCGACGCCCGCCGTAAAGACCGCGGACGCCGCCGTGGTGATCGCCGCGCTCGCCGCCATCACCGCCGCCGGTGCGATCGTTCTCAAGAGAAAGCACTGAGCCGCCAATCCTCCCGATACACGGAAGAACCGTCCCTTGTCCGCACGGACAAGGGGCGGTTCTGTCTCATTCGCCGCGAATCGCCGCTTTTTGTGTATGGTTCTTGACACATCCCGGCCATTGTGCTATAATGATGGAACACGGGACGCCATGTCCCGTGTTCGCTGTTTTCCAAAGGAGTACGCCTCGTGAATCTGTGGGAATTGTTCGTCATCGCCGTCGGGCTGTCGATGGACGCCTTTGCCGTCTCGATCTGCAAGGGCCTGTCGGTGCAGCGGCTGAAGATACGCCACGCGCTGATCTGCGGCGCCTATTTCGGCCTCTTTCAGGCCCTGATGCCGCTCGGCGGCTTTCTGCTCGGCGCGCGCTTCAAGGATCTCATCGCCGCGGTCGATCACTGGATCGCCTTTGTGCTGCTGGCGGTGATCGGGCTCAATATGATCCGCGAATCCTTCTCGAAGGATGAAGAGGCCATGAACGATTCCTTCACCGTGCGCGCCATGCTGCCGCTGGCCGTCGCCACCAGCATCGATGCGCTGGCCGTCGGCGTGACCTTCGCCTTTCTCGACATCGGGCGGCGCATCGTGCCCGCCGTGCTCTTCATCGGCGCGATCACCTTCGCCCTCTCCGCCGCCGGCGTGAAGATCGGGCACGTGTTCGGCGAAAAATACAAAGCCAAAGCGGAATGCCTCGGCGGCGTGATCCTCATCCTCATGGGGACGAAGATCCTGCTCGAGCACCTTGGCATCCTCCCCTGAGGGGAGAAAGGAGATTTCCATGACGCCGCTGCTTTTCCGGCTCTTTCTGAAGGAGGACGCGGCGGAGAACCGCGCGGCCGTCGGCCGCCTGTGCGGCGCGGCGGGCATTACGGCCAACGTGCTGCTCTTCGCCGCCAAGCTGACGGCCGGCCTTCTCTCCGGCAGTCTCTCCATCGCCGCCGACGCGGTGAACAACCTCACCGACGCCTCCTCCGGCGTCGTCAGCCTGCTCGGCTTCCGCATCGCGGAAAAGCCGGCCGATCCCGAGCATCCCTACGGCCACGCCCGCGCCGAATATCTCTCGGGCCTGCTCATCTCCGTCTTTATTCTCGTCGTCGGCGTAGAGCTGGCGCGAGAAAGCGCCGCGCGGATCCTTCACCCGGAGCCCGTCGCCTTTACGGTCTGGACGGCGGCGGTGCTCGCCGTCTCGATCCTCGTCAAGCTGTGGATGGCGCGGCTCTACCGCGCGGGCGAGGCGCGCACCGGCTCCGGCGCGCTGAAGGCGGCCGCCGCCGACAGCCGCGGCGACGCCGTCTCCACCGCCGCCGTGCTGGCCGCCGCCGTCTTCGATTCCTTCAGCAATCTGACCCTCGACGGCTGGGTCGGCGCCGCCGTGGCGATCTTCATCCTCGTGAACGGCGTGAAGCTCGTGCGCGAGACGATGGATCCGCTGCTCGGCCGCGCGCCGGACGCGGAGACCGTCGCCATGATCCGCGAACGCATCCTCTCCTATCCCGGCGTACTCGGCACGCACGATCTGATGATCCACGACTACGGCCCGGGGCGGCAGTTCGCCTCCGTACACGTCGAGGTGGCCGCCGAGGCGGACGTCCTCGAGAGCCACGACATGATCGACAACATCGAGCGCGATTTTCTGCGCCGCGACGGCATCCACATGGTCGTGCACATGGATCCGATCGTGACGACCGACTCGGAGACCGGCGCGCTGCGCGCCTTCCTCACGGAGACGGTGCGGGAGATCGATCCCGTGCTGACGGTGCACGATCTGCGGATCGTGCCGGGCAAAACGCACGTCAACGCCGTCTTCGACTGCGTCGCGCCGCACGCCTTCCGCCTCAGCGACGCCGCGCTCTGCGCCGCCATCCGCGAGCGGGTGCGCGCGCAGTACCCCGACACCTACTGCGTCATCACGGTCGATCACAGCTTTGCCGCGCTGCCGCACGAGCAATAATCCGCCGCGCCGGGCTTGACACCCGGCGCGTTTTCTGATAGAATACTGGAGAATCCAGGAATCATACAGGAGGATGCTATGACTCTTCGTGTTTGTACGTTCAATCTGCGCACGGACGCCGCCGTGGACGGCGCCAACGCCTTTTCCGGCCGCACGCCGCTGATTGCGCGGGAATTCCCCAAATATGAGGCGGACGTCGTCGGCTTTCAGGAGGTCGAGCCGCATATGCGTGACTGGCTGGAGACGAATCTGCCGGGCTATACCGTCGTCGGGCACGGCCGCGGCGCCGATCTGTGCGACGAGCACTGCGTGATCGCCTACCGCAGCGACCGATTCCTGCTCGCCTCGCTTGACACCTTCTGGCTTTCGGACACGCCGCGCGTGCCCGGCAGCCGCTTTCACACCGACCAGAGCGGCTGTCCGCGCATCTGCACCGCCGCCGTGCTGCTGACGCGCGAGGCGCGCCGGCCGCTGCGCGTCTACAACACGCATCTCGACCACGTCGGCCGTCTCGCGCAGGCGCAGGGCATGACGCTGATCCTCTCCCGCATCGCCGCGGACGAGGCCGTCTGGCCCGGCGCGCCGGTCGTACTGACCGGCGATATGAACGCCCTGCCGGACAGCCCGGTCGTCGCCTCGGCCGCCTCCTTCACCGCGGGCGGCAGACCGCTTATCGACATTACCGCCGGCGTCGGCCCCACCTACCACGGCTACCATCCCGAGAAGACGCACGCCAAAATCGACTACATCTTCACCAGCGCCGTCTCAGATCCCGCCCGCTCCCGCACGCTGCGCGACGAGGAGAACGGCATCTACTTCTCCGACCACTACCCGGTTCTGGGCGAGATCGAGCTCTGAGGTGCGGATATGGAATTCTCAAAGGATCTTCTGAACAACACCGTCTCCTCGCAGAGCCAGCTGCCGGACAGCCAGTACGTGACCTTTCACTATGCCGACGCGCCGCACGGCCGCGTGCTCTTCGTCGGCAATTCGATCACCCGCCACGGTCCCAAGCCCTCGATCGGCTGGAACGTGGATTGGGGCATGGCCGCCTCCGCGCCGGAGAAGGACTACGTGCACCGCGTCGTCGCCGGCATCGAGGCCGCGCGCGGCCCGGTCGACTGGTGCATCGCGCAGGGCGCCGTCTGGGAGCGCAGCTTCACCGATCCGGCGATCCTGCCGACCCACTTCGCCGCCGCGCGCGCCTTCCGCGCCGACACGGTGATCGTCCGCATCGGCGAAAACACCGACCGCTCGCTCCTCGCCGCCAACGACTACGCCGCGGCCTTCGCGGAGATGGTGCGCTTCTTTGCCCCGAATCCCGCCGCGCGCGTCGTCGTCACCGATCTGTTCTGGGCCTCGCCCGCCATCGACGAGCCGATCCGGCAGGCCGCGCGCGAAAACGGCTGGACGCTCGTCGCGCTCGGCGATCTGGGCGCGCGGGACGAGATGAAGGCGATCGGCCTCTTTTCGCACGCCGGCGTCGCCGGGCATCCGGGCGACGAGGGCATGCGCGCCATCGCCGAGCGGATCCTCGCCGCGCTCTGAGCGCCTCACGGCAGAGGAAAGCCCTGCCCGAGGATCTCCGCCGCCTCGGCGACGATGCAGAAGGCGCCGGGATCGATCTCCCGCACCAGACGCTTGAGCGCATAGAGCTCGCCGCGCGCCGTCACGCACAAAACGACGCCGCGCACCGCCCCGGTATACCCGCCTGCGCCGCGGAGCACCGTTGCTCCGCGGCGCAGGTTTTTTGTGATCGCCGCGCAGATCGCCGCGCTGCGGTCGGTTACGATCCAAGCGATCTTCGCGCGGGCCGCGCCGTCGAGCGTGCGCTCCAGCGCGGCGGAATAGGCGGCGATCGCGGCGGCGGAGGCGACGAGGGAGGAAAACTGCCGCGTCGCGGCCGCGCCGAACAGCACGACGGCCGCGTCGATCGCCGCCACCGCGCCGCCGACGGGCACGCGGGGAAAGCGGTCGTGCAGAAGCAGCGCCGCCAGATCGGAGCCGCCGGTGCCGAAGCCGCGCGTCAGCATCCAGCCGCTGCCGGCGCCCATCAGCGCGCCGCCCAGCACCGCGCCGAGCAGCGTCTCCTGCGTCGCTGCGGCGAGCGGCGCAAGCAGCGCCGTCGAGGCGGCGGACGCAAGCACGCCGAGGGCCATGCGCGCCGCCGCGCCGACGCCCCGCGCCCGGATCCACAGCGCAACGAGCGGCAGATTGCAGAGGAGCATCACGCCGCCGACCGGCGCGCCCCATAATCGATAGAGCGTCACGGCGAGGCCGGACGCGCCGCCGCTCACAACGCCGAGCGGCGTCAGAAAGAGCGCAAGCGACAGCCCGAACAGCGTCCCGCCGCCGGCGAGCGCCGCGGCGTCGCGCAAAAGATTCCCACGTTTCATACGTCCTCCGGAATACTGAGGCGCGCGGCCTCATAGAATGGCTCGAAGGCCCGAGGGCCGACGACAAAAGACATGGGGGTATGAAAATGACGGATCACGGATACGCGCCCGAGGGCGCCTTGCTCGGAACGGCGGAGAACACCTACTACACCTCCTCGCCCCACGCGCTGGAGCGCGCGATGGCGCAGGGACGAATCCTCGAGGGCGTCGCGCGGATGTGCGACTGCACCGACATGCGGCTTCATCTCGAGCTGGGCGGTGCACGCGCCGTCATCGACCGGGAGGAAGCCGCCTACAGCCACGACGGCGCGCCCGTCAAGGACATCGCCGTCATCACGCGCGTCGGCAAGCCGGTCTGCTTCAAGGTGCTCTCCGTCACGCGCGGGGACGGCGCGCCGCTCTTTTACCTCTCGCGCCGCGCCGCGCAGGAGGAGTGCATGAAGAATTTCATCCTGCGCCTGCGCCCCGGCGACATCGTGCCGGCGAAGGTCACGCATCTCGAGCCGTTCGGCGCCTTCGTGGACATCGGCTGCGGCATCGTCTCGCTCCTGAGCGTCGATTCGATCTCCGTCTCCCGCATCGCGCATCCCTCCGACCGGCTCTCACCCGGCGAGCGGATCCCCGCCGTCGTCAAGAGCATCGACGCCGCCTCCGGCCGCATTTACATGACGCACCGCGAGCTGCTCGGCACCTGGGAGGAAAATGCCGCCGCCTTTACCGCCGCGCAGACGGTGCCCGGCATCGTGCGCTCCATCGAGCCCTACGGCATCTTCGTGGAGCTGGCGCCCAATCTGGCGGGACTGGCGGAGGTGCGCAGCGGCGTGGCCGTCGGCGACCGCTGCGCCGTGTACATCAAGAGCATCATCCCCCAGCGGATGAAGGTCAAGCTCGTCATCATCGACGCGCACACCGAGGCCGCGCCGGCGCGGCTGCGCTATTTCGTCGATCCGTCCGTCACGCACCTCTCCCGCTGGCGCTATTCCCCGCCCGACTGCCCGAAGACGATCGAAACCGACTTCGACGGGCAGGCGGGCGCATGAACCAGTATACCCCGGAAAGCGTCCCGAAAACCATGTTTTGGGGACGCTTCTTTCATTTCGGGAAAAAAAGTGCTATAATAGATCCATCGAACTGCCCACTAAAGAAAGAATCCGATCGTCCGATGTGCAGCCCACCGGCGGTTGAGGGAAAATGAATATGCAATACGAAATCAAACCATTGCCAGAGGAAGAGGAAGACCTCATCGAAAAAAAGATCCATGCATACGCGGATTCCATGGCGCCGCAGGAGACTCATACCGAGGAAGAAACGCTCGTCTTCAAGGCGGAGGATGCGGAAGGAACGCTCGTCGGCGGTTGCGTCGTGAACATTCACGAATGGGGGAGAGCGGTGCTGGCCCAGCTTTGGGTGGACGAGCGGTATCGTCATCACGGCCGCAGAGCGATACGAATCCGAGACCGCCTTTTTTCCGTGAATCTCAAAACGCAGAAGCAAGAGTCCCTTGTTTTTTGAAAGAAAACGTGCTATAATGAAGCAACCGCATCGAAATCTCCATCCAAGAAAGGACCCTGTTATGACCCACACCCGCAACCGGCTTTGGATTCTGGTATTGATTCTCGTGCTGCTCACGGGCTGTTCCGCCTCCGCCTCCAATTCTCTGCTGACCGACAATCCCGAAACGGCCGCGGAGCCCGCTTCCGTCGTGCAGATCGAAGCGGGCGAGACCTCTCCGTACGTCATCGTCGTCCCGAACCGCTCCACGTCGGAGCTGCAGAATCTCGCCGCGAGCCTGCAGAAATCGCTCAAGCGGTTCGCCGATGTGCAAATCGACATCGTCAAGGACAGCGACGCCGAGGAGCGCGACGAGGAGATCCTGATCGGCAAAACGAACCGCGAGGCAAGCCGCACGGCGCTCGCGGAAACCCTCTACGGCGAGTACGCGATCCGCACCGAGGGGAAGAAGCTCATCCTCTCCGGCTGGGACGACGCCGCGCTCAAGATCGCCGTCGCCCGTCTCAAGGAAGTCGTCGTGGCGGAGAGCACCGACGAGGGCCTCACGCTGACGGAGTATGGCCAGCACGGCACGGTCTTTGCCCACCTCGGCGTGCTGCCCGTCTATGGCAGCATCGACCAGGCGGTCCACTTCATCGAGCTCGGCGACGGCAGCCGGATGCTGTACGTCAAGCGGTCGACCGTCAAAACATTTGAAAGCTATCTGGACGCGCTGCGCGAAGCCGGCTTTGAGGAGTGTTCCCGCCGCGAGATCGGCAAGAACATCTTCGCCGTCTTTACCGGCAAGGACAAGATCCTCCACGCTTCCCTCTCCGCCGCGAACCGCGACGTGCGCGTCACGGTGGACGACGCCTATGATCGGTCGCTCTTCACGGAGCAGCCGTATGAGAAGGTATGCGAACCGGCCGTGCATCTGCTGGCGGTGGAATACGCCTCCCCGACGGATCCGAACAGCTTCGCGCAGCACGCGCTCGGCCTGATCTTTCGTCTGGAGGACGGCCGCTTCGTCATCGTGGACGGCAACTACTACGGCGAGGCGCAGTACGGCGAGATCCTTGACGTGCTGCGCGAGCTGGCGGTGGATAAAGAGCACATCGTCATCGCCGCATGGATTTTCACCCATCCGCACGCAGACCACGTCGGCGCGTTCTGCAGTTTCTCGGCTTCCTCGCACAAAAATTCGGTGAAGATCGAGAATTTCCTCTACCACTTCCCGACGGACGCGCAGTGCAAGGTCACCAACCTGACCGGCACGATGAAGAATATCCGGAACGCCCTCAAGAAATTTGGGAAGGCGGCGCAGATCCCGCTGCAGACCGGCATGGTCCTGAAGATCGGCGGCGCGGAGATCGAGGTGTTGTACACCTTCGCCGACGCGGAGCCCACCACCCTGGACAACGGCAACGATTCCTCGCTCGTGCTCCGCTTCACGCTGGCGGGACAGACGGTGCTGGTCCCCGGCGATGCGACCGACACGATGTGCAAGTTCCTCGTGCAGCGGTACGGCAACTATCTGAAGAGCGACATCGTGCAGATCGTCCACCACGGCTACAACGGCACAAATGACTTCTACAAGGCCGTGGACGCGGATGTCCTTCTGTGGCCGTGCGGCGTCCGGCAGTTCTACGGGCGCGGCGATCTGTACCGGATCAGCGAGTGGGAGCACGGCAAAACTGCGCTGTCGCTGGCAAAGGAATGCTTCATCGCCGGCGCGCACGGCTGGACGCTGGAGCTTCCCTACACCCCGCCCGATACGAAAACCGTCATCATCCACGACGGAGAGAATTGAATCGAAAACGCCGCCGCCCCAAGGGGCGGCGGCGTTTTGGGCAGCGGGCGCGTCACCGCGCGTCCGCCTCCGGCGCCGCGGCGGCGTGATTTCTTCCTTCAGTGACGGTTCTTCGGGAGCACCGTCACCCGGCGCACAAGGATCGTCTTATGCAGGCTGCCGTCCGGCGCGGGACGGCGGAAATCGGAATAGGCGAAGAGCGCCGTCGTATCGTCCAGCGGCAGAATCGCCGTATAGCAGCAGGAGTCCTTTACGCCGAGATCGACCGGATCCTCCCACACAAGCCCGCCCGGATCCGAGCCGGCGCGCAGAAAGACGCCCGGCCGGCCGTATCCTGCCAGGCTGACGCCGCAGCCGAGGACCTGCAGCTGCGGAAAAACGCCGCAGCGATCGAACACGACCGGCTTCGACCAGGTACGGCACCCGTCCGTCGAGCGGACGAGCCAGCTCGGACAGCCGCTGCCCATCCGCAGAAGCATGACCCAGGAGCCGTCCGGCATCCGCGCCGGACACGGCTCGCAGAACCCGTCGAAGGGGCGGTCCGCCGGGCAGCAGTCCGGCGCCGTCAGCACCTCGGAAAGCCAGTCCCACGTCCGGCCGCCGTCCGCGCTGCGGAATACGTACACGTTGTACTTTCCCGGCACGGCCATCTCTCCCGTCGCCGCGCTGCGGCCAAAGTGATAGGTGGCCAGAAGAAGGCCGCCCGCCGCATCCGGCACGGTGTGCCCCATGATCCCCATAAGGGACTCGAGCGGATAGACCCGCTCGCCCGTTTCTCCCCGATACACCAGAATGGAAGGATGCGGCCAATGCACGTCCATTCGGAACGGCTCCGTCTTCCCGGTCGCCGGATCGTATTCTCCAGCCTCGCAGGACCAGGCGTATTCCGGGATGTCTTCGGCGGCGTAGACCGCCAGCTTCCCGTCCTGCAGCTTCCCGTCCGGCACGCGCCAGATCGGCCTGTACTTGTGCAGCCAGTCGGCGGGATATGCGTTTTTCGCCGCAGGCGGAAGATATTCCCGCCCGTTCGGCAGCGGGATGCCGACGGCCCGATCCGCCCGCGTCCGCGCCCGCCACGTCCGCCCTCCGTCCTCCGAGACGGCGCCGCGGGGCGCGTCCCCGCCGTGCGAATCCTCGTATCCCTCGACGGTGTCCTGACCGAGACTCCACGTGCAGAGAACGTGCCCGCGATCCGTCGCTTCCAGCGACGGGAACTGCCACGGTCCCCAGCCGAGCGTCTCATAGGAAGCGCCGCGTCCCGCGACGGTTTCTTCTCCCAGAATCAGTGAAAAATCCCGGTATTCGATCTTCTTTTCCATCGGTTGTCTCCTTTGTTCCGGCATACGCGGGCCGGCTTTCACGATCATTATACCGCTCCGCCCCGGCGCAGTCAAGAGAATGGACGTTTGACAGCGAAAAAACGCACAGAAACAAAAACGAAACAAGGGCCGCGCCGGCTTGACAAGGCCACCGCGCGGCGATATAATAATCATAATCTCACTACCTTACCGCCGCAGGCACAAAGGATGGCCCCATGAAACACGACTACCGCAACCGGCGCGAGAGCGACGCCTACGCCCGTTTCTCGGCGGATCCCGCCTCTTTCCCGTATTTCAGTTTTCTCTATGACGGCGCGCGCCGCGACGGCTTCAGCGGCGCGGATTTCCGCCTCCTCTCCCGACGCGTGACAAAGGGCGAGGGCCGCGAGACGACAACGGCCGTCTTCGCCTTCGCCGACGCCCTGGAAATCACGCTTGTGCTCACGCATTATTTCACCCACGGCGTCACGGAATGGACGGTATGGTTCGAAAACGTCGGCGCGTCGGACAGCGGCGTGCTCGAAGCGCCCGAGGCGCATCTGACCTTTGACGATGGCAGCGCCGCCCTGTGCGGCATCCTCGGCGATCACGTCAATCAGTACCGCCCCTACAGCGTGCCGCTCGAGGGCCGCACGGTCGAGTTCTCCTCCGACAGCGGCCGCGCCACGCACGTCAATTTTCCTTACTTCCTTCTGCGCGGCGCCGCCTCCTCCCTGCTCCTCGCCATCGGCTGGGCCGGAACGTGGCGCGCGCGCTTCGACGGCGGCGCCGACGTCGGCGTCACGCTCGGCGCGGTCAACGGCCTGCGCACGCGCCTGAAGCCGCACGAGAAGATCCGCACCGCCCTCTTCGTCTCCGCGCCCTGCGCGACGGGCAGCGAGGACAAGGCGATGAACCTCTGGCGGGACTGGTTTGTGAAGTACAATCTGCCCCGCGCCGACGCCGCGGGCACGCCGCTCTCGCCCTTCTCGACCTGCTGCCTCGCCAGCGACACCGGCCTGCCCAACTCCGACGGCAGCATCTCCGAGCGGCACACGACCTGGCGTCCGTCCATGGAAAAGATGCTCGCGGAGGACGCCGCCGTCGATTTCCGCTGGGTGGACGCGGGCTGGTACGTGCGGCCGGACGGCGGAAGCGAGGAGACGGACTGGTGGGGCACGGTCGGCACCTGGACGCTCGATCCGGCCAAGTGGCCGGGACGCACCTTCCGCGATTCGACGGACTTCGCCCGCGCGCACGGCATGAAGACCCTGCTCTGGTTTGAGCCGGAGCGCGTCACCGACCCGGACAATCTGGCGAAGAATTTCGGCTACGATCCCCGCTGGGCGATCCGCGTCGAGGGCGAGCGCACGATCTCGAACAACATCGGCGACCCGGACTGCCTCGCCTGGACGACCCGTCAGATCTGCCGCACGCTGCGCGAGGGCGGCGTCGAGATGTACCGCGAGGACAACAACTGCAACGCCGCCGCGCTCTGGCGCCATCTCGACGAGGCGGAGGGCGCCGATCGCCGCGGCATCACCGAATGCAAATTCATCGCCGCGCATTATCAGATGTGGGACGACATTCTCCGCTGCACGTCGGAGGCGGGCGGCTGCGCCTTCCTTGACTCCTGCGCCTCCGGCGGCGGCCGCAACGATCTTGAATCGATGCGGCGCGGCATTCCCCTTCTCCGCAGCGACAGCGACCGCACGTCGACCGCCCTGCGCCTCTCGATGACGACCGCCTTCAACCGCTGGATCCCCTTCTGCGGTGCGAACACCAAGGAAAAGGCCTCCCAGCTTGCGCCGACGGGCGGGAGCGATCCCTACGTCTGGCGCGCGTCGTATCTGCCCGCGCTCAACGTCGATTCGCAGTTCGTGCAGGATCCGGGACAGGACTTCGGCATGCTCCGCTTCGGCCTGCGGGAGTGGCGGCGCGTCGCGCCGTATCTGCTCGGCGAGATGTATGTGCTGACGCCGTGGCACAGCGAGGCGGACACGACCGCCTTCACGGCCTTCTGCTTCTGGCTGCCGGAGGAGGAGGCGGGCGTGCTGCTCGCCTTCCGGCAGGAGAGATGCGCCGCAGACACGCTGCCGCTGCGCCTGCCGCCGCTCGTCGGCCCCTGCCGCCTCACGGATGAGGACAGCGGCGAGGTGATCCCGGCGGACGGCCCCTTCACCCTCTCCTTCCCCGCGCCGCGGACGGCAAGACTCTTGTGGATGAAGCGGGCATGATAAAGCACATGCCTTCATATAAGTGCTAAAACAAACACGGGATTTTGGCTGAAGCCGGCCGGAATCCCGTGTTCTTTTGATGCTATCTTTAGCACTCTGGCACTACGATTGCTAATGTTTACATTTCCAATACAAAAACTGCTGTTTCTGTTCACATTCGGGGCGTATAATATCAGACAGTAAAGGAAAGAACAAAGACAGCTTTCCGATACCAATTCAAATCAACCGGAGGGTATGGTTATGCTGAACAGAATGCCTTATTTTGAAAGCGGGCGTCGTGGATACGATCCGTTCCGCGAAATGGAAAACCTGGAGAAAGCCTTCTTCGGCGGCGACCGTCGCGCTCCGTTTGCCGCGGACATCCGCGATACGGGCAGCGCGTTTCTGATCGAAGCCGATCTGCCGGGCTTCAAGAAGGAAGACATCCACGTGGATCTGGACGGCGACACGATGACGGTCACCGCCGAGCGCCACAGCGACTACGAGGACAAGGAGAAGGCGGGCAGTTATCTCCACGTGGAGCGCGCCTACGGCAAATGCAAGCGCGCCTTCGACGTCTCCGCCGTCGACACCGCCTCGATCACCGCCGCCTATGAAAATGGCGTGCTCACGCTGACGCTGCCGAAGAAATCCGCCGCCGCGCCGAGCGCACGCCGCCTCGAAATTCAGTAATCGCACGCCGCGCGGCGGGGCACACGATCCCCCGCCCCGCCGCATGACAACGGATTCGGATCGGAATTTTCACAAATTTCTAAGATGAATTCGGAGGTTTTCACTATGTTTGGTCTTACGCCGTTTGTTCGCAGAAATGCGCTTTCGTCCTGGGATCCGTTCACCGAAATGGATCGTTTCACGGACAATTTCTTCAATTCCCATGAGCTGGATCTCGCCTCCTTCCGCACCGACGTCAAGGATACCGGCGACGCCTATCAGCTCGAGGCCGATCTGCCCGGCTTCAACAAGGAGGACATCCACCTCGATATCGACGGCGACTGCCTGACGATCAGCGCCGAGCGTCACGCCGAGAACGAGGAGAAGGACAAGGACGGCCACATGCTCCGTCAGGAGCGCTCGTTCGGCTCCTTCAGCCGCGCCTTCGATATCTCCGGCGTCAGGGGCGAGGAGATCACCGCCGCCTACAAGGACGGCGTGCTCACGCTGACGATGCCGAAGAAGGAAAAGACTGAGCCGACGTCCCGCCGGCTCGAAATCCAGTAATAGTAATAAAAAACCGCGCAGCAGCCGCTGCGCGGTTTTTTTCGCCGCGCCGGAAGCGGAGAAACGCTGGGGACGCCTTTTGCAAAAGACGTCCCCAGCCCCCCGCGAAAACCTTTTGGGCCAATACAAAACAAGGTGCAGCGATACTTGCCGGCCTTGTTTTTTGTATATGCGGCGGACGCTGTCCCTCCATCCGTCGACTGCGCGGCCACCTTGTCCTGTATTTGCCTCAAAGGTTTTCGGGGAGAGCGCGAGAGGGCCCTTTTCCAAAAGGGTCCTCTCGTTCGTCCCCCCGCACTTGCCTTGTTCCGTGTTTTGCCTCAAAAGTTTTCGAGGGGAGTCCGAGGGGGACCTTTTTCAAAAGGTCCCCCTCGGCGCGTCCTCCTCAGCGTATCTCCCACAGAAAGAGGGCGGCGCGAAGCGCCGCCCTCCCTTTTTTCGCCGTTCGCTCAGAAGAGCTGTCCCGGCAGCTTCCGCTTCTCCTTCGGCGGGAACAAGCGGTCGAACGCCTCCGCCTCCGTTTCATCCACGTAGTAGCCGCGCGGCGTTTGGTAGACGCCGGTGACGCCCGCGAGATAGCCGGGGATCAGCTCCTTCGCGAGAAAGAACGAATCGTCGGCCCCGTCGGGCAGATCGTGGTAGCGGATGCCGAAGCGCCGCGCGTACACGAAGCCGCTCTTGCCGTAGAAGCCGATATTTCCCTCGAACAGCACCGCGCCGAAGCCCATGGCCGCCGCCCTCTCCAGCGAGAAATCGAGCAGCTTTTTGCCATAGCCCTGCCGCTTCCGCTCCGGGGCGATGCAGATCGGGCCCATCGTGAGAACGGGCACCTCCCGGCCGTCGTCGGCGCAGATGACCGTGCGCATGAACATGTTCTGCCCGATGAGGCGGCCGTCCTGCTCCATGACGAAGTCCAGCTCCGGCACGAAGGCCGGATCCTCCCGCAGCACGTGGATCACATAATGCTCGAGGCATCCCGGACGGTATACGTTCCAGAATGATTCGCGGATCAGGTGCTCGACGGCGCGGCGGTCGGATTTCTCTTCCAAACGAATGGTATAGTCATTTGTATTCATTGTTTATCCTCCTGAAAATTGTTGACGTCAATTGCTTTGCAGCGGGAGGCTGTGAGACGGCGCAGACCTCCCGGTCAGCGCGCCGACTCCGGTGCGTTGTACGTTTTCAAACAGCACACTCCTGAAAAATATGTATTATCAGGCCTCGCGGCCGATAATCCGGGCGCAGGCGCGCCGCCGGACCGGCGTCACGCCGTATAGTCCCCGAGATAATCCCGGTTCACGTCGAACAGCGCGTCGCACATGCGCCGGATCTCGTCGAGCGAGCAGACGGCGGCGGTCAGCGGATCCATGCAGACGGCGTGGAACACCTTGCGGCGATCCTTTTCCATCGCCGCCTCGACGACAAGATTTTCGATGCGCGCCGTCGTGCCGACCAGCATCTCCAGATGCTTCGGCAGCGGCAGGCACGGCTGCCGGTGATACCCCGCCGCGTCACAGCGCACCGGGATCTCCACGCACGCCTCGGCGGGCAGATTGGCAATCGAGCCGCCGTTGAGCACATTCGCATTGAAGGAGAACGGGGTTCCGTCCCCGAAGCGCGCGTTGAAGATGTTTGCGGCGTACTCGCCGCCGCGCGCCGTATCCACCTTCGCGTTCTCGATCCAGTCGGTGATCTCCTCGCGCCAGTGCGCGCGCCGCGCCAGCCGCCCGCGCAGGGAGAAGGCGTACTCGCCCGGATTCCAGTTGGCGCCCTCGTGCGGCGCGCAGTATTTCTCCATCAGATCGGGGCGCTTGCGGAACCACGGATTGTATTCGCTGTTGTGGCCGCTCGATTCCGTGACGTAGTAGTCGAGATGAAGGAACATCTCGTTGCGCACAAGCTCCTTTCTGTAATACGCCGGATCGCTTGTCAGAAGCGCGCGCAGCCGGGGATAGAGATCCTCGCCGCGATGCGCCAGTTTCAGAAAGAAGGCCTGGTGGTTGACGCCCTCGCAGAGATATTCCAGCTCGCCGCCCGGCACGCCGAGCCACTCCGCGAGCATCGCGGCCGTTCCCTGTACGCTGTGGCAGAGTCCGGTCACGTCCACATGCGTCTCAGACTGCATGGCGCGGCAGAGCATGGACATGGGATTCGTGTAGTTGAGAAAGACGGCGTGCGGGCAGTATTTTTCAATATCGCGGCAGATGTCCAGCATCAGCGGAATGTTGCGCAGCGCGCGGAAGATGCCGGAAACGCTGCGCGTGTCGCCGATGTTGGTGCTGACGCCAAACGTCTTCGGGATCTCGATGTCGTGCCGCCAGATCTCGATGTCGCCGTTGAATACCGTGCAGAGCACGCCGTCCGCGCCGTCGAGCGCCTCCGCGCGGTCGAGCGTGGAGGTGATCGTGCATTCGGGCCGGCCCATCGCCTCCCGGATCTTCCGGCAGGCGGCGGTGATGCGTTCAAGGCGGTCGGGGTTGATGTCCATGAGGGCGATCTCGCAGTCATGGAAGGCGGGGAAGGTCAGAAGGTCGCGGAAAATGGCGCGGGTGAAGACGAAGCTGCCCGCTCCGATACAGGCGATTTTGCGCATGACGGTTCCTCCGTACAGCTTATTTTGTTTCTTCGTTCTCCCGCTCGCCGGAGAAGAGCGCGTAGGCGAGCCAGAGGACGGAATAGCGGTTTTTCAGATCCTTGCCGTAGCGCACCGCGTCGCGGATCTTCGTCTCTCCGTAAAGCGCGGTGAAATCGTCCATCACGAAGCCCGCGTCCCCGATCATGCGCGCACTCTCCGCCTCGCCGGGGCAGTCGGAGAGGACGGCGACGATATCGGGCCACTTTTCCCGATAGAGCGGACGCCAGTCGCGCGCGTACCAGCCGGCCTCGCGCTGCAGCGCCTCCACCTCCGGCGCGACCGGTCCGAAGACGCGCGTCCAGCCGGCGTGCCGCGCCGCCTCGCTCTCCTCGCAGAAGACGGGCGCGGGCAGCGCGCGGATCCGCTCGCGCAGACCGGCCGTGACGACGGCGGCATAGCCGACGTCGATGCCGTGGCAGAAATGCGGCTCGCCGTGCACGAGGCCGGTGATCTCAAAGAAATGGGAGAGATGGTGCTCGCTGCCGGAGCCGGGGCGCGTCGAGCCGTTGAGGCTGAGCGCGATCCCGCTCAGCACCAGCGCCTCCATCAGATCGCCGATCGCCGCCGGCTCGCGCGCGACGATGCGCGCCGCCGACGCGCGCACCGCGTCGGTCACGCCCCGCACCAGCGCGGCGATCTCCGCGCAGTACGGCTCGCCGAGCAGCAGATGGCTGAGCCGCCAGTCGCACAGCGAGCTGTATTTGCCCACGATGTCGCCGTAGCCGGCGCGGATCATCTCCAGCGGCGCACGCCGCAGCACGTCCACGTCGCCGACGATGAAGCGCGGCGGGTGCGTCGTCTTCGTCACCTTCATGCCGCCGAGGATCATGGCGGCGCCGGAGGAAGCGTAGCCGTCCATCGATGGCGCAGTGCCGATGATAGCGCAGCCGATGCCGTGCGCAAAGGAGACGTATTTGCACACATCGTTGATTACGCCGGAGCCGACGCCGAGGATGAGATCGGTTGCGGGCGTGAGGGCGGCCTCCGCCTCGGCGACGGCCGTCTCATCCGGCACCAGCGCGCCCTCGCGGCGAAAGACGTAACAGGCTTCCAGACGTTCGCCGAGCAGGCGGCGCACCGCGTCTCCGCAGACGGCGTCGGTGTTCTCGTCCGCCAGAAGGAGGATATGACGGTATTTCTCCGTCAGGGATGGCAGCGCGTCCGTCGCGCCCTCGCGGATCACGACCGCCTCGATCGGGCAGAAGTGCGTGCGCCCGCAGCGGCAGCGGATCTCGCGCCCGCAGTAAGAAGAAATGGAAAGCCTCATCGGAATCCTCCCTTTGGGAAACTGTTATATGTATTATACTCCATTCCCGCCGCGCGGTCAAGCCTCTGTGTTCTCAGGAAAGCCAGCGTGCGCACGGAAAAGCGGCGGGACGCGCGTCCCGCCGCTTTCCTGTGCAGTTACTCGCCGTCCGGCACCGTTTTGCGCCCGCACTTCGGGCAAAAGCTCGCGTCCGGCACCAGCGCGGCCCCGCAGTAGGGGCAGAAGCCGGCCTCGCTCGCCGCCGGACGCTGCCGCTCTGCGGCCGCGTCGGCCTTCATCTGGTGCATCTGCCGCTGCTTCTCGGCGATCGAGCGCTTGTGCCGCTCGATCTGCCGGCAGAGATTCTCCAGCTCCGGATCGAGCACGTCGCCGGCGCGGTACTTGCCGAAGCAGGCCTCGCCGATCTGCTTCTTCAGCGTTTCGACCTCGCTGTTCTCGCTGTAGATCTGCGCGTTGAGGCGGCCGTATTCCACCAGCTCGTTCGCCTTGTCGCCGACGGTCTGCGCCAGCTCGTTGACCTTTTCCATAATGTCCATCATGCATCCTCCTTTGCATTGCTTGAATTTTCGTCAGATTGAGGCGGGATTTTCCCGCGTTCTTCTTCAGGATATGCGGCGGCGAAAAGTTCTGCCATCCGCGCCGTCTCTCCGCGCAGCGCGAGATAGCCGAACAGCGCCTCGAGCCCCGTCGCGCGGCGGTACTGCGCCGTCGTGGCATGCCGAGGCGGATTGGCGTGGACGCAGTTGCGCCCGCGGCGGAAGACGGCCGCCTCCTCCTCCGTGAGAAGCGGCAGGATCGCCTCCAGCGCGTCGCTCTGCGCCGCCGCCGTCACGTAGGACAGCGACGCCTCGGACGGATGCGCGGTCCCGGCGCGCACCAGCCGCTCCCGCACCAGAAGCTCCCATGCCGCGTCGCCCAGGTAGGCCAGCGCGGCGGCGCCGACGGTCTGCGGCGTCTCCATCATATCGTCTCCTGTCTGCGCGCCGCCTCGTCGGCCAGCGCCATCAGCTCGCGCTCGGCGTCCGCCTCCGACGGATACGGATAGGCCGCGGCGGCCTTCTCAAAGAGCGCGCGGTGCCGCTCGGCCGCCGCGGGATCGCGGTCGCAGAGAAGCGCGGTCACGTAGGCGGTGCGCGCGACGGTGATGCTGTGCGGCAGCTGCTTCATGAAGCGCGTCTGCTCCTTCGTTTCGAGCGCGCGGACGGCGTCGGCGTCGCCGCGCAGAGCGGCGCAGGTCATGCGGTCGCAGCCGAGCAGCAGCCGGTGCAGTCCGATCACGCCGGAGTCCGCCGCGCAGAGCGCTTCAGCGAGCGTCTCCGCCTCCGAAAAGCGGTGCGCGTCCATGAGACGGTTTTCCTGCAGCACGCGGACGGTGCCCGTCACGCCGCTGTCCGTCTCGTCGGAGAGCGGTGCGAAGTATTCCTCGGGCATCTCGCGCAGGCGCACGCCGCGCGTCGTTTCCTCCATGACCTTCATCTGCACCCAGAATGCGCGCCGCGCAGCGGCCGAGCGGCGGATCTCGAGCGTATTGCGGCCGTCGTTGTTGACCATTTTCATGCGCATCGGCACGCCGTTGAGCAGAGCGAACGCGACGCCGCCCTCCGCCGCGGCAAAGAAGAAGAGAGAGAGCAGCGGCACCGCGGCGCACAGCGCGCTGAGCGCGCCGAAGAGCGCGGCGGTGAGCAGATTCATCAGCACGCCGCCGAGATTGTAGAGCGCGTAGGGAAGCCTGCCGCCGTTCCAGTCCGGCGGGGCGAGCAGGCACTGTCCGGCGGTGCCGGGCAGCGAATAGCGGCGCACGCGCAGGCGATCGTTCTCGCGCAGCAGCAGAAACGAGCCGATGCGGAAGGAGAGGAAGCGGTAGCCGGTGGCGAGGCCGAAGACGAGATGCCCCGCCTCGTGCAGGATCAGCTCCACAAAGAACGCCGCGTACAGGACGACGATCGTCCCGGCGAGATACAGCAGATACCACCCGAAGGAAAGCCGCGCCGCGGCCGCCTCCAGGAGCGGGATCAGCGCCAGCCCGTAGAGCGCGCCGAGCAAGAGATAGATCAGCGTGGAAAGCACAACGGCCCAGACGCCGCTGCGCGCGCTTTTCTTCGTTTCCTTCATGATTCGTGCCTGCCTTTGATGATCTGCATCCATTATATCACATCCCGCGCCGCTTTGCAAGGGGAACGCGATGAGGACGCGGCTCTCCCCGCCCCTGCAATGATTTTCTCCGATCTTTCGAAAAAAACACAGTTATTCCGTCTTTCATCTTGACACAGACGCCGATTTGGTGTACAATACAATCGCTTGTTAGCGTATGCTAACAAGCGGCGGACAAATCGATCCGGAAAACCATACACAGAGAAAGGCTGGATGAACGAAAATGAGCAAAATCGCAGTGGTATATTGGAGCGGCACCGGCAACACGGAGGCCATGGCAAAGGAAGTCGCCGCCGGCGCGGCGGCGAACGGCGCGGCGGTGGAGACCTTCACGGCGGCGGAGTTTGACGCGGCGAAGCTGGATGAGGTGGACGCCGTGGCCTTCGGCTGCCCGGCGATGGGCGCAGAGGAGCTGGAGGACAGCGAATTTCTGCCGATGTTCACCGCCTGCGAGCCGAAACTCGCCGGCAAAAAGATCGCCCTCTTCGGCTCCTACGGCTGGGGCGACGGCGAGTGGATGCGCACCTGGGAGACACAGTGCGGCGCCGCCGGCGCAGTGCTCGCCTGCGATTCCGTGATCTGCTGCGAGGCCCCGGACGACGACGCGGCCGCGGCCTGCCGCGCGCTCGGCGCCGCGATCGGGAAGTGATACGGGGATGCGCCGGGAGCCTCTTTTGAAAAAGAGGCTCTCGGCTCCCTCCCGAAAGCTTCCAAACAAAACACAGGACAGGCGTTTCGCACACGCTCTGTCCTGTGTTTGTCTCAGGGGGCGGGAGGGGTTTGTGGAGGACCTTTTTCAAAAAGGTCCTCCACATCGCGTCCCCGGCGCGTCCCCGGCGCGTCCCCATCGCGTCCCCGGTGTATTCCCAGCGTCAGTTCTCCGCGGCGGCGGTATCGGCCTCCGTGTCCGCGTCGCCGTAGTCGGCGAGATCCTCGTCCGTGACCTTCTTGTCCTCGGTCAGGAGGTTCGTCGTGTCGATGTCGTCGCGCTTGGCGCAGAAGGCGCAGAGGCGCGTGCGGCCGGCGGCGATGGCCTGCTCGACCGTGCCGTAGGTCAGCTCGGCGCTGTTGGTGATCGCCTGGCAGTCGTCATGCGTATGGTACACCTTGCCGCTCTTGGCCCAGTAAACGTCCTGATTGATGGCCGCGATGGCCGCCTGCTGCTGCTCGAGGGAAATCGGATTGTAGTCGTAGCTGGCCGCGCCGCCGATCAGGAGGGCGATGACCGCCGCCACCGTGGCGATCGTCTTCGTCTTCTTGTCCGCGTCCTTGTTGAGGAGCACGATGACAATGAACGGCACGAAGGCGAAGGCGGCCACGATCAGGCCGAGATTGTTCCACAGCCAGAAGCCGAACTTGTTCTTCTCCGAGGCCGGGCGGATGTGATTCGCTTTCTTCCAGAGCTGCGAGCCGATGATGAGCGCAACGAGATCGAGCACGAGGAATACGATCATCATCACGATCTGCATCGTCGAGGTCTGCGCCAGCGCGTCGATCTTGCCGACGGCGACGAGCAGCGCCAGCACCTCAAAGGCGATCGCCAGCACCCACAAAATGATCGCGCCCGCGCGCAGTCCGGCCGCGCTGCCGGTCGGGGCGGCGGCGGTGGCACTCGTCTTCTTCGAGCCGGCCTTGACTTCCTTTCCGGTCTCGGCATCCACGATCTTTCTTTTCTTTTCTTCAGGCATGATGATTCTCCTTTATGTTGTTGGAATGATCCAGACATATTATAAAACAAATTGCGGCACAATACAAGATATTTTTTGAATTCTTCGTGAATTGGGCGATCCCTCTTGACTTTTCTGCGGTTTTTCCTATAATAATAGGTGAACTACATTGCAAAGGAGTACACTATGGATCTCAATAATCTGATGGGCACGATGCTCAGCGGCACCGCCCTCACCGGCCTCAGCCAGAAAACCGGCACCTCGCAGAAGGACGTCATGAACGTGCTCTCGACCGCCCTGCCCTCCATGCTCAGCGGCGCGCAGGCGCAGGCCAACGGCGCCCAGACCGCCGAGGGCTTTGTCGGCGCCCTCGCCGATCATGCGAAGGACAACACCGCCGACCTCTCCTCCTTCCTCTCGAACGTCGATCTGAAGGACGGTCAGAAGATCGTCAACCACCTGCTCGGCTCGAACGCCAAGGCGACCGCGCAGACGGCCGCGAAAAACGCGGGTGTCAGCGTCACCAAGGCCAACAACATCCTCTCCGGCGCCGCGCCGCTCCTGATGAGCCTCCTCGGTCAGCAAACCGCCGCCAGCACCGGCTCCGGCAGCGCGCAGAGCACCTCCGCCGTCGCCTCGCTGATGGGCTCCCTGCTCCAGAACGTGGACGTCACGAGCCTGCTCGTCGGCCTCCTCGCCAACAATGCGTCCGGCGGCGCCCAGCAGCAGTCCGCCGCGGCGAACAGCAGCGAGAGCAAACCGGGCAACCTTCTCGGCAACCTTCTCGGCCTCTTCAAGGGCTGATTTTTCCCCGCCGTCCCGGCCGGAGCCTCCCGCTCCGGCCTTTTGATTATCAGAAACAGGAGGACTTCCATGGAAAATCCGCATGTGATCTCACACGGCGTCGTCTGGCGCAACGCGCATTCGTTCTTCCGCTACTGCGGCTGGCCGTCCGTCTGCCGGGACGAGGACGGCGTGCTCTACGCGGCCGCCTCCGGCTTCCGCGTCTCCCACATCTGTCCCTTCGGCAAGACCGCGCTCTTTCTGAGCCATGACGGCGGCGCGACGTGGTCGGTGCCGCTCGTCGTCAACGACACCTATCTCGACGACCGCGACGCGGGCATCGTCAGCCTCGGCGGCAGATCGCTGCTCGTCTCGTGGTTCGCGCATCCGACAGAGGTCTATCAGACGACCTACCGCGGCTCGATCGAGCGGGCGTGGGGCGGCTCGGCGGGCGTGCTCGGCATGTACGATTCAATCCCGGCGGAGTACGGCCGCGGCGGCTCGTTTGTGCGCGTCTCGCACGACGGCGGGCTTACGTGGGGCGCGACGGTGCAGGTGCCGGTCTCCGCGCCGCACGGCCCGATCCGCCTCGCCGACGGCACGCTTCTGTACCTCGGCAAGGAGCACTATTCGCGCGGCGCGGAGGCGCCCGGCGTGATCGCCGCCTGGGTCAGCACGGACGGCGGCGCGACGTGGGTGCGCCGCGGCGGTCTGACGCCGCCGGAGGGCACGGCGTGGGCGAATTTCCACGAGCCGCACGCCGTCGAGCTGCCGGGCGGGCGCCTTCTCGGCGTGATCCGCGCGCAGGGACCCGAGGTCGCCTTCGGCTTCACGATGTACCAGACCGTCTCCGACGACGGCGGCCTTACCTGGTCGCCGATGCGCCCGCTCGGCATCCCCGGCTCGCCGCCGCATCTGCTCCGCCATTCCTCCGGCGCGCTGATCCTCGCCTACGGCCGCCGCGGCCAGAACGCGGCAGAGGAGCCGTCGGGCGCCTGGGGCGAGCACGCCCGCATCAGCCGCGACGGCGGCGAAACGTGGGAGGAAGACGTCCTTCTGCACGAAGCCGCCCCCTCCGATCTCGGCTATCCCGCCACCGTCGAGCTCCCCGATGCCACCCTCCTCACCGTCTATTACCAGCCGTTCGGCCCGGACGGCTTCCCCTCCGTTCTCTGCACGCGCTGGCGTCTGTGAAAGCGCGGGTGGCGCCCCGCAATACGCCGCCCCCTTCCCTCCGCCGCACGGCGTTCGGCCGAGGGAAGGGGCTTCTGTCCCTCCCCGTTGACAAGCCATGCGGGCGTATGGTATAATTAGCGGTGCCCAAATCAACTCAGCCAAGGAGCCAACGCTTATGATGACCATATCCGACGAGATCCGCTATATCGGCGTCGCCGACCGGCAGATCGATCTCTTTGAATCCCAGTACCGCGTTCCAGACGGAATGATGTACAACTCCTACGTGATCCTCGACGAAAAGATCGCCGTGATGGATACGGTGGACGCCCGCTTCCGCCACGAATGGCTCGACGCGCTGCAGAGCGCGCTCGGCGACCGCCGCCCCGATTATCTGATCGTCCAGCACATGGAGCCCGACCACTCCGCCAATATCGACGCCTTCATGGCCGCCTATCCATCGGCGACCGTCGTCGCCTCGCAGAAGGCGCTGACGATGATGCAGAACTTCTTCGGCACCGATTATCCCGAGCGGCATCTCGCCGTCAAGGACGGCGATACCCTCGCTCTCGGCCGCCATACGCTGACCTTCGTCGCCGCGCCGATGGTCCACTGGCCGGAGGTCCTCTTCACCTACGACGCCGCCGACGGCGTCCTCTTCACTGCCGACGCCTTCGGCCGCTTTGGCATCGCCGAAACCGCCGAGGACTGGGCCGATGAGGCACGCCGTTACTATATCGGCATCGTCGGCAAGTACGGCGCCCAGGTGCAGAGCGTGCTGCGCCGCGCCGCCGCACTCGATTTCACCACGATCTGCCCGCTGCACGGCCCCGTGCTCCACGAGGCGGATATCCCCGGCTGCATCGCGCTGACCAATACCTGGTCCTCCTACGCCGCGGAGAGCGAAGGCATCGTCCTCGCCTATACCTCCGTCTACGGCCATACCCGCCGCGCCGTGGAGCTGCTGGCCGAGAAGCTGCGCGCCAAGGGCGCGCCGATGGTCATCGTGCATGACCTCGCCCGCTGCGACCTCTCCGCCGCCGTCGCCGACGCCTTCCGCTATTCGAAGCTCGTGCTCGCCTCCACCACCTACAACGCCGACGTCTTCCCCTTCATGCGCGACTATCTCCACCGCCTGACCGAGCGCGGCTTCTGCGGCCGCACCGTCGCCTTCATCGAGAACGGCAGCTGGGCGCCGCTCGCCGCCAAGGTGATGCGCGGAATGCTGGAAAATTCCAAAAATCTCACCTTCGCCGGGACGACCGTCCATATCCGCTCCGCGCTCAATGAGGAGAGCAAGGGCCAGCTCGACGCGCTCGCCGACGAGCTGTGCGCCGAGTACGTCGCCCGCTCCGCCGAAAAAGCCAACAAGAACGACCTCACCGCGCTCTTCAATATCGGCTACGGTCTCTACGTCGTCACCTCAAACGACGGCAAAAAGGACAACGGCCTCATCGTCAACACCGTCTCGCAGGTCACAAACGCGCCCAACCGCATCGCCGTCTGCATCAACAAGCAGAATTACTCTCACCACGTCATCCGCCAGACCGGCATGATGAACATCAACTGCCTCTCCACCGACGCGCCGTTCAAGGTGTTCGAGAACTTCGGCTTCCAGAGCGGCCGCAATGTGGATAAGTTCAGGGACTGCGAGCCGCTGCGCTCCGACAACGGCCTCGTCTTCCTGCCGCATTATATCAATTCGTTCATGTCTCTCAAGGTCGAGCAGTACGTCGACCTCGACACGCACGGCATGTTCATCTGCTCCGTCACCGAGGCGCGCGTCATCTCCCACGTCGAGACCATGACCTACACCTACTACCAGAAGAACGTCAAGCCGAAGCCCCAGACCGAGGGAAAGAAGGGCTACGTCTGCAAGGTCTGCGGCTACGTCTACGAGGGAGAGGAGCTGCCCGAGGATTTCGTCTGCCCGCTGTGCAAGCACGGCGCCGCCGACTTTGAGCCGATCGCCTGATTTTCTCCGCGCGCCGCATAAACGGCGCGCATCGCGGGCAATACTACGGTATCTCAGCGAAAGGATGCTTGTAGTATGATCGAAGACGATACCGTAAAACTGCTGCGCGAATGCGACGCCGGCGCCCGCATGGGCATCGATTCCATCGAGGACGTCCTGCCCTATACCGAGGACGGACGGCTGCGCGAGATGCTGACCGAATGCCGCGACGAGCACCAGAAGCTCAAGGCGGAAATCGGTCATCAGCTCGCCGACTGCCACGACGACGGAAAGGCGCCCGGCGCCGTCGCCAAGAGCATGTCGTGGATGAAAACGAACGTCATGCTCGCCCTGCACGAATCCGACGCCACGATCGCCGATCTGATGACGGACGGCTGCAACATGGGCGTCAAATCGCTGCACCGCTATCTGAACCAGTACAAGGCGGCGGGCAGCGAGTGCAAGGACGTCGCCCGCCGGCTGATCGAGTCGGAGTCGCAGCTGGCTGTCGACATGCGGCCGTTCCTGTAAGGCGGAGCGCCAATTTCGCCGTCCTGCTTGACAATCGCTCCGAAGCGTGTTATAATTTCGGAGCGCGGGTATGGCGGAATTGGCAGACGCGCCGGATTTAGGATCCGGTGGGCAACCGTGCAGGTTCGACCCCTGTTACCCGTACCAAAAGAGAAGAGAGGCCTATGGCCTCTCTTCTCTTTTGGCATGAGAAACGCTGTGGGGTCGAGCCTCTGACGCGGCGAAGCCGCGGCATATGGTCCGGCGGCCGGTTGACTGACGTCTCCGCTGCACGCTCCGCCGGACCGAGGTTCGACCCCTGTTACCCGTACCAAAAGAGAAGAGAGGCCTTAGGCCTCTCTTCTCTTTTGGCATGAGGAACGCTGTGGGGTCGAGCCTCTGACGCGGCGAAGCCGCGGCATATGGTCCGGCGGGCGGATGACAAACGCTTCCGCTGCACGTCCCGCCGGACCGAGGTTCGACCCCTGTTACCCGTACCAAAAGAGAAGAGAGGCCTAAGGCCTCTCTTCTCTTTTGGCATGAGAAACGCTGTGGGGTCGAACCTCTGACGCGGCGAAGCCGCGGCATATGGTCTTGCGCTGCGCTGGCGTAAATCTTCGCTGATGTTCGCGCAAGACCGAGGTTCAAGTCCTGTTACCCGTACCAAAAGAGAAGAGAGGCCTATGGCCTCTCTTCTCTTTTGGCATGAGAAACGCTGCGGGGTCGAGCCTCTGACGCGGCATAGCCGCGGCATATGGTCTTGCGCTGCGCTGGCGTAAATCTTCGCTGATGTTCGCGCAAGACCGAGGTTCAAATCCTGTTACCCGCGCGCGGGTAACATTAGGATTTGAATGGGGCGGGAGTGAATGACAGCCTGGTGGGCTGTCAGAGCCGCCCCTGACCGAGGGAGCGTTCGTCTTTTCGCATATTCGGCGAAAAGACGAACCCCGCGCGACCGAGACAAATCCTGTTGCCGTCCCCTGCCCCGCGGCGCGACTTTGCGGCAACGTATTGACTTTGAGCCAAAAATGTGCTATGATATTTTTGTATTATTATTTTTCCCGCATCACCCCATCCGGCGGCGCCGCGCCGCTATCATTTCGGAGGAAAAACTATGGATCGTGAAGAATTTCTCAAAAACTACCGCCATTCCATGGCGCATATTCTCGCCAAGGCCGTGATCGCCCTCTACGGCGACAGTGTGCAGTACGCCATCGGCCCGCAGGTCGACGACGGCTTTTATTATGATTTCATGCTCCCGAAGACGATCGGCAAGGAGGACTTCCCCGCCATCGAGAACAAGATGCATGAGATCATCAAAAAGAAGGAGCCGTGGCGCCGCGAGGAGGTCACCCGCGAGCAGGCTCTTGCCCTGTTCGCCTCGCAGAAGTATAAGACCGAGCTGATCCGTGATCTGCCCGAGGACGAGACGATCACCGTCTATTACACCGGCGACGACTTCGTCGATCTCTGCCGCGGTCCGCATATTGACAACTCGCAGGAGCTCCTCGGCGTCGCCTTCCAGATCAAGTCCGTCTCCGGCTCCTACTGGCGCGGCAGCGAGAAGAACGACCAGCTGCAGCGCATCTACGTCTACGCCTATCCGGACAAGGCGCAGCTCAAGGCGCAGCTCGACCGCATCCGCGAGGCGCTGGAGCGCGACCATAAGAAGCTCGGCGCGGAGATGGAGCTCTTCATGTTCCATGAGACGGCGCCCGGCATGCCCTACTGGCTGCCGAAGGGCTGGGCCATGTACAACGCCCTGCTCGAATACTGGCGCGGCGAGCACAAAAAGCACGCCTACCAGGAGATCTCCGGCCCCGTGCTCAGCGAAAAGCAGCTCTGGGTCACGAGCGGCCACTGGGATCACTACCAGGACGGCATGTTCATCGTGCCGATCGACGAGAACTCGACCTACGCCATCAAGCCGATGAACTGCCCGAACGCGATCAACGTCTACCGCAGCCGCGGCCGCAGCTACAAGGAGCTGCCGCTCCGCTTCTCGCAGACCGACGTGATCCACCGCCGTGAGAAATCCGGCGAGCTCAACGGCCTCTTCCGCGTGCAGGAGTTCCATCAGGACGACGCGCACATCTTCGTCACCGAGGAACAGATCGAGTCCGAGATCAGCGACATCATGGACATCGCCAAAACGATCTACGCCACCTTCGGCCTGACCTACACCGCCGAGCTCTCCACCCGCCCGGAGAACTACATGGGCGACATCAATCTGTGGAACCAGGCGGAAGCCGATCTGAAGGCCATTCTGACGAAGAAATTCGGCGAGGGCGGCTTTGAGATCAACGAGGGCGACGGCGCCTTCTACGGCCCGAAGATCGACCTCGGCATGCGCGACTGCCTCGGCCGGCAGTGGCAGATGGGCACCATCCAGCTCGACTTCCAGCTTCCGCTCAACTTCAACCTGAAGTACGTCGCCGAGGACGGCACCCTGAAGCAGCCGGTAATGATCCACCGCGCGATCTTCGGCTCCATGGAGCGCTTCATCGGCATCCTGACCGAGCACTTCAAGGGACACTTCCCCTTCTGGCTCGCGCCGGTGCAGATCGGCATCGTGCCGATCCGCCCGGAGCACAACGAGTACGCCCGCTCCGTCGCCGAGCGCCTGGACAAGCTGCGCGTGCGCTATGAGGCCGACTACACCGACCAGAACATGAAGAACAAGATCAAGCACTGCAAGCTCGACCGCGTGCCCTACGTGCTCGTGCTGGGCGACAAGGAGGCCGCGGAGGGCACCGTCTCCGTCAACATCCGCGGCGTCAAGGAAAACGCCATGGACGTGCCGCTTGAGGCGTTCCTCGCCGCCGTCGAGGCGCAGATGGAAAATCATTCGCTCGAGCTGGCGCAGACCTTCTGAGAATCCCATAGACACAAGGAAACGGAACAGTCCCTGTTCCGTTTCTTTTTACCCAGCATATTATGTATCGCCGGGAGGATATCATGAAAAAGCTGACCGTACGGGGACGCTTCCTCGCGCACGACGACGGCACGCCCTTCTTTTATCTGGGCGACACCGCCTGGGAAATGCTCCACCGGCTGAGCCGGGAGGAGATCCGCGACTATCTGACGACGCGCGCGCGGCAGGGCTTCACCGTGATCCAGACGGTGCTCCTGGCCGAGATGGAGGGCGTGACGACGCCGAATGCGCACGGGCGGCTGCCGCTCCTCTTCACCGACGGCGCGCCCGATCCCGCCCGTCCGGACTGCGAGGGCCCGTATTCCTACTGGGATCACGTGGACTACGCGCTCGGGGAGGCGCGCCGCGCGGGGCTGTACCTCGCGCTGCTGCCTACCTGGGGCGACAAGTTCAACCTCCGCTGGGGCAAGGGGCCGGAGATCTTCACGCCCGAAAACGCGGCGGCCTACGCCCGCTTTCTCGCCGGCCGCTACCGGACGGCGGAAAACGTCGTCTGGATGCTCGGCGGCGACCGGCCGCTCGAGACGGACGCGCACCGCGCGATGATCGATGCGATGGGGCGCGTCCTGCGCGAAGAGGATGGAAATCACCTTCTCACCTTCCATCCGCCGGGCAGCCGCGCGTCGACGGACTTTCTCGCCGACGCGGAGTATCTCGATATCCACACCGCGCAGACCGGCCACCGGGCCGTGCTCTGCTACGAGAGCGACCGCGTGATGGCGAAGATGGCCGCCGCCTCGCCGAAGCCGTACATGGACTCCGAGCCGCGCTACGAGGATCATCCCGCCTGCTTCAAGCCCTCTCTCGGCTTCTACTGGAACGACGCCGACGTGCGCCAGAACGCCTACTGGGACGTTCTCGCCGGCGCCTGCGGCCACACCTACGGCAATCACTGTGTCTGGAGCATGAACCGCACGCCAAGCGATTACTATCCCTATACGTGGCGGGAGGCGCTGGAGCATCCGGGCGCGCGGCAGATGCGGTACGTGAAGGCGCTGCGCCTCTCGCACGACTACTTTTCGCTCCGTCCGGAGCCGGCGCTGCTCGCCGCCGATTACGAGGGCATGGGACACATGGGCGCCGCCGTCGGCGACGGCTACGGCTACGTCTATCTGCCGCTCGGCCTGCCGGCGACCGTCGATCTGTCCCGTATCCGCCCGGCGGAGTACGTGCGCGCCGCGTGGTTCGATCCGCGCACCGGCGCGACGGCCCTGATCGGCATCCTGCCGCCCGACGGCCGCTGCACGCTGGCGCCGCCGACACAGGGCAAGGGCGCGGACTGGGTCCTGGTGCTCGAGGGCGTATGAGCCGCCCGCAAAAAAAGGCCTGCCGAGGGAGGCAGGTCTTTTTTGTTACAGCGTGATGATGCGCACGTCTCCCGCGTCGGCGGCCAGCGTCGCCTCCAGCGTCCGGCAGGTGAGCAGAATGCTCTGCGCGTCGCCCTCGGGCGGGACGGCCAGCATCTCGAGGATCCGCGTCAGCCGCTCCTCGTCCACCCGGGAAAAGCTCTCGTCGTAGATCAGCGGCGGCTGCCTGCCGCCGAAGAGCGCGCGGCTGAGCGCGCGGCGCAGGCTGATGTAGGCGATATCCTTTGTGCCCTCGGAGAGGTACTCGACGTCGTGCGTCTGTCCGTCGCGCGTGAAGCACATCGACAGCCCGCGGTCGACGCCGATCGCTTCAAAGGCGCCGTCCGAGATGCGGTTGGCCGCGGCGCAGGCGTCGGCGACGACGTCCGGCAGCACCTGCTCGCGTACGGACTGCGCGGCGCCGCGCAGCGTATCGATAGCGAGGCAGTATGCCTCGTGCCGCAGGGACAGCTCGTCGATCTCGGCGTCCAGCGCGGAGATGCGCGCGGCCAGCACCGCGGGCGGCTCGCTCACGGCGCGCTGCGCCGCGAGACGCGTCTCGAGCTCGTGCCGCCTCGCCTCGGCGGCGCGGCGTTCCTCCTTCAGCGCGCCCAGCTCCTTTTTTGCCGCGTCCAGCCGGGCGGCGTCCATGCCGGAGGCGATGCGCCCCTCGGCGGTCTTCATATTCTCCGTGAACGCGCGGCGCACCTCGTTCTCGTCGTGGACGGACAGCTGCTCGCGCAGGATCGAGAGCCGGCCGCGCAGCGTGTCGGTCTCCTCGCGCAGCGTCTCCGTTTCGCGGCAGAAGGCCTCGCCCTGCGCGCGCGCCTCGGCCAGCGTGGCGCGCGCGTCGGCCGCGTCCTCGGTCAGGGCCGCGTCGGGCAGGATGCGCCCGGCCAGCTCGGCCGCGTGCGCGGCGTCCGCTTTGCGCTTGGCGATCGCCTCGGCGTGCGCCGCGTGGAGCGTGTGCAGCTCGTCGTGCATCGTCTCCGTATCGGGCGCGCCGCCGCGGCTCTCGGCCACGGCCGCGGGCAGCCCCTCCGCGTCCAGCGCGCCCCATTCCCGGAGCAGATCGCCGAGCGCCGAGGAGGCGCGTCCGCGCAAAATCAGGCAGAGAATCGCCAGAACGAAGAGCACGCCGGCAGCGGCCAGCAGGATCGGGTACGGCATGATGTGAAAGGCATGCACCGCCCAGGCGCCCACGGCGACCAGAACGGCGAAGAAGAGCAGCGTGCCGGCCGCCGCGCTCAGGCTGCGGCGCCGGTCGCCGAGGCGATTGGCCTCGCGCTGCGCCTCCTTCGTCTCGCGGGAAATCTCCCCGGCGGTCTGATCGGCCGCCGCCGTTTTCTCCTCGGCGGCCGCCATCGCGGCCTCCAGCCGCCCGAGCACCGCCGTCTCCTCCGCAAGCCGCTTGTCGCATTCGCCGAGCGCGCCGAGATACTCCCGGTCGACGCCGCGCGCCGTCCGCTCCCCGAGCGTCCGGTCCATTGCCTCGAGCTTCCGCTCCATCGCGCCGAGCGCGTCGAAGCGCCGCCGCAGGAGATTCGTCTCGCCGCAGGCGCAGAGCGCCGCCTGCCGCCCGATTTTCTCCTGTACCTCGGCGCACGCCGCCTCGGCCGCGCGCAGCTCGTCCTCGGCCGCGTCGAGCGCGCTGCCCTGCCGCTGTGCGGCGAGCAGGGCCGCGGAGGCCTCGCTGCGCGCGGCGCGGCGCGCCGTCAGCGAGCCGCCCGCGCCGTTTTTATAAAGGATCTGCCGCCGCGCGGCGTCCAGCCGCTCGATGGCCTTCTCCGTCGTCAGATTCTCGTCCGCGGTGAAAAGCAGATTTTCAATGGAGGAGAGCAGCGTGTCGCCGCTCGGCCGCGCGCCGTCGATCTGCCGCACGAAGACCGTGTTGAGGAAGATCGCCTCCGGCACGCCGAACAGCGTCTCGCCGGGACTCCCGTCGATCGGCAGCGGCGCGTTCGTGCGCGCGTCGATCAGGCGTACCGTCTCGTGCGACGTCTCCCGCTGCCCCTCCCGGGCGGACAGGGTCAACGTGCGCTCCACGCGCCACTGCCGATCGCCGTCCGCGACGGTCATCGAGCCGGACGCCTGGCCGCTGTCCCAGTTGACGTAGCGGCGCCGCTCCGTCAGGGCGCCGCCGGACGCGCGTCCGGAGAGCCCGTAGAGCATGAATTTGATGAACATGGCCAGCGTGCTCTTGCCGGACTCGTTCTTTCCCTCCACGATGTTCAGCCCGCGGGAGAAGGAGACCGTCCGATCGCGCAGCGTCCCGAAGGAGCGGATGTTCAGTTCCTGAATTACCATACGTCGTCCTCAATAATCGCTGATGTTTTCGCCGGCAATGGCCGAAAGACCGTAGCGGAGCGCCAGCGCGGCGATACGCCGCTCGCGCGGCGAGCCGCTCTCCATCTTCTCCGCCAGCGCCCGGTAAAAGACGCCGCGTGCGGTGCGGTCGTTTTTGAAATCCTCCCCGTCAAGGAGCGGCGCGGTCTCGTCCGTCACACGCATCGAAAAGAGCTGCGGGAACTGCGCCTCGAGCGCCGCCGTGTCGATGACGAGCGACGGGGGCAGCGCGCCGCGCAGCGTCGCGCGGCCCAGCGTGTCCTCGCCCCAGCCGGCCTCCCGCACCGCGGCGGCGAGGCGGTCGTGGATCTCGAGCATCGACTGCGCGCCGCCGACGTCCGCCTCGAGCGTCTCGTAGCGGCGGCGCGAGAAGCGCAGCCGCACGGCGTGCACGTCGGCCCGGCCGTCCGCTTTTTCGATCTCGCAGAGGACCGCGCCCTTCGGCCCCGTCTCGTCGGGCGCGCGCCCCTCGAGACAGCCGGCGTAGGCGACGACGGTGCCGTCGCGCAGCTCGATCGGCGCGGGATTGTGCACGTGCCCCAGCGCCGCGTAATCCGCGCCGAAGGCGGCGAGCGCCGCGCGCGGGAGCGGCGCGTAGCGCGAGACCGGCGCGCCGAGATCACCGTGCGCGCAGAGGAGATTGATACGCGACGGATCGTCGACCGTATGTCCGTCGAGCGGGCAGACCATCAGCTCCGGCGCGGTGAAGGCGTAGCCGTAGACGTCCGCGCCCAGCTCGTCAAAGGAGAACTTCTCAAGCGAAGGCGAGAGGAAGACGTGCACGTTCTCCCCGAAGCGCTCCCGCTGCCAGACGCTGCCCGGCGCGGCGCAGTCGTGGTTGCCCGGCGCGATCACGACCGGGCAGGAGAGGCGCGAGAAGCCGTCGCGCAGCACGGACACGGTCTCCCGCGTGACAAATTCGGTATCAAAGAGATCGCCCGCGAGCAGAAGCAGGTCGATCCCGTTCTTCTGCGCATAGGTGACGAGGGACAGAAAGGCGGCGCGCAGCTCTCCCCGGCGGATCTCCGCGCGCCGCTCGTCCAGCGCGGCGAACGGACTGTCCAGATGCAGATCGGCTGCGTGTAGGATTTTCAGCATGGCAGACTCTCAATGCGCGCCGGCCGCATCCGGTCGGCGCCGCTTCCTTTCCCGGTTCTTATACTATACATTATAGCATAAAGCGACAGGCGCGGCAACGGGATTTCGCGAAAAAACAACAGTTTTTCCGTCCGGAGGCGGAGATGCGGATTGTAATTTCCGCGAATCTATGATATACTATCTCTGTAAGAACGACAAGAAGGAGGCTCTCCCTTGGCCAAATACAGAAAACAGCGCATCAACGACAGCGTCGCACAGGAAATGTCGCTGATCCTGCGCGACGTGAAGGATCCCCGCGTCTCCGGCGCCATGATCACCGTGACCGGCGCCGACGTATCCGCGGATCTCAAATATGCGAAAATCTTTTATTCTCTCTATGACGGCGACGCGCGGGAGACGGCGGACGGCCTGCGCTCCGCCGCCGGCTTCATCCGCGGGCAGCTCGCCCACCGGCTGAATCTGCGCATCACACCGGAGCTGAGCTTCGTCTACGACGAATCGGTCGGGCACGGCGCGCACATCGCGGAGCTTCTGCGTTCGCTGAACGTCTCCGGCGGCGATCCGGAGGCGGCGGAGGAAGCCGGCGGGGAGAAGGAGACGGACGATGCCGCCCGCTGAAGCCATCTCCCTCGCCGAGGCGGCCGCGCGCCTCGCCCAGTCCGGCCGCGTGCGCGTCTTCATCCATCGCTCCCCCGATGGGGACGCGGTGGGCAGCGCCTTCGCCCTCATGCGGATGCTCCGCCAGCGGGGCTGCGAGGCGCGCGTCGTCTGTGCCGATCCGATCCCGCCGCGGCTGGAATTTCTGACAGACGGGCAGCACGACGTGCGCTGCACCGACGCCGACGGCGCGCCGGACGTGCTGCGCGCGGCGGTGGACGTTGCCGCGCCGGGCCAGCTCGGCGCGCTCGCGCCGCTGGCCGATACGATCACGCTCTCACTCGATCACCACGGCATCGGCACGCCGTGGTGCGCCCACTATACCGATCCGACCGCCAGCGCCGCCGGAGAGATCCTCGCCCGCCTCTACCGGATGCTGTGCGATGAAGGAACGCTCCGCCCTGACGCCGCCGTGGCGCGCGCGCTGTACGCCGCCATCGTCTCCGACACCGGCGGCTTTACCTACGCCAACACGACGCCCGAAACGATGCGGATCGGCGCCGCGCTGCTTTCCGAGATCGCCGCCGCCTCCGACGGCGGCGACGACGCGGCCATGATCTGCCATCGGCTGCTCGCCTCGAAGACGATGTCCGAGCTGCGCGCCGAGCGCCTCTGCCTCGATGCGCTTACCCTCGCCGAGGACGGCCGCCTCGGCGCCGTGCTCATCACGCAGCGAATGCTGGAGGAAAACGGCCTCTGCGAGGAGGATCTCGCCAACTGCGTCAATCTGCCGCGCTCGGTTGCCGGCGTGCAGATCGCGCTCTCCATCCGGCAGACCCAGGAGCTGACGGCCTGGCGCGTCAGCGCGCGCGCCGTCGGCGACGCGGACGTGGCCGCGGTCTGCGCAGTCTTCGGCGGCGGCGGCCACCGCCGCGCCGCCGGCTGCACGATCACGGCGCCCGACGCCGACGCCGCCCTCTCGCTGGCGCTCGGCGCCTTCCGCGCGGCGCTGCCGCCGGAGGCGGCCTCATGAGCGGCGAGTCCTCGCCGTGCGGCATCCTTGTCGTCGACAAGCCCGCCGGCATCACCTCAAGCGACGTCGTGGTGCGGCTGCGCCGCCTCATGGGCACGCGGCAGATCGGCCACACCGGCACGCTCGATCCGATGGCGACGGGCGTGCTGCCCGTGCTGATCGGCCGTGCCGTCAAGGCCTCGGATTATCTGACGGCGGAGGAAAAGGAATACGCCGCCGAGATGACGCTCGGTCTGACGACCGACACGGAGGATACGACCGGACGCGTGCTCTCGACCACGGATGCGCTGCCCGGCGAAGCGGAGGTGCGCGCGGCGGCCGCCGCCTTCCTCGGTGAGACGGAGCAGACACCGCCGATGGTCAGCGCGCTGAAGATCGGCGGTCGCAAGCTCCTTGATCTCGCCCGCGCGGGCGTAACGGTCGAGCGCGCACCGCGGCCGATCGTGATCCGCTCGCTTTCACTGACGCCGCTTGCGCCCTCTCGCTGGCGGCTCGACGTGCGCTGCTCGAAGGGCACCTACATCCGCACGCTCTGCGCGGACATCGGCCGCGCGCTCGGCTGCGGGGCGGCAATGTCCGCGCTGCGGCGCGTGGCCAGCGGCCCCTTCACGCTCGACGACGCGGTGACGCTCGAGGCGCTGGAGGCGATGCCGCCCGAAGCGCGCGCGGCGCTGCTTTTCCCCGTCGAGCGGTTCTTTCAGGATTGTCCGGCGCTCGCGCTGCCCGATTTCTACGCGCGCCTGGTACGCAACGGCTGCGCGGTGCTGCTCAAAAAGCTCGCCGCCGATCAGCCGATCGGGACGCTATTGCGTCTGACACGCGGCGGCGCCTTCTTCGCGCTCGGCCGCGTCGTCGAGACCGTCGACGGCCCCGCCGTCAAGGCGGAAAAGATCTTCGTTCTGTAGTTTTCTGCAATCGTCGAAATTCACACGATTTTATGCAAATGTAAAAGGAGACCCGTATGCTGTCTGATCTCGTTCGCGCCAACCGCAGCTATCGTTCATTTGACCCCGCCCGTCCCGTCACGGAGGCGGAGCTTCTCTCGCTGATCGCCCTCGCTCGTCTCTGCCCGTCGGCCAACAACCGCCAGTTTTTGCGCTACGCGCCGATCTCGACGCCCGACGGCATGGCGAAGGTGCTGCCCTGCACGAAGTGGGCGGCCGCCTTGCCGGACGCGCACCTGCCGCCCGCCGGGCACGAGCCGCCGGCGGCGATCGTCCTCTGCCACGACAAAACCGTCGCGGACGACGTGCGCGCCTCCGCGCGCGACGTCGGCATCGCCGCCCAGACGATCCTGCTTGGCGCGGCGGAGCGCGGCCTCGGCGGCTGCATGATCGGCAATTTCCGCCCCGACGCGCTCGCCGCCGCCCTCGGCCTCAAGGCGCATCTCGTCCCCGTCCTCGTCGTCGCCCTCGGCCGCCCGGATGAAACCGTCGTCCTCGAGGACGCGCAGAACGGCGCCGTCGCCTACTATCGCGACGCGCAGAACGTGCATCACGTGCCGAAGCGGCCGCTTGAGGAGATAGTGATATAATACGATGAGGGGGCCCTTTTGAAAAAGGTCCCCCTCAGACTCCCCCCGAAAACCTTTAAGGCAGGGCACGGAACGAGGTGCGGCGGAAGCTGCCCGGCCTGTGATTGTTTGTTTTGCAGCGGATGCCGCCGTCGCCCCCATCCGTCGGCTGCGCCGACACCTTCCCCCTCGCCTGCGCGAGGGGAAAGGAAATATTTCAGATTCCTGCGGGGGCTTCGCCCCCGCACCCCCGAGTGGATCAAATATGCTTTCCGTCGGCCAGCGGCCGCAGGCATAATAAGAAGCACAGGACAAGCAGCTTCCGCTGCACCTTGTCCTGTGTTTTGTTTCAAAGTCTTTGAAGAGGGGTCGAGGGGAGGGACTTTCTCCAGAAAGTCCCTCCCCCGCGCATCCTCTGCGCATCCTCCGCCTCAAAGCTCGTCATCCTCGCGGAAGGGATTCCACAGGGTGCCGTCGGCTTTTTTCTGTTTATAGATGCGGATCAGCTTGTCCAGGTACGTGAAGAGGTTCAGGACGGAGCCGAAGAGATAGAAGGCCAGGGAGAGCAGCACGCAGAGGACGAGGATCGGCCCGGCGCCAAGCGGGACAAAGTCGAAGACGACGCCGAGGCCGGCGAAGCAGACGACGATCATCAGCGCCATCATCCCTAGGACCAGGCCACGCTTCCAGTTGAGCGGGCGGCTGACCTCGAAGAGCACGAGCAGCCCGATCGCGGAGAAGAGCGCGGCGGCCACGGTACAGAGCACGTCGTTCGGGAAGGCGAAGATCGCCGCGAAGGCCTCGAGCAGCATCACGATCACGAAATTGGTCAGCCCGCCCGGCAGCGCCTGCCGCAGCACGTTGATCATGAATTTGCCCTCGACGCGCTCGCGGTTCGGCTCCAGCGCGAGGAAGAAGGCCGGCAGGCCGATCGTCAGACCGCTGATCATCGAAAGCTGGATCGGGATCAGCGGGTACGGCACGTCGAAAAGCAGCGTGCAGAGCGAAAGCAGGAACGAATAGAGATTCTTCACAAGGAAGAGGGCGGCCGCGCGCTGGATGTTGTTGATGACGCGGCGGCCTTCGAGAACGACGTGCGGCATCGATTTGAAATTGGAATCAAGCAGCACGAGCTGCGCCACGCGGCGCGCGGCGTCGCTGCCGGAGGCCATGGCGATGCCGCAGTCGGCGTCCTTGAGCGCAAGCACGTCGTTGACACCGTCGCCGGTCATGGCGACGGTGTGCCCCGCCGCCTTCAGCGCGGCGATCAGCTTACGCTTCTGATCCGGCGTCACGCGGCCGAAGACGACGTATTTCTCCACCGCCTCGGCGTAGTCCTCGTCGGTCTTCAGACGGGCGGCGTCCACCCACTTGCCCGCGTCGCGGATGCCCGCCTGGCGGGCGATCTCCGCCACGGTGCGCGGATTGTCGCCGGAGATCACGCGGATCGAGACGCCCTGCTCCGCGAAATAGCGGAAGGTGTCGGGCGCGTCGGGACGGATACGGTTCGTCAGCGGGATCAGCGCCATCGGATAGACACGCGTGCTCTCCAGCCCAGCCGGATCGGGCAGGCCGTCGTACTGCGCCAGAAGCAGCACGCGGAAGCCGGCGGCGCTCATCGCCTCCGCCTTCTCCTTCACCAGCGCGTAGCGCGGGCCAAGGATGAACTCCGGCGCGCCCACAAGGAAGGCGCCCTGCCCCTCAAAGACGGCCGCGCTCCACTTTGTGGCCGAGGTGAAGGGGACGCGCATCCGGCAGTCCCACGCCGTGCCGGCGCGGAAGCGGTCCATCATCGCGCGCTCCGTGTCGTTGTCGGCGTCCGTCACGGCGTAATAGGCGCCGAGCACCTCCGCCACCCGCTCCGATGAGAAATCCTTCTCCGCGAGCAGCAGCGGATCGCCCGCAACCATCTTGTCCTCGGTGATCGTGCCGGTCTTGTCCACGCACAGAACGTCCACCCGCGCCAGCGTCTCGATGCAGTTCATGTCCTGCGTCAGCACACGGCGGCGCGAGAGCCGCACGACGCTGACCGCCAGCGCCACGCTGGTCAGAAGATACAGCCCCTCCGGGATCATGCCGATCAGCGCGGCGACCGTCGGCGGCACCGCCGCCGCGGTCATGCCCTGCTTCAGCCAGAGCCCGACGCCCATCGGGATCAGCGCGAAGCCGATCACGCGGATCAGCCGCGTCAGCGACTGCATCATCTCCGATTTGGCGACGCGGACGTTCTTCTTCGCCTCCAGCGTCAGGCGCGAGACGTAGGAGGCCGCGCCGACCTTCGTCAGCCGTGCGCGGCAGTGCCCGGAGACGAGGAAGCTGCCGGAGAGCAGCGCCTCGCCGACCTGCTTGCCGATCAGATCGGCCTCGCCGGTCACCAGCGCCTCGTTGAGCTGCGCCTCGCCGGCGACGACGACGGCGTCCGCACAGACCTGGTCGCCGGCGGTGAACTCGACGATGTCGTCGCGCACCAGCTCCTCGGCGGGCAGCGTGACCCGCTGTCCCTCGCGGATGACGTTGTAGCGGCGCACCGCCATCAGTGTCATTTTGTCGATCGTGCGCTTGGAGCGCAGCTCCTGGAAGATGCCGATCAGCGTGTTGATGATCGCAATCCCCAGAAAGGTCATGTTTTTATAGGAGCCGACGACGATCAGGCAGACCGCCAGAACGATAAAGATAAAGTTGAAAAAGGTCAGAACGTGGGAAAGGATGATCTGCCGCTCCGTCTTCGTCGGCGATTTGACCGGCGTGTTGACCAGATTCTGCTCGACCCGGACGCGGACCTCCTCCTCGGTCAGCCCCGCGTCCGGCAGAGCCTCCCGCACGGGAAGCGCCGGCGGCGCCGCGGCGGCGGTCTTTTCGTTTTTTGCTTTCATGTCTTCTCCCCTGAGGTATCGTTACTTCAACATTGTAACGGATTTTTCGCACACCGTCAAGTATTCCGGCATCATTTTACATTTTGTCCATACATCGCGCGGGCGCGGGCGGCAAACCGCGCCGGCGGCTCGCCGTATTTCTTCGTGAAGGCGGTATAAAACCACGAGAGATTCTGGAATCCGCACTCGTAGCAGACGTCGGCGGCGTTGTAGTCGCTGTCGGCGAGCAGATTCGCCGCGTAGGCCAGGCGCAGCTCTGTCACGAAGTCGGAGGGCGTCGTGCCGTAATATTTCTTCATGGAACGCGCCAGATGCTCCTTCGTCTTGCCGGACAGCTCGACGAGGCGTGAAAAGCCGGCGATGAAGTTCTCCGGCCGCCGCATCCGCGCGCAGGCGTCCTCCAGCCACAGCGGCGCCGCCGGCGCGGCCGCGGGCAGCGCGGCAAAATGGCCGACGAGGAGCTCCGCCAGCAGCATCCGCGTCCGCAGCCGCACCGTCGGCGCGCTCTCGCCGCACTTCGGCGTCAGCCCGGCCATCCGCTCCGCCAGCGCGCGCGTCTCCCAGGCGCCGAGCCAGACCGTCGGCGGCGACGGCGCCGCCGCGAGGGCCGCCGCGGGAAAGCCGTCGCCGAGATAGGCGAAGAGGCTCTCCACGCTCGCCGCGGAAACGGCCAGATTCCAGAAGGAGAAATCGTCGGTGCAGTCCGCGTAGTCGTGCACGTCGTCCGGCCGCACGAAAACGAGCGCGCCGGGCACGAGCGCGCACTCGCCGCCGCGCAGCACGTGACGGGCGCGTCCGCCCGTGACGAGGAAGATCTCGTAATACTCGTGGCAGTGGCGCACGAACTGCTCCGAACGGCAGAAAATCTGCCGGCAGCGGCTCTCCGTCTCCGGATCGAGGTGCTTCTGCGCTCTGAGGCGCTTCGCGTCCATTGGCAACCCCTCCTCTCTTTTTCAAATATCATTGTACCATAAACGGGCCGTCAATGCAACATATGAAAAGAGATTTCATTCGCGGTACCATGTTATCATATACCGGAGCGGACAGACTCCGGGAAAAAAGGAGATTCCGTATGACGTTCATTCAGGAAAAAATCCAGCTCACCTGCCAGAACCTCAGCCAGCGGATCGCAGTCCGCACGCAGCGCATCGAGGAGATGGCGATGCTGCGCGTGCCGTACAAGACCGCCAACACGCCGCCGGACGGCGACTGGGCGCGCTACCGCGGCGGTCCGATCGATTTTCCGCGCGACAGCCACGCCTGGTTTTGCTTCACCGCCGACGTGCCCGAGACCGGAGAGGACGAGGCGGTCTGGCTCCGCTTCACCACCGGCCGCGAGGGCCAGTGGGACGCGCAGAACCCGCAGGGCACCGTCTTCATCGACGGCGACACCGCCGTGCAGGCGCTCGACACCAACCACACCGAGGTGCGCGTCCCGTCCGGCCGCCACGAGATCCGCATCTATTTCTACGGCGGCACCTCCGCCGCCACGCTCACGCTGAACGCCGCGCTCGTGACCAAGCGCATCAGCGTGGAGAAGCTTTACTGGGATCTCTTCGTGCCGCTGTGCGCCATGAAAAGCCTGCCGCGCGGCTCGTTTGCCTACAACGAGATCGCCAACGCCCTCGACCACGCCTGCCTGCTCATCGACTTCCGCGAAAGCGGCTCGGACGCCTTCTACGAGAGCGTGCTGGAGGCCGACCGCTGGCTCGAGAAGGAATTCTACGAAAAGCGCTGCGGCCGCGACACGCTGGGCGAGATCGCCCTCATCGGCCACACGCACATCGACGTGGCCTGGCTGTGGACGCTGGCGCAGACCGCCGAGAAGGCGCAGCGCTCCTTCTCCACGGTCATCGCGCTGATGGAGCAGTATCCGGACTACGTCTTCATGTCGAGCCAGCCGCAGCTCTACCAGTACGTCAAGGAAAACGATCCCGCGCTCTACGAAAAGATCAAGGCGCGCATCGCCGAGGGACGCTGGGAGCCGGAGGGCGCGATGTGGCTGGAGGCAGACACGAACCTCGTCAGCGGCGAAAGCCTCGTGCGCCAGCTCCTCTACGGCAAGAAATTCATGCGCGAGGAGTTCGGCGCCGAGAACCACATTCTCTGGCTGCCGGACGTCTTCGGCTACTCCGCCGCGCTGCCGCAGATCCTCAAAAAGAGCGGCGTCGACACCTTCTTCACGACGAAGCTCTCCTGGTGCGAGACGGACAAATTCCCGCACGACAACTTCGTCTGGCAGGGCATCGACGGCTCGGAGGTCTTCGCCGTGCTGAGCGAATCGTACGTCAAGCGGCTGGAGCCGCAGATGATCCTCTCCTCCGTGGATCGCCACGTGGATAAGAAGTATTCGACGACGCAGCTCTCCACCTTCGGCTTCGGCGATGGCGGCGGCGGCCCGACGAAGGAGATGCTCGAGCACTACGAGCGGCTGAAGCGCGGCCTGCCGGGCTTCCCGCGCGTGACGATGAAGCCGTCCGCCGACACGATCGCCGAGATCCGCGCGCAGTTCGAGGAGACGGCCGAGCTGATCCGCTTCGTGCCGAAGTGGGTGGGCGAGCTCTATCTGGAGATGCACCGCGGCACCTACACGACGATGGCGAAGAACAAGCTCTCCAACCGCCGCGCCGAGCTGCTCTATCAGACGGCGGAGGCGCTGTCGGCGGCGGCCTGCCTGCTGGCCGGGCGCGACTATCCGAAAGCGGCGCTGGAGGAGAACTGGCACACGATCCTGAAGAATCAGTTCCACGACATCATTCCCGGCTCCTCGATCAAGGATGTCTACGACGTCAGCCACGCCGAATACGCCGCGGTGCTCGCCGCGGGCGAGCGGCTGGCGGACGAGGCGACCGCGGCCCTCGCCGCCGGGATCGGCTCGCAGGGCGGCACGCTGCTCGTCAATCCGGCGCCGTTTGCGCGCACGGAAACCCTTGCCGACGGCACGCAGGCCGCGATCCCCGCGCACGGCTGGACCGTGGCGCCGGCCGCGCCGGCTGCCGCGCCGGCCGTCTCCGGCGGCGTCTTCGGCGGCGTGCTGGAAAACGATACCGTGCGCGTCGTCTTCGACAAAAAGCTGCACATTTCCTCCGTCTTTGACAAGCGCGCCGGGCGCGAGGTGATCGCGGCCGGGCAGCGCGCGAACGTGCTCGAGGTCTTCGAGGACTATCCGCGCGAATACGACGCCTGGGAGATCACAGAATACTACAAGCAGAAGATGTGGATCGCGGACGACGTGACGGCCGTTGAGCCACTCAGGGGCGTTGGCTCCGTCGGCGTGCGCGTGACGCGCCGCTACGGCCGCTCGACGATCCGGCAGGACGTCGTGCTGCACGACGGCTCCGCCCGCCTCGATTTCCACACGGAGATCGACTGGCATGAGGATCACGTGCTGCTCAAGGCGGCCTTCCCGCTCGCGCTGCGCGCCAGCCACGTGAATTATGAGATCCAGTTCGGCCACATCGAGCGGCCGACGCACCGCAACACCTCCTGGGACGAGGCGAAGTTCGAGGTCTGCGCGCACAAGTGGGCGGACATGTCCGAGGCCGACTACGGCGCGGCGATCCTGAATGACGCGAAATACGGCTACTCCTGCGAGGAGAACGTATTGAAGCTGTCGCTGCTCAAGGCGCCGACCTATCCGAATCCGGAGGCCGACCGCGGCCGCCATGAGTTCACCTACTCGCTCTATCCGCACGCGGGCAATCTCGCGCAGAGCGACGTGGTGCGCGAGGCGTATCTGCTCAATCAGCCCGTGCGCGCCTGCGCGATCGCCGCGCAGCCGGACGGCCCGCTGCCGCAGATGTACACCTTCGCCGCGGCCGACGAGGCGCGCGCGGTGCTCGAGACGATCAAGGCCGCCGAGGACGGCCGCGGCCTCGTGCTCCGCTTCTACGACGCGCAGAACGCGCAGGGCGCGGTCACACTCCGCTTCGGCTTCCCCGTCCGCGCCGCCTTCGCGTGCGATATGATGGAGAACGACGAATGCGACCTCACCGCCGCCCTCGCCGCCGACGGCCGCAGCCTCACGCTGCCGCTCGCCAACTTCGAGATCAAAACGATCCGCGTGATCCCGCAGTGAATAATTACGAACGAGGGAGACGCGGGGGAGGGACTTTCTGAAGAAAGTCCCTCCCCTCGACCCCTCTTCAAAGACTTTGAAACAAAACACAGGACAAGGTTCGGTGCAAGGCGCTTGTCCTGTGTTTTTTTGTTATATCTGCGGCCGTTGGCCGACGGGAAGTATATTGGCCGCGGCAGCGGCCGGATGGGGGCGGGCAGCATTCGCCGCAAAACAAAAAGCACAGGCCGGGCAGCTTCCGCCGCACTTCGTCCTGTGCCATGCCATAAAGGTTTTCGCGGGGGTGGCTGGGGACGCTTTTTTCAAAAGGCGCCCCCAGCGCATCCCCATCGCATCCCCCGCGTCCCCCGCGGCCGCCTCACTTTTCCTTCGGCTGAAGGAACTTGTAGACCAGCGCGGCAAGCACGCCGCCGACCAGCGGCGCGACGATGAAGACCCAGACGTTCGCAAGGGCATCGCCGCCGACGAAGATCGCCGGGCCGATGCTGCGGGCCGGGTTGACAGAGGTGCCGGTGAAGGCGATGCCGAGGATGTGCACCAGCGTCAGCGAGAGGCCGATCACGAGGCCGGCAACGGCGCCGTTCTCCACCTTGGAGGTGACGCCGAGGATCGCGAGCACAAAGACGAAGGTCAGAATGACCTCAATGAACAGCGACAGGCCGATGCTGCCCTGATAGAGGCCGTTTGTGCCGAGGCCGCTCTCCACACCGATCAGCGGGATCAGCGCGGCGGCGCCGGCGATCGCGCCGACGCACTGCGCGACGACGTAGCCAATAAAGTCGGCGACGGTCATTTTGCCGCTCACCAGCATCGCGATCGAGACGGCCGGATTGATGTGACAGCCGGAGACGTTGCCGATCGAGTAGGCCATCGCCACGATCACGAGGCCGAAGGCCAGCGCGGTCAGGAGATAGGCGGCGTTCGGCTCCGCCGAGCAGCCGAGGGTCGCGGCGGCGCCGCAGGCGAAAAAGACGAGCACAAAGGTTCCGATACATTCTGCGAGGTACTTCTTGAAGGCTTTCATGGTCTCCTCCTGAAAAATGATAAATATATTCTGCTGCGCCGCGCCGAAACGCGGCGGTGCATTCGCATGGAAAAATCCGGACAGCGGCTCTCCGGTCACGGGGCGTCCGCGTGGCTTACGCGCAGGATGATTTTACCGATATTTCGGTTGTTCTGCATCTCTGCATGTGCCTTCTCCACGGCTTCGAGATCAAAAACGCGGTAGATCTCCGGCCGGATTTCGCCGAGGGCGAAGCGGGGGAAGAACGCCTCCCGGAGGCGCGAGAGGACCTCGTGCTTGACCTCGTTTGTGCGGGAGCGGAGCGTGCTGCCGATCAGGCGCAGCCCCTTTTTGTAGACGGTCCGCAGATCGATTTCGCTCACGTCGCCGCCCATGGCGGCAATGCATATCCATCTGCCGCCGCGGTTGAGGCGGGCAAACAGCGCCCCCGCGTCGGGGCCGCCCACGCTGTCGATCACAAGATCGACGGGATTGTTCTCGAATACGTCAATGAGGCTTTCCGTTTTGAGATTGACGATCACGTCCGCGCCGAATTTTGCGATCGCCCGCTTTTTTTTCTCGCTTCTGACCGAGGTGAGGACGCGGGCGCCGAAGGCTTTGGCAAGCTGCGTCACGGCGATGCCGACGCCGCTGGCGCCCGCCGTGACGTACACGGTCTCGCCCTTCTGCAGTCCGCCCTCAAGGAACAGATTCAGATACGCGGTGCAGTACGCCTCCGGAATGGCGGCGCCGGTCAGCGTATCGATCCCTTCGGGCAGCGGCAGCGCGAGCTCGCAGGGCACGGCGGCGTATTCCGCATAGCCGCCCCCGCCCAGAAGCGCGCAGACCTTGTCGCCGATCCGGAGAGACGAGCGCTGACGGGCCGTCTCGCTCATGCGGCACACCTCGCCGGCGATTTCCAGGCCGGGGACGTCCGGCCAGCCGGGCGGAGGGGGATACACGCCCTCGCGCTGCATCAGATCGGCCCGGTTCACGCCGGCATACTCGACCCGGACAAGGATCTCGCCCTCCCGGCACGCAGGAACGGGCACGTCGGCGAGCACCGTCCGCTTGTTTTGTATGAGTACGGTTTTCATGATGATCGGAATCTCCTCCCAGCTTTCGCGGTCCCGCCCGCCGGAGCGGACAGAGCGCGCGTTATGGCAGCAGCCCGCAGGCGCGGAGCACGACGTCGTGGAGCTTCTGCTCGTATTCGGGCGTGAAAGGGTTCTGCCGGCCCATGATGCACTCGTAAAAGTCGCGCATCATTCCGTCGTAACGCGCGAAGGGACCGTAGGTCCGCACGGGCGCCTGCGAGGTCCATTCGGCGCCGCGGTCGCTCAGCAGGTTCACGCGCATATCCGCGTACATTTTGCCGTCGGCGTAGTATTCGATGGGGCAGATCTCGATCGTGCCCTCGGTGCCGCGCACGACGATCTGCCGGCGCATGAAACCGCCGCACTCCCGTGCCGACGCGCCGGCATAGCCGAGGGCGCCGTCATAGCGGAGCACCGCCGCCCCGACGTCCTTCGGCGCACCCTCTCCCCCGTACGTGGAAAAGCTGAGGGGGATGACCTCGTCCGGGAAGCCCAGAAAGCGCACGATGACGTCGAGAAGATGGCAGCCAAGGAAATTCATCATGCCGCCCTCGAATTTGCCGAGCCAGCGGCGCTTTTCGTCCTTGTGATAGCAGCCCATCTCGGTCTCGACCGAGTAGACCCGTCCCAGCTTTCCGTCCCCGACGAGCCGGATCGCTTCGGTCAGCGCCGGATTGTAGCGGTACATATAGCCGGTATGGAACTGCTTGCCCGAGCGGCGGAAAAGCTCGATCATTTCGTCAAACTCCCGCTTGTCCTGTCCGCCCGGCTTGTCCATATGCACGTGCAGGCCCCGTTTGGCAAACGGGATCGTGTGCCGGGTCAGCTCGTTGTCCTCGCACTCCACCGCCACCGCGTCGAGATCGCGCATGGCCAGCACCTCTTCGTAGGAATACTGCCGGACCTTCGCGTAGATCGCGGCGTGCTTCGCCCGTTCGGGATCGTCCTCGGGCGTCAGGCACCAGCCCGCGACGTCGTAGAGATCGCTGAGCCGCCAGAACGTGTCGAGCGCGGAAGCCGCGTGGTCGTGGCCCACGCCGACCACGGCGATCCGGATTTTTTTCGCACCGTTCATCATTTCCCCCAATCAAATTCCACCATCAGCGGAAAATTCCTGTCGTGGACAAGCATGTCGTACACATGTCCGCATTCCTGGGGCGCGTAGGACGGGCCGAGCATGGACGCGATATCGAACCGGCCGGAGGAAACGAGAGCAATGAGCGTCCGGAGATCGTCGCGGTGCGTGAAGGCATGCTCGTGCGATTCGTATGCCGGACGCGCGTTGGTATGCGCGCCGATCAGCGTGATCCCGGGGCAGTGCACCTTGCGGTAGTAGTCGATCGTGAAGTTTTTGTCGCGGGTGCAGCCGAGCAGGGCGATGCGGCCGAAGCGCGCCATGCAGTCGAGCGTTTCGTCCAGCCCCGCGCCCACGCCGGTCCCCTCGACGGCCGTGTTCACGCCGCCGCCGGACGCTTCCTTCACCCTGGCGGCAAAATCGGGCTCCAGCGGGTCAAAGGCATAGTCCGCGCCGCCGCGGAGCGCGTCGTCCCGGCGCTCCCTGACCGGATCGCACGCGATCACGGGCAGGGCGCCCATCAGGCGGGCAAGGCGCACGGCGTACTGGCCGAGCAGCCCCAGCCCCATGACGAGGCACGACTCGCCGATCTCGAGGCGCGTCTTGCGGAGCGCCGCGAGCGGGAAGGTGCCGATAAAGAGCGGCGCGGCGTTTTGGAAAGGCATCCCGTCGGGGATCCGGACCGCCTGGGACGCGCTGATGTCGTTATAGTCGCTGTGCCTGGTCCAGAAGCACGCCACCCGGTCGCCGATTTTGAGATCGGTCACGTTCTCGCCGATCCGGACGACCTCGCCGGCCGTGCTGTAGCCCAACTGTCTGGGGAATTTCACCTCGGGCGGCCGAACGCCGGCCACCGTATCGCTGCCGGTGATATTCGCCCGTTCCGTTCCCGGACTGACGGTCGAGTACGCCGTCTTCACGAGGATCCGGCCCGGCGCCGGCTCGTCCGGGATTTCCGTGGTCAGCAGCTCGGCGGTGTTGACCGCCGTGAATACGATCTGTCTGCATTTCATGCCCTTTTTCCTTCCATCCTCAGAGATTCGAGCCGGACGATCCGCGTTCAGAGCGCCTCGATCGTCTTGCAGGCGACGAGATTCGTGCCCGCCTCGATAAAATCGGGGATCAGCACCGCGCCGCGCGCGACGGGCGCCTCCACGGCGAACGCCTCGGCGATCCGCATCGCCTCAAAGAGCGTCTCGCGCGGGATCGGGCGGTCGGTTTTCACCGGCAGGCGGCTCTCGGCGGCGCCGGTGACGGTCACCGTCGTCGTCAGCGTGCGCACCGGATGCGTCAGCTCGGAGATCGCGTAGGCCTTGCCGCGCGGGCAGGTATTGCCCACGACGGAGAGGATCTCGCCGCTCTCGCTCTGCGTCGCCTCAATGGAGCAGCCGGCCGGGCAGACGACGCAGGTCAGCTTTTTCACAGTATTCATTTCCGATCCTCCTGTTTTGCAGTTTCCTCAAGGAAAAGACGGATCTCCTTCGCACCGCGCGCACGCAGGCCGCGCAGCGCCTCGGCGGAGAGCTCCATGCTCTCCATCTCGCCGGGCGCGACGGCGTTCTTTGCGCGCCTGGCCAGCACGTTCCCCGCCTCGTCCGTGACGAGCAAGCGCACCTTTTTGTACGGATTGCCGACACGGAAGAAGAGGCGCACCGGCGCGGGCTCCGCGCCGATCTCGATGCGCTGCGGCACGCTGTAGCGGACGCCGTAGCCGGTGACGACCGGCACGACCGCTTCGGCGGGCGCGGTGCGGCCGAGGATGCGGTCGGCGGCCGCGCGGCCGGCGATCTCCGCCTCCTCGGAGACGTAGTCGACGAGGTCGTGCACGTGCAGCGCGTTGCCGCAGGCGTAGATGCCCGGCGCGGACGTCTCGCGCATCTGGTTGACCGAGGCGCCGCTCGTCACGCGGTCCATCTGAATGCCCGCGCCGCGGGTCAGCTCGTTCTCCGGGATCAGGCCGCAGGAAAGCAGCAGCGTGTCGCACTCGATATACTGCTCGGTGCCGGGGATCGGCCGGCGGCCGTTCGCCTCGTCGACGGCGGCGATCGTCACGCCCGTGACGCGCTCCTTGCCGTGGATCCGGATCACGGTGTGCGACAGCTGCAGCGGAATGTCAAAATCGTTGAGGCACTGCACGATGTTGCGCGCGAGGCCGCCGGAATACGGCATGATCTCGCAGACGGTCAGCACCTTCGCGCCCTCCAGCGTCATGCGGCGGGCCATGATGAGGCCGATGTCGCCGGAGCCGAGGATCACGACGCGGCGGCCGGGCATATAGCCCTCCATATTTACGTACCGCTGGGCGCAGCCCGCGGTGTAGACGCCGGCCGGCCGCGTGCCGGGCGTCGAGAGCGCGCCGCGCGTCCGTTCCCGGCAGCCCATCGCCAAAACGATCGCCTCGGCGTGCGCGCGGACGAAGCCGGTCGCCGGCGAGACGTAGCTGACGTGGCGGTCGTCCGTGAGCGAGAGCACCATGCAGTCGGTCGCCATGGGGATCCCGCGCTCTCGCGCCATGTCGATATACCGCCCGGCGTACTCGGGGCCGGAGAGCTCCTCGCCGAAGCGATGCAGGCCGAAGCCCGCGTGAATGCACTGATTGAGGATGCCGCCGACCTCGCGGTCGCGCTCGAGGATCAGAATGTCCTCCGCCGGCACGCCCGCGTCGCAGGCGGCCACGGCCGCGGCCAGCCCCGCGGGGCCGCCGCCGATGACGATCAGCTTCTTTTCGGTCATGTTCTGCACGGTCATCTCACGCCTCCTCCTTCTTCCTGCGGTCATAGACGAGCCAGGAGCCGCCGCCGCATTTCGTAATGTGATCGAGCGTCACGCCCGCCTCGCGGGCGAGCAGCGCGGCCGCGCGCGGCGAGCAGAAGCCGCCCTGACAGCGGCCCATGCCGGCGCGGGTGCGCCGCTTGAGCATGTCCAGATCCGTGGCCGGGATCGGGGAGTGGATGGCGTCGAGCAGATCGCCCTCCGTGACCGTCTCGCAGCGGCAGATGATGCGGCCGTAGGCGCTCTCGCGCGCGATGGCGGCGGCGCGCTCCTCGTCGGTCATCTCCGCGAAGCGCTTCGGATTGCCGTCGGCGCGGCGGGTGGGGATATAGTCCGCGCGGGGGGCGGCGTCAAAGCCGTCCGCCTCCAGCAGCGAGACGATATATTCCGCGACGGCGGGCGAGGAGGCCAGTCCCGGCGACTCGACGCCGACGGCGTGGATCACGCCGCGGCGGTGCTCCGACGGACGGATCGAAAAATCGTGCGTGTCCGGCGTGGCGCGCACGCCGGCGAACTGCGTGATCGCGTCGCGCTGGCTGACGGAGGGCACGAGGCGCTGCGCGCCGGCCATGATCTCTGCGAGGCCCTCGGCGGTGACGGAGGTGTCGCCGGGTTCCACCTCGTGCGCGTTCGGGCCGACGAGCAGATTCCCGTCCACGGTGCGCGCAACGAGGATGCCCTTGCCCTTCTCGTTCGGCGCGGCGAAGAGCGTCGAGCGGACGACGCCGGCCGCATTCTTGTCCATGATGAGATACTCGCCCCGGCGGGGAATGATGCGCACCGGATACGGCGCGCCGTCGATCATCGACGCCACCGCCGCGCTCCCGACGCCGGCGCAGTTGACAAGGCGCCGCGCCTCAAGCACGGTGCCGCCGGCCGTGACGGCGTAGACGCCGTCCCGCTCGGCCACCGCCGTGACCGGAGAATTCAGATAAAAGCGGACGCCGTTGGTCACCGCGTTCTCCGCGGCCGCCACGGCCAGCCCGTACGGGCAGACGATGCCCGCCGTCGGCGCCCACAGCGAGGCGGTCGCCTCGGGCGAAACGTTCGGCTCCATCTCGCGCAGCTGTGCCTGCGAGAGGATGCGCAGGCCCGGCACGCCGTTCGCCTCGCCGCGCGCCAGAAGCGTGCGCAGCGTCGCCTCGTCGGCCTCGCCGAAGGCGACGACGTGCGAACCGCAGCGCTTATAGGAGACGCCCAGCGTGCGGCAGATCTCCTCCATCATGGCGCAGCCGCGCACATTCAGGCGCGCCTTCAGCGTACCGGGCACGCAGTCGTAGCCCGCGTGAACAATGGCGGAATTGGCGCGCGTGGCCCCCCAGGCGACGTCCGGCCCAGCCTCAGCGACCGCTACCGTGCAGGCGCGCGCGGCCAGCGCGCGCGCCGTCATGACGCCGGTGATGCCCGCGCCGATGATGAGTACATCGTAGATCATAGTCGTTCTTCATCCTTGATTGCATTTATTTTTCGGCACTTTTCGCCAAGGCGAAAATCCGATAATTCCTTATCGATTATTATAGCACTTTCTGCCCGCCAGCGCAAGGGCTTCCGCTCGTGGAAATTCACAAAAAATTCGTATTTGCACCGGAGCCCGGATATTGTGTTTTCCCATCCGATATGATATAATAAATTGGTTTTCAATAATTTAATATGCTTCCCTTAATAAACAACCATTCTGGTCCGCCACGCAGATGGCAGAGGAGGAAATTATGGCAAACGAAACGATGCAGGAAAGCGCAGCCTACCGCGCCGCGCAGGCGCTGATCGCGGAGGTGGAGAAGGTCGTCGTCGGCAAGCACACGGAGATCGTGCTGCTGGTCACGGCCATGTTCGCCGGAGGCCACGTGCTGATCGAGGACGTGCCCGGCGTCGGCAAGACCTCGCTGGCCGCCGCGCTGGCGCGCGCCGCCGGACTCGACTTCCGCCGCGCGCAGTTCACGCCCGACGTCATGGCCTCCGACATCACCGGCTTCAATCTCTACAACCGCTCAACGGAAAAGTTCGAGTTCCGTGAAGGCCTCGTCATGTGCAACATCCTGCTCGCCGACGAGATCAACCGCGCCTCACCGAAGACGCAGTCCAGTCTGCTGGAGGCGATGGAGGAAAACCGCGTCACGGTGGACGGCACCACCTACGACGTGCCCGATCCGTTCATGGTCATCGCCACGCAGAACCCGTCCGGCTACGTCGGCACCTATCCGCTGCCGGAGGCGCAGCTCGACCGCTTTGCGGTGCGGCTGTCGATGGGCTATCCCACCGAGGCCGAGGAGGTGGAGATCCTCGAAAACCGCCGCGGCCGCAATCCGATCGAGCGCGTCGCCGCGGTGACGAACGTGGACACGATCCGCGAGATCCGCGCCGCCGTCTCCGCCGTCCGCCTCGACACCGCCGTCTGCCGCTACATCGTCCATCTCGTGCAGGCCACGCGCAAAAACCGCTCGCTCTCGCTCGGCGCCAGCCCCCGCGCCTCGATCATGCTGATGCGCCTCGCGCAGGCCTACGCCTTTCTGCGCGGCCGCGATTTTGTGATCCCGGACGACGTCGCCTTCGTCTTCGCGCCGGCCGTCGCGCACCGTCTGGTGCTCAGCCAGGAGGCGCGCCTCAACCGCACCTCGCCGAAGGAGATCCTCGCGGAGATCGTCCGGAGCGCCCCCGTTCCCTATCAGGCGGAGGCAAAGGAGAGCGCGGCGAAGAAGGCATGATGAAACGGCTGCTATCGTCCCTCGGCGCCTGGCGGCCCGCCGTCACGCTGCGCCGCGGCGCGCTGCTTTACGCGATCCTTCTCGCGGTGGCGCTCCTTTATACGCAGCTGCTCCGCTCGCCGGCCTCCTCGCTGTTCTTCTGGTTTCTGCTCGCGCTGCCGCTCTTTTCCCTGCTCTACGCGCTGGTGGCGCGCGCGGCGGTCAAGGTCTACGTCTCGGCCGATCCGCCCAAGACGGAGAAGGACGCGCCCGTCACCTACGAGCTGCGCATCATCAATGAGTTTATCTTTCCCTTCCCGCTCGTCGAGGCGGTGCTGATGCTGCCGCAGCCGGACGGCGTCCGCTGCGCGGAGCGCAAAATGGAGCTCTCGCTCTTCCCCCTCGGCGCCTACCGGATCGCCGAATCCGTCGCCTTCCGCTACCGCGGCACCTACGAGATCGGCGTGCGCGAGCTGTACGTCTACGATCCGATGCGGCTCTTCTGCGTGCGGCTGGACGTCGATCTGCTCCAACCGGTGCTGGTGCTGCCGCGGCGGCTGCGCATGCAGAGCGATTCCATCACCTCTGCGACCGACGTGCCGACCGATTCCGCGCGCGTTGTGCACGGCGCGGAGCGCTCAGAGATCGGCAACATCCGCGAATACCGCAGCGGCGACGCCCTCAAGGACGTTCACTGGAAGCTCTCCGCCAAGACGGAGGAGCTGCAGATCAAGCAATACAATACCAACACGGCGCGCAGCGTCTACATCCTGTGCGATTTTGCGCGGATGCCGCAGGCCGCGCCCGCCGAAGCCGCCCAGGCGGCGCCGGAGAAAAAGCAGAAGACGCAGCGGCAGATCCGCCTGCGTTCGCCACGCACGCTGCGCGAGCGGCTGGAGGAATGGCGCGCGCGCTGGGCGGAGAAGCGCTTCCGCCGCCGGCGGCAGCGCGGCATGAGCGAGACGCGCGCCGAGGACATCGCCGCCTTTGACGAGCTGATCCGCACGACCGCCCAGCCGAACGCCCTCCAGCGCTTCCTTCTCGCGCGCAGGGCCAGACGGGCGGAGCGCGAGGCCGCGCTCGCCGAAGCCGAGGCCGCAAAGGAAGCCGCGGCCGCCGAAGCCGCCGCCGCGGTCGCCGCCGAAGCCGGAGAACCGGCGGAGGAAGATCTGAGTCTCGGCTGCGCCGTGCGCGCCGAGGACGCGGACGATATGCCGGAATACTGTGCGGACGGCGTGGCCGAGATGGCCGTATCCGCCGTGCTCCGCGAGCTGGAGAGCGGCAACGCCTGCACGCTGCTCTGGTACGACACGCGCGAGCCGGGCGGCCTCGGCGCCGCCGCGCTCGCCTCGCCCGAGGATTTCGAGATGGTCTATCCCCGCTTCGCCACGACGCCGCCCTGCCCGGCGGACCGCCGCGTGACCGAGCTGACGCTGCTCGTGCGCGAGTCGCTGAACGTGACGCTGCGCATCGCCACCGCCAATATCGATCCCGCCTCGCTGACAGAATACGGCGCCGTGCCGTCGATGTTCGGCGGCGCCGGAACCGGCTGCGTGACGGAAATCCTGCTCTTCAATCCGGAAAAGCGGTACGAAAGCGTGGCGCGGCGGCGCGAATACGTGGCGATGAGCCGCGCGCGCCTCGCGCACGACGGCATTCTTCTGAGCGAAATGCGCCCCGCGCCCTCCCCCGACGGCACGCCGCGCTTTGAACGGGTCCTGTGAGGAGGGCATCGATGGATAGTGTAAAAACCAAACGCTCCCGCGCCGCCCGCCGCGACGAACGCCGCGCGCAGAGCACGCCCGCGCTCCGTCACGTCCCCGCCGAGGCGATCTCCGCGCCGGCCGCCGTTGTCGGCTGGCTCCTGCGCACCGCGCTGCTCTTCTTCGGAGGGTACGCCTTCTCGATCTTTCTCGGCGACGCCGCGGGACTGCTGATCCTGCAGGGGCGCGTGCGCGATGAGATCGTCGCCTCGCTGCCCGCCGTCGCCTGGACGGCGCTGGCGGCCGCCGTACTCTGTTCGCTGACGATCCTGAACCGCATCACGGCCGTCGCCGTGCCGCTGGCGGCCGCCGGCGGCGCCGCCGCCTTCCTTCTCACCCGCTCGGTGAATGTCTTCACTTTCGCCGAGAATGTTGTTCGCTGCACGGTGAACACGGTGCTGATGAATCTGGCCGAGACCGGCTACACCGTGATGGCCGGCTACGTGGGCGACACGACCTACGCCTTCCCGCCGCGGACGCTCGTGACGTGGGGGCTGTGCACCGTGACGGCGATTCTGACAATTCTACTCGCCGCGGCGATGCTGCGGCGCGTGCGCCCGATCCTCTTCGGTGCCCTGTGCGCCGTCGTCTGCATCCCGGTGTTCCTTTACAACATCACGAACACCAACCGCGGCGTCTTCTGCGTGATCGCCTTTGTGGTCGGCGTGATCGCCCTGTGGCGTTATGACGTCCGCTTCGGCGCGACCGCCGCGGCGCGCGCGCACAAGGAAGAAAAGAAGGCGCGCCGCGCGGAGAAAAAGGCCGCGCGCGCGTCGCGCCGCACCGCCGAGAGCGACGCGATGATCGCCGCCTTCGACGCCGGCGGCGGCCGCGAGGACGCCCGCCGCGCCCGACGGGACGCGCGCCGCGAGGCCCTCGGCAAAAACGCGGCGCCGATTTCCTTCAAGGAGCGCCTCGCGCGCTTCGCCGAACGCTGGAAGCGTTGGCGCGCGGACCGGCGCACCGCGCGCGCAAACATCGCCGCCGGCGGCTTTGCCGGCGCGGCGGCCGCCGTCGTGGCGCTGGCCGCTCTCCTGATCCCCAACGCGCTCGTCAAGGGAAACTTTCCCATCATCCAGTCGCTCGACGCGAAGATCCGCGTCGCACGCATCTACGCCACCGCCTATCTGATGGGCGACGACGTCGATCTGAACAGCCTGTCCCTCTACGGCGGCGTCTCCGATCTGAACCCGCGCACCCTCTCCTTCCGCACGCCCTACTTCACCGGGGAGCGCATCTTCGACGTGCAGAGCGGCTACAACGCGCCGGTCTATCTGCGCAGCTGGGTCGGCGTGGATTATGATCCCGAGACGGACACCTGGAAAAGCGCCGATACCGATCTGGTGCTCTCCTACCGCGCGACCTTCGGCGGCGACTTCACCTCCGATACGGTCGGCGCGAACTTCAAGAAATACACCTATCCGCTCTCCGTGGAGCTCGACCGCTACGATCTCTACCGCGGCTACTCCCGCTACGGCTTCATCGTCGCGCAGACGAACGTGAAGCGCGTCGGCGGCAACAGCCGCCTGGTCTTCACGCCGACCTATCTCTACCCGGAGATCGGCTTCATGGAGCGCGGCTCCATCGAGCCGAACAAGTACAAGGTCTCCTCCTATTTCGACGGCGTCTATTCCTCCCGCTTCTTTGCCGGCGCGGGCCGCGCCTACAGCACCTACTCCTTCATCACGGTCATGCGCGATGAGAACCTGGGCGCGACCTTCGACGCGCAGACGCGCTACTTCGCCGATTCCCTCGCCTATACCGGCGAGCTGGACGCGATCGAGACCGCTTACGCGCAGATCGGCGCCATCCAGACCGACGAGGACGGCAACACCTTCTACGTGATCGAGCCGGAGGAGGCGGAAGGCGAGCCAACGATCGTCTCGATCGAGCCGGAGGAGGAGGCCGTCGAAAAGCTCCTCGCCGAATATGAGGAAGCGATGAAGGAGGCCGGCGCCACCTGGCGCGGCGACTCCATCCTCGCGCAGTATATCAAGATGACGCCCACCGAGCGCGCCTATTACCGCTTCGCCTACGTGCTCGAGGACGCCTACCGCAAATATGCGCACGAAACGTACACGACGCCCTTCGCCGGAGCGCGCATCCGCGCGCTGGCGACGGAGACGATCCTCGCCGACAACGGCTGGCACGCGGAGCCGCCCTCGGATGAGGAGGACGCGCGCATTCTCGCCGACCGCATCGTCGACGGCGAGGGAAATCCGGTGCTCCGGCACGATCTCGTGATGGCCGTCGTGCGCTATCTCCGCGGCGAGGACTTCACCTACACGCTGACGCCCGAAGCGCCGGAGGCGGTGGAGGGCTCGACGCTCGACGCCTTCCTCTTTGAAGTGAAGCAGGGCTACTGCGTGCACTTTGCGACCGCCGCCGTGGCGATCCTGCGCGAGTACGGCCTGCCCGTGCGCTACGACGAGGGCTACGTGGCTTCCGGCTTCCGCCGCGCCTACGGCGAGGATGTGGTAGCCAACTTCATGACGAGCATCTACGACTACAACGCCCACGCCTGGATCGAGGTCTACTTCCCCTACATGGGCTGGGTGCAGTACGAGGTCACGCCGAATCACGCCGCCGACATGTATGACAACGAGGAGTCCTACGCGCCCGCCTATACACCGCCCGCCGGCCTGATCGATTTCGGCGGGGACGACGAGGGCGACGGAGCCCTCGTCGATCTGGACGACGAGGACGAAGAGGAGGACAACACGATCTGGATCATCGCCGGCGTCCTGCTCGCCGCCGTCCTGCTGGCTGCCGCCGCCTGGCTGATCCGCCGGCGCGGCGAGCGCGCCATGGAGGAGCGCCGCCGCCTGGTCGCCGCCGCCTCGGACGAGCGCCGCTTCTACAGCGAGCCCTCCGGCGAGAACCGCCGCCTGGCCCGGCGGCTGAACGAGGCGATCCTGCGCGTCTTCCGCCTGCTCGGCTGTCCGCCGCAGGACGGCGAGCTGCACGCCGCCTATGCGCAGCGGATCGATACGGAATACGGCGCGCTGGCCTCCCGCTCTCTCGGCGAGGTGCTGCCGGTAATGGAAAAGGAGGAATTCGGCGGCGGCCTCAGCTATCCCGAGACGCGGCTGCTGGCCGATTATCTCGAGCAGATGACCGCCTCCGTCTACGCCGGCCTCTCCTGGCCGCGCAAAATCTGGCTCCGCTACTTCCGCCGCGCCGTGTAACGCTTCCCCAAGCAAAAGATTCTTCGGCATTCGCCGAAGAATCTTTTTTTATTCCGCCGCACGCCGGCAGAGCACGCGCCCCTCCTCCGCCGTGACCTCCACGGTGTCGCCGGGCGCGATCCGCCCGCCGAGCAGCGCCTCGGAGAGCGCGTCCTCCACCAGCGACGTGACGGCACGGCGCAGCGGCCGTGCGCCATAGCGGGAATCGCGCCCCGACGCGGCGACCAGCTCCCGTACCGACGGCGCAAAGCGCACCGCGATCTGCCGCTCTTCGAGCCGTGCGGCGACGTCCGCAAGCATGTTTTCGGCAATCGCCGAAAAATCTGTCGGCGTCAAGCGGCCAAAGGTGACGATCTCGTCGATGCGGTTGAGCAGCTCCGGTCGGAACGATGCGCGCAGCGCGTCGCGCACGCGCGCCGGCATCCCCTCCCCGCCGCCGGCGTCAAAGCCGAGCCGCCCGGCGGACAGCATCGTCTCCGAGCCGACGTTGGAGGTCAGGATCACGATGGCGTTCGTGAAATCGGCAGAGCGCCCCTCGCCGTCCGTCAGACGCCCGTCCTCCAGGATCTGGAGCAGCAGATGATGCAGCGCGGGATGCGCCTTCTCCACCTCGTCAAACAGAACGACGGAATACGGCCGCGCACGCACGCGCTCGGTCAGCCAGCCGCCCTCTCCGTAACCGACATAGCCCGGCGGCGAGCCGATCAGCCGGGCGGCGTCGTGCCGCTCCATGAATTCCGACATATCAATGCGGATCAGCGCGTCGGGACCGAACACCACCTCCGCCAGCGCGCGCGCAAGCGCCGTCTTGCCGACGCCGGTCGGGCCAAGAAAGAGGAAGGAGCCCGAGGGCCGCCGCGGATCCTTCAGCCCGGCGCGCCCGCGCCGCACGGCGCGGGCGACGGCGGATACCGCCGCCTCCTGCCCGATCACGCGCGCGGACAGCGCCGCCTCCAGATGCGCCAGCCGCGCGCGCTCCTCCGCCTCCAGCCGCTCGACGGGAACCCCCGTCCACGCGGTCACGACGGCGGCCACGTCCTCCGCCGTCACAGTGTCGCCGCCGCCGGCCGGCGCGGCGTGCTGCGCGTCATACGCCTGCCTCAGCTGCCGCTCGCGGTCGCGGGCCGCCGCCGCGCCCTCGAAATCCTGCGCGAGGATCGCCTCCTCCTTCTCCGCGCTCGCCGCCTCCAGCGCCCGCGCCAGCCGCCGCGCGGCCTCGCCCGGCCGGCTCCGCGCCAGCCGGCGCGCACTCGCCGCCTCGTCCAGCAGATCGATGGCCTTGTCCGGCAGGCGGCGCCCGCCGATGTAGCGCACCGACAGGCGCACCGCCGCCTCGATCGCTTCGTCGGAAATCGAAAGCGTGTGATGCGCCTCGTAGCGGTCGCGCAGCCCGCGCAGGATCGCCGCCGCCGTCGCCGCGTCCGGCTCGCCGACCGTCACCATCTGAAAACGGCGCGCCAGCGCGCCGTCCCGCTCGATGTGCCGCCGGTACTCCTCGTCCGTCGTCGCGCCGATCAGCTGGATCTCCCCGCGCGCCAGCGCGGGCTTGAGCAGATTCGCCGCGTCGAGCGCGCCCTCCGCGCCGCCCGCGCCGATCAGCGTATGCAGCTCGTCGATAAAGAGGATCACCTCGCGATTTCTCGCCGCCTCCGTCACGACGCCGCGCATGCGCTCCTCAAACTCGCCGCGGTACTTGGCGCCGGCGATCATCGCGGGAATATCGAGGCTCCAGATGCGCCGCCCGCGCAGGCAGTCCGGCACCTCGCCTCCGACGAGCCGCTGCGCCAGCCCCTCGACGACCGCCGTCTTGCCGACGCCCGGCTCGCCGATCAGGCAGGGATTGTTCTTCGTGCGGCGGCAGAGGATGCCGAGCACGCGCTCCGTCTCCGCCTCGCGGCCGATCACCGGATCGAGCCGTCCCTCGGCGGCCGCGGCGCACAGATCGCGTGCATAGGCGGCCAGACGCGCCGCCGGACGCGCCGACGCCCGCTCCCGCGGCGCCTCGCCCGGATGCGGCAGCGCGCCCTGCCCGAAATAGGCGGCGATGTCGGCGCGCACCTCCGACGGCGACGCGCCCTGCTCCCGCATCAGGCGCACCGCCTCGCAATCCTTCTGCGCGGCGATGGCGAGAAGCAGATGCTCCGTGCCGATGAAGCCGTGCCCGGCGCGGCGGGACTCTTCTCCCGAGCTCTCGATGATCCGCTTGACGCGCGGCGTCATGTCGGCCGCGCTCACCTTGCTCGCCTCCCCCATGCCGCTCGACGCGCCGATCATCTCCTGCGTGCGCTCGTAGCGCACGCCGCGCCCCGCCAGCACGCGGGCCGCCACGCCGTCCGTCTCCGAGAGGAGCCCGAGCAGCAGATGCTCGGAGCCGACGTAGGTGTGCCCCATCTCCCGCGCGCACGCGAGCGCGTGGTTGAGCGCGTTCTGCGCCTTCTGCGTGAACGATCGATTGACCAATGCCATGCCGCCTTTCTTCCCGTTTGCTTCCAGTATCGCCCGGCGCGGCGCATTTCATGCAGGCGGCGTCCAAAGGTTCCCGCCTACTGGCCGTGGGCCACTGAGGCGTTATAGGCCGCCGCCAGCCGGTTCCAGAGCGCCGCGTCCACCTCGTCCTGTGCCGGCATCCCGATCGTGCGGCAGAAGGCGCGCACGGCGTCCGCCGTCGCGGCGTCGTATTCGCCGTGCACGGGCAGGATCGGCCATCCGTCGCACAGCAGCGTGAGCTCGTTGAGCATGATCTGCAGCAGCATCACCAGATCGCTGACCTCGCCGGGCGAAACGGTGCGTCCGGCGGCAAACGGCGCGATCGCCGCCGGACGACGCGCCGCAAGCGACGTCTCATAGGCGTCCCGCAGCGCCTCCCAGACCTCTTCGTTCACCGTATCGCCGCTTCCGAGACCGGCCTGGCGGCGGAAATCGCGCACCGCGCGCCGCGTCGCCGCGTCGTAATTCCCGTTTTTCTCCACGTCCGCGGCGCCCAGCGCGCGCAGCATCCGCTGCAGCGCGTAGACCCGATCCGCCCGATCCCGGCGGCTGTAGCTTCCGTTCATCCTGTCCTCCCTCTCATTCGCTGTCGATCAGCGAGCGGTACGTATCCGCGATCGAGTTCCACGTCGCGCCGCCGACCAGCCCGCTCACCGGCAGCCCGAAGGCCGCCTGGTAGGCGCGCACCGCCGCCTCCGTCTGCGGCCCGAAAATCCCGTCCGCCGCCGTGTCCGGCACGGCGGGAAACGCCTGGGCGATCCGGCTGAGATATTCCTGCATCGCGCGCACCTCGCGGCCGCGCGCGCCCAGCGATAGCGGCGCGCCGCCGTACGGCAGCGTCACGCCCTCAAAATAATCCGCCGGCAGGGATTCGTAGAGCGCGCGGTAGGCGCGGTAGAGCCGATCCCACACCGCGGCGTCGACCCGCCCCGTTACCGGCAGCCCGTAGACCGCCTGAAACTGCTCGAGCGAATTCCTCGTGCGCGGGCCGAAGATGCCGTCGATCTCCAAAGCCGGCACCGCCTCCACGAAATTGGCAACAAACGAGAGCAGATACTGCAGCTCGCGCACCTCCGGCCCCCGGTCGCCCTCCTCCAGCGTCGCGCGGAGCACGTCGGCGACGTCGTCCGGCGAGATCCCCTCCGAATTCAGCTCCGAGAGCCGCTTGACCGCCGCGTAGACGCGCTCGATCGCATACCACGTCGCGCGGCCGACGATCCCGTCCTCCTCCAGCGAGAAGATCCGCTGGAACTCGCGCACCGCCGCCTCCGTCTCCTCGCCGAAGACGCCGTTCGGCGCCCCGATGCGCGGGATCGAGGGATAGTTTTTGGCGATGCGGTTCAGCCGCAGCTGCGTGCGGCGCACGTCGTTGCCGACGCTGCCGCGGCGCAGCGCGAAGCCCGGATAGCTCTCGCCGACGCCGGCGATCGACGCGTCCGTCACCAGCTCGATGTTGTCGCCGTAGTAGAATTTCAGAATGTCGAGCGGCGCGTAGCCCTCGTTGGCCAGCGCAACCGTGCCCCACTGCGAAAGGCCGCTGCAGGTGACGGTCGTCCCGTTGCAGTACTGCGCGAAAAGCGGCTCCACCGTGCCGACGCGGCGAACGTAGGTCGAGAAGATCTCATCCGCGATCTGCGAGACGTTCTCGAAAATATCCCGCCCGTAGACGAAGGACTGGTCCTTCTCCGTCGAGCTTGTAATGTCAAAATCGTACCCGCGCGAGCGGTAGTACTCCGTATAGACACGGTTGAGCGCAAAGGAGATCTGCGCGAGCATATTGGCGCGGATCGCGTTCTCCGGCCAGGTGGGATAGATCTCGCTCGAGGCGACGTTTTTTACGTACTCGACAAACGGCACCGTCACGTTGGCCGCCGCCTCTCCGGGGAGGCCGAGATGGACGGTGATCGTCTCCGGTATGACCGGCACATAGCCCTGATTCATGGCGCGTCCTCACGTCAGCGGCGGCGTCGGGGGCGTCTCAAGGATCTCGCCGCGCCCGCCCTCGCCGATCGGCACCAGCAGCACCGGCTGCGTCGAGGTGACGCCCTCGAAGATCGGCACGCCGAGGTTCATGACCGTGCCGTACCCCGCCCGCCGCACCTCGATGTTGTAGCGCGCGCACGGCGTCGGATGGTCGGGCACGAGCGAATTCTCCCGCGGCGGCGCCGAAAGCGCCACCAGCGGCGTCAGGCCGTCCTCGCCGGTGCGCAATGTGTAAAGGATCGCGCCGCTCTCCGCGCCGCCCTCCGTGACGATCACCGATGCGTCCGCCACCGGCAGGGCGCCGTTCGCCGAGCGCACGATCACGCGCAGCGAGCCCGTGCAGTTTTGATCTGCTGCGTTCATGTTCTCCTCCTTGGTTCCCGGATTTGCTTCAGTATATGCGCCCGGGCCCGTCCCCGTGACCGTCCGGGCCGATTCAAGCAGCGCTTGAATCATTTTTCCCGTGATTCAACGAATACTTGCTGGACAAAGAGCGCGCCGTCTGCTACAATAAAGGCAAGAAACAAGCAGGAGGGCTTCTATGTACGAACCTACGAAACTCGGCGAAATCCTCTCGGAGCTGCGCCGCGGCGCCGCCCTGACGCAGTCGGAGCTGGCCGCGCGCCTCGGTGTGTCGGCGCAGGCCGTCTCCCAGTGGGAGCGCGGCGACACGATGCCGGACATTCTGATGCTGCCGGCCCTGGCCGAAATCTTCTCCGTCAGCGTGGACGCGCTGCTCGGCGCCGAGGCAGCGGCGGCGCCGCCGCCGGCTGAGGCCGAAGCGGCGCCGGAAGAGACGCCGCAGATCCCGTTTGAGGCGCCGCAGATCCCGGCGGAGGGCGTCACGGTCGTCGTCTTCCGGAACGGCGTGCCGCTGGCGTCCGAGGACATCCCGGCAAACGTCGCCGATCAGATCGTGATCTGCATCAAAGGCGACGTGGACGGCGGCGTGCAGAGCCCGCTGGCCGTCACGGTCGAGGGCGACGTCAGCGGCGACGTGGACTGCGGTCCGCTCAGCGTCACGGGCGACATCTCCGGCGACGTGGACTGCGGTCCGCTCAGCGTCGCGGGCGACATCGGCGGCGACGTGGACTGCGGCACGCTCAGCGTCGCGGGCGACATCGGCGGCGACGTGGACTGCGGCACGCTCAGCGCAGTCGGCGATCTCACGATCGGCGGCGACGTCGACGCCTCCGGCATCGAGGTCGCGGGCAATCTCACGATCGACGGCGACGTGGACGGCGATCTGCGGGCCGGCGGCGACGTGGAGATCGGCGGCGATGTGGACGGCAGCGTGCACGTCGACGGCGGCAGCCTCACGGTCGGCGGCGAGATCAGATAAGCGAAAAAGGCAGGGAAATTTCCCTGCCTTTTTCTTTTTTCGTCCTTCAGAACGAGCCGACGACCGTGATCGTCATCGACGACGGCGTGACCGTGACCGCGCCGGTCGCCGGATCCTGCGTGATCTCCGCCGCGGGCAGCGTCAGCGGCGCGCCGGCCGCCGACGGCAGCGTCAGCACGCCCCCCGCATAGTCATATTCCGCCGGCGCGCGGGCGGCGCCGTCCACCGCAACCGTGACGCTCGTCGGCGCGGGCGCAAAGGCGTCCGTCAGCGTCAGGCCAGTCGCCTCCGTGTTGCCGCGGTTCGTGACGACGAAGGTATAGGTGATCGGCTCGCCGTCGCGCACCGCCGCCGGGCTCATCGTCTTCGTGACGGTCACGTCCGCATAATCCTCGACCGTGATCGTCGCCGTCGCCGACGCGCTTTCCGTCGTGCCGGCGGCGGTCACCGTGACCGTATTCGTGATCGCGCCCGCCGCCTCGAGCGGCGCGAAGCCGTTCACCGAGGCGGTATAAACGAGCTGCGCGTCCGCGCCCGCCGCAAGGGACGGGATCGTGAAGGTGACGCCGCCGTCGGCCGCCGTCGGCGGCAGCGTGCCGCCCGGCACGCCGTCGAGGATCAGCAGCGCGCCGTCGGCGAACGTGAGCGGCACCGCCGTGCCGCCCGCCGCCGCATAGGCGCCGAGATCGTCCGTGACGGTCACGTCGCTGAGCGCCGCGGCCCCGCCGTTGACGACCGAGACCACGTAGGTGATCACGTCGCCCGCGCGGTACGTCCCGGTGAGCGGCGTCTTTGTGACGGTGAGCGCCTGCGTCAGCGTCGCCGTGGCGACGTTGGAGAGCGTGCTTGCCTGCACCTCGCCGTACTGGTAGCGGAGCGACGCCTGATTGGTAATCGTCTGTGCCATTTTGTGTCTCCGATCCTTTCATATTGGAGCGGCGCTGGCCGCCCCATGCCAGTATATTCCGCCGCGCGCCCCCGTGCGACAAAATCCGCACGCAAAAAAGCGGCATGCCGAAGCATGCCGCCCGCCGCTCAGCCTCCGATCAGGCCGAGCGACGCCGCATAGGCCGCGCCGCTGACCATAGCCAGCGTATTTTCATCGGCTTCCCCTCCCTGTCCGCCGGTGCGATCCGGCCGTCATCAGTATACCACGTCCGCCGCCCGATTGTCAATCCGTTTAACGAAAATTCGGTACAAAAAACCGCCGCACCCTTCGGTGCGGCGGCCGTATTCTTATTGCTTCGGCGTTTCCTCGCCGTTGTAGGGATTGGAATCGTCCTTCTGCGGATGCCGCGCGGCCTCCCGCGCACGCTCCTCCTCGCGCTTCTTCTCCTCCTCGGCGAGGCGTGCGGCGCGCGCGCGATTCTCCTCCTCGCTGCGGCGGCGCTTCTCGGCGACCATCGCCTCGAGCTCCTCGAAGGTGACCTCCGGCTCCTCCATGGCGCGGCGGAACTGCTCCTCCTCCATGATCTCGTTCTTGAAGAGGAAGCCGGCCACGAAGTGCAGCCGCTCCATGTGCTCCTTCAGGAGACGCTCGGCGAGCTCGTAGGCCTCGCGCATGATGCGCTTGATCTCCTGGTCGATCTCCGCCGCCGTCTCTTCGGAGTAGTTGCGGGTGTTGTTGAAGTCGCGGCCGAGGAAGACCTCGTCGCTCGACGTCTCGCTGCCGTACTGGATCGGGCCGAGCAGGTCGGACATGCCGTATTTGGTGACCATGCTGCGGGCGATGTGCGAGGCGCGCTGGATGTCGTTCGAGGCGCCGCTCGAGATGTCCTCCATGATCAAAGCCTCAGAGACGCGGCCGGCGAGCAGCATCGCGATCTCGTTCTTCATCTCGTTGCGCGAGCTGTAGGAGCGGTCCTCCTTCGGCAGACTCAGCGTGTAGCCGCCGGCGCCGCCGGCCGGGATGATTGAGATCTGGTGGACGGACTCGTTGTCCTGCAGGCACCAGGAGACGAGGGCGTGGCCGGCCTCGTGGTAGGCGGTCAGCTTCTTCTCGCGCTCGGAGATCTTCTTCGAGCGCTTCTGCGGGCCGACCATGACCTTCATCATGGCGTCCTCGATGTCGTTCATGCCGATCAGATGCTTGCCGCGACGGGCCGCGAGCAGCGCGGCCTCGTTGAGCAGGTTCGCCAGATCCGCGCCGGTGAAGCCCACGGTGGTGCGGGCGACGACGGTGAGATCCACGTCCTCCTCAAAGGGCTTGTTGCGCGAATGGACGCGCAGGATCTCCTCGCGTCCCTTGATATCGGGATAGCCAACCGTGATGCGGCGGTCGAAGCGGCCGGGACGGAGCAGCGCGGGGTCGAGGATATCCGGGCGGTTGGTGGCCGCCATGACGATGATGCCGTCGTTGGTGCCGAAGCCGTCCATCTCCACGAGCAGCTGGTTGAGCGTCTGCTCGCGCTCGTCGTGGCCGCCGCCGAGGCCGGCGCCGCGGTGGCGTCCGACGGCGTCGATCTCATCGATGAAGATGATCGCCGCCGGGGATTTCTTGGCGTTTTCAAACAGATCGCGGACGCGGGAGGCGCCGACGCCGACGTACATCTCCACGAAATCCGAGCCGGAGATCGAGTAGAACGGCACGCCGGCCTCGCCGGCGACCGCCTTGGCCAGCAGCGTCTTGCCGGTGCCGGGAGGGCCGACGAGAAGCACGCCGTGCGGGATGCGCGCGCCGAGCTTGGTGAAGTAGGACGGATCGCGCAAAAATTCCACGATCTCCTCCAGCTCCGCCTTCTCCTCGTCGGCGCCGGCCACGTCGCGGAAAAGCACCTTGTTCTTGTCCGAGGTGACGAGCCGCGCCTTGGCACGGCCGAAGGAATTGATCTTCGAGCCCTTGCCGCCCATCGTCTGGTTCATCACGTACATCCACATCACAATGAAGAGCACGATGACGATGACGTACGGCAGAAGGCCGACCCACCACGGGATCGTGCGCGGCGCGGGGATGTCGTATTCCTCGATGACACCGCGTTCGAGCTGATCGCGCACGGTGTCGCCCAGATCGAGCAGGAAGAGATTGATGTCGCGCAGCTCGTAGGTAACGAGCCGCTCCGACTCCGTCCCGTTCGTTCCCTTGACGCGCACGGCCATCTCGAGCACGTTGTCCTCGTCGATCACGAAGGACTTCACCTCTTCGTTCTCAAAGAGCTGAATGACCTCGCTGTAGGACAGCTTGTCGTCCGGCGTGGTGTGCAGAAGCGCCGTCGCCATGACGATGATGACGCCGATCAGCAGAATATAAAAGATTGCGATTTTCAGGTTGTTCTTCATGAGTCCTCCGAGGCGCGCCGGAGCGCGTCAGGCTTATGGATTTGGCTGAATTTATTGCTGCTTTTGATAGATTTCCGGCTTCAGCACGCCGACGTACGGCAGCGCGCGGTATTTCTCCGCGTAGTCGAGGCCGTAGCCGATCACGAATTCATCGGGGATCGTCGCGCCCACGTAATCTGCGGTGAAATCCACCTGCCGGCGCGACGGCTTGTCAAGCAGCGTGCAGGTGCGCACGCTCCGCGCACCGTTGAGGCGCAGATACTCGGTCAGATACGACAGCGTGCGTCCGCTGTCGATGATGTCCTCGACGATCAGTATATGGCACTGACTGATGTCCGACCGGTTCAGATCGAGCTGGATCTTGACGCGGCCGCCGGAGACGGTGCCCGCGCCGTAGGAGGAGACCTTCATGAAATCGATCTCCACCGGGATGCGGATCTTTTTCATCAGATCGCCCATGAAGACGACGCTGCCCTTGAGGATGCCGAGCAGGAGCAGCTTCCCGTCCATCTCCCGGTAGTCTTCGTCGATCTGCTGTGCGATATGCGTGGTGATGCGGTCGATCTCCTCGGCGCTGACCAGGATGTGATCCACGTCCCGGTCCAAAACGGATTCTCTCATGTCGGTTCCTCGCTGGTGTTCTGTAAATTGATGAAAAAGTCCCCGCGGAAGGCGACGGTGAGGCGCACGTCCGGCGCTGCGCCGCGCGCGCCGTCGCGCGCGGGATAGCCCGGCACCCAGACGACGCCTGCCTCGTCGCAGAAAAGCGGCACAAGCGGCCGCCGCCCGGCGGCGTAGCCCGCCGCGGCGAGCAGCTTGCGCACGTCCCGCGTCATGCCGCCGAAGCGGACGGTGTCGCCCGCACGGCGAAAACGCAGGAAAAAACTACCTTGTATTGTAGCAAATGAGAGCGACATACATGTAGATAATTTGTAAATATTTTTCTCTTGTTCCCTCTTTTGCGCCGATTCGGGCTCCATTGTGACGCAAAAGCCGTATTCGGGGAAGGAAAACGTGCCCTGCGTCATCTCGAAACGGAAATCGGCGTCCGGCGGCGGCGGCGACGGCGCGGCCGGCGCGAAGGCGATCACGCCCCCCGCCAGGCGCGCGCAGATGCCGCCGGGCAGATCGAGCGCGCCGGCGCCGCCGCGCCGCACAAGGCGCGCGGCGTCCCAGAGATGGACCGCCGACAGATCCCGCACGGAGCGGCGCGCGTTGGCGTAAAGACGCGCGAGCGCGCGCAGACAAAGCGCGTCCGGCAGCGCGGCGACGAGCGCGGCGGGGGCCGAGGTTCCGCCGGCCCATTCGCCCAGCGCACCGGCCGCCGCCGCCTCGAGGTATTCCTCGTCGGCACGCAGCGCGGCGCACATGCGGGCCGCCGCCGTCTCCGGCGACGGATTCACCCGCCGCAGCGCGGGGATCACCTCGGCGCGGAGATAATTGCGCGTGTAAGCAAGGTCTCCGTTCGTCGAATCCACGACGAACGGCAGCCCCTCCGCGCGGCAGAAATCGCGGATCGCGGCGGCGGACACGCCGAGCAGCGGCCGGATGCGCCGCCCGCTCACGGGCGCGATGCCGCACAGGCCGCGCAGCGCGGCGCCGCGCGCGAGCCGCTGCAGCACCGTCTCCAGATTGTCGTCGGCGGAGTGCGCCGTCGCCACGACGGCGTCCTCCGTGCAGAGCTCGTCAAAAATTTCCAGCCGCAGACGCCGCGCGGCCTCCTCGAGGCCCATGCGGCCCGCCGCGGCGAAGGCCGGCGCGTCCACGCGCCGCACCGTCAGCGGAATGCCGCGCGCCGCGCAGAAATCGCGGCAGGCCGCTTCGTCGCGGTCGGCCTCCGCGCCGCGGATGCCGTGATGCACGTGCAGCGCGGCGAGCGAAAGCGCGCGCCCGGCGCAGTATTCCTGCAGCAGCGCGAGCAGCGCCGTCGAATCGGCGCCGCCGGAGTAGGCGGCCCACACCGTGCGCACGCCGCGCACGGCGTCGGCGATCGCCCCCGTCGTCATCGCCGCGAAAAACGCGCGGCGCACCGGCGATTCCGTGCGCGCCGTCATCGGGCGTTCCCCGTATCGCGCAGCGTCCGCTGCATCAGAAGCGAGCCGAGGAGCAGCATGGCGACGCCGGCGGCGACGGCCTCCGTCATCGCGCCGAGCGCGCCGCGCGTCAGCCCGGCGGCGATCGCCGCCGCCGGCGCGGCCGCACGCGAGAGCGCGCAGCGCAGTATGTACGCGGCGTCCAGCACCGCCGCCAGCCAGAAGAAGCGGCTGATTATGGAAAAAATATGCAAATAATAGCGTGGATTCTTCCGCATGACGCACCTGCCTGACCAGCACGCCCGCGCGGCGCGCGGGCGTGTGCATTATTGCTACTATTATATCATATCGCGGCCGCGTCGGCAAGCGGAAAGTTCCGTCACCGTCACGAATCCTTGCCAAGCACGACGAGCTCCGTCACCTCGGCCGCGCTCTGTCCCTCCGGAACGGAAAGGAAGACGCGCATCTCGCGCACCGTCGTCACGTCGATCAGCTTCCACACAAGCGCCGCGCCGGGGCGAATGCCCGCGACGCCGAAGGCGTTCTCGCCCACGTAGGCCTCCTGCGGGAAATCGCCGGCGCGGATCTCGCGCGTCACCCACGCGCCGTCGCGGTCAAGGACCGTCATCTCGACGCGCGCGCCGGCGAAGGCGGCGGAAAGGAGCGGCGAATTATAAAGCAGGATCGCGCGCGCGCGGATCGGCGTCTCCCAGGTGAGGGTGATCTCCGCGCCGTCGGTGAAGGAGGCGTCGCGGATCGGCTCGTAGCTGTGCATACGGATCGCGCCGTCCGTCAGCGCCGCAGCCTCGCCGCCGGCGAGTCCCGTGACGGTCAGCGCCGCCTCGGGCGCGGCGTTGCGGTAGCCAGAGACCGTCTCGGGCAGCGGCTGCGGCGACCAGGTCGGGCCGTTGGCGTGCAGCACCGTCTGCCCGGCGTCATTTTTGATCCATACCACGCGGTCGAAGGCGAAGGCGCGGTCGCCCATCGTGGTATACTCGCGCCGGGTATGCGCGTGATAGGCGATCCAGAGCTCATCGCCGACGCGGAAGAAGCAGTGATGGCCGGTGCCGGAGGCGTGCGCCCAGTCGCTGTCCACGCCAAGCACCATGCCGCCCTCGTTCTTTTCCAGCTTCGTGAACGGCCCGAGCGGCCCCTCGCCCAGCGCCTGCCAGACGGAATAGCCCTTGTAGCTGGCCGGATTGATGGAGAAGGTCAGATAGTAGGTGCCGTCGCGGTACTGCACCGCCGGGCCCTCGTTGATCGAGGTCTCGCCGTGCCGGGTCTTCGCGCCGCCGACCGTCGCCTTCGCCACCTCGGTCAGGCGCGTGACCGTCGCATAATCCGGCGTCTCCCAATCCTTCATGCGCATGCCCCAGACCTCGGAGGTCTCGTGCCGGACGGTGCCGCCCTCGCCCCAGGCGTGCACCCAGTAGAGGTATTTCTCTCCCGTCGCCGGATCGACGAAGGGAAAGACGTCGATGGCGCGGATCACGCCCTCATAGAGCGGATGGGCGGGATCCATGCGCGAAAAATCGTAGATCGGTGTCTCAGGGGTGATCGCGAGCCCGTCGGCGTTCGTGCCGGTCCACGGCACGAACGGCCCCTTGGGCGAGTCGGCGGTGGCCATCGAGATGTAGTAGAAGCCGTCCTTTCCGCGCGCGCTGTAGAAGAGGCGGTAGACGCCCGCCTCCTCGTCCCGCAGGATCTCCGGCGCCCAGTAGTTTTCCTTCGCCCAGGTGCCGCCCGGCTTCGGGAAGACGTTCGGGATCTCGATCCACGAGGAAAGATCGTAGGAATAGTAGCCCTTGATGCCAGTGCAGTAGAGATAGAAGCAGGTGCGTTTCCCTTCCGCGACGGCCAGCACGCTCGGATCGGCGCAGCCGTTGAGGTCCAGATCGTTTTTATAGAGCAGCTTGTCCGCGCTCGGCACCTCGAGCACCGGACGCGCCTCCACCGTCTCCAGCGGCTCCCGCGCCGCCTCCGTCTCCGCCGACCCGGTCTCCGGCGCCTCCGTCGCGGGCGCCTCCGTCGGCGCGCCCGCGCAGGCGGAGAGCGCCAGCAGCGCGGCGGTCAGCGCCGAAAACAATCCACGTTTCATTTTCCTTCTCCTTCGCGTTCTGCCTGTTCTCTTATTATAACAAATCCGCGCGGGAATTGCAACCGATCCGGCGGCAAAAAACGCGGCGGCCGCGCGTCTGCGCGGCCGCCGCGGGACAGAAGATCGCTTACTTCTCCGGGCAGCGCCAGGTGTGCACCGGCGGGATGTCGTCAAACGGCGTGCCGTTGATCGTCCCGTCGAACGGCGTGCCGTCGAGGAAGTGGTGCATCACATTGCACAGCACCGCCATATCCTCGGGCTTGTGGTAGTGATAGCCGTCGCGGTAATGGATCAGCAGACGATCCTCCGCGCCGAGGAAGCGCCAGACCTCGCCCGCCGCCCGATGCGTCATATAGGTGCCGACGGGATTCGCCCACGCGTCGGAGAGCGCCTCCGTATCGAGCAGCACGCGCGGCGCGACGAGCGCCTTGAGGAAATGCTCGTCGAAGGGCAGATCCTCCTCGCGCTCGGCGTAGGGCTGCATCTCCGGCCCGAACCAGAAGGGGAAATTTCTGAGCAGATCGGCCAGCCGCTCGCTGCGGCGGACCTCGTCGTCCTCGCAGAGCGTCTCCGCGTGGATGCGGTAGCAGCCGGCGCCGCCGGCGCCGCTGCCGTTCGGATTGACGACCGTCGCGCGCGTGTCGGTCGCGCCGGCGAGCAGCGCCGTCTTGCCGCCGCGGGAATGGCCGGTGTAGGCGATCATCCGCTCGTCGGCGCAGCCGAGCTGCAGCACGGCGTCCGTGCAGCGATGATAGCCCCAGGCCCAGGCGGCCAGCGCGCCGAAGGTCATGCCCGGATAGACGGCGTAAAGCCCGTCCTCGTGCTTTTCTTCCTTGATGTCGTGCGCCAGCTCCGTGCGGTTGAAGCGCACCAGCGCCACGCCCGCCTCCCGATAGACGTCGAGCGCCTCATCCAGATAGACGTAGGGGAAGCAGCCGTCGCCGTCCACGACGATCGGGTACCTGCCGCGCTTGCCCGGCCAGATCACCTGCATCAGAAACGTGATCGGATGCGCGCGGCGGCCGGTGTGGATGCGGTAGGAGTCGCCGCGGTCGGAGCGGTAGAGCGGCTCGACCTCGAGAAATTCCGGTTCGGGCGGCATGCCGCCGTACTGCATGTCGACCGCATAGCGCCAAAGCTCGGCGCGGCGGGCGGCCCAGTCCGCCTCGCCGGCGACGCGCGCGCCGGACTCCAGCTGAAAGAGATCCGGCAGGGGGGAGAGCAGCGTCCAGTTTTTCAGTTGTGCGTGTTCCATGGTGTACCATTCCTTTCCGGCCGTGCGGCCGCTGAAAAACGGCGGACGCGCACAGCGCGTCCGCCGTCGGAGACGGATTTATTTGACGTCGTCGGCGCCCTCGTCCTCCTCGTCCCCGCACACGGCCTTGCCGCAGGCGGGGCAGATCAGATCAGACGGATCGAGCGTCTCGTCAAAGTAAATTTTCTCGCCGCAGGACGGGCACATGAGGCAGCGGAAGCCCTCCTCGTCGTCCTCATCCTCGTCATCCTCCGCATCCTCCTCGTCGTCCTCCTCGCAGTCCTCGGGGTGCTCGCAGTTGTCGCAGTCGAAGTCGCAGTCGAACTCGTCGTCCTCGTCCTCTTCGTCCTCCTCCTCGTCGCCGTCCAGCGCCTCTTCGAGGTCTTCGAAATCCTCCTCCAGGAGGCCGAGATCCTCATCCACCTCGTCGATGTAGTCGTTCAGCGTCTCCACATCGTGCTCCAGCTCCGCGACCTTTTCGCTCAGTTCGGAAACCAGATCGATCAGGGCCGAGATCACCTTGGTCTCCGGCTTCTCGGCGTCCAGGCCCAGGCCCTGGGCCAGCCCCTTGATATACGCGCTCTTTTCGGTGATGTTCATCTCTCCACGCTCCTTTCGAATTGAACGATGGGAAAATCAGGCTCTCTCGATATACTCGCCGGTGCGGGTGTCGATGCGGATCTTCTCGCCCTCGTTGATGAAGAGCGGGACGCGGATCACGGCGCCGGTCTCCAGCGTCGCGTTCTTGGAGGCGCCGGTGGCGGTGTCGCCGCGGACGCCGGGCTCGCACTCAGTGACGACCAGCTCCACGAACATCGGCGGCTCGACGAGGAACACCTTGTCCTTATAGGAGCTGACGCGGCAGATCATCTCTTCCTTGACGAACTTGAAGTTCTCGGTGAGAAGCTCCTTGTTGAGCGGGATCTGCTCGTAGGATTCCATATCCATGAAGTAATACAGCTCCTCGTCGTTGTAGAGGTACTGCATGTCCTTGCGGTCGATACGGGCGTCCTGGAACTTGTCGGTGGGGCTGAAGGTCTTCTCGATCACCGCCCCGGTGATGACGTTGCGCAGCTTGGTGCGGACGAAGGCCGCGCCCTTGCCGGGCTTGACATGCTGGAATTCGATCACGGACATGACCTGTCCGTCCATATCGAATGTGATTCCGTTTTTGAAATCGCCTGCTACTACCATACGTGTACCGCGCGCCGGACAGTCAGAAGCCGGACGCGCAATCTCCTTTCCTTGTTTGAGAAATCAGGGAATAATTTTTGTTTTCACTATATTCTATCGTATTTCCGCGCGTTTTTCAAGTGGGAAACGGGATTTTTTTCTCCCGCGCCGTAAAAAATTCGTTCAGAGGATCTCGATGAGGTCCTTCGGGGCCTCGGTGAGGTTGCGTGCGCCGTCCTCGGTGATGAGCGCCATGTCCTCGATGCGGCAGCCGTACTTCCCCTCGAGGTAGATGCCGGGCTCGTTCGTGACGATCTCGCCCGCGTGGAGCACGCGCTCGCCGGCGCCGCCGGAGAGGTTCGGCATCTCATGGATGAGCAGCCCGACGCCGTGGCCGAGGCTGTGGCCGAAGCATCCGGCGTATCCGGCGCCGTCGATGATGTCGCGGGCGATCTTATCCATCTCCGCGTTGCGCGCGCCGGGCCGCAGCGCGGCCTGCGCCGCGGCCTGCGCCGCGAGCACCGTATTGTAGAGCCGCTTCATCTCCGCGTCGGCGCGGCCGATGACGATCGTGCGCGTCATGTCGGAGTGATAACCGGCGACCATGGCGCCGAAGTCCATCGTCAGAAAACCCCGCTCCAGCTTCACGTTGCGCGGCACGCCGTGGGGGCTCGAGGAGTTCGAGCCGGAGACGGCGATTGTGTCGAAGCTCGGCTTGACGGAGCCGCGCTTCTTCATGCGGTATTCAAGCTCCGCCGCGACCTCCAGCTCCGTCATGTCGGGGCGGATCACGCCGAGCAGATCCGCGAGCGCGGCCTCGGCGATGCGCTGGGCGGCGACGATGTGTTCGACCTCGTCCGGCGTCTTGACGGCGCGCAGCTCCGGCAGGAGATTGCCGAGCGGCGAGAAGGTGCAGCCGGGCAGATCGGCGCGCAGCGAATCGAGGCCGCGGCAGGAGAGCGAGGCGTCCTCGTAGCCGATCGTGCGCACGCTGTCCTCTTCGATCAGCGGCGGCAGATAGCTTCTGCGCGGCGCGGTCGGCATGATGACGGTGCAGTCCTCGTTCGCCTCGCGGCGCGCGGCCTCGATGTAGCGGAAATCGGCGAAGACGAAGGCATGCTTTTTCGTGATGAGCATCCAGCCGTCCGGGTTGTCAAAATAGGAGAAATACAGATAATTTTCCGGGGAGTTGATCCACACGGCGTCGAGGCCCATGCGGTCCATCTCCGCGCGAAGGCGGGTGAGGCGAGCGTTCATGATCGGTTCCTTTCGAGTTGGTTTTGAAAATTCACATGCGGTGCGAGCGTTCATAGCGCGTGAGGTACGGCCGCTCGATCCACCGCTTCAGGCGGAAAAACAGCGTTTTTTTGTCCCGGATCGGCGGCACGATGATCGTCAGCATGCCCAGCCGCCGCGCGGCGGCCGCGTCGGTGAGAAGTTGGTCGCCGAGAGAGGCGGTGCTCGTCACGTCGGTGCCCATCGCCTCCATCGCGCGCCGCAGCGCGCCGGTGCGCGGCTTGCCGCTCCGCGGAAAGGCGGGAAAGCCGAAGGGGCGGTTGAAGCGCGCCACGCGCGTCTCGTCGTTGTTCGAGACGAAGGCGATGCGGATCCCCGCCGCGCGCATCGCCTCGCACCAGTGCACGACGTCCGGCGGCGGATCGAGCGCCTCGTAGGGCGCGAGCGTGTTGTCGATGTCGCAGATCAGGCCGCGGATGCCGGAGGCCGCGAGGAACTCCGGCGTGACGCTGCTGTAGCGCTCCACGATCCGGTCCGGGATCAGATATCTCTCAAAAATCACGGGTGCAGCGGGAGGCGCGGCGCGCCTCTCACTCCTCTTCTTTCTTTGTGACGACGATGGACAGCTCCTCCAACTGCTTCGGCAGCACCTCGGAGGGCGCGCCCATCATCACGTCCTGCGCGTTCTTGTTCATCGGGAAGGGGATGATCTCGCGGATCGAATCCTCGCCGGCGAGCAGCATCACCATGCGGTCGACGCCGGGAGCGATGCCCGCGTGCGGCGGCGCGCCGTAGCAGAAGGCGTTGTACATCGCCGGGAACTTCGCCTTCACGTCGTCCTCACCGAGACGCACCAGCTCGAAGGCCTTGACCATGATCTCCGGATCGTGGTTGCGTACCGCGCCGGAGGACAGCTCGACGCCGTTGCAGACCAGATCGTACTGGTCCGCCGTGATCGTGAGCGGGTCGATCTCGCCGCGCTCGGCGGCGAGCAGCGTCTCAAGCCCTCCCTTGGGCATGGAGAACGGATTGTGGCAGAACTCCAGCTCCCCGCTTTCCTCGCCGATCTCGTACATCGGGAAATCGACGATCCAGCAGAACTCATAGCGTTCCCGGTCCATATGGCCCGGGCACTCGCGGCCGAAGGTCTTGATCATCACGCCGACGCCCTTGACGGAGAGCGGCCCGGCGGCGAGCACGACGAGGGTGTTCGGCGCGAGCGGCAAAAGCGCCGCGGCCGCCTCGCGGTCGACAAACTTGGCGACGCCGCCGGTCGGCGCGCCGCTCTCGTCCACCTTGAACCAGTAGCCCTTCGTGCCGGACTGCACCTCGCAGTCGGCGAGCAGCTTCTCGATCTGCTTGCGCGTCAGCGTGCAGTCCGAGATCGCCACCGCGCGCACGGTCTGACCGGCGAAGGGGGCGAATTCCGTTTCCGCAAAGAGAGAGGTGACGTTGACGGCGGTCAGGTCGATGCGGAGATCCGGCTTGTCGGAGCCGTACGTCTCGAGCGCGTCGCGGTAGGCGATGCGGCGGAAGGGAGGCTTCGAGGCGACGTGGTAGGTGCCGAACTCGGCGAAGACCGGCGGCAGCACGTCCTCCAGCACGGCGAAGACGTCCTCCTGCACGGCGAACGCCATCTCCATATCGAGCTGGTAGAACTCGCCGGGCGAGCGGTCGCCGCGCGCGTCCTCGTCGCGGAAGCAGGGGGCGATCTGGAAGTAGCGGTCAAAGCCCGCCGTCATAAGCAGCTGCTTGAACTGCTGCGGTGCCTGCGGCAGCGCATAGAACTTGCCGGGATGCTTGCGGGACGGCACGAGGTAGTCGCGCGCCCCCTCGGGGCTCGAGGCGGTGAGGATCGGCGTCGTGATCTCGAGAAAGCCGTGCTCCGTCATCGCGCGGCGCAGCGCCGCGACGACGTTCGAGCGGAGGATGATGTTCTTCTTCACCTCCGGATTGCGCAGATCGAGGTAGCGGTACTTCAGCCGCTGCGTCTCGTCCGCCTCGCGGGAGCGGTTGATCTCAAAGGGGAGGCTGGCGTGCCGGCAGCGGCCGAGCACCTCGATCCGCTCCGGCACGACCTCGATCTCGCCGGTCGGCAGCTTCGGATTCTTCGAGGAGCGCTCGCGGACGACGCCCTCGACGGCGATCGTCGACTCCTTGTTCAGCGGGCGGATGACGTTCATCATCTCCTCCGTCTCGACGACGATCTGCGTCGTGCCGTAGAAATCGCGCAGCACGACGAAGGCCAGATTCCCGCCGACCTCGCGGACGTTCTCCATCCAGCCGGCGAGGCGGACCGATTTGCCCGCGTCCGTCAGGCGCAGCTCCCCGCAGGTATGCGTACGCATCTGCATCATAATTTGTTCTCCTTCTTGTTTTCGGTCTGATCTTCTTTTGTATTCCCGGAGGACGCCGGCAGCGCGTCCTCGTACAGCGTGCGGTTCTCCGCCCAGCTGCGGTTCATGTTGCGCGTGAATTTCGCCTCGTAGGCGTCGGAAAATTCCTCGCCGGTTACGCCGAAGCACTCCATCATATCGAGCAGATACATGACCGTGTCGGCCGTCTCCTCCACGAAGTGCGCGCGCACGGCGGGATTGTCCATGACCGCCGCGTGTCCCTTCTTTTTGAGGATCTCCGCGATCTCGCCGATCTCGCCGATGCTCCAGAGCAGGCTTTTGTGCCCGTCCTCCGGGCGCCGCGGCCCCCAGTGATGCCGTTCGCAGAGCGCGTGCTGCATCATAAGGAGCTCGGACACCTTAAAGTCCGCCATCGGCCGCCTCCGGCTCCACGATCACGCGGCCGGGATCGCCCAGGCCCGCGCGCACGAGGGAGAGCGCCTCCTCCGGTGTGACGGTGACCTGCTCGCCGCTGCGCAGGTCCTTGAGGGAGACCCTGCCCGCGGCGATCTCGTCCTCGCCGAGCAGGGCGGCGTAGGGGATGCCCAGCCGGTCGGCGTAGGAGAGCTTGGCCTTGAATCTCTTTTTTTCATTGTACAGCTGCGTGCGCACGCCGGCCTCGCGCAGCCTCGTCGCAAGCGCCACGGCCGGCGCGAGCGCGTCCGTCATCGGCAGAATGAGCACGTCCGCCGGGGCGGTGTGCATGGCGGGATTGAGATAGCCCTGCTCGCCGAGCACGTAGAACAGCCGCGTCAGGCCGATCGAGATGCCGACGCCGGGCAGCGGCCGGTCGGTATAGTACTGCGCCAGGTTGTCGTAGCGGCCGCCGGAGCAGACGGAGCCGATCTCCGGGTGGTCGGGCAGCACGGTCTCGTAGACCGTGCCGGTGTAGTAGTCGAGGCCGCGCGCGATCGTGAGATCGATGCGGAAGTTCTCCGGCGGCACGCCGAAGGCGCCGAGGTGCTCGGTGACGGCGCGCAGCTCGGCAAGTCCCGCATCAAAGAGCTCGTTTTTCCCGGCGTAACTCTCGAGCGCGGCGAGGACGGCGGCGTTGTCGCCGGTGATGGCGATGAAGGAGAGAACGGCGTCGGCGTCGGCCGCCGGCACGCCGAGGTCATCCACGAGGATCTGCCGCACGGCGTCCGCGCCGATCTTGTCGAGCTTGTCCACGGTGCGCATGACGTCGCCGGCCTGTTCCGTGAGGCCGCGCATGGCGTAGAAGCCGTTTAAGATCTTGCGGTTGTTGACGCGGATGACGAAGCGGCGCAGGCCCATCTTCGAGAAGGTGCGGTAGATGACGGCGGGAATCTCGGCCTCATTGAGGATATCGAGCTGGCCGTCGCCGATGATGTCGATATCGGCCTGATAAAACTCGCGGAAGCGGCCGCGCTGCGCCCGTTCGCCGCGGTAGACCTTGCCGATCTGGTAGCGGCGGAAGGGGAAGGACAGCTCGCCGTAGTGCAGGGCGACGTATTTGGCGAGCGGCACGGTGAGGTCGAAGCGCAGCGCCAGATCGGCGTCGCCCTTCGTGAAGCGGTAAATCTGCTTTTCCGTCTCGCCGCCGCCCTTGGCGAGCAGCACCTCCGCCGCCTCGACGGCAGGGGTATCGAGCGGCGTGAAGCCGTAGAGCGCGTAGGTCTCGCGCAGGATGGCCATCATGGCCTCCATCTGCTGCTGCTGCGGCGGCAAAAGCTCCATAAATCCCGAGAGCGTTCTCGGCTTGATCTTCTCCATAGCGGTATCTCCCGACTGAAATGAACTCTATCTGATAAGTATACCAAAAAAAACGTCATAAATCAAGTATCTGCCGCGAATTTCGCACACGTCGTTTCGTGCGGCGATGAGGCGGGAGCCGCCCCGCAAAAACCAAACAGGGCAGGCGGCCGCCTGCCCTGTTTGGTTTTTGCCGCCTGCGCGCAGATCACTCGAACATCTTCACGACGCGGGCGTAGTACTTCTCCATGCCCGGAGTCGCCTTCTTGAGATAGGAGGTGATGTTGGTGTTGTTTGCCTGCACCCAGCCCTCCAGCCAGAAGCCGGCGCCGTTCCAGGCGTCGTAAACGTAGCCGATATCCATGACGCATCCGTTTATGACCAGGTCGATCATCTCCGCGTCCTCCGGACGGTCCGCGTAGCGGCTCATCAGAAGGATGTCATAGTACACCGGCATGAACTTCTTGTACGATTCGGCGCACAGCGCCTCGGTGATGATGCCGTCGAACTCCAGCTTGTCCCCGACCTCGAGGATGGTGATGCCGAGGCTTTCGCAGCTTCCCTCCAGCATCGTCTGATACCGCTTCTGCTCGGCGTTCCACTTCGGATACGGCAGCACGCCGACCTCGAAGTTCACCTCGCCGGTCATCCATTCCAGATCACACAGCTTGGCCGCCAAGAACAGCGTGTTCCCGCTGTCGAATTCCTCATAATGCGAGCTCCAGTCGCTCTTCGGCGCGACGTACACCGGCGAATCGTTGAACAGCGCACAGAGCTTCGTCACGATGTCCGTGAGCTTTTCGGTGTTCATGACGAACGTCGGCATGCCGTCCTCGCCCTTCGCCATGATCGGATTGTCGAACGCCCAGAGATAGACGCCGGTGGAGGTCTGGCACTGCTGCGCCAGGCCGTAGCGGTCGCCGCGGTTGCGCGTGCCGTCGCCGTCAGCGTCCGAATAGGCGCTCTCGCAGATCGTCTTCACGTAGTCGATCGTCCAGTCGCCGCGGCGCACGACGTCGTACAGATCCTCCGTGCCTACGTCCTTGGCCATCGCCTTGTTGTACAGATAGCAGTACGGAAAGCGCGCCGTATCGGCGATAATGTCGCCGAAGGCGACGAAGCACTTGCCGTTGACGGTCAGCTCCTCGCGGTTCGAGGCGTTCCACCACGGCTTCTCAAAATCGATATAGGGAACGTCGTTCAGGTTCTGATACAACCCCGCCATGGCGACGGTGCCGTTGGCGATGAAATGGTAGGACACCACGTCGAAGTCCGCGCTGCCCGAGCGGCACGCCTGCGCGATAATCTGCTGGATCAGGTTATAGGACATATAGGGCACCATGCCGATGCCGACGTTGAAGCGGCTCTTCACGGTCTCGTTGCGGTCGTAGAGGGCGTCATTGAAGACGCTGCCGTCCTGTTCGTCGACGACGTACATCACCTCGGTACCCTCCGTGCCGATGAAGCGGAAGGTCCTGCCGTCAAAATTCTTTTCCGGGAGCCCGTCGGAGACGAGGGCGCGCTTTTCCATCTCGGTCGGCTCGCGCGTCTCCTCGGGCGCGGCGCTCTCGGTGACGACGTCCGTGGAGACCGGCGCGTCGGGGCCGGCGTCGGGCGTCGTTTTGTTCTCCCCCGAGCAGGCGGCCAATGCCGCGGCGGAAACGAGCATCAGGGCGGCAAGAAGTCCGGCGAGAATGCGATTCTCTTTCATGGGAAAACCCTTCTTTCGTAATAATTGCCGAGTCAGATGCCGGGGATAGGCCTTTGCTTTCCTTAGTATACCGCCGCCGGCCGGATTTGTCAACAGATAATACGATATTACAACAAAAAGTCAGCGCCTCCGCGGCAGGCAGCCTGCCTGCCGCGGCGCCCGGGAACCGCCCGACGGCCGGAAAGTGTGAATTCATTTTTACAAATCGGCCGAATGCTTGCATTCATCTGCGATTTGCTTTATAATAGAAAGGTCAATCTTCCAGAAAGGAACGCCCCTATGCTGAAACGTCTTGCCGGCTGCGTGCGCGAGTACCGTCTCCCGACGCTGCTCACGCTCATCTTCATCGTCGGCGAAGTCATCATCGAAGTTTTCATTCCCTTCATCACCTCGAAACTGGTCAACCAGATCGAGGCCGGCGCCCCCATCGCCGTCGTCCTCCGCTACGGCGGAATCCTGATCGCGCTCGCCATGCTCTCGCTGGCCTGCGGCGCCATCGCGGGCTACGAGTGCGCCAAGGCCTCCGCGGGCTTCGCCAAAAACCTGCGCCGCGATCTCTTCTCCCGCATCCAGTCCTACTCCTTTGAGAACATCGACCGCTTCTCCTCCTCTTCCCTCGTCACCCGCATGACCACCGACGTCTCCAACGTCCAGATGGCCTTCATGATGATCATCCGCACCGCGATCCGCGCGCCGCTGATGCTCGTCTTCGCCATCGTCATGGCCTACGTGATGGGCGGGGCGCTGGCGACCTCCTACGTCGTCCTCGTTCCCTTCCTCGCCTTCGGCCTCTATCTCGTCAGCCGCCGCGCCATGCCCGCCTTCCGCCGTGTCTTCAAGAAATACGACCGGCTCAACGAATCCATCGAGGAAAACGTGCGCGCGATGCGCGTCGTCAAGGGCTTCGCCCGCGAGGAATACGAGAAGGAAAAGTTCGGCGCCGCCTCCGAGGATATCGCCCGCGATTTCACCCGCGCCGAGCGCATCGTCGCGCTCAACAACCCGCTCATGCAGATCTGCCTCTATGTGAACATGATCTTTGTGCTCCTTGTCGGCTCGCGCCTCGTCATCTCGAGCGGCGGCACGACGATCAACGTCGGCGAGATGAGCGCCATGCTCACCTACGGCTTCCAGATCCTGATCCAGCTGATGATGCTGGGCATGATCTACGTGATCCTCACCATGTCCGCCGAAAGCGCCAAGCGCATCGGCGAGGTGCTCGACGAGACGCCCGCGCTCGCCTCCCCCGCCGACGCCGTCGCCGAGGTACGCGACGGCTCGATCGAATTTGACCACGTCAGCTTCCGCTATTCCGAGAAGGCCGAGCGTTTCGCCCTCTCCGACGTCTGCCTGAAGATCGCGCCCGGCATGACCGTCGGCATCCTCGGCGGCACCGGCTCCAGCAAATCGACGCTCGTACAGCTGATTCCGCGGCTGTACGACGTCAGCGAGGGGACGGTGCGCGTCGGCGGGCTCGACGTGCGCCGCTACGACCTTGACGCGCTGCGCGGCGCGGTGGCGATGGTGCTGCAGAAGAACCTGCTCTTCTCCGGCACGATCCGCGACAATCTCCGCTGGGGCAATCCGGACGCCACGGACGAGGAGATGGCCGAGGCCTGCCGCATCGCGCAGGCGGACGAATTCGTGCGCGCCTTCCCCGACGGCTACGACACCTACATCGAGCAGGGCGGCACGAACGTCTCCGGCGGGCAGAAGCAGCGGCTGTGCATCGCCCGCGCGCTCCTTCGCCGCCCGAAGATCCTCATCCTCGACGACTCGACCAGCGCCGTGGACACCCGCACCGACGCGCGCATCCGCCAGGGTATGCGCCGGACGCTGCCCGAGACGACGAAAATCATCATCGCGCAGCGCGTCGCCTCCGTCGAGGACGCCGATCTGATCCTCGTGATGGACAACGGCGCGATCGCCGCCGCCGGCACGCACGAAACGCTGCTCGAAACGTGCGATATTTACCGCGAAATCCATGCCCAGCAGACGAGAGGAGGCGAGCGGGATGAATAAATCAGACGGAATGAAAAAGAAAAAGCTCGACCGCACCACGCTCGGCCGGCTCTTCCGGTTTCTTCTCCGCGCCTATCCGGCTCTGATGCCCCTGACGGCGCTCTGCATCGTCTTCTCCGCCGTCGTATCCTCGATCCCCGCGCTCTTCCAGCAGCGGGTGCTCGCCGTGGTGCGCGAATTCTTTGAATCGGGCAACACGGACTGGAGCGCGGCCGCCGTGCGCATCGTGCCGCTGGTGACGGCCCTCGCCGGGCTGTACGTGGCCTCGATCTTGCTCATCACGCTCTACACGCAGCTGATGGCAGTCATCACGCAGGGCTTTCTGAACAAGCTGCGCCGCCGCATGTTCGACGGAATGCAGGATCTGCCGATCCGTTATTTCGACACGCACAAGCACTGCGACATCATGAGCCACTACACGAACGACATCGACACGCTGCGGCAGCTCGTCTCCCAGTCGATCCCCAACCTGCTGCAGTCCACGGTCATCGTCGTCACGCTGCTCACGATCATGCTCTGGTACAGCGTCTGGATGACGCTCGTCGTACTGGCGGGCATCGCCGTGATGGTGCTCGTCTCGCGGAAGATCGCCGGCGGCTCCGCCAAATACTTCGTGCGCCAGCAGAAATCGCTCGGCCGCGCCGAGGGCTTCATCCAGGAGATGATGAACGGCCAGAAGGTCGTCAAGGTCTTCTCCCACGAGGCGGCGGCCCAGGCGGATTTCGACGCCATCAACGGCGAGCTCTGCGAGGACAGCTTCCGCGCGCACGCCTACGCCAACTGCCTCGCGCCGATCATCATGAACATCGGCAACATCCTCTACGTGATCTGCGCGACCGCCGGCGGCGTCTTCCTGCTCTCCGGCGCGCCGAACCTGAGCCTCTCCGGCCTCGCCTTCACGATCGACATCATCATCCCCTTCCTCAACATGACGAAGCAGTTCACCGGGCAGATCAATCAGGTCTCCCAGCAGATCAACGCCATCATCATGGCCATGGCGGGCGCCGAGCGGGTCTTTTCGCTGATCGACGAGCAGCCGGAGGCGGACGACGGCTACGTCACGCTGGTCAACGCCGAGATCGCGCCGGACGGCACGATCACCGAAGCCGCCGGCCACACCGGCCGCTGGGCCTGGAAGCATCCGCACGGCGACGGCACAACCACCTACACCGAGCTGCGGGGCGACGTGCGCATGACGGACGTCGATTTCGCCTACGAGCCGGGCAAGAACGTGCTGCACGACGTCACGGTCTACGCCGAGCCGGGGCAGAAGGTCGCCTTCGTCGGCGCGACCGGCGCCGGCAAGACGACGATCACCAATCTGATCAACCGCTTCTACGACATCGCCGACGGCAAGATCCGCTACGACGGCATCAACGTAAGCAAAATCAAAAAATCCGATCTGCGCCGCTCGCTCGGCATCGTGCTGCAGGAGACGAATCTCTTCACCGGCACGGTGATGGACAACATCCGCTACGGCCGGCTCGAGGCGACGGACGAGGAATGCATCGCCGCCGCGCGCCTGGCCGGCGCCGACGACTTCATCTCCCGCCTCCCGGAGGGCTACGCGACACCCCTGAGCGGCAACGGCGCCAATCTCTCGCAGGGACAGCGGCAGCTGCTCGCCATCGCGCGCGCCGCCGTCGCCGATCCGCCGGTGATGATCCTCGACGAGGCGACCTCCTCCATCGATACGCGCACCGAGGCCATCGTGCAGCGCGGCATGGATAAGCTGATGGAGGGACGCACGGTCTTCGTCATCGCGCACCGCCTCTCCACCGTCATGGATTCCGACGTCATCATGGTGCTCGACCACGGCCGCATCATCGAGCGCGGCAGCCACGAAAAGCTCCTCGCCGAGGGCGGTACCTACTACCGCCTCTATACCGGCGCGTTTGAACTGGAATAAGGGCGCAGAAAAAACATGAGGGGACCTTTCAAAGGTCCCCTCATCGCGTCTCATCGCGTCCTCCGGTTCCTCTACAGCTCGCGCATGGCGCGGGAAAAGGCTTCGCCGGTGCGGCGCGCGCCGCGCACCGCCTGCACGCCGAGCGCGCGCAGCCGCGCAAGGCCGATCATCCCCTGCGGGTATTCCCGCACGCAGCGCAGACGCATCACGCGCGGCGTCTCGCCCCCGTCTGCCGCACCCGGCTCCAGGATGTTCTCCGCCTCGATCACGCAGCGGTAGCGCACCGACGACACCGGCGCGCCGACGTAGATGTACACCGTATCCCCGAGGCGCATCCCGCGGCTCTGTTTCCAATAGATGCCGCCGGTCGCGGCGATGTCCGCGTCGATATCATAGTACGCCGGATTCGCCGGAATGATCCAGTCCTCGCCGCGCACCGGCGCGCGCCCGCCCGCCGCCGCAGCCCACGCCCGGCTCTCCGTCAGAAGCGTCCAGATCACCTCGTCCGGCACCGTGTCGTCAAGCAGGATGCTCAGCCAGCTCGCGTGCTTCATGTGATACGCCGCATAGATCCCCGGCTGCCGGCGCGCCGCCGCGTGCGCCGCCGCCTCCGCGTGCAGGTTCAGAATCTCCGTCGGCCGCTCGCCCACCGGCGCCGTCTCCCCCGTCAGCCGCCCGCGCGGCACGCGCATTACCAGCCCGTACCACTTCCGGCTGCGCGGGCAGCGGAAGACGCCCGCCCCGGGCGAGGCGGAAAACGGGAAATCCGGCTCCTCGCCGAATTCCTCCCGCACGCGGTGCGCGAGCCGATTCGCCTGCGCGCCGAAAAACGGATCCGCCGTAAAGCACGCCGCGGCCACGCGGCGGAGCACCGTCTCATACGCCTCGCGCACCGCCGCCGCGTAGCCGCCGAGGTTCGTCTCCTGCCAGACGGGCAGGTACGCCTCCCCCGTCTCCGTATCGATCGCCGAGGCGGTCAGGGCGCCATCCCGGCCGACGCGCACCTCGGCGCAGAACGCGCCGTCAAAAAACGGCTCCCGGTACACATATCCGTCCCCGTCGCGCACAAAGCCAAACGGCGCGAGCGCCGCCGTCCGCGGCGAGCGCCGCGCAAAAATCGTCTCCTCCGGCCGCATGAATCCGTCTCCTTCGTCCCGCTGTGTCTATAGGTATGGTATCACATTTCCGCGCCGATTGCAAGCGGGCCGGCGCGCCGCGCGGGCCGCTTTCCGCCCCGAAAATCAATTTTTTTCCCGAAACCCTTGACTTTTACCCTGCGTCAAATGGTAAAATATCGATAAAACAGACCGGCCGCCGCCGGGAAAGACGTTCCCGCGGCGCACCGCCGCCCGCCGGCGCACTTTTTCGGAAAGCCGGAGGGTACGGATCATACGGCGAAGGGAGACTGCAGATGAAAAAAAAGCGGCATGCGAGAGCCTTCTCGGTCTTTCAGCTTTCCCTGACAGAAATGCGCCGGCGGCCGGCGGCGTTCCTGCCCTTTTTCCTCCTGTGCGTCTCCGGGCTCTTCATCCTGTATTCGCTCCTGTTCTTTCAGTATGGCTGCTGGCTCTCCGAGCTGCGGATCTCGCAAAGCAGGTATCACGTGCTGCTGCCGCAGCTCACTGACCGGCAGGCGGAAGAGATCGGGGCTCTGCCCTACGTGCAGAGCGCCGTGCCGTTCCGATACGGCGATTCCGTCACCGCATACATAAAGCTCCGGGACAACGATCCCGAGAAGCTGCGGGCGTACTGCGTCCGCATCATCCGGGACGTCGGGCTCGATCAGACGCCCGCCTACCGGGACAATGTCATTTTTCAGACAAGCGGGCCGATGGACAACTGGATCAACCGGGAATACTGCGAGCTCGCCGCAACCCCCTTCTTTATGAGATCGCTTTCGCTGACCGCCCTCTGCATGGCGTCGGTCGTCGGGTACATGCTCTGCGCCATGGCCGGCAAGGTGCGTGCGGACGGCCGCGAATACGGCACGCTGCGCGCGCTGGGCTTCCGCAGAATCGACATCTGCCGCTGTCTGGCCGGGCAGTACCTGTCCCTGTACGCACTCGGCAGCTTCGCGGCGATCCCGCTGAGTCTCGGCGTCTATCGGCTGCTGTCCGTGTTGCTGAAGCAGCTTTTCACGGACAATTATCTGCAGCTCGATTTCGCCTTTCCCGCAAAGGAGGTCCTGTTCTGGCTCCCGATCGGCGCGCTTCTTCTCCTGCTCGGCACGGCCGTCGTCACGCGCCTCGTCAAGCGGGAGCCCAAAGACGGAATCGCAGGCAGCGCCGAAGCTTCCCTCTCCTTTGTGAAAGTCTCCGATCGTCGGTTTGTCCGCCGTCCCTCCGCCGCGCACTGCAATCTTCTGCGGGCCTGGCGGTGCCGGACGTCGACCCTTTGGCGCATCGTGAAGAAGGCGTTCCTTCTGCTCCTGCCGGCCTTTTTCCTGATTCTGGCGATCATGCTGTACGGGATGCGGGAAATGTCGGAATACGACCGGGATTTCGGCCTTTTCTCCCTCGCGCCGAACTATATCACGGAGGAGATCGCACAAGCGGCGGCCGCTCTCGACGGCGTCGAGAGAACGGAGAAGCGGGTCGACTACGGAGAAGGAAACTACGGGCAGCTTCTGATCTATGCCGAAGAAGGACGACAAGCGGAAATCGAGCGCGCGGTCGAGGCCCTGGCCAACGCACATTACCTGCAGTTCTATAACGATTACCGGAACAAGATCATGAACGTCGAGCAGAGCGATATATTCACGGTCTATTATCTCGCGCAGGCGGCCGTGCTGCTCCTTGCGTCCGTTGTGACGATGCGTGCAGAGGAGGCCTATCATCTGCGCCGGCGAAGGCCGGAGATGGCGGTCATGAAATCCATGGGACTGTGCAATTCCTGCCGGGAGCTGTTCTCCGCGGAGATCCTCACCCTCCTGCTCTCCGCCCTCCTTTCCGGGATTGCCGCGGCAGCCGCCCACGCGGCCCTGCCCGGCGCGTCCTGGCTGCGGCCCGGCTTTCTCATCGCCGCGGCGCTGGTTTTTCTCGCCCTGTTTCTGCTCCCTCACGCCGCACTGTACCGCAAGACCCGCCGAAGCCTGGCGCGCGCCAATCTCATCGAATGGATGGAAGGAGACGGGATATGAACGCGATTCTGCGAGCGGAAGGCATATCGAAGATCTACCGGCAGGGCGACGCCTCGGTCTGCGCCGTCAGGAATTGCAGCCTGTCCGTCGAAAAGGGGACGTTCAACGTGGTCGTCGGCCCCTCCGGCTCCGGCAAAAGCACGCTGCTCCACATTCTTTCCGGGATGGATCGTCCGTCCTCGGGAACGGTGTTCCTCGGGGAGGAGGAGATCTACGCGCTGTCGGAAAAAAAGCTGTCCAGACTGCGCAACCGGGACGTCGGATTCGTCTTTCAGAAATTTCACCTGCTCCCCTTCCTTACGGCGCACGAAAACATTCTTCTGCCCGCCGCTCTGCCGGGGAACGCCGTACCGGACGCCTTCGCCGCCGACGTGATCCGCCGCCTGCGGCTGGGCGACCGGCTGCATCATCTTCCGCATGAGCTCTCCGGCGGCCAGCAGCAGAGAGTCGCCATCGCCCGGGCGCTGATCAACCGTCCCAAAATCCTTTTTGCCGACGAGCCGACCGGAAACCTGGACAAAAGCACCGCCGCCGAGGTCATCGGCACGCTGAGAGAATGCGCGCGCCTTTATGAGCAAACGGTGTTTCTCGTCACGCACGATCCGGACCTGATCCGGAAAAGCGATCTCGTTTACCGCATGGACGACGGAAGCCTCCGCAGGATCGGCGTCCGCGGGAACTGATCCGCCGGATCGCCCCGGAGCGTCCCCGGGCGATCCGGCAGGCCGAAAAAATTTTTCATGAAACCCTTGACTTTCCCCCTGCGTCAAATGATACAATGCCCTTGAAAGGAGCTGATCCGATGCAAATCAAAGAGGTCACGGCCCGCACCGGGCTGACCGACCGCGCCATTCGCCTCTATATCGAGAACGGGCTGGTGCGTCCGCGGCAGGAGTTCAACTACGCGGGACGCCGCTCGATCTCCTTCGACGAGGAGGACGTGCGCACGCTGGAGGCAGTGGCCACCCTCCGGCGCGCCGAGTTCTCCCTCGCCGACATCGCCCGGATGCAGGCCTCGCCCGAGGCGCTGCCCGCGCTGCTCGCCGCGCACAGAGAAAAGCTCGCGGCGCAGATCGCGGCGCGGCAGGCGGTGCTCGATTCAATGGAGAGAATGGACGCGCGCGATCTGCCCGACTACCGCGCCCTCGCCGACGCGCTCCGGCAACCGGCTTCGCAAACTTCTCTTCCCAAGGAGGATTCCCGCATGAACCGTACCGATCTTCTTCGTCTTTTGCGCCGCCGTCTTCCCGCGCTGCTCGCGCTCGTCTTCCTCGCGCTCGCCGTCTTCCGCCTCGCCTCCCTCGTCTTCCGCACCGCCTTCGCCGAGATATACATTCTTCCCGGGGGCGGCTATCAGCTCGAGTATCGCTGGGATATCGCCTCGGCCGCCGCGCACGCGGTGCCGCTTCTCTCCCTCGCCGCGCTTGTCCTCGCCGCCGCCGCGCTCGTCGGCTACCTCGCGGGCGGGGCGCGCCGCTGGCTGCTCGCCGCGGGCGCGCTCTGCGCCGTCTCGGCGCTGCTTCTGCTCGTGATGCCGGCGGCGGACGCGGAGCGGATGTATACCTTTGAGTTCATCGACGTCCGCTTCGGCCTCCTCCGCGATCTCGTGCTCGGCGTCGGCACGACCGGCGCCAGGGCCCCGCGCGCCCTGATCCAGTCCTTCAAATACGGACCGATCCTCATCGCCCTCGCCCTCGCGGCCGTCAGCTTCTTCACAGACAGGAAAACGGAAGACGCCGAGGCGTAACTCCCCGCAAAAAACGGGCCGGAATCCTTTGGGATTCCGGCCCGTTTTTATTTCTGCGCGGGCAGCGTGACGGTGAAGAGCACGCGGCCGCCGCGGCATTCGACGCCGATCGTGCCGCGGTGCGCGTCCGTGATCGCGCGGGCGATGGCCAGTCCGAGGCCGTAGTGGCCCTCGCCGCCGGTGCGCGCGTCGTCGAGGCGGTAAAACCGCTCGAACAGGTGCGCTCTCGCCTCGGCGGGGATCTCCGGCCCGTCGTTCTCCACGGCGAGGATCGCCGTGTGCCGCTCGCGGCGCAGCGTGAGAAGGATCTCCTCCCCGCCCTCGGCGTGGCGGATCGCGTTGTCGAGCAGGATCGAGACGAGCTGCCGCAGCTGCGTGCGGTTCCCCTCGACCGTAACGTCCGGCTCGATCTGCTGCCGGATCATCCGGCCCCGCTCAAAGGCGACGCTCTCGAGCGGCAGCGCCTCGCCGGTCACGAGGCGGCTCAGATCGAGCGTCTCCTTCGGCGCCGGCGCGTTCTCCGCGCGGGAGAGATCGAGCAATTCCGTGACGAGCGCGCCCATGCGCTCGTTTTCGTAGCGGATGTTCGAGAGCCACTCGTTTTCCTCGCCCTGCCGGGCGAGCAGCTCCAGATTCGCGGAGATGACGGAGACCGGCGTCTTCAGCTCGTGTCCGGCGTCGGAGACGAACTGCTTCTGCCGACGGTCGTTCTCCTCCAGCGGCGCGACGATGCGGCGGGCGAGAAAGACCGAAAGAAGGAAGAGCAATACCGCCGCCGCGCCGCCGGCGAGCAGCATCTGCCGCAGCATCGTGTGCATGCTGTTCTCCGACACGGCGTCGTCGAGGAAGACGACGAGCGTGCCCTCCGGCAGCGTCTGCACGCGGTAAAGGAGCGTGCCGGTCCTGCCGGCCGCCCGGCCGTCGGCGACGATCTGCCGCGCGGTCTCCGTCAGCGACTCGCCGCTGCGCCACTCGTCGCCGCCGTTGTCCACGTGCAAAGCCTCCCCCTCCGGCGAGAGAAGCACGGAATAGAAGGTGGAGACGCGGAAGGCGTTCTCGTCGCGCCGCCGCTGGCCCGCGCCGCGGCCGAGGGGCGGGGGCGGCGCGTCCTCTCCGTCCGGCGGCAGATCGGGCGGCGTCTCCTCCGCGCCCCGCTGCCCGTCGGCGGTGAACTGCGACGCGTAGCGCGAGAGCATCTCCTCGTTCTGGCGGCGGATCGCCAGATCGCTCGAGAGGTAGACCGCGCCAAGCGTCGTCAGAAGGAGGAGGAGCGCCGAGCCCATTACCGCCGCCACGATGCGGATCCGCGAGCGCCTAAACATGCTCGTACCTCAATTCGTAGCCGACGCCGCGCACCGCCTTGATCTCGGTTCTTGCACCGATGAAGGCCAGCTTTCTGCGCGAAAAGGACATGTAGACCTCCACGTTGTTGTATTCCGCCTCGCTCTCGTAGCCCCAGATCCGGACGGCCAGCTGCTCGCGGGTGAGGATCCGGCCCTGGTTTGCGATCATGTATTCGAGGATGCGCAGCTCCTTCTCGCCAAGGCGCACGCTCTGCGCATTCGTCGTGCAGCGGAGCGTCGCCGAGGCGGCGTCGAGGGAAATGTCGCCGAAGGTGAGCGAGCCGTCCGGCGATTGGATATTGCGCCGGAGCAGCGCCCGCAGGCGCGCCAGGAGCTCCCGCGTCTGGAAGGGCTTGGTCAGATAATCGTCCGCGCCGCAGTCAAGCCCCGTCACCTTGTCGTCGAGCTCGGCCTTGGCGGTCAGCATCAAAATCGGCGTGCGGATGCCGCGCGCGCGCGCCGCACGCGCCACGGCGAAGCCGTTCATGCCGGGCATCATCACGTCGAGCACGATCCCGTCGTACACGCCGCTCTCGATGGCCTCGAGCGCCTCGGCGCCGTCCGGGACGTGATCGACCTCATACTTCTCCATTTTGAGGATCTCCGTCAGCGCCTTGGCCATGCGCGCCTCATCCTCCGCCAATAGAAGCTTCATTTCTCCCACCTCCGTCCGATGTCAATAGTATACCAGATTTCGGGCCAGACTGCAAGCCCCCGCGTTTCAGCGTCCGCCCCAGCCGCCGCGGCCGCCGCCCCAGCCGCCCATGCCGGAGACGTTCGAGTAGGTGAGGGAGGCGGTGAAATCCATCGCCGCACTCGACGAGCCGGCGGTGATCGTGTAGGAATTGCCCTTCGTCATCTCCGGCGATGAGTAGACGGCGCAGGCAAAGGATTTCGAGGCTGTGAAGGAGAAGCCGGAGCCGTCGTCCACGGTGATCGTGGTGCCGGCGGTGCCGGAGAGACTGACGAGCGCCGCGCACTGCGTGCCGCCCGTGAAGTTGACCGCCATGCCGCTCGAGCCGATGGCGAGCACGGTGCCGCCGGTGATCTCGGCCACGTCGCCGGAATGATCGCCGTAATCGAGCGCGCCGTTGCCGCTGCCGGTCGGCCCCTCGACAAGGACCAGGCCGCCCGAAACGTAGAGCGAGCCGTTCGAATCGAGACCGTCGCCCTGCGCGTTGACGTACACTGTGCCGCCGCTGATCGTCAGGGTGCCGGTGCTGGCGGTGTTCATGCCGCCCCAGCGGAAGGACCAGCCCTCCGTCGAGGCGGTGTCGGAGCCACCCGCGGCGTTGATGCCGTCGTCGGAGGCCGTGACGGAGATCTCGCCGCCGGAGACGGCGACCTCGTAGGCCTCCAGGCCCTCGTAGGATTTCGTCACGGCGACGGTGCCGCCGCGGATCGCGAGCGCGTTGTCGGCGTGGACGCCGTCGTCCGAGGAGGAAAGCGTCAGCGCGCCGCCGGCGATCGTGATGTCCGTGCCGCTGTGGATCGCGTCGTCCGCGGCGGAGACGGTCAGCGTGCCGTCGTTTACAAGGATCGCGCCGTCGCACTTAACGCCCTTCTGCGAGGTCGCGCTGCTCTTCGATTTCGCGCTGCCGCCGCCCGCCGTCACGTCGATCGTGCCGCCGTCGAGGCGGACGTAACCCGTCATGCTGTCGCCGTCGGTGCCGACGTCGATGCCGTCGTAGCCGGCGGAGATCGTCAGCGCGCCGTCGTTCATATAGAAGTAGCCGCTGCCGTCGTCGCTGTCCACCTGCACGCCGTCGTGTCCGGAGACGATCGACACGCTGCCGCCGCCGATGCGGACGGAATCGTTGGCCTTGATGCCGATCGAGTCGGCGCGGACTGTCAGCGTGCCGCCGGTGATCTTCACGTCGTCGCATCCGACGATGCCGTGCAGCGAGGAGGCGACCGTGAGGCTGCCCGTGCCGTTCAGCGTCACGTCGTCGCGGGCATAAATCGCGCCGTCGGCCTCCGCCGAGGCGGCGGTATAGGTGAGGGAATTTTCACCCGCGCACTGGATGATGACCTTATCCGCGGACTCGACGAGGATGCAGGGCAGATCGGAATTCGTCATCGTCACGCCGTCAAGCACAAGGTAAATATTGCCGGATTTGGTCGTGTCGCGGACGGTGATCGTGACGTTCTCCGCCGTCCCGCTGACGCGGTAGACGCCCTTTGCGGTGATCGTGACCGTCGAGCCGGAGGCGCCGCGGGTCGTGTCGGAGATCGTGCCGGAGGCGCCCTCCAGCGTGATCACCGCGTCCGGCGTCTCGCCGGTGACGTCTTTTATATCGCTGTTTGAGAAATAGTCGCCCGCGGCCGCGTCGGCCGTATCGGCGGATGCGGCGCCGGCAGCCGTCGTGGCGGCGCCCGTGCCTGTCTCGGACGTACCGGCCGGATTGCCGGAGGCGGCGCAGCCGCAGAGGCTGACGGCCAGCCATACGGCGAGCGCGAGCGCAAATCGTTTGATCATTTTGTTCTTCATAAACTCCTCCATTTCCCGCCGCTCAGAGCGTATTCTGCGCGTCGGCGTAGGGTGTGATGGCGATTTCCAGATTGCCGTTTTTGGTGCGCAGCTCGTCGATGAAGGCCTTCTCCTCGGCGGCGTCCTTCATGCGGATGCGGAAGGAAAGGCGGAACATCGAGCCCATGCCGGTCGTCTTGACGCCGACGCTCTCGCACTCCGTCAGATAATGCGCGAAGGTGTCCGCAAACGCGTCGTGATAGGCCAGCGATTCGGGGATCGTGATGCGCAAAAGCTGATCCCTTGCAAGGCTCCGGTGCTCGAAGAGCGGCAGAAGCGAAAGGAGCCAGTACAAAACGGAGAGGCATAGAAGGATCACCACGCCGTAGCCGAGGTAGCCCATGCCGAAGGCGATGCCCGCGCCCATGGCGATGAGGATCGCGGCGATCTCGTCCGAGGTGCCCTGCGCGGAGCGGAAGCGGATGAGGCTGAAGGCGCCGCCGATGGCCACGCCGGCGCCGATGTTGCCGTTAACGAAGGTGATGACCGCGGCGACGATGAACGGGATCAGCGCCGTGACGAGGAAGAAGCGCTTGGCGGCGCGGATCCGGTAGGACATGAGCCACGCATAGAGGAAGCCCGCCGCGAGCGCGGCGCCCGCCATGGCGAAGAACTGCGACACGGTCACAGTGGATGAATAAATCGAATCAAACATACTCGTACCCTCCGCGGTAGTATTTCTGCATTTGCCTTTTGTACGCCTCCCCGTATTTGGAGAAGCTCGTTTTATAGATTTTTCCCCGGTCCAGCAGCGCCGACAGCCACAGGGGCATCGCCTGCTGCACCTTGACCTCGAGAATGGTATGCCCCGGCGGAAGCAGGGGGACGCCGTCCGCGGCGCCGCGCAGATCGAGGCGGTCCGTGCGGTAGCGCGGGTTTTCGTCGATCGTCAGGCGAAGATCGCCGTTCGGCTCGTAGTACGCGGTGCGCTCGCAGAGAATGAGGCAGGCGGGCGCCAGCGACGCGTACAGATCCCGGAAGGCCGTCAGCTCGCGGTTGATCTGTCCGGGGGCGCAGATGTCGCCCTCGCCGGCGAAGAATTTCTCCACCAGCGGGATCGTGGACTGCACGCGCCGCTTATAGACGACGCCCTCCGCCTTCCGCTTCAGTTCGAGAAAGACCGGCGAGCTGTCCGTCGCCCGCCCGTAGGAGCGCAGACGCATCTTCTCCTTGAAAGGCGGCTTTTCAATGGAGGCGGAGATCAGCCGGTAATCCGGCGTGTCGTAGTACAGCGACGCGATCGTGGTCGTCCCGAAGCGGTCGGGCAGCATATGCCCCGCGAGCCCTTCGAGAAAGAGCTGCCGCTGCGGCGGCGTGAGGAGGTACTTCATCTCCACCCGCTTCATCACAACGATCGGATTTTCCACCACCGTCATCGCCTGCGCCTCCTTTCTTCTCTCCTGTTCACAGTATGACGCGCACGGTGAACTCGCCGTCCGCCGCGGCGGCCTCCAGCCGCCCGTTGTGCGCGTGCACGATCTCCTTCACCTCGGCGAGGCCCAGGCCGCAGCCGTCCTTTCCCGCCGCGTTCTCCAGCCGCGTGAAGCGGTCGAAGACCTGCGGCAGCTCGCCCGTCTCAAGCTCCGTATCGTTTGAGGCCGCGAGCACGACGTGCCCGCCCGAGCGCGCAAGCGAGATCGACGCGCGGCTGCGGGCGAATTTGCGGCAGTTCTCGAGCAGCTCGTCCGCGACGCGGCCCAGCGCGTCGGCGTCGCCCTCGATGCGCACGCCGTCTTCGATCTGCCGCGTCAGCGCGATGCCGGCGGCCGCAAGGCCCGGCGCGGCGGCGTCCGCCGCGGCGGCGGCGACGTGCGAGAGCTCGCACATCCCGCGCTCCAGTTCTCCCGCCTCGATGAGCGAGAGCGAGCCGAGGCGCTCCGTCAGCGACGTCATTTTCCGGATCTGCCGCCGGATGGACTGCGCCGCCTCCGAGGGGCCGCTTTCCTTCTCGATCCGCTCTGCAGCGGCGTGGATCACCGTCAGCGGAATCTTCATCTCGTTTTCCGCCTCGGCGAGGAACATCCGCTGCTTGCGGTCCGCCTCCTCCAGCGGCGCAAACAGCCGCCGGCTGACGAAGACAAGGAACGCAAAGCAGACGAGCAACCCGACGAGCTCGCCGACGGCGGAGATGATGAGGATCCGCCAGGACGGGAGCAGCTCACGTCCGAGATCGACCACCGTCACCATGCGGCTGTCGCCCGCCGCGTAAACGCGGTAGCGGTAGACGCCGCCGACCCAGCCGCTCTCGCCGGAGACGCTCTGCGCCAGCGCCAGCGCCTCCTCATGAGAGAGCGCGGCGACGCGGAAGGCGACCTCCTCGGCGGCGCCGTCCGCCGTGAAGCGGTAAGTGAAGTAGCGCGCCGTATACGGCAGCTCCGGCGAATCCGGCCCCATCCGCTCCATGCGGCCGAGGCGGCCGCCCTCCGGCGGCGCCGCGCCGCCGCCGGAGGGCGCGTCGCCCCAGGCGGCGATCTTCTGCGTGATGCGGTCGCCGTCGGCGGCCACCATCGTGAAGTTGATGCCGTTCAGGATGGCGAGCAGCACCGTCAGCAAAACGAAAATCGCCCCCATCGCGGAAAGCACAAACTGTCGTCTGACCCGTTTCATATCGTCACCACCTTGTATCCTTCGTTTTCCTTATAGGAGATCCTTGCCGGCGCGCCCAGACGCGCCAGCTTCCGGTTCAGCGAGAGCGCACAGACGCGCGCCGCGGCCGACGGCGGCGCGCCGCCGTCGGCGGCCGCCTCAAGCAACCGAAGCTCGCCGTCCGTGAGCGGCGCGGCGTCCTCGAGCCGAAACGTACCGGTGTCCGCCGTGATCCCGCATGCCGTGATGCGGCGGCACGCGGCGATCTCCGCCGTCACTCGCTCGATGGCCGAGAGCAGCTCGTCGGGCGAAAACGGATACGGCAGATAGGCGTTCGCCGCCGACGCCTCGCCCAGCAGCCGCACGCTCAGCGGCCGGCGGGAAAGCACGATCAGCGCGCCGCCCGCCTCCCGCAGCGCCGCGCGCAGCCGCGCCGGTTCCACGCGGGGCAGCGTGTCATCGAGCACCGCCGCGTCCGGCCGTGCGCCGGCCGCGTATCCGACGGCCTGCAGGCCGTCGAAGGCCGTTGTGACCGTGTGTCCGGCCAGAGTCAGAATCCGCGCCAGATTCGAGAGCAGGTCCCGATCCGGCACGGCCAGAAGAATGTTCATTCTGCCGCCTCCTTTCCTTTGCATAACAGTATACGGATTTTTCTTGAAGAAACATTGAAGGCCGGAAAGTTTTTTCTCAGCCCGAAAAAACGCGCAAAATCCTTTGGCCGCCGGCGGCGGCCGAGGCGCCGTATTGAAAAAGCGCCCGGACGGAAAACCCGTCCGGGCGCTTTTTCTCAGATCGCGGTCACTTCACGGTGTAGCCCGCGTCCTCGACGGCCTTTTTCAGCACGTCCTCGGCGACCTCCGCCGACAGCGTGAGCACGGCCTCGCCGCGCGTGTGGCTGGCCTCGGCCTGCTCGACGCCCGGGATCGCTTCCAGCGCCTTCTTGACGTGCATCTCGCAGTGCGGACACATCATGCCCTCGATTTTCAGGGTTTTCGTCATGGTGGGTTCCTCCTTTTCCGGAATGATGGATTCTGTGGGTTCCGTTTGTTTTTTCCTGCGGCGGGACGGCTTGTGAATGTCCAGCAGGTTGAGCCGCAGGGCGTTCGAGACGACGCAGAAGCTCGAGAGACTCATCGCCGCCGCGCCGAACATCGGGCTCAGCTGCCAGCCGAAGAGCGGGATGAAGACCCCGGCGGCCAGCGGAATGCCGATCACGTTGTAGAAAAACGCCCAGAAGAGATTCTCGTGGATATTGCGCAGCGCAGCCCGGCTGAGGCGGATCGCCGCCGGCACGTCCGTGAGGCGGCTTTCGATCAGCACCACGTCCGCGGCGTCGATGGCCACGTCCGTGCCCGCGCCGATGGCGATGCCGACGTCCGCGCGCGTCAGGGCGGGCGCGTCGTTGATGCCGTCGCCGACCATGGCGGTCTTGCCCGCCTCCGAGAGGCGGCGCACGACCGACTCCTTGCCGTCCGGCAGCACGCCGGCCACCACCTCGCCGATGCCGGCGCGGCGCGCGACGGCGCGCGCCGTGCGCTCGTTGTCGCCGCTGAGCATCACCACGCGCACGCCCATGTCGGAGAGCTGGCGCACGGCGTCCTCGCTCTCCGGCTTCGGCGTATCCGCCACGGCGATCATGCCGAGGTAGGCGCCGTCCGCGGCGAAGTAGAGCGGCGTCTTCCCTTCCTCCGCCAGACGCGCGGCGTCGGCTGCCGCGCGGGGCGGCAGCGCGGCGTGCGCGCCGATCAGATCGGCGTTGCCGCCGACGAGCTCCCGGCCGCCGACGCGGGCGCTCAGCCCGCGGCCCGGCAGGGCAGAAAACTGCGTCGCCTCGCCGAGCGGCAGCGCCCGCTCGCGCGCCGCCTCAAGGATTGCGCGGGCGAGCGGATGCTCGCTCATCGCCTCCAGCGACGCGGCCGCCGCAAGCAGCTCCTCCTCGCCGACGCCGTCCGCGGGAAGCAGGTCGGTCACGCGCGGCGTGCCCTCGGTGATCGTGCCGGTCTTGTCCAGCGCCACGACGGACACCCGTCCCGTCTCCTCGAGCGCTGCGGCGGTCTTGAAGAGGATGCCGTTTTTGGCGCCGACGCCGCTGGCGACCATGATGGCCACCGGCGTCGCCAGGCCGAGCGCGCAGGGGCAGCTGATGACAAGCACGGAGATGCCGCGCGCCAGGGCGAAGGAGAACGTCTCTCCGACGAGCAGCCAGACGGCCGTCGTGACGGCGGCGATGCCGATCACGGCCGGTACGAAGACGCCCGAGACGCGGTCGGCGATGCGCGCGATCGGCGCCTTGGTCGCCGCCGCGTCGCTGACCATGCGGATGATTTTGGACAGCGTCGTGTCCTCGCCGACGCCGGTCGCCTCGCAGCGAAGAAAGCCGGACTGATTGATCGTGGCGGCGTAGACGCGGTCGCCCGCCGCCTTGTCGGCGGGGATGCTCTCGCCGGTGAGCGCCGATTCGTTGACCGCGCTCTCCCCCTCCAGCACCACGCCGTCGAGCGGAACGTTCTCGCCCGGCCGCACGACGAAGATCTCGCCGCGCCGTGCCTCGGAGACCGGCACGGTGACCTCCTCGCCGCCGCGCACGACGGTCGCCGTCTGCGGCGCGAGCCGCATCAGCGACCGGAGCGCGTCGGTCGTGCGCCCCTTGGCGCGCGCCTCGAGCATCTTGCCGACGGTGATCAGCGTCAGGATCATGGCGGCGGATTCAAAGTAAAAATCATGCATCGCGGCCATGACGGCTTCCTCGTCGCCGCGCGCCATGGCGCCGGTCAGCGCAAAGAGCACGTAGGTGCTGTAGCCGAAGGCCGCCGCCGCACCGAGGGAGACGAGCGTATCCATATTCGGCGCGCGATGCCAGAGCGCCGTGAAGCCGCTTACAAAGAATTTCTGGTTGATGACCATCACGACCGCAGCGAGGAGAAGCTGCGCGAGGCCCATCGCCGCGTGGTTGTCCGCGAGAAACGGCGGCAGCGGCCAGCCCCACATCGTGTGGCCCATCGAGATATACATCAGCGCGAGAAGAAACACGAGCGAAGCGGCAAGGCGCCGCCGCAGGCGCGGCGTTTCCCGGTCGGCCAGCGCGTCGGCCTCCTCCGGGGCGGACGCCGTCCTGTCCGGTGCGCGCTTCGGCGCGGCGCCGTAGCCGGCCGCCTCCACCGCGGCGACGATCGCCTCCGGCGAGGCCGTGCCCTCGACGCCCATCGAATTGGTCAGGAGACTGACGGCGCAGCCCGTCACGCCGGGGACGGCGGACACCGCCTTCTCCACCCGCGCGCTGCACGCCGCGCAGCTCATGCCGGTTACTGAATACTGTTCCATACATCGCCTTCTTTCCCGCAGCAAAGCCAAGTTTGCCACCACTAACATTATAGCACATCTTCCCGCGATTTGCAACAGGCCGGGCATTTTCTTCCGTATATGTCCGCTCTCTCTTGCAATCCGCACCGCGGCACGTTATAATATTCCCGGAACCCCATTATTTCATCAGGAGGCTCTTATGAAACAAACGCTGTTCTCCGGCGGCTGGCTCCTCTCTGCGCCCGGCACGCACGGCCGCGTCCCCGTCGATCTGCCAAGCGACTACGCCGTGACCCGGCCGCGCACGCCCGACGCGCCCGGCGGCGCCGGCAACGGCTTCTTCGTCGGCGGCCGCGCGACCTACGTAAAATACTTCACGCCCTCGGGCGCCCCGCATCAGATCCTCGATATCGACGGCGCCTATATGTGCTCGCAGGTCCATCTGAACGGCGATCTGCTCGCCTTCCATCCGCACGGCTACACGCCGTATCTGGTCGATCTCGGTGCGCGCGCCGTGCCCGGCACGACGAACAAGCTCGTCGTCACGACCGACGATATGGCGCCTTCGATGCGCTGGTACGCCGGCGCGGGCCTCTTCCGCGATGTCTTTCTCTGGGAGGGCGGCGCGGTGCGGCTGGAGCCGCGCGACGTTTTCATCACCACGCCGGACACGGCGACGGTGCGTCTCTGCTGCGTCGTCTCCGCCGACCGTCCCGCCTCCGTCACGCTGCGCGCGCGCGTCCGCGACGCGTCCGGCGCCGTCGCCGCCGAGGGCGCGCTGCCGCTGCTCGCAGCCGAACCGCGCACGTCCGCCGTGCTCACGCTCGCGCTGCCCGGCGCGCGCCTCTGGTCGCCCGACGATCCGTATCTTTACACGATGGAAACCGTGCTCGAGGAGGGAGGCGCCGAGGCGGACGCCGACGTGCGCCCCTTCGGCGTGCGCGTCGTCACGGCCGACGCCGTGCACGGGCTGCGCATCAACGGCCGGCCGCTGAAGCTGCGCGGCGGCTGCATCCACCACGACCACGGCGCGCTCGGCGCGGCGGCCTGGCCGGCGGCCGAACGGCGCAAACTCGAAAAGCTGCAGTCCGTCGGCTTCAACGCGATCCGCTGCGCGCACAATCCGCCCTCCCGCGCGCTGCTCGATCTGTGCGACCGGATGGGCATCCTCGTCATGGACGAGGCCTTCGACATGTGGAACGCGGGAAAGTGCGCGCACGATTATCATCTCTTCTTCGCCGATCACTGGGCACAGGACATTGACGCGATGGTGCTGCGCGACCGCAGCCATCCCTCGGTCATCAGCTACTCGATCGGCAACGAGATCATCGAGCGCGACGGCTCCTCCGACGGCGCCGCCTGGGCGGCGCGTCTGGCCGCCCGCATCCGCGAAAACGATCCGACGCGTCTCGTCACAAGCGGCGTCTGCGGCCTGTGGGAACGGCCGGACGCGGACGATCCGCCCGAATACGTCAAGTCCTTCGGCGTCGGCGAGCACATCCTCGACGAGGCGGGGGATGACATAACTTGGGTGAAGAAGACCGAGGCCTTCATGGCGCCGCTCGACATCGTCGGCTACAACTATCTCTACGAACGCTACGAAAAGGATCACGAGAAATATCCCGAGCGGGTGATCTGGGGCTCGGAGACGCACGCGCTCCGCTTCTGGCACTCCTGGCAGGCGGTGAAGCGCTGCCCGCACGTGCTCGGCGACTTCACCTGGACGGCCTACGACAACCTGGGCGAGGCCGGCACCGGCCGTTCTGCCTGGGCGCGCGACGGTCACATTCCCGGCATCTCGCTGGCCGCCTGGCCCTGGCGGAGCTGCTATCAGGGAGACTTCGATCTCTGCGGCTTCCGCCGCCCGCAGTCCTACTTCCGCGAGGCGATCTGGCGCGCGGACGACGGGATCTACACCGAGCCGCGCATCTTCACGACGCACCCGTCCCACACCGGCGAGGGCTTCTCCGGCACCGGCTGGCACTGGTACGACGTGCTCGACACCTGGACGTTCGGCGAGGAATGGATCGGCTGCTCGGTGAAGTGCGAAGTCTACACCGCGGCGGAGCGGATCGTCTGGACGCTGAACGGCGAGAAGGTCGGCGAGAGCGCGGCCGCCGAGGGCGTCGCCTCGATCGGGATCCCCTATGCGCCGGGCACGCTGACGGCGACCGCCATGGTCGGCGGCCGCGTCGTCGGCACCTCGTCCCTCTCGACCGTGGGGACGCCTGCCGCCCTGACCGTCGCGCCGGAGCGCCCGTCGCTCTGCGCCGATGGACGTGATCTGGCCTATTTTTCCGTCACCGTCACGGACGCGCGCGGACGCCGCGTGCCCGACGCCGCGTGCGCCCTCCGTGCGCATGCGGACGGCGGCGAGCTCGTCGCCTTCTTCAGCGGCGATCCGAAGAATGAGGACGCCTACGGCACGGACGCCTGCCATGCATTCTGCGGGCATGCGCTGGCCGTCGTGCGCACCCGCCGCCCCGGCGAGGTCCTTCTGACGGTCGGCGGGGACGGCCTCGCCGGCGCCGCCGCCGCGGTGACGGCGGAGTGAGGGGGGATACGAATGTACACCGTAACGATCCCGGTCATGATCCGGGAGAACTATGATTCAGCGGGCACGCTCGCCGAGCTGCGGCGGGCGGGGGCCGACCGGGTGCTGCTGGCCCTGCCGCGTTCGATGAAGGAAACGCCGCGCGGCCGCCGCATCGACGCCGAACGCTATATGGAGATCGTCGCGCGGGAGGTCCCGCGCTGCCGGGCGGCGGGCATCGAGCCGGCCGTGTGGCTCGGCGAGACGATGGGCCACGGCATGGGCGTCGGCCAGGGCGACGCCGCCTATCAGCCCTTTGTCAGCATCACTGGCCGGGAGTCCGTCGGCGGCTACTGCTGCGCGGATCCTCTTTTCCGGGAGGACGTCTGCCGCTGGGCGGCGCGGGCCGCCGAAACGGGCGCCGCGCTGCTCCTCCTCGACGACGACTGGCGCATGAATTCCCACGGCGACGGGCTCTGGCCCGGCTGCCTCTGCCCCGATCACATCCGCCGCTATAATGAACGCATCGGCGAAACGCTGTCCCGCGAGGAGATCGTGCGCCGGGTCTTCACGGGCGGCCCGAGCCGCTATCGCGAGGCGTGGCGCGCCCTGATGGGCGGCGACATGCTCCGTCTGGCGCGCGAGATCCGCGCGGCGGTGGACCGGGTGAATCCGGCCTGCCGGATCGGCATCTGCGCCGCGCCGACGGCCGTCGGCATGGACGGCGCCGATTTCATGGAAACTGCCGACGCGCTTGCGGGGGATACCGCTCCCTTCGTGCGCCTCATCGGCGCGCCCTACTGGGCGCGCACCGGCGCGGAGCTCGCCTCCGTCGCCGCGCTCGAGCGGATGGAGGCAGGTATGGCCGCCGCCTGGCGCGAAGACGCGCACGGCGGACGCGCCGAGGTGGTGCTGGAGGGCGACGTCTATCCGCGCCCGCGCCATGCCGTCCCGGCGGCCTATCTCGAATGCGCCGATCAGATCGCGCGCGCCGACGGGCATTTCACCGGCGCGATGAAGTACATGCTGGACTACACCGCCTCCCCGCGCTATGAGCACGGCTACGTCGACCGGCACGTGAAGAACGCCGCCCTCGCCGCGCAGATCGAAGCCATGTTCCGCGGCAAGCGGAGCGTCGGCTTCCGGCCGCTTGAGGACCTGACACTCTTTTGCCGCATGGAATTTGCCTCTCCCGATCCCTTCGTCAACTTCCGCTACGCCTACGACGCGCTGCGCGGCATCTCCCTCCGGCCGCTCACCGACGCCTCGCTGCCGATCTCCTTTGCGGACGGCGTGCCGGTGCTCTTCGGCGAGAACGCCCGCCTCCTCGGCGCGCATCCGGACTGGGCCGACGCGCTGCGGCACGGCGCGGTGCTCGACGCCGAGGCGGCCGGGATCCTCACCGGGCAGGGATGGGACGTGGGCGCCGCGGCCTTCGGCGGGGAATATGACGCCGCGCCGCCCGAAGCGTTCTCCGACGGCGAGCACGTCGACTTTCACGGCGTCCGCTGCCGGGCGGTCACGCCGGCCGCGGGCGCAGAGATCCTGTCGCGCACCGCCGACGGCGCGCCGGCCGTCTTCCGCTATGAAAACGCCGACGGCGCGCGCTACCTCGTCTATCCGGTCCTCGCGGGGCGCGGCGGCGCGGGCACCTTCTTCCGCAGCTACGCGCGCCATCGGGAGCTGATGCGCGAGGGCCGCTGGATCGCCGCGGCCTTCCCGACGCCGCCGCCCCTGTGGGCGGACTGCCCGGACAATCCGGATCTCACCATCCTGACGGCCGTCGGCGCGGACGGAGAGGTTGCCGTCGGACTGTGGAATCTCTTCCCGGACGCCATCGAAACGCCCGTCGTGACGCTGGACGCGGCGCCGCACGCCGTGCGTTTCGTCGGCTGCAGCGGGACGGCGGACGGCGCGGCGGTGACACTGTCGCGCATCGAGCCCTTCGGCTTCGCCGGGCTCGTCTGTGAATATGACCGATCTGAAAAGGAGGACGAATGAAAATGGACAAGAGACTGAAGGAGGTTCTCCTCGGCCGCGAGAGCACAGAATACATCCTTCCCTTCTTCTGGCAGCACGGCGAGGAGCACGGCGTCCTCGCCGAGGAGCTGGACGCCATCGAGCGCGCCAACATCCGCGCGTTCTGCGTCGAGAGCCGCACGCACGAGCAGTTCGGCGAGGACAAATGGTGGGAGGATTTCGGCTTTCTGCTCGCCGAGGCCAGACGGCGCGGCCTGCGCGTGTGGCTTCTCGACGACAAGCGCTTTCCCACCGGCTACGCCAACGGCTACGTCGCCGCGCATCCGGAGCTGAGAAAAACGCTGATCCGCCTCGAGTGGCGCGACTTCGCCGGGCCGCTGCGCGCGCGGCGGCTGATCCCCGCGCCGCTCGGCGAAAACGCGGACAGGGAAAAGAATGACTTGACAAGCCGAAGAAAAGGGGATATACTTTTTTCGTACGGGCCGCGGCGGCATTGCCGACGGACCGCAGACGCATATTCTCATTGCAGATAAAGCGAGGTTCCATATGAGAGAAGAGACGATCGCCGCAATAGAAAAAGAGAAGATCATCGCCATCGTGCGTGGGGCAGACGCCGAAGTGCTGATCCCTCTGGTCCAGGCGATGTACGACGGAGGGATCCGTCTGCTCGAGGTCGCCTACGACGCGGGCGGCAGGGTATCCGACGAAGAGACCGCGAGGCGGATCGCCATGCTGGCGGATCGCTTCGGCGGGAAGATGCGCATCGGCGCGGGGACCGTTCTCCGGGAGGAACAGGCGGCGCTCACGCGGTCCGCGGGTGGGACGTTCATCATCTCCCCCGATACGTATGCTCCGGTGATCGAGAAAACGCGCTCGCTCGGGATGGTCTCCATCCCCGGCGCGATGACGCCGACGGAGATCCAAGTGGCGCATCGCCTGGGCGCGGATTTCATAAAGATTTTCCATGCCGGGACGCTGGGAGCGGAATACGTGAAGGCGGTCAAAGCGCCGCTTTCGCACGTGAAGCTGCTTGCCGTGGGCGGCGTGACCGCGGAGAATATGAAGCAGTTTCTGGACGCGGGGATATCCGGCTTCGGCATAGGCTCCGCCATCACGGACAAAGCGGCGATCCAGGATAAGGATTACGGCAGGATCACCGCGCTGGCGAGAAAATATACAGAGGCGGCCGGCGCATGAACACGTACATAACGATCGACGGCGGTACGACGAACACGCGGCTCACACTCGTGCGCGGCGGGCGGATCACGGACCGCATCGCATTCACGGGCGGAGCCGGAGCGGGAGACGACGGCAGGGAACGGCTCAAGGAAAGCATAAGGAACGCGATAGGGACGCTGCTCGAAAGGAACGCGCTGCACGAGGGGGATATCCGCCGCATACTGGCTTCGGGGATGATCACGTCCGAGTACGGGCTGTGCTGCCTCGATCATATCGAGGCGCCCGCCGGACTGGAGGAGCTGCACCGGAGCATGTACGAAACGAGGCTCGATGAAGTCACCGGCATACCGTTCACGTTCATCCGTGGTGTAAAGAGATCCGGGGACAGCCCGGAGGAAACGGACGTCATGCGCGGTGAGGAGACCGAGCTCATGGGGATCCTCGATGTCGGGGAAAGGGCGTGCGCGTACGTCCTGCCCGGCTCTCATTCCAAGATCATCAAAACGGACGGGCAGGGGAGGATCTGCGATTTTTCCACCATGCTGACGGGAGAGATGATCTATTCGCTTTCGCAGCATACCATACTGAGGAACGCGGTGGATCTGAACGTTTCCCGGACCGATGCGGATGCGCTCCTTGAGGGATATGATTACTGCGCGAAGGCGGGCATCAATCAGGCGCTGTTCAAGACGCGCCTTCTGAAGACCGTTTTTCAGGCCGATCCCGTCGTGATCTACAGCTATTTTCTGGGCGTGGTGCTTTGCGGCGAGATCATGCAGATCGCGGCGTGCGGCGCCGAAACGGTCGTGCTCGGGGGAAAGGCGCAGATCAAAAATGCGATGGCGGAGCTTTTGAGGAAAAGGACTCAAAAACACGTCGTCGTATTGGATGAAGAGACCGTCGATGCTTCGGTGGCATTGGGAGCGGTCAGGATCTTTGAGTATTCCGCGGCGGCGGGCGAAGCATGACGCGGCGCCGCACGCCGTGCGTTTCGTCGGCTGCAGCGGGACGGCGGACGGCGCGGCGGTGACGCTGTCGCGCATCGAGCCCTTCGGCTTCGCCGGGCTCGTCTGTGAATATGACCGATCCGAAAAGGAGGACGAATGAAAATGGACAAGAGACTGGAGGAGGTTCTCCTCGGCCGCGAGAGCACGGAATACATCCTTCCCTTCTTCTGGCAGCACGGCGAGGAGCACGGCGTCCTCGCCGAGGAGCTGGACGCCATCGAGCGCGCCAACATCCGCGCGTTCTGCGTCGAGAGCCGCACGCACGAGCAGTTCGGCGAGGACAAATGGTGGGAGGATTTCGGCTTTCTGCTCGCCGAGGCCAGACGGCGCGGCCTGCGCGTGTGGCTTCTCGACGACAAGCGCTTTCCCACCGGCTACGCCAACGGCTACGTCGCCGCGCATCCGGAGCTGAGAAAAACGCTGATCCGCCTCGAGTGGCGCGACTTCGCCGGGCCGCTGCGCGCGCGGCGGCTGATCCCCGCGCCGCTCGGCGAGGATGAAGCCTTCGTCTCCATCGCCGCCTACCGGCGCGAGGAAAACGGCTTCGTCTTTACGGGCGAGGGCGTCGATCTGCTGCCGCGCCTGGCGGACGGACTGATCTCCTGGGACGTCCCCGCGGGCGACTGGCGCGTCTATTACGTGATCCGCACGCACCGCGTGATCGGACGGGAGAACCAGTGGATCGACATGCTCTCGCCCGAATCCTGCCGCGCGATGCTGACGGCGGTCTACGAGCCGCATTACGCGCATTTCGCCGAATACTTCGGCACGACCTTCGCCGGCTTCTTCTCCGATGAGCCCCGCTTCGGCAACGACGCCGGCAGCTATCACTCCATTCTCGGCAAGCCCGACATGCCGCTGCCGTGGCGTGACGATCTGCCCGCGCTGCTCGCCGCTTCGCTCGGTATGGACGAGGCGCGCGTGCGGCTTCTGCTTCCCATGCTCTTTCATCCCCATACGGGCGGGGAGATGCATGCGCTGCGCTGCCGCTACATGGACGTCATCACGAAGCTCTACCGTGAGAATTTCTCAAGGCTCCTCGGCGAGTGGTGCCGCGCGCACGGCGTCATGTACATCGGCCACGTCATCGAGGACATGAACACCCACCAGCGCCTCGGCTACGGCGCGGGTCACTTCTTCCGCTCGCTCGAATACCAGGACATGGGCGGCATGGACATCGTGCTCCAGCAGATCATCCCCGGCCTGACGGAGCTCGACCACGCCGCGCCGTGCAGCGGAAAGACGGTCGATCCGGAATTCTTCCAGTATTTCCTCGCCAAGCTGCCCTCCTCGCAGGCCGCGCTGACGCCGCGCATGCAGGGCCGCGCGATGTGCGAGATCTACGGCGCCTTCGGCTGGGCCGAGGGCGTGCCGATGATGAAGCAGCTCACCGACCACATGATCGCAAACGGCATCAACTACTTCGTGCCGCACGCCTTCTCGCCGAAGTTCCCCGATCCCGACTGCCCGCCGCACTTCTACGCCCGCGGGACCAATCCGCAGTTCGGCGCCTTCGGCGATCTGATGCTCTATATGCGCCGCTGCGCGCATCTGATCACGGGACGCCACGCCGCGCCCGTCGCCCTGCTCTACACCGCGGAGGCCGAATGGGCGGCGGGAGAGAATCTCCTGCCGCAGACGCTCGCCCGCGCGCTGACGCGCGCGCAGATCGACTTCGACGTCCTCTGGGAGGACGTGCTGCCGCGCTGCGCCGCCGCGCCCGACGGCCTCGCCATCGACGGCGAGACGAGATGGCGCGCGCTCATCGTGCCGGGCTGCGAGTACCTGACGCGCGCAATGATCGACGATCTCAGCCGCCTGGCCGCCGGCGGCGTACCGGTGCTCGTCGCCGGCACGGTGCCGCGCGCCTGCGAGGACGGCACGCCGCTCACCGGCGCGCTCTCCGTCACACCGGACATGCTCGCCGAAGCATGCCGCCGCCGCGGCTGGGCCGAGGTGACCGTCGCGCCGGCATGCCCGCTCGTCCGCTACCGCCGCGTGACGCGGCCGGACGGAAACGAAGCGATCTTTCTCCTCTCCGAGGACGTCTTCGCCGCGCATGCCGTCACCGTCACGCTGCCCGACGCGCGGGCGCGCCGCCTCTATGATCCGTGGACGAACACGCTCGCCGCGCCCGTGCAGAACGGACGGGAGATCACCCTGACCCTGCCGCCGTCCGGCGCCGTCTTCCTCGTCACCGACGAAAGCGACGTGCCGCCGCGGCCGGCCGCCGCCGCACGGCCGGCGTGCCTCTCGGTGACGCTCTCGGCCCGCGCCGTCGGCGAGGACGGCTTCACGCCGCTGGACGCAGCCGTCGGCGAGGACGCCGCCGCGTTGGCCGGCATGGATCGCTTCCGCGGCACGCTCCGCTACGCGGGCACGCTGACGCTCGACGGCACGGAGCGGGAGCTTGCCCTCGGCGAGGTCGGCGAGATCGCCGAGGTGACGCTCAACGGCGTCTTCCTCGGCCGCGCGGTCTGCCCGCCCTACGCCGTCGCGCTCGGCGGCGCCGCGCGCGCCGGTGAGAACGAGATCACGATCGACGTGATCCCCAATCTCGGCGCGGCCATGCGCGACAACTTCTCCACCTATCTGCCCCTGCCGCCGATGGGACTCCTCGGCCCGGTCACGGTACGGTAAAGGAAAGCCGGGACAAGCTTTGGCTTGTCCCGGCTTTTTGTATCCTCCGGCCTGCTCCGCGTCCGCCGCTGTGCGGAAAGCCCAGCCGCCAACAATTCCCGCTTTCCCTTGTCCTGTTTTTGCCCAAAGATCTTTGAAGAGGATCCAGGAGGGACTTTCCCCGGAAAGTCCCTCCCGGCGCGTCCTCTGTTTTCCGGCATCCTCCGGCCTGCTCCGCGTCCGCTGCTGTGCGGAAAGCCCAGCCGCCAACAATTCCCGCTTTCCCTTGTCCCGTATTTGCCCAAAGGTCTTTGAAGAGGGTTCGGGAGAGACTTTCTGGAGAAAGTCCCTCCCGGCGTATCCTCTTATCTCAGCACGCCCCGTCCGTCATAAGCGGAGGTGCGCGCGCAGCTGCCGCAGGCGGCCCACTCGCAGGCGCGCACCAGCAGCTGCCGGAAGGGGCGGGGCGCGAAGGAGCGCATCGTATTCTCGCCCAGTCCGTGGCAGGTGTAAAACGGCCAGACATGGCCGAGCGAGCAGTTGACGGTGCGGCCGCGGCCGTACTGCCCGACAAGCAGCACCGGCTCGTCCTCGCCCGTGCCGGGCCGGCCGTGCCGCGAGAGCAGGTTTTTGTCGGAGTAGGCCGTCGCCAGCACGTGCTCCGGCACGCCCCAGACGTTCTGCATCCGGCAGAACACCTCGTCGCGCGTGTCGAAGTCCGGCAGTCCCGCCATGATTGGATGCGCGGCGTCGCGCACGGTCACGCGGCAGTCCGCATAGTCGCCATGCGAGGTCGGCTCCCGCCACATCCGCATCGCCATCTTCTCCATCTCCGCAAATGGCTTCATGCCGACCGCCTCCCAATAACAGGGCTGGTCCCCGTGCAGCATCACAAAGCCGCAGCCGCCCGCGACCGCGTCCGTGAGAACGCGCTGCTCGTCGGGCGTATTGAAGCGGTAGCCGCCGCAGTTGAAGAGCACGGTGTCGGCCTCGCGGATGCCGCCGCGGGCAAACCACGCGTCAAAGGTCTCGTCCGCGAGCGGACGGTCCGAGAACGGCGTGCGCGCCGTGTCGCAGACGACGGTGACCTCGAACGCGCCCGCTTCCTCCAGCAGCGTCCGCACGGCGGCGGCGACGCGGTGCACGTCGTGCCCGCCGCGGTGGACGTCGCCCACCAGATAATGCACCCGGATCTTTTCCATAAGCGCCTCCTTTATACCGGCACGTCCAGCCACACGTCGGGCGTACGGCGGGCGCGCCGCGCCGTCTCGATCACCGAGACGATCTCCAGCGTCTCCCGGAAATCGACGGGTGGACGGCGTGTCTGAAAGAAATCGAGAATCGCGTTTGAGAGATTGCGGTAGAAATTCCGGTCGTCGCTGACGAGGCGGCGCCCGTCCGTGCCGCGGCCGCTCTGTGTGACCATGAAGTTGAATTCCGCCCACGGCTGCGGCGTCTGCATGAAGGACGCCATGCGGCCGCCGCCGTAGTCGAGGATCAGCTGTGTGACGTCCTCGCCGGGCGCGAAGGCCTTGAGGCGGCGGATCCCCGGCCCCATCAGCGCCTCGATCACCTCCAGCTGGTGTACGGCGTAGCGGTCGAGCGAATGCGGGCCGACGGTGGAGACGAAGAGCGGCGGCGCCGGATGCGACGCCTTATAGTCGATCACGTCCTGGCAGTAGCGCTGCGCGGAAGAGGAAAAGAAGGGCGTGCCGTGCGCCGCCGCGTGCGCGGCCATCCGCTTCGCCGCCGCCCGGTCCGGCGCGAAGGTCTTGTCAATGAAGCACGGCTTGCCCGAGGCGAGCGGCAGCCGGGAGACCGCCTCGTGCGTCGAGGCGTCGTCCGCCGCGATCACACAGATCGCGTCCACGGCCTCGCAGAGCGCTTCCATGCTGCCGCATTCGATCACGTCATGGGCCTGGCACCACTGCGCGCTCGTCATGCCGGAGGGCGCGGTGTGCATCCCGCAGGCGTGCGTGACCGCGGCGTCGAGGCCCCGCGCGGCGATCGCGGCGCGCAGAAAGCCGGGATACTCGTTGCAGTGCCAGTTGTCGAGATACCAGTCGGCAAATCCGATTTTCAGCATCTTACGCCTCCCCGCGCACGCCCGCCTCGTCCGCCTCGCGCAGCCGGAAGGCGTCGAGCGTCAGGCGGGCGTAGTAGGCGTCCGCCGCCGTGAGGGCGACGGCCATCACGAAGCGCGCCTGGCGGACGGTTTCGGGATCATGGCCGAAGAGGGTGTCAAAATTGCCGCCGGGACGGAAAAGCTCCGTCTCCGTCGCCTTCATGAGGGCGTCCAGGTCGGTGCGGTTCATATTGCCTCCTGCCGGTCGGGTTTGCCGCCGCGGCGGCTGCCGGCTTTGGCTCCATTGTAGCACGGCAGGCTGTGTCTGTCAACAGAATTTACCGGAATCCGGAAGAATTCCGGCGGGGGCTGCGGTGCGGCGGCGCCGCGAAGCGCAAACGGGCAGGGTTGGCGGAACGCTGCGCCTGCAGAGGCACCCCCATCCGACGGCTGCGCCGCCACCTTCCCCCTCGTCTTCGCGAGGGGGAAGGGAGTTTTTTATAGTTCAGTGGGGGCCGAAGGCCCCCACACCCCCAAGGCGGATCAAATACACTTTCGGGGGCAAGACCCCGCACCCCCAAAGTTATCAAGTACTCTCTTCACTCTTCACTCTTCACTTTTTCCTTCCCCCATCCGGCGGCTGCCGCCGCCACCTTCCCCCGCGCCCGGCGCGGGGGAAGGTTTTTTTAAGTTTTTCCTGCGGGGGCTTCGCCCCCGCCCCCCCGGGCGGATCAATTATTCTTTCGGGGGCAAGCCCCTGCCCCGGGCGGATCCAATCAGCTTCCCGTCGGCCAGCGGCCGCAGACGAACAAAAAACACAGGACAGGCGATCTGCACTCGCTCTGTCCTGTGTTTTGTTTGAAAGTCTTTGAAGAGGGGCCGGGGGAGGGACTTTCTCCAGAAAGTCCCTCCCCCGCGCGTCCCCGCACGCCCTCCGCTCATGCGCGACGCTGCGTGCCGAGGGCGTCCTTGAAGATCGCCATGCCGGCGTCGTCTTCGACGACGGTATACGTCACCGCGCCGCGCCAGCCGTCCGGGAGGCCAATCGCCTCATAGCGGCGGCGCATCCCGTCCGCGAGCGGGAAATATCCCGCGCCCGCGCCCTCGTATTCCGTCAGCTGCCAGAGCGCGGCGCGCGCCTCGCCGCATTCGGTGACCGTGCGCGTGAACTGCACCAGCCCCACGCCCGGCGCATACCAGAGCTCCAGATGCCCGCACCAGTAGCCGATGCCGCCTGCCGCGTCCAGCGTCACGTGCCGGCAGGATGCGAACGTCCCGGCCGGCGTCGTCACCGCCTCGTCCTCCCCGACGGCGAGCGCGCCCCTAAGGCGGCGGCCGAACTGCATGTGATCGATCGGCGCAGTATAGCCCGGCGCCCACGCGTCGTTCCAGATCCCGCCGGCGTCCCCGTCGATCATCTCCCAGAGAAAATTGCAGCCGACGGCGTACATCGCAAAGCCGCCCTGCCACTCCTTCCACTCAAAGGAGAAGAGCCGGTCCTGCTCCGGCAGGCGCGTCACGCCGTCCGTGCGGGTCGGCGTGAGGATCGTAAAGAAATTCCATCGGCCTTGCTCCGTACCGCCCGGGTTCATCTCCGGATCGCCCGCGAGGATGCGGCGCATCACGGAGGAGGCGACGGCGGTGTGGATCCGCTCGCGCTTCGTCCCCGCCAGACGCGCGGCGTCCGCGAGGAGCGGCATGACGTCCCGGAGATGCTCGCGCCCGTCCGCTTCTTTGTGACAGTAACCGCGCCGCGCGGCGAGCATACAGCCGCGCCAGACTGTCGTGTCGTATTCCTCTGCCGCCGTCATGGCGTGGCTGAGCACCGCCGTGTCGCTTGACGCGCCGACGACCTCGTACCACTGCTCGTCCCGATAGAGCACGCCCGGCTCGAGCTCCTCGGCGTGGTACTGCCAGCGATTGCCGACGGCGAGCGGCAAAAGGCCCCCGCCCTGCACCGCGGCCGACGTCAGCACCCAGCGCACGCCGGCGCGCCGGTCCGTCTGCCGCACGATGCCGACGCCGGGCGCGAGCACCGTCTCCACGTCCACCGCCTGATACGTCTCCCCCTTCGTCTCAAAGACGAGGCAGTCCGCATAAGTGCCCGCCGGCACGGTCACCGTCTCGCAGGACGCGCGCAGCGTCAGCGTCACGCGCCCGTCGGCGGAGACGCGCGTCTCCCCCGGCTGCATCGTCTCGTCGAACAGAAGACCGTCGCACCGAGAGAGGCGATAGAAGACCGCCGTCTCCACGTCCCGGCCGTACCATGCGTCCCGGCTGTAGCCCGGCTGCGACCAGAAATGCCACGCGCCGCCGATCCGCCGCAGCGCCTCGCCCGTGGCGGCCAGCTGTACGCCGCCAAGCGTCTGCGCACGCGCCTCTGCCCAGAGGGCGGCGCGCGCGTTCGCCCGGTAGACGTCCGTCGGGGTGAGGATCTCCGTCACGCGGCCGAAGGCGGCGGCTGCCTCGTCGGCGCGCCCCATGTCCCGCAGCGTCACGCCCAGCCAGAACCAGAGGTAGCCGAGCGTCTTGACAAAGCCCGCCTTCTCCATCTCCGCGATCTGCTCCCGCATCACGCGCAGCTTTTCCTCGCCGCGCAGACGGTCGTGCGCGCGGCTGAGCACCGACTGCATCACGTCCTCGTTGCGCCCGGCCAGCGCCGCGGCGCGGACCTCCGCATAGAGCGCGTCGCTCGCCTTGCCGGGAAGCCACCACGCGCCGCGCAGCAGGACGTCGGCGAGCATGTGCTGCTTCTCGGGCGATTCCTCCAGCTCGCGCACGGCACTCAGCGCCGCCTCATAATCCTGCTCGAAGCCCGTCTTCTCATAACGCAGCGCCCAGAGCTTGAGCGCCTCGACCTGCTCCATCACGCGCGCGACGAGCGTCTTCAGCTGCTTTCCCTTCTTCTCTTTCGCTTTCTCTTCCATAATTCCGTACTCCTTTCTGAGCCGGCGGCGCCCTTCGGCGAGCCGCCATTTTACGGTGCCGAGCGGCACGCCGAGGCGCACCGCGATCTCGGCCAGACGACAGCCCTCGAGATAATGGAGCCGCACCGTCTCGCGGATCGGTGCGGACAGCGCATCCACGCGCGCCCGCACCTCGGCGGCCGTCTCGCGCGCGATCAGCGCGTCGAGCGCGGGATCGTCCTCGCCGGAGAGCTCCGTCTCCTCCAGCAGCGTAAGCGAAACGTCCGGCGCGTGCGCGGCGGCCGCGATCGTGCGGGCGCGGTTGCGCGCGATGGCGCAGACCCAGGCGCCGACGCGGCTGCGGTCGCGCAGCGCGCCGAGATGCATCCAGGCGGAGACGAAGGCGTCCTGCGCCGCGTCCTCCGCGTCGGGCAGGCGGCCCGTGACGCGCAGCGCGGCACCGAGCACGGCGTGCTCGTGCCGCACGACAAGCGTCTCAAAGGCGCGATCCGAGCCGAGCAGCGTCAGCGTCACCAGCGTTTCGTCGCTGTAATCCGTGTATTCGTTCATGCGCTCTCTCCTTTTTTTCTGAGGGTTCGTCCATATGACGGCCAAAGAAAGCAAAAGGTTGGGCAAAACGAGCTTATTCCCGAAAAAACGCGCAGTTCATCACGGGAAGACCGCCGCGCCGCATCGCTGGCTTATCCGCAGGATTTCTCCTCTCCGCCGCAAATACAGGCCGGGAGGAGACATTTCAAGGTGAAGTGTCTCCTCCCGGAGGGGCCGGCGCGTCAGAGCGACAGCTTGATATACAGCGGATAGTGATCCGACGCGCAGTCGAAATACTCCGGCGTCAGCCGGTGGAACGACTCGACGGCGGCGCCGCCGAGATTCTTTGCCAGAATGTGATCGATCGCCTGGGCAAAGGTGCCGCCGGCGTCGCGCCGGAAGCCGGCGGGCGAGCAGGGATGGTGGCCGCGGGTCTCGTCGGTAAAGCCGCGCGAGAGCCCATGCACGTCGATCCAGCCGTCCTCCTCCGCCGCCGTCAGGCAGAGCGAATCGATGCGCGCGTTGAGATCGCCGAGGAGGATGCCGGGGCAGCCGTAGGCGGCGAGCACCTCGTCCATCCTTGAGGCGGCGAGCATCAGCTGATACCGCCGGGCCTCGTCGGAATGCGGCTGATAGGAGGAGGCGGCCGGATCGCCGGACTTGTACCACAGGTGCGTCGTCATCAGCGCGATGCGCCTGCCCGACGCTTTTTCCTCAAAGACGCCCCAGCAGTAGGATTTCGTGCCGCCGTTGTTGAAGCTCCCCTCACAGCCGGGGACCTCCTTCGCATAGCGGAAGAAGGCCGATTCGAGCAGGGTAAGCCGGTCGCTGCGGTAGACGATGGGCGTATCGCCGCCGGAGACGTACTCGTACACGGCCTCCGTGCCGTCGGGCAGCGCGGCGCGGCGCATCTGCGACATCATCAGCTCCGCCTGCCGGACGGAGACCTCCTGCAGACCGAGGATGTCGGGCGCGGTCTCCCGATACGCCCGCACGAGCAGCGGCACGCGCGCCTCGGCCGAGCAGTCCTCGCCGATCGCCGCCCAGGCGGGCGCGTTTTCGTCGCATTTCCACTGGTTATTCGACATCAGGATCATGGTTTCTTCCACTCTCTGTTACCCGTTTTCCCCGTCGGGCGCCGATTCGGCGCGGCGCGCGGCCACCTCGGCGGCCACCTCGCGCACCTTCTCGTCGGTGAGGATGAACTTCTTTCTGAACCAGAAGACAGCGACGAGCAGCCCAACGATGGGGATGATCGTCATCGTCATGCGCAGTCCGACCTTGGCGCTCTCGGCCACGCCGAGCGACCAGTCCACCAGCTTATCGGCCTCGGAAACCTCCGTGCCGGCCTGCAGATGGTTGACGCTGAGGCAGATCGAGGCGGCCAGCGCGGCAATGCCGGAGGCCAGCTTGACGACGAAGGTCTGCATCGAGAAAATGACCGACTCGTCGCGGCGGTTGTTCTTCAGCTCGCCGTAATCGACGGTGTTGGCCAGAAAGACCGTCGTGATGACCGTCAGCATGCCGTTGGCGGAGAAAATGAAGAAGGCGGGGATGAAGAGCACGTAGACGACGCTCATCGAGGTGAAGGCCAGGCCGAGCAGCACGGCGTAGCCGGCGACGGCCATGCCGAGGCAGATGTAGAAGATCTGCAGGCTCGTGAATTTCCGGCGCAGAAGCGGATACATGACCATCATCGAGAGCACCTGCATCGCGCCGCCGAACATGTTGAAGAGCACGTAGGCGTCGTTCCAGCCGGTGGTGCCGAAATCATATTTGAAAAAGTAGATGACGAGATTCGAGGTGATGTAGATCGAGGTGTTGATGAGCACGATGGCGATCGTGACGGTCATCGCCTGATCGTTCTGGATGAGCGCGCGGAACATCTGCCCGACGGAGACGGTCTTCATCTCGGCCGTCGATTTTTCCTTGACGTTGAGGCAGGTGAGGACGGTGAAGAGAACGAACAGCGCCGCGACGATCAGCGAGAACCACTTGAAGCCCTCGATCTCGATCGCCTTGTTGCCGGCGTCGGCGGCGGCGAACAGCTCGCCGAGCTTCGGCACGAACATCATCGTGAAGACCGTGATGATCGCCGAGCCGACGCCCGCGCTGGTGCGCGCCAGCGTCGTCAGATTCTCCCGCTCGCGGCCGCCCTCGGTGAAGGCGGGAATCATCGACCAGTAGGGGATATCCATCATCGTATACGTCACGCCCCAGAGGATGTAGAAGACGGCGGCGTAGGCGACGAGCCCGGCGGCGTCCATCGCCGGCGGCGCGGCGAACATCAGATACAGCACGACCGCGTTGGTCAGCGTGCCGATCAGGAGCCACGGACGGAATTTGCCCCATCTCGTCTTCGTCTTGGCGACGATGACGCCCATGATGGGATCGTTGAAGGCGTCGAACACGCGCGCAACCATCAGGATGATGCCCATCGCGATCGGCGCGACGCCGAGCAGATCCTGAAAATAATAGAGCACGTAGCTGGCAGAGAGCATGTAGACCATGTCCTTGCCAACGGCGCCGAGCGCGTAGGAGAGCTTGGCGCGGCCGGTGAGCTTTTGACTGTTATCCATAGATGATCCTCGTTTCCCCGCCCGGAACGACGGGAAGTTGATATCCTTGATTATACCGGGAAAATGCCGCGCTGTCAAGGGCGAATCGGACTTTTTCCGCCGGAATTCACAAGAAGTTTTCCCGCGCGCGCCCGAGGAGAAGAAGAAAATTTATAATTTTTCACAATCGATTGCAAGCGGCGCATGAATATGCTATAATACAAGCGTAATCCCGATTTTTAATGAAACAGAGGTGCCCTATGAAAATTCTCGTTCTCGGCGGCTCCTTCGGCGGCGTGCATGCCGCCTGCGCGCTCGCCCGTGCCGGCCACGACGTCACGCTCTGCGACGAGCACAGCTACCTCGGCGGCGACGTCGTCGCCGCGCAGCACACGTTCGTCCGCTGCGGCGAGACGGGCGCCGTGCTCGACGAGCCGAACGGCCGCACAAAGATGACGCTGTATGCCGCCGCCCGCGACGCCGGCGTGCGCGTATTGCTGATGGCGCGTCTCGGCGGCCTCTTCACGGACGGCACGCGCGCCGTCGGCGCGGCGCTGGCCACGAAATTCGGGCTCTTCGGCGTGCGCGCGGACGCCGTGCTCGACGCGACGGAATGCGGCGCGGCCGCCTTTCATCTGACCGGGCGGCGCGCCGCCCCCCGCGAGGCCGAGTACGGCTTCGATCTCGAGCGCGCGCCCGCGCTGATGGATCCGTTTTTCCCGATGCCGTCCTCCCTCGGCCTCGTCGGCGACCGCGTGACGATGCTGCGCGCGATGCGCCCCGAGACGATCCACGTCTCCTTCCGCTTCCCGGTCCGGCCGGACGCCGCCTTCGGCGCGCGCACGGCCATCGAGCGCCGCGCGCATGAATTGATGATCGCGGTCACCGAGGAACTGCGCAAGACGGAGTTCTTCGCCGAGGCGGACGTGCTCCTCTCCGGCGCGCACACGCGGCTCTTCTATGGCGACGTGCCGCGCGACGGGCGCGTGTGCGCCCTGCCCGCCGCGCTCGGCGCGGATTTCTCCCTCGCCGAACGGGCGGCGGCGGAGGCGGCATCCGAGGCCGCGGCGCTGGACTACGTGGACGGACTCGGCGCGGCGGGCGCGCCCGCGGCGCTCTGGAGCGCCGGGCGCGAGATCGCCGGCTGGACGCTGACGCCGGGCGCGGAGCTGGGTCTTGAGACGCTGCGCTTTGACGCCGCGGCGCAGGACTTCCCGATCCTCACCGCGGACGCGGTCGTGGCCGGAGCCGGCACCGGCGGCGCGATGGCCGGCTGGGCGCTGGCCGGGCACGGCGCGGACGTGCTGCTCCTTGACAATTTCTACTGGTGCGGCGGCACGAACACCGTCGGCCGTGTCTATTCCGCCTGGCACGGCTACACCGACGGCGCCTACGGCGCGCGCCTGCGCGCCGTCAAAGCGCTGCCGGAGGCGGCGGCGCTTTCCGGCCGCATGGGCGCGATGCGCTTCTGGGAGACGATCTTCTCCGCCCCGAACGCGCGCTTTGTCGGCGGCGTGACCGTCTGCGGCGCGCTTCGGGAGGGGCGGCGACTTACGGCGGCCCTCGTCTGCGGCGCGGAGGGCTTCGCCCTGGCTCAGGGCAGATTCCTCCTCGACGGCACGGCGGACGGCGACGTGGTTGCCGCGGCCGGCGTGCCCTACGTCGTCGGCGGCGGCCGCGACGGCTTCGTCCAGAGCTCCAGCATGTGGGGCTGGGAGACGAACCGCGTCTCCAATTTCGTCTTCACACATTACAATATGGATCAGGACGTGATCGATCCCGATTCCTACGCCGATCTTCTGCGCGGGCTCGGCCTCGGTTACCGCGGCAACAGCGAGTACGAGATCGTCGAGATGTGCATGCAGCGCGAGTCGCGCCGCTTCGCATGCCGCGCGGCGCTGACGATGGCCGGCATCGCGCGGCGCGAGACGCACCCGGACGACGTGGCCGTCTCCCTCTGCACGCACGACACGCACGGCCGCGCCTCCTCGCTCATGAACACGCTGCACCTCTTCAGCGCGCGCATGACGGAGCCGGGCGAGCGCGACATCCGCGTCCGCATCCCGCTCGGCATCTTTCTGCCCGAGGGGCTGGACAACGCCGCCCTCGTCGGCAAGAGCATGGGCGGCGAGCGCGAGGCGCTCAACCTCTGCCGCATGAATCCGGAAATCTCGAACACCGGCTACGCCGTCGGCCTCGCCGTCGCGCACGCCCTCGCGCAGGGCGCGGCGTCGATGGACGCGCTCGATCTCGCGCCGGTACAGAAGGAGCTGCGCGAGAAGCGGATCCTGCCCGACTGGGCGGCCGCGCCGGGCGACACGCTGGGACTCGGCGACGCGGAAGCGGCGCTGGACGACGCGTCCGACGGCGGCTTCGCCGCCATGGTGCAGCCGGCGGCGGAGATCGTGCCGCGTCTGCTCAAGGCGCTGGACGCGGGCGGCGTGCGCGCCGAAAACGCGGCGCTGGCGCTGGCGTGGCACGGCCGCGCGGAGGGCGTGCCGATCCTTCTCGCGATGCTCGAGAGAGAGCGCGTGCAGGACATCGCCGCGCTGCGCGCGCCGACGCCGACGGACGCCGTCGGCGTGCGTGCGGACGGATTCTCGCGCATCGTGAATCCCGATCCGAACTACGGCTACGTCAGCGTGCCGATGAACGATCCCGACTTCTCCTACAGCCGCGTCAA